>Ga0209062_1000345_pt1 | contig 158488 bp, 131 predicted proteins | sample Coa_R2_2_FD_187158 | JGI IMG/M metagenome (GOLD analysis project Ga0209062, IMG submission 187158) | Surface soil microbial communities from Centralia Pennsylvania, which are recovering from an underground coalmine fire - Coalmine... | ecosystem: Environmental > Terrestrial > Soil >...
GCATCATGCGGCCGCTGGCGGCGATCGTGCATGCGATGCGCGAGGTGGCCGACCAGAAATATGCCACGCCGATCCCGGGCCTCGGCGGCCGCAACGAAATCGGCCTGCTCGCGGGCGCGCTTGAAGTCTTCAAGACCAACGGCATCGAGCGCCAGCGGCTGACCGAGCAGAAGCTGCAGGAGGCGCAGCGCCAGGGCGAGCGCTCGCGCTATCTCGACGGCCGCATCCACGACTTCAACGACCTGGTGGCGAGCGTGGTCGCCAGCGTGGCCTCCTCGGCCGTGCACCTCAAGAGCAACGCCGAGACGCTGTCCAGGGTCGCGAACGAAACCACCAGCAAGGCCAACGCCGTCGCGTCGGCCGCGAACCAGGCCTCGGGCAGCGTGCAGGTGGTGGCCGGCTCGACCGAGGAGATGACGACCTCGATCGGCACCATCAGCCGCCGCGTCTCCGACGCCACCCACCGCGCCGAGGATGCGGCCGCGCAGGCCGAAAAGAGCCGCGACACCATCCATACGCTGTCGGAAGCCGCGGAAAAGATCGGCACCGTGGTGCAGCTCGTGCAGGCGATCGCCTCGCAGACCAACCTTCTCGCGCTGAACGCGACCATCGAGGCGGCGCGGGCGGGGGAGGCCGGCAAGGGGTTTGCGGTGGTCGCCTCCGAGGTCAAGAACCTCGCGCACCAGACCAGCAAGGCAACCGAGGAAATCTCCGCCCAGGTCGCGAGCATCCAGGGCATCACCGCCGACACCAGGGGCGCCATCGACGCCATCGCGACCACGCTGACCGAGATCAGCGGCATCATGTCGGGCATCGAGGTCGATACCGACAAGCAGCGGAACTCGACCCAGGATATCGCCAGGAGCGTGCAGGACGCCGCGCGCGGCACGCTCGAGGTCTCGAACCACATCGGCCAGATCACGGCAAGCTCGGCGGAAACCGGGCGGATGGCGGGCGAGGCGCGCGATGCGGCCACCGAACTGTCACAGCAGGCGGAAACCCTGAAACGGGAAGTCGACGGCTTCATCCGGAACGTCAAGGCGAGCTAGCCGGCTACCGTCGGGCGCCGGCGAAAATCCCCGTTATCGCAGGGCCTTGCGCCCCTGCGATAAACTGCCGCATCGGCAAGGGCCTTCATTACAAAAGTTTAACTCCGCCGCCAGCGCGCCGTAAGGCGCAACTACCCATGTTCACACGCGAACGGTGCGGCTTCCGCACCCATTGGGACATTTCAGCTCAGGCTCTGGAGAAAGCTTTATGACCGATCGTCCGACCGACCTCACGTCGTTCCCATCCTATCAGCAAGGCGGCCGCACCCTGTTGTCGGCGCGCAGGCTTGCGCTGATGGCGTCGGTGGTCGCCGGCCTTGGCGTCGCCGCTTACGGCTTCGGCCCCGCACGCGACGTCAACGTCTTCTCCACCCCGGCTCACGCAGAGGCAGGTACCGGCCAGAAGCCGATCGGCTTTGCCGACATCGTCGAGCGCGTGAAGCCGACGGTGATCTCGGTCAAGGTCAACATCAACGAGAAGGTCGCCAAGGGCGATGACAATAACGACGATGATTCGCCGTTCCCGCCCGGCTCGCCCATGGAGCGCTTCTTCCGCCGCTTCGGCGCGCCGGATCTCCCGCCCGGCATGCGCGGCGGCGGCAAGCGCGTGATCACGGGCCAGGGCTCGGGCTTCTTCATCTCGGCCGACGGCTATGCCGTGACCAACAACCACGTGGTCGACGGCGCGAGCAAGGTCGAGGTCACGACCGACGACGGCAAGTCCTTCAGCGCCAAGGTGATCGGAACCGATGCGCGCACCGACCTCGCGCTGATCAAGGTCGAAGGCGGCTCGAGCTTCCCGTTTGCCAAGCTCGCCGACGGCAAGCCGCGGATCGGCGACTGGGTGCTCGCGGTCGGCAATCCCTTCGGCCTCGGCGGCACGGTGACCGCCGGCATCGTCTCGGCCATGGGCCGCGACATCGGCAACGGCCCCTACGACGATTTCATCCAGATCGACGCGCCCGTGAACAAGGGCAATTCCGGCGGTCCGGCCTTCGACGTCGACGGCAACGTGGTCGGCGTCAACACCGCGATCTACTCGCCCTCCGGCGGCAGCGTCGGCATCGCGTTCTCGATTCCCGCCTCGACCGTGAAGAACGTCGTCGCCCAGCTCAAGGACAAGGGCTCGGTGAGCCGTGGCTGGATCGGCGTGCAGATCCAGCCGGTGACGCAGGACATCGCCGACAGCCTCGGCATGAAGAAGGCCGAAGGCGCGCTGGTGGCCGAGCCGCAGAAGGACGGCCCGGCGGCCAAGGCCGGCATCGAATCCGGCGACGTGATCACCTCGGTGAACGGCGAGAACGTCAAGGATGCCCGCGAGCTCGCCCGCACCATCGGCGGCATGGCGCCGGGCACGGCAGTCAAGCTCGACGTGCTGCACAAGGGCCAGGACAAGGTCGTCAACATCACGCTGGGCCAATTGCCCAACACGATCGAGGCCAAGGCCGACACCGACAATGACGACAATGGCGGCAAGGCCACCCGCGGGACCGACGTTCCGAAGCTCGGCATGACGGTCGCACCGGCCTCGAGCGTCGCCGGCGCCGGCAAGGAAGGTGTCGTCGTGACCGACGTCGACCCGAAGAGCGCGGCGGCCGAGCGCGGCTTCAAGGAAGGCGATGTCATTCTCGAGGTCGCCGGCAAGACGGTGGCGAGCGCCAACGACGTGCGCGAGGCGATCAACGCGGCGAAGTCGGACAACAAGAACAGCGTGCTGATGCGGGTGAAGACCGGCGGCCAGTCGCGTTTTGTCGCAGTCCCCTTGGCCAAGGGCTGAGAGTTACCAGATGGAGGGTGTCGCCGGCATTGTCGCCCCCGCCGACGGCTCTTTCCCGGGAGCGGGCTTCAGGTCCGCTCCCGCCTCAAACCTTCCGGTGGAATATGCCCCCCTCCGTCGGAAGGGAAAAGGGCGGTGAGGTCCCCCAGCTTCACCGCCCACTTTTTTCGGTCAACCTGGTGGCGTGACGCGCCGTCCCCGCGAAGCTTGCAGGAATGAGCCGCTGGCGCCATGTTGAAGGAAAGTCGAACCACCTTGAGCACCTCCGACAAGCAGATGCGCCTGTTGATCATCGAAGACGACCGCGAGTCCGCCGACTATCTCGTCAAGGCGTTCCGTGAGGTCGGCCATATCGCCGATCATGCCGCTGACGGCGAGGAAGGCCTCGGCCTGGCGGAAAGCGGCGACTATGACGTGCTGGTGGTCGACCGCATGCTGCCCAAGCGCGACGGTCTGTCGGTGATCGGCGCGCTGCGCGAGAAGGGCAATCGCACGCCGGTGCTCATTCTCTCCGCCCTCGGCCAGGTCGACGACCGCATCAAGGGCCTGCGCGCCGGCGGCGACGACTACCTGCCGAAACCCTATTCGTTCGCCGAACTGATGGCGCGGGTCGAGGTGCTGGCGCGGCGCAATGTCGGCCCCTCCGAGGAGACCACCTATCGCGTCGGCGATCTCGAGCTCGACCGCCTGTCGCATCGCGTGGCCCGCGGCAAGGACGAGCTGACCCTGCAGCCGCGTGAGTTCCGGCTGCTCGAATATCTGATGAAGCATGCCGGCCAGGTGGTGACCCGCACCATGCTGCTGGAGAATGTCTGGGACTACCATTTCGATCCGCAGACCAACGTCATCGACGTGCACATTTCGCGGCTGCGTTCCAAGATCGACAAGGGTTTCGATCGCCCGCTGCTCCACACCATCCGCGGCGCTGGTTACATGATCCGGGACGGGATTCGCTGAGCCGCAATCTCGGTAAAGGGCAAGCCGCTCTCTCGTCAGATTGCCGTTGATGAGGACCGCGACAGGCGCCTGTTGCGGCAGGTCGCCGGCGAGGGGCCGGCGGTGACCTCCGGGCTTGGCCGCCACATGGCGAAGATTTAAGTTTTGCCGGGTTTAACAAGACTTTAGTCTGAACTCTCGAAGGTGATCCGCAGGAGCGGATATGGGCACCCGCGGGACTGGCGTGGTCTCGGCCGCTCCGGCGGTTCCCCTCGCGTCCGGCCGCCCTGTCGGTTCTGCGCGCCCGGACGGCAGCGGATCATGGAGGATGTGAGACGTGAAGCCGAACCAATCGATGCGGAAGAGGGCGGTTGACCGGCCGGTGACCGTCCCCGGTCGCCCGCAGACCGGTACATGACCGTGACCGCATTCGGCAAACTGGTCCGAACCACCGCGTTTCGGCTGACGCTGTTCTATCTGTTTCTGTTTGCGCTGTTTGCCGCCTCCCTCGTCGGCTATTTCGCCTGGAACACCCGCCGGCTCATCACCGAGCAGATCACCACCACGGTCAACGCCGAGGTCAGCGAGCTCAGCGACATCTATAATCGCCGCGGCCTGCGCGGCCTCGTCTTCAACATCGAGAGCCGCGCGCTGCGGCCCGGCTCCAATCTCTATCTGGTCACGACTCCGACCGGCGTTGCGATCGCCGGCAATGTCGGTTCGCTCGCGCCCGGCGTGATGGCGACCGACGGCTGGTCCGAGACGGCGTATCGCCGGCTGGAGGATCAGGACCGGGCCGACCACCGTGCGCTGGTGCGCGTCACGGAACTGCCCGGCGACTTTCGCCTGCTGATCGGGCGCGACCTCGACGAGCGGCGGCGCATGTTCGTGATCGTCGCCAAGGCCGCGCAATGGTCGGTGCTGGTGGTCGTCGTGCTCGGCATCGTCGGCGGCATCTTCGTCGCGCGGCGGGTGCTGCAGCGGATCGATGCCATGACCGGCACCACCCAGCGCATCATGACGGGCGACCTCTCGGGGCGGCTGCCGGTCGGGCGCAGCGGCGACGAGCTCGATCGCCTCGCCGAGAACCTCAACGCCATGCTCGAGCGCATCGAGGCCTTGATGAAGGGCCTGAAAGAGGTCTCCGACAACATCGCCCATGACCTCAAGACGCCGCTGACGCGGCTGCGCAACCGCGCCGAGGAGGCGCTCGCCAAATCGAGCTGCGAGGCCGATTACCGCGCGGCGCTGGAGCGCACCATCGAGGAATCCGACGGCCTCATCCGCACCTTCAATGCGCTTCTGATGATCGCGCGCGCCGAGTCGGGGCAGGCGCGCGGCAACATGGACGATTTCGACGCCGCCGATGTCGCGGGCGGCATTCACGAGCTCTACGAGCCGTTCGCCGAAGATGACGGCATGACGCTGCGGCTGAAGACCGCGCCGGCACCGCTGCACGGCAACCGCGAATTGATCAGCCAGGCGCTCGCCAATCTGGTCGAAAATGCCATCAAATACGGCAAGCCGGCGACGGTCGCGCAGCCCGGCACAGTGGTCAGCCTCGACGCCAGGCAGATCCTGATCGAAGCGCGGCGCGAGGGCGACACCGTGCTGCTCAGCGTCACCGATCGCGGCCCCGGCATTCCGGAAGGCGACCGCAAGCATGCGGTGGAGCGCTTCGTCCGGCTCGATTCCAGCCGCAGCCAGCCCGGTTCGGGACTCGGCCTGAGCCTCGCATCCGCGGTCGCAACCCTGCATGGCGGCGAGCTGAGGTTGAGCGATGCTCATCCGGGGCTGGTCGCGACGCTTGCGATTCCCGCCCGCAGCGGGGCCAGTGAGAGGCTTGCAGCTCAAACACAGGATGTGCCACAGAAGGTGGCATGACTGCCTCCGCGCCCGGCAATGCGGACGAGCTCAAGCTAGCCGCGCGGTTCGTCGAAGGACCGTATATTGCCGCTTCAGAACAGGCCGAACAGAGACTGGCTGACTGGCTCGCCGAGCTGGAGCCGGAGCATGCGGCTGCGCTCGCGACGCTGCTCGAACCGCCGGTCGCGAAGCGGATTTTGCTCGGCATCGCAGCCTTTTCGCCGTTTCTGTTCGACCTCGTTCGCAGCGATGCGGGCCGCCTGATCCGGCTTCTCGGCTGCGATCCGGACCGCCATCTGGCCGCGCTGATCGAGACCTGCTCGCGCGAGGTGTTTGCCGCGCCCGGCGAGACGGAGGTGATGGGCCTGCTGCGCCGCCTGAAGGCGGAGGCCGCGCTCCTGATCGCGCTGTGCGACATCGGCGGGGTCTGGCCGGTGATGCGGGTGACGGCCGCGCTGACCGAGCTTGCGACCAGCTCCGTGCAGGCCGCCTTGCGCTTTCTGTTGCGGCAGGAGACCGTGCGCGGGCGGCTCACGCCGTCCGACGACGAGCATCCGGAGGCGGACAGCGGCCTGTTCGTGCTCGCCATGGGCAAGATGGGCGCCGACGAGCTCAACTATTCCAGCGACATCGACCTGATCGTGTTCTTCGATCCCGCGGCACCGACGCTGGCGCGTGACATCGAGCCGCAGCCCTTCTTCGTCCGCGTCACCCAGGCGCTGGCGCGGCTGCTGCAGCAGCGGACCAGCGACGGCTACGTATTCCGTGTCGACTTGCGGCTGCGGCCCGATCCGGCCTCGACCCAGGTGGCGATGTCGACCGATGCAGCGCTGCATTATTACGAGCGGGACGGGCGGACCTGGGAACGCGCGGCGATGATCAAGGCGCGCGCCTGCGCCGGCGATCTCGCGGCTGGCCGGGCCATGATTGCGGAGCTTTCGCCGTTCGTCTGGCGCAAGCATCTGGATTTCGCGGCGCTCGCCGACGTCCATGAGATGAAGCGGCAGATGCAGACCTTTCGCGGCCAGAGCGAGATCGCCGTCGAAGGCCATAACGTCAAGATCGGTCGCGGCGGCATCCGCGAGATCGAGTTCTTCGCCCAGACCCAGCAGCTGATCGCCGGCGGCCGCCATGCCGAGCTGCGCGTGCGTCCCACGCTGGCCGCGCTCGACGTGCTCGCCGGCAGCAACTGGATCACCATCGAGGCGCGCGACGAGCTGAGCGCGGCCTACAAGTTCCTGCGCCGTGTCGAGCACCGCCTGCAGATGGTCGCCGACGAGCAGACCCACAGCCTCCCCGAGGACGTCGAGGCGGTGGAGCGCTTCGCGCAGTTCTTCGGCTATGAGAGCCGCGCGGCCTTTGCGCACGACCTGCTCGCCCAGCTCAACGTCGTCCAGGGCCATTACGGCAAGCTGTTCGAAGGCGACGATCCGACCGGCACGGTGAAACTGCCGCCGGTCGATTACGGCGCGGGGCCCGAGGATCAGCGGCTGCTGCAGCAACTCGCAATGCTCGGCTTCAAGGAGTCGATCAAGGTGGCCGAGACCGTGCGCGTCTGGATGAGGGGCGAGTTTCGCGTGTTCCGGACCGAAACAACGCGGGCCGCCTTTGCCGAATTCCTCCCGGCGCTGATGGATGGTCTTGCCCATGCCGACGAGCCGGACCGCGCGGTGGCGGCGTTCGACCGCTTCCTGCAGGCGTTGCAGCGCGGCGGCCGGCTGATCACGCTGCTGAGCCAGAACCGCGATCTGGTCGCGCTGGTCGCGCTGGTGCTTGGTGCGGCGCCCCGGCTCGGCGACATGCTGGCGCGGCAGCCGCAACTGGCGGATGGGCTGATCGATCCGCGTTTCTTCGGCGCGATGCCCGACCAAAGCGAGTTGTCGGCGCGGCTCGCGGCGACCCTGAAGGACGCCGCCTCCTATGAGGAGTTTCTCGACCGGCTGCGCCTGTTCGGCCAGGAGAGCCTGTTCCTGATCGGCACCCGCATCCTCTCCGGCACGGTCTCCGCGCAGCAGGCGAGCACGGCGTTTGCCGACGTTGCCGAAGGCATCGTGCACACCGTGCATGGCCTGGTGACGGACCGCTTTGCGGCCCAACACGGCCGCATCAGCGGTCAGGAGACCGCGATCCTCGCCATGGGCCGGCTCGGCAGCCGGGAAATGACCGCGTCCTCCGATCTCGATCTGATCCTGCTCTATGATTTCGATCCCGACGCGCCGGATTCCGACGGCGCCAAATCGCTGCACGGCGCGCATTATTTCGCGCGCTTCACCCAGCGGCTGATCTCGGCCTTCACCACCCGCACCAATTACGGCGTGCTCTACGACATCGACATGCGGCTGCGTCCCTCCGGGCGCGCCGGGCCGCTCGCCTCCCACATCGCCTCCTTCGCCGACTACCAGGAGCACGAGGCCTGGACCTGGGAGCACATGGCGCTGACGCGCGCGCGGGTGATCTCGGCCTCGCCCGAATTTCGTGCCCGCATCGAGGAGGTCATCCGCACCGCGCTGACGCGGCCGCGCGACGCGGCAAGCGTGGCCAACGATGTCGCGGACATGCGGCGCGCGATTGCGCAGGAGAAGGGCGAAAGCGATTTCTGGGACCTGAAATACGCCGCCGGCGGCACGCTCGACATCGATTTCATCGCGCAATATCTGCAGCTCGTGCATGCCAGCGAGACGCCCGAGATTCTCGACGTCTCGACGCTCGACGTGCTGGAAAAGGCCGAGCGGCTCGGCGTGCTGCCGCGCGCCTCCGCCGAGGTGCTGCGCGCCGCCGTCCGCCTCTATCACGATCTGACCCAGATCCTGCGCCTCTGCGTCAGCGAGCGCTTCAACCCGGAGACTGCCGGCGACGACCTGTTGCATGTGATGGCGCGCGCCGGCGACGCCCCGGACTTCTCCTCGCTGGAAGCGCGGGTGAAGGAGACGCAGGCCGAGGTGCGACGGTTGTTCGGGGTGATCGTCGAGGGGCGCTGATCCGGCCGTCGCTATCGAGAGGCGCGTGCGAGGCTCGGCTCGATCACGAACCGCCGCGCTGAAGCGGAGACTTGCGGTCCTTTCCGTTCGACAGGAACAACGTCGAAAGCGAGGCGTTCGACCTTGGTCCCTGCTCCAGCCCCAACGAACCCCCAAGGAACCGCCATGTATCACCACGTCAAGAAGTTGATGTTTACCGTCCGTGTCGACGAACCGGATCCCCGCTTCGGCAATATGCTTCTCGAACAGTTTGGCGGTGCCAATGGAGAACTGGCCGCGGCCATGCAGTATTCGATCCAGGGATTGAACTGCGAGGATCCTGATCGGAAGGACCTCCTGATGGATATCGGAACCGAGGAGCTCAGCCATCTCGAAGTCGTCGGCACCCTGGCGCGCATGCACCTGAAACCATCGAAGTTCGATCGCCAGGCTGCCGAGGCCGATCCGCTGATTGCGATTGCGGGTGGCGGCGGCGTCAACCTGTTCAATTCGCAGGGCAACGCCTGGACCGCCGATTACCTGAAGATCACCGGCGAGCTCGACGTCGACCTGCGCAGCAACATCGCCGCCGAGGCGCGTGCCAAGATCGTCTACGAGCGGCTGATCAACTTCTGCGACGACGCCGGCTCGAAGGATGCCCTGCAGTTCCTGATGACGCGCGAGATCACCCATATGAAGGCGTTTTCGCTCGCGCTCGAGAGCATGAGCAAGCCGTCGTTCAGCATCGGGCGCATCGCCCCGACGCCCGGCCTTGTCGACCAGTTCTTCAACGACTCCACCGGCGCCGGCGACCATGGTGAAATCGACACGCGGGGCCCCTGGAACGAAGGCGGCGACTGGGTCTTCACCGAATCTCCGGCGATCCACGCCGCCGAGCCCGGTCCGGCGTCCTCCATCGTCACGGAGAGCTCGCCGGCGGCCGATGACGTCGGCCTCGGCGATCTGCTCATCGACGAGCTGCGCGACCTTCTCCATGCTGAAAAGCAGCTGACCAAGGCGCTTCCCAAGATGGCGGCGGCCGCGCGCCATGATCAGCTGCGCGAGCTCTTCGAGCAGCATCTCGGCGAGACGGAAGTCCAGGTCGAGCGTCTCGAGGAGTGCTTCCAGCTTCTTGGAAGCTCCGCCCGTTCCAAGCCGTGCAAGGGCATGATGGGCCTGGTCGAGGAAGGCCAGGAGATCATCACCGAGGGCGAGGAAAAGGAGGACGCGGCCGCGGACCTGGCCATGATCGGCGCTGCGCAGCGGGTCGAGCATTATGAGATCGCGGGCTACACGACGGCGCGCAATCTCGCCCAGCAGCTTCGTCACAGCGCCATCGTCAGCCTCCTGTCCAAATCGCTGGCCGAGGAAGAGAACGCCGATCAGCTGCTCAACCAGGTCGCGAGAACGCTGATGTCGGTCGCGAAAATGCCCGCGCCGATCGAGCCGGCCGAGTAATCCCGGGACGCGGCTTCCGGGAAGGTCTGGCCAGGGGAGGCGTCAAGAAGCGAGCTCTTTCGACCGAATGGGTCGAGAGAGCCCGGTCTTCGCGAGATCGTCAACGGTCGTTTTCGGACATGGTCTTCGCATCCAACCTCGCCAAGCGAGGCGGTGCTCGGTATAGCGTTGCCATGCTCGACTTTGCCGCACAATATGAGGCCTTCCGACGCCGCGATCCGGCGTGGGACGGGGTGGTTTTCGTGGCGGTCAAGACCACCGGCGTCTACTGTCGCCCGGTGTGTCCGGCGCGGACTCCCTTGGCGCGCAATGTCAGGTTCTATCGCAGCGCAGCCGCGGCAGAGCATGCCGGCTTTCGGCCTTGTCTCCGATGCCGTCCGGAAACAGCGCCCTTCTGTCCGGCCTGGAAGGGGACCAGGACGACCGTCGAGCGTGCGCTGGCCCTCATCGACAAGGGTGCGCTCGACCAGGGCGACGTCAATCAGCTGGCCCAACGGCTCGGGGTCGGGCCCCGTCATTTGTCACGACTCTTTTCCGAACATCTCGATGCATCGCCGCTGCAGGTCGCGCTCTCGCTTCGTGTGCGCCGCGCCAAGCGTCTCCTTGACGGCACCGACCTTCCGATCCGGCTCGTTGCTGAACGCGCCGGCTTTTCCAGCACGCGGCGCTTGAGCGCTGCCTTTGCCCGGCTCTATGGCCGATCACCTTCCGCGCTCCGCAAGAGAGCATCGGGCCTCGGCGAAAGCTAGAACCAGCCAAACCTGTTGGAGAGCTCCATGACCATGAAGACTTACGGAACGGTGAGCGCCGAGCGGCAGAAGCAAATGAGTGGTCTGGAGTTTGTCCATGGCCTTGTGAGCGGCGCGCTGCCGCTCAACACGATTGCGCAGACTTTAGGTTATGATGTTGCCGAAGCAGAATGCGGTCGTGTGGTCATTACCCTCGTTCCCAGCAATAACCACCTCAATCCGGCGGGCACCGTGCACGGCGGCCTGACGGCGACACTGCTCGACAGCTGCATGGGGCTGGCCGTCCAATCGACGCTCGACAAGGGCATCGGTCAAACGACGCTCGAGTTCAAGATTTCGCTGCTGCGTCCGATTACGCCCGAGACGGGCGAGGTGAGGGCTGAAGGCAAGGTCCTGACTTGCGGCCGCCGTATCGGCACGGCCGAGGGGCGCGTCGTCGACGGCAAGGGCCGGCTGCTCGCGCATGGCACGACGACCTGTCTCATCTTCCCGAGCTGACCAGTCAAACTCCCCAACCAACTGGAGAGCGTGCCCTCATTTGGTCGCGGACTTTCGTCTGCTCGCATGATGTGAGAAGGGCAGGAGTCTGCGGCGCGAGCTCGCGAGGCCTAAGCTAAGCCTTCTTCAGCGTCGCAATTGCATCTCGCACGAACGGATCGAGCCCTTCGCCGCCCTTGTCGAGATGTGACAGGATGGCGGACTTCATCCGCGGGTCCCAGAATTTCCTGATGTGCTCGGCGATGCCGGGCACGGCCTTGTCGGGGCCCTGGCTGTTGAAGAACTTGCCGATCTGGTTGGCCATGTAGATCAGCCGGTCAGGCGACATCTTCGATTTCCTTGTTTGGCTCGCCCGGGTTCGTTTCGCCGATGCCGACGTTGGCGGTGATCCGCCCGGGATGGGTGAAGATTTCGAAGCCGTCGGCACGCGCGACCGCAACCAGCGTGATGCCGGCGGCCTCCGCCATCCGCACGGCGAGCGCGGTGGGGGCGGAGACCGCGACCATCACCGGCGCGCCGAGCGTTGCCGCCTTCTGCACCATCTCGACCGAGACACGGCTGGTCAGAAGCACCATGCCGTCGCTTGCGGAGACATTGGCAAGCGCGAGCGCGCCGCACAGCTTGTCGAGCGCGTTATGGCGCCCGACATCCTCGCGCAAGGCGACGATGCCGCGCGGCGCGGTCCAGAATGCGGCCGCATGCACGGCGCGGGTCTCCAGGTTGATCTCCTGCAGCGGCGCGAGGCTCTGCACCGCCGTCATGATCTCGGCCTGGGTGACGTGCCCGCCCAAGGGGACGATGGCGGCCGGCCGCAGCGCCTGCGCGATGGAATCGACGCCGCACAGGCCGCAGCCGGTCGGCCCGGCGATCTGCCGCCGCCGCGCATTGATCAGCTCGGCGCGGGCAGGGGGCAGCCACATGCGAAGCTCGATGCCGTCGTCGAGCGCGATCACCTCGATGGAGGTGATGTCGTCGGCCGATTGCACGATGCCTTCGCTCAAGGAGAAGCCGACCGCGAATTCCGTCAGGTCCTGCGGCGTCGCCATCATCACGGCATAGGTGCCGCCATTATAGGTCAGCGCGACCGCGGTCTCCTCCGGAATGCGCCGCGTGCCGCGGCCCGCGCCGTCGCTGCGCAACGCAATCCGCTCGACCGGCACGACGGCGCGATGCATGCCTCACTCCGCGGCTTCGGCCGGCACGATCCGGCGCGACTGCCGGGCCTGCGCCTCGTAGGATTTCTGCCAGTCGCTCGGGCCGTTGGACGGCGAGACCTGCACCGCCGTCACCTTGTATTCGGGGCAGTTGGTGGCCCAGTCCGAATAGTCGGTGGTGATGACGTTGGCCTGCGTGTCCGGGTGATGGAAGGTGGTGTAGACCACGCCCGGCGCGACCCGCTCGGAGATAGCCGCGCGCAAGGTCGTCTCGCCGGCGCGGCTCGCAAGCCTGACCCAGTCGCCGTCGCGCACGCCGCGCTGCTCGGCATCGTGCGGATGGATCTCCAGCCGGTCCTCCTCATGCCAGACCACATTGTCGGTGCGCCTGGTCTGGGCGCCGACATTGTACTGGCTGAGGATACGGCCGGTGGTGAGCAGCAGCGGATAGCGCGGGCCGGTGCGCTCGTCGGTCGGGACATATTCGGTGATGACGAACTTGCCCTTGCCGCGGACGAAGCCGTCGATATGCATCACCGGCGTTCCCTCCGGCGCCTTCTCGTTGCAGGGCCATTGCAACGAGCCGAGCTCGTCGAGCTTCTTGTAGGACACGCCGGTGAAGGTCGGCGTCAGCGCGGCGATCTCGTCCATGATCTCGGAGGGATGGGCGTAGGTCATCTCGAAGCCCATCGCTTTCGCAAGCCCGATGGTGACTTCCCAGTCCGCCAAGCCGTTGCGCGGCGTCATCACCTTGCGCACGCGCTGGATGCGGCGCTCAGCGTTGGTGAAGGTGCCGTCCTTCTCAAGGAAGGTCGATCCTGGCAGGAACACATGGGCGTAGTTGGCGGTCTCGTTGAGGAAGAGGTCGTGGACGATGACGCATTCCATCGCCGACAGCGCGGCCACCACATGGCTGGTGTTGGGATCGGACTGCAGGATGTCCTCGCCCTGCACATAGAGGCCCTTGAAGGTGCCTTCGACGGCGGCGTCGAACATGTTGGGAATGCGCAGGCCCGGCTCCGGGTTGAGCTTGACGTGCCACATGGATTCGAAGAGGTCGCGCACCGCATCGCCCGAGATGTGCCGGTAGCCCGGCAATTCGTGCGGGAACGAGCCCATGTCGCAGGAGCCCTGCACATTGTTCTGGCCGCGCAGCGGGTTCACGCCGACGCCGGGCCGGCCGATATTGCCGGTGGCCATGGCGAGATTGGCGATCGCGATCACCGTGGTCGAGCCCTGGCTGTGCTCGGTGACGCCGAGGCCGTAATAGATCGCGGCATTGCCGCCGGTGGCATAGAGCCGCGCGGCAGCCCGCAAGCTCTGCGGATCGACGCCGGTGTAGATCGCGGTCGCCTCCGGGCTGTTCTCGTGCAGCGATACGAACCTCGCCCAATCCTCGAACTCGCTCCAGTCGCAGCGCTCGCGCACGAAGGCTTCGTTGACGAGGCCCTCGGTGACGATCACATGCGCCATCGCCGTGAGCACGGCGACATTGGTGCCGGGCAGCAGGGGCAGGTGATGGTCGGCCTTGATGTGTGCGGAGCGCACGAGGTCGGTGCGGCGCGGGTCGATGACGATGAGCTTCGCGCCCGCGCGCAGCCGCTTCTTCATCCGCGAGGCGAACACCGGATGCGCGTCGGGCGGATTGGCGCCGATCACCATCATGACATCGGAATGCTCGACCGAGTCGAAATCCTGGGTGCCCGCGGAGGTGCCGAAGGTGGTGGCAAGGCCATAGCCGGTCGGCGAATGGCAGACGCGGGCGCAGGTGTCGACATTGTTGTTGCCGAAGCCGGCGCGCACCAGCTTCTGCACCAGGTAGGTTTCCTCATTGGTGCAGCGGGAGGAGGTGATGCCGCCGACGGCGTCGCGGCCGTACTTGGCCTGGATCGCCTTGAACTTCGCCGCGGCGAACGAAAACGCCTCGTTCCACGACACCTCGCGCCAGGGCTCGCCGATGGTCTCGCGGATCATCGGCTTGAGGATGCGCTCCTTGTGGGTGGTGTAGCCCCAGGCGAAGCGGCCCTTGACGCAGGAATGGCCGCGATTGGCCTTGCCGTCCTTGTACGGCACCATGCGCACCACTTCCTCGCCGCGCATCTCCGCCTTGAAGGCGCAGCCGACGCCGCAATAGGCGCAGGTGGTGACGACCGAATGCTCGGGCTGGCCGATCTCGATCACGGATTTCTCGGTCAGCGTTGCGGTCGGGCAGGCTTGCACGCAGGCGCCGCAGGAGACGCATTCGGAGCCGAGGAAGCTCTCGCCCATGCCGGGCGAGACGCGGCTGTCGAAACCGCGGCCGGAGATGGTCAGCGCAAAGGTGCCTTGCACCTCCTCACAGGCGCGGACGCAGCGCGAGCAGACGATGCATTTGGACGGGTCATAGGTGAAATACGGATTGGACTCGTCCTTCGGCATCCAGGCCGCGTTGGCCTCGCCCTTGGCCTCCGCAAACACATGGTTCTCGCCCTGATAGCCGTAGCGGACGTCACGCAGGCCGACGGCGCCAGCCATGTCCTGCAGCTCGCAATCGCCATTGGCGGCACAGGTCAGGCAGTCCAGCGGATGGTCGGAGATGTAGAGCTCCATCACGCCCTTGCGAAGCCTCTTCAGCCGCTCGGTCTGCGTGTGCACCTTGAGCCCCGGCATAACAGGCGTGGTGCAGGAGGCCGGCGTGCCGTTACGGCCCTCGATCTCGACCAGGCAGAGGCGGCAGGAGCCGAAGGCGTCGACCATGTCGGTGGCGCAGAGCTTCGGGATCTGTGTGCCCGCTTCCATCGCCGCGCGCATGATCGAGGTGCCCTCGGGCACCGTGACGCTCTGGCCGTCGATGGTCAGCGTCACCAGTGTCTCGGACTTGGAGCGGGGAGTGCCGAAATCGGTTTCTTCGACAAGCGACATTGGCGTCGTCCTTTATTCCGCAGCCTGCAGCTGCTGCGGTTTGAAATCCTCGGGGAAATGTTTGAGCGCGCTCAGCACGGGATAGGGCGTGAAGCCGCCGAGCGCGCAGAGCGAGCCGAGCTTCATGGTGTTGCAGAGGTCCTCGACCAGTGCGAGGTGGTTTGCGACTCGCTCGCCGTTGAGGATCTTGTCGATGGTCTCGGCGCCGCGAGTCGAGCCGATCCGGCACGGCGTGCACTTGCCGCAGGATTCGATGGCGCAGAACGCGAAGGCAAAGCGCGCCTGCCGTGCCATGTCGACGGTGTCGTCGAACACCACGATGCCGCCATGGCCGATCAGCCCGTCGCGTGCGGCAAAGGCCTCGTAGTCGAACGGCGTGTCGAACAGCGCACGCGGGAAATAGGCGCCGAGCGGTCCGCCGACCTGCACCGCGCGCACCGGCCGGCCGGTGAAGGTGCCGCCGCCGACATCGTCGACGAGCTCGCCCAGCGTGATGCCGAAGGCGGTCTCGAACAGGCCGCCATGGCGGATGTTGCCGGCGAGCTGGATCGGCATCGTGCCGCGCGAGCGGCCCATGCCGAAATCGGCGTAGGTCTTGGCGCCCTCGGCGAGGATGAAGGGGATCGCTGCAAAGGACAGCATGTTGTTGATGACGGTCGGCTTGCCGAACAGGCCCTTGTGCGCCGGCAGTGGCGGCTTGGCGCGGACGATGCCGCGGCGGCCTTCCAGGCTTTCCAAGAGCGAGGTCTCCTCGCCGCAGACATAGGCGCCGGCGCCGACGCGCACCTCGATATCGAACGCGTGGCTCGATCCACCGACGCGCGCGCCGAGATAGCCGGCGCGCCGCGCCGCCGCGATCGCGGCATTCAATGCAGCGACCGCGTGCGGGTATTCGGAGCGGATGTAGACGTAGCCCTTGTCGGCGCCGACCGCGAGCGCGGCAATCGTCATGCCCTCGATCAGCAGGAACGGATCGCCTTCGATCAGCATCCGATCGGCGAAGGTGCCGCTGTCGCCCTCGTCGGCATTGCAGACGATGTATTTGCGGTCGGCGGCGGTATCCGCCACCGTCTTCCACTTGATGCCGGTCGGAAAGCCGGCGCCGCCGCGGCCGCGCAGGCCCGAGGCCGTGACCTCGGCCACGACGGCTGCGGGACCAAGAGTGAGCGCGCGCTCGAGTCCCCGATAGCCGCCATGGGCGCGATAGTCGTCGAGCGAGCGCGGATCGATCACGCCGCAATTCGCGAAGGTGAGGCGGGTCTGCCGCTTCAGCCAGGGGATTTCGTCCGCAGGTCCGAGCCGCAGCGGATGGTTGCCGCTCCCGAGCATCGCGTCGAGCAGTGACGCCGCATCGGCCGCAGTCACCGGCCCGAACGCGACGCGTCCGTCCGCTGTCGCCAGCTCGACCATCGGCTCCAGCCAGTAAAGACCGCGTGATCCCGTGCGGACAATGTCTATCGCAAGCCCGCGGCCGGCCGCGGCCTGCTCCAGCGCGTGAGCGACCTCATCGGCGCCGACCGCAATCGCGCCGGCATCGCGGGGAACGAAGATACGGAGGCTCATGCCTGCGCCTCCGCAATCAGCGCATCGAGCCTGTCACGATCGAGCCGTCCGACCAGGCGGCCGTCCAGCATGGCGGAGGGCGCGGTCGCGCACAGCCCCAGGCAATAGATCGGCTCCAGCGTGACGCGGCGGTCGGCCGTGGTGTTGCCGCAGGCGATCCCGAGCTTCGCCTCGGCACGCGCGGCCAGCGCCTCGCCGCCGGCGGCCTGGCAGGCCTCGGCGCGGCAGAGTTTCAGGACATGCTTGCCCGCCGGCTCCTTGCGGAAATCATGGTAGAAGGTAAACACGCCGTAAACTTCGGCGCGCGACAGATTGAGGGCGGACGCGACCATGGGAATGGCCGGCTCCGGCACATAGCCGAACGCCTCCTGAAGCGCGTGCAGGATGACGAGGGTCGCGCCCTCGATGGCGGCGTGCTCGGCGATGATCTCGGCGCCGCGCGCTTCCGTCCATGGTTCGTAGGTCATGGCTTTCTCAATCAAGAGGTTATGGCTTTGTTATGAGACTCCGATTTGGCGAGAACATCAATAAAGCAGTCCCGTGCTGCGATTGCGCATGCCGATTAATCGGAAAGCGAGATGATGTGATAGAGAAAGCCGATGGAGGCGATGCAGGCCGGTGCAGGCGATTGCCATGCTTTCGGCGTGTCGACCCGCAATCGGTTGTGTTATGGGTGGCAAGGTAGGTGGCAACGGCGTCCACGGGATGCAAAGGCCTAATTCGTGATCGACAAGCTCGAACTTCTGCTGGCGCTGGCGCAGGAACGGCATTTTGGCCGTGCCGCGGAGGCCTGCGGCGTCACCCAGCCGACCATGTCGACCAGCATCAAGCAGCTCGAGGAAATCCTGGGCGTGATGCTGGTGCAGCGCGGCTCGCGCTTCCAGGGGTTCACGCCTGAAGGCGAGCGGGTGCTGGACTGGGCGCGGCGCATCCTCGGCGACGTCAGGGCCATGCGCCAGGAGATCAACTCGCTCAAGGAGAAGCTGTCGGGCGAGATCCGGATCGCGGCGATCCCGACCGTGCTCGGCATGGTGGCGTCATTGACCACGCCGTTCCGCGCCCGCCATCCCGACGTGCGCTTCCGCATCCAGTCCTGCACCTCGTCCGACGTGCTGGGCCTGCTCGAAAATCTCGAGGTCGATGCCGGGCTGACCTATATCGAGAACGAGCCGATCGGCAACGTGCGCACCATCCCGCTCTACAACGAGAGCTATCGCCTGCTCACCGCGCCCGACGCCATGTTCGGCGATCGTGAGCAGGTGACCTGGAAGGAAGTCGGGCAGGTGCCGCTGTGTCTTCTCACGCCCGACATGCAGAACCGCCGCATCATCGACCGCGCGCTGCGCTCGGTCGGCGCCGAGGCGACGCCGAGCCTGACCTCGAACTCGCTGCTCGTGCTGTTCACCCATGTGAAGACCGGCCGCTGGGCGAGTGTGATGCCGGCCAAGCTCGCGGAGACGCTGGGCCTCGAGGACACCGTCCGCTCGATCCCGATCACCGATCCCGAGGTCAATTACTCAATCGGCCTCGTCATCCCCCAGCGCGATCCGATGACACCGCTGATCGCCGCATTGGTCAACGTCGCGCGCGAAGTCGCGCCGGCGCTGCAGACGGGGTAAGGCAAAGAGGGGGCAGCGGCAGCGACGTCCCGCGTCTGCGACGAAAGGCTGGGAAACCAATCCGGGCCGCGCCGGTTAGCGCGGTGATGACATCTGTCTTGATCTCGGGCGCGGGGATCGCCGGACCGACGCTCGCCTACTGGCTGAAGGCGGCCGGTTTCGCGCCGACGCTGGTCGAGCGCGCGCCGGCCTTGCGCGACGGCGGCTACGTCATTGATTTCTGGGGGCTCGGCTACGCCATCGCCGAGCGCATGGGGTTGCGTCCGGACATCGATCGCAGCGGCTATCACGTGCGGGAGCTGCGCGTCGTCGACGATGCCGGACGGCGCGTCGCCAGCTTCGGCACCAAGGTGTTCACCGAGCTGGCCGGCGGCCGTTACATCACGCTCCAGCGCAGCGAGCTCTCGCGCCTGCTGTTCGCGCGCATCGAAGGTTGCATCGAATGCCTGTTTGGCGACGAGATCGTTGCGCTCGAGGAGCAGCCCGATGGCGTCCGGGCCACGCTGAAAAAGGCCGGCGAGCGCCGCTTCGACCTCGTGATCGGGGCCGACGGGCTGCATTCGGCGGTTCGCCGGCTCGCCTTCGGGGCTCAGGCGCAATTCGAGCGGCATCTTGGTTATATCGTCGCCGCGTTCGAGGCACGCGGTTATCGTCCGCGCGACGAAGACGTCTATCTGATGTATGGCTGCCCGGGCCGGATGGTCGGGCGTTTCACACTGCGCAACGATCGCACGCTGTTCCTGCTTGTGCTCGCAGCCGACGCGGCGCCGGTATCGCGCGCGGCGCAGACGGCGATGCTGCGCGAAGCCTATCGAGGCTGCGGATGGGAATGCCCTCGGATGCTGGACGAGCTCGACCGCGCGGACGGGCTCTATTTCGACGCCGTGAGTCAGATCAGGATGCCGGCCTGGTCGCGCGGCCGAATCGCGCTGCTTGGCGATGCGGCGTTCTGCGTCTCGCTGCTGGCTGGGCAGGGTTCCGCCCTGGCGATGATTTCGGCCTATGTGCTGGCAGGAGAGCTCGCCGCCGCACAAGGGCGATACCCGGAGGCGTTTGCCCGATACGAGGCGCGGCTGAGGGGCTATATCGGGCGAAAGCAGCGCGGTGCCGTAAGTTTTGCAGGCGCTTTCGCGCCGCGCACGCGGATCGGCCTGCTTCTTCGCAACACGGTGATCAGGAGCTTCGCCATACCGGGCCTGGCGAGGCTCGCGGTGGGGCGCGAGATCGCGGACGCACTGGAACTGCCGGATTACGACTGGCCCGCGCGCGAGGGGGCCCGGCACCAGCTCGGAGAGGCCGTCAGCATTCCGCACACGCGGCCAGCGCGGTTGGATGCGCCTCCGGCCCATCGGCCACCCTCGTAAGGGAACGCCACGATGTGTGGGGCTAAAGCACGTCGAGCATGCGGATCGGCATTTCACGCTCGACCGGCGGAACGTCCACCACGGCGTTCCGAATAGTGCAGGCAGGGCATTCCAGAGAGGAAACCAGGTACCCAGCGCGCTTTGACGATTTCGTCACCGCGCTGCCGCCGCGGTTGACCACGCGCTTTGGCTAACCGGCCGCGATCACCAGGTGTAGCGCACGACGCCGCGGCCGGCGTAGCTGCGGGTGACATCGGAGAACTCGCCTTCGAATGTCGCCGCAGCCGACCATCCGTTCAGCCATTTCATCTCCGCGGCGGCCGTGGTCAGCGCGGAGTTGTTGGCCTGCCGGGCGCCGTTGACGACGAAGCTCGCACCGGGCAGCGCCTGGAAGGTCGCCGCCACCGAGCGGTCCGGATCGGCATCATACGCCCAGGCGAGCCGGCCGCGCAGGGCCAGCACGCCGTCCGGCACGGCAAAGGACTTGTCGGTGCGAAGGCCGAGCTCGCTGCGGCCGTCGGTGACGTGCTTGCCGCCATAGGCGAGCGCGAAGTTCGGCGTGCCCGCAACGACGGCTTCGGCGTAGGCCGGCAGATCGAATGTCGTGACCTGGGCAGCCGCATAGGGGGTGAGGCCGACGCCGCTCCCCCACGGCGCGAGGAAGCGATAGCCGCCCTCGACGCGGCCCGAATAGGCATTGGCCCTGAACTCGGCGCGGAGCTGGTCGACGCCCGCGATCGTCACGGTGCGGTCGGTGGTGATGTCCTGCCAGCCATAGGCCGCTGCGGCGGCGACATAGGCGGCACCTTCGCTGTGCCGGACATAGGCGCCGGCCTGGAACAGGTCGGAGCGCCCGCTGCCGAGCCCGCTGACGCCGAAGCTGGTGCCGCCGCCGGCGAGCGAGAAGCCTGCGACCGTCCAGGGCGAGACAAAGTAGCTCGCGCCGACCGCCGTCCCGGCGATGCGGCTCGTGGTGTCGCCGGTGCCGGCCGCCGCGTTGCCGTCCGTCGTCTGCGATCCGCCGAAGCCCGCCGCCCACACCCGCCAGTGCGGCGCCGGGAGCGCTGCGGGCGGCGCCTTGGTGAACATGGCATAGGCCTCGCGCGCGGTGTGCTTGGCCGTGCCGTTGTCGCTCTCCTGCGCATAGGCTGCCGCCGTGCCCGCGCCGGAGTTGCCGCCGCCGTCCGCCCCGGCGGCATTGTCGGTGAGCAGGGTCATGTACTGCGTCATCGCGCTGAACGTGGTCTGCTGCGCCCCGGTCGCGGGCTCGCCCGCGGCCTGCGACAGTCCGGCGGCGGTGAGCGCGCCATAGACCAGCGGAATCCCGTTGTTGACGTTGAAGGAGTGGATGATGGCGTTGGCGACGGACTGCTGGTTGCCGTTCAGGCCCGAGCTCGGCAGCGAGGGCGGGGCGAAGTTGAGCGCGAGGTCGAGATAGGCGTCGTTCGAATCGTAGCTCAGCGAGGTATGGAAGTTCGAGGGCAGGTTGGTGTTGGCCACTGCGCCGAACGTGCCGGAGACGCCGCCGCCCGCGGTCAGGATCGTGTACCGCTTCGACACATAGCTGCCGGCCGCGAACACCGCGTCCACCGTCGCGCCCCCGAGGGTCGCCTGTCCGGTCACATGGGCGAAGCTCGCCGTCGACGGATCGAGCGAAACGACATAGAGCGCGCCCGAGGCGAAGGCCAAGTTGCCGGCGACCGTCATCGAGGTCCCCGGCGTGTTGGCGAGGCCCGGCGTGAACGTGCCGCCCGCGTTGACCGTGGTGTCGCCGACCGATCCCGTGCCGGTGAGCAGGCCGCCGGAGTTGATGGTGGGATCGGACACCGAGCCGGTCACGTTCAGCGTGCCGCCATTGACGGTGACGTTGGTGGTGCTCGTGAGGGCGCCGGTGACATTCAGTACGCCCGCATCGACGGTCGTCGCGCCGGTGTAGGTGTCGGTGCCGGACAGCGTCAGCGTGCCAGTGCCGACCTTGGTGAGCGAGCCGCCGCTGCCGCCGGCCGTGCCGCCATCCTGCAGCACGCCGGAAAACGTCGTCGACAGGTTGTTGCCGCCGACGGTGAGGGTGTTGGCGCCGAGCCGCACGGTGCCGGGCCCTTCGATCGAACCGGCCGTCATGCCGCCATTCGTGAGCTGGGAGATGTCGACGATGCCGCTGCCGTTGAGGATGAAGCGCGCGGTCCCGCCGCTTGCGGAATCGGCAAAGAAGGTGTGGCCGCCGCTGTTGGTGGTGATGGTGGCGCTGCCTGCGGTGCTGGTGGAGACGAAGTTCAGGACGCCAGTGTCGTTGATGAGATTGAGGCTGCCGCCGTTCACCACGATGCCGGCGCCGGTAAACGTCAGGTTGCCGCTGCCAAGCGACATGACATAATTGGCCGCTCCCGGCGCGAAGGTGAAGCCACTGACCGCGTTGCCGCTGAACGGCACCCAGACCGCCGGATCGGCACCCGGCGTCACATTGAAGTTGCCGGCCTTTGCCGCGTACGTGACTCCGTTCAGTGTGACCTCGTCGCCGACATTGTAGACCGTCGTACTAGACCATGCGCCGGCCAGGGGCTGCCAAACCGTTGCGTCGCTCCCCGGCACGATGTTGAAATTGCCGGCCTGCGCAACCCACGTGCTGCCATTGAAGGTGACCTCCGAACCAATGTTGTATGCGCTGCTGTTGCTCCAACCCGAAAGGACCAGATTCAGATCGAGACTGGTCGTGTTGGAGGCGCCGAAGGTCGCCGTTCCCCTCGGTACGAATTGGGTGCTCCAGTTGTCGCTGTCATAGAAAAGGTTGGTGAAGGGCGTCGCGCCCCAACTGGCATCATTCTGGGCGGAAACAGGCAGGATGCCGGCCATCAGCCAAAGCGCCGCAGCCAACAGGGCGCTCCCGTGGGGACCGATCCAGCGGCTCAATGTTTGAACCAAACCGCGGGGCTCTGCGTCCGGGCGCGTCGACCGCACGGCGGCCGACCCTCGCCGCGCTGCAGCCCGGTCTGAAATAAGAGGGCTCATGGCAATGCTGAAATTCTGATTCCAAATGCGAACGGTGTCTATTGTGCCGGTATTCAGGGAGTGTGTCTCGCCGACAGGCGCGGCTCCAGCGGTAATTCAGTAACTGTGCCCGATCGGCCACAGCGAGACCCCGACCGTGCCGATCGCCATCATGGCGTGGCCGCTTCGACGCGATTTGCCCGCCGGGCGGCCGTCGCCAGGTCTTGTCAAGCACCCGCGACAAAAATATTCCTGTTTTCAGAATTTCGGATTTGGCGTATAGAGTGCTTACTCCGCGCCGGCATGAGGGGCGTTACGCGTCGTCACGAAACGTGGTGCGGAATTGCGGTGGACGTGAAGATGCCGATCGACGTGCGGCATCGGCGCGGACGGCGAAATCGTGTGGTCCTGGCGCGCCCATGCAGGCGCCAAGTTCAAGCGAAGCCGAAGGGCTTCGCGGGAGCGACGGTGGCAAATGCCGGTTCACCGGGGAGAGTACGTATAGCCGTAAAACCACTGCGCAGGGAAGGCCGGTTGCTACCGCCTGTACCTGTGGTTTTTGCGCTCTTCGCGCAACTGTTTCGCGCGAGGGCCCCGGGTGCATGCGGCCACCCGGCCTTCCCTGCGCCCTCTGCTTTCGACGAGGGCAAAGACGGATGTAGAGCTCGGGCGAAACGCGCCGCGAGAACGCGGGGTCGTGTCGGGCGTCCCATGACGTCTCTGTGCGCAGCGGGAATGGGTCGCTGCAGACCCGTCATCCTGAGGCGCTCGCGGAGCGAGCCTCGAAGGATGAACGGCCCCGCTGCTGCAGCCGGGCTGTCGCCCTTCGAGGCCCGCTGACGCGGGCGCCTCAGGGTGACGGGCAGGTTCAGAGTTCGCGGCGAGCGAAGAAGATCAGCCCTCACGCCGCCGCCGGGATCCTCGCTGCTGCCTTGCGGCCGTCGCGGGGGAGCGAGATGCGGACGACGGTGCCGGCGCCGAGCTTGGAGCGGAGCTTCATGGTGCCGCCATGCAGCTGGGTCAGCGAGCGCGCAATGGCAAGCCCGAGGCCCGAGCCGTGATAGGTCTTGGTGAGCTGGCTTTCGACCTGCTCGAAGGGGCGCCCCAGCCGCGCCAGCGAATGCGGGGCGATGCCGATGCCGGTGTCGGCGATCAGGAACACGACTCTGTCGGACAGCACGTGGCTGCGCACCACCACCCGGCCGCCTTCGGGGGTGAACTTCACCGCATTGGAAAGCAGGTTGACCAGGATCTGCTTGGTCGCGCGGCGGTCGGCGATGACCGGGACCGAGCTCTCGATGTCGGCATCGAGCAGGAGATCCTTGTCCTCGGCGCGGCCGGTGACCACGCGCAGGGATTCGGCAAGCGTCTTGGAGAGGTCGAGCGTCTCCATGTCGAGCTTCATGCGGCCGGCCTCGATCTTGGACATGTCGAGGATGTCGTTGATCACCTCGAGCAGGTACTGGCCGCTGGTGAGGATGTCGTGGCAATATTCGCGGTATTTCTCCGAGCCGAGCTCGCCGAACATGCCGCTGCCCATGATCTCGGAGAAGCCGATGATGGCGTTGAGCGGCGTGCGCAGCTCGTGGCTCATGTTGGCGAGGAATTTCGACTTGGTCTGGTTGGCTTCCTCGGCGCGGGTCTTCTCGCGGGCATATTTCTCGGCAAGGTCGGCAAGCTCGATCGCCTGCCGCTCGAGCTCGGCCTGCGAGCGCTTGAGGTCGTTGACGGTGGCGCGCAGCCGCAGGTCGTTCTCGACCAGCTTCTGCTCATGCGCCTTGATGCGGGTGATGTCGGTGCCGACGGAGACGTAGCCGCCGTCCTTGGTGCGGCGCTCGGAAATGTGCAGCCAGCTGCCGTCCTCGAGCTGCGCCTCGAAGGTGCGCGCGCCGGGGATCTGGCTGGTGTCCAGATGACGGGTGCGCACCTCCGGCATGCTGCCCACCTCGATCACCGTCTCGTAGGAGGTGCCGGGGATGACGGCGGAATCCGGCACCTTGTGCAGGCGCTGGAAGTGGGAGTTGCAGAGCACCAGCCGGTCGCTCGCATCCCACAGCACGAAGGCCTCGGGGATGGTCTCGATGGCGTCGCGCAGCCGCAGATCCGCCTCGATGGTCTTCTCGGCGAGGCTCTTCTGCTCGGTGATGTCGACCGCAATCCCGATCAGGTGCAGCCCGCCATCGTGGGCGCTCTGGCCGTTGGCGCCATGGCTGAGCTCGCAGCGCACGCGCAGCCAGATCCAGTGGCCGCCGGTGTGCTGCATGCGGAAGCTCTGGTCGATGTGATCGATCTCGCCCGCGATCAGCTGCTCGGCGATCGCGAACAGGTCGATGTCGTCGGACTTCACCAGCGCATTGACCTCGCCGAAGGTCAGGAGATCATTGCGGCTGTCGAGCCCGAGCAGGGTGAACATCGATTGCGACCAGAAGATCCGGCCGCGCGACAGGTCCCAGTCCCACAGGCCGCAGCGGCCGCGGTTGAGCGCGGTGTCGATGCGGCCGCGCACGGCGTCGTTGATCAGGTCGCCCTCGCGGGCGCGGGTCGATTGCCAGTGAAAGGCAAAGCCGAGGATCAGGACCACGAAGCCGGTGGTGGCGGAGAGGGTGACCGCAAGCGCCGCATCGGAGCCCCAGATCGGCTCGTACTTCTCCTGAATCACCGCGATCTGGCCGGGCAGCGACCTGATGATGCGCGAGACCGCAAGCGCGCCGCGGCCGTTCGGCAGCACCATGTCGGCGACCTCGCCCTGGTGGCCGGGGGCTGCGATGAGCTGCGCCGTCGAGATGATGTCGAGCAGCTGGTCGGCCTCGCCGAGGCTGGCGTCGATCGGCAGCCTGGCGAGGATGCGATGATCCGCGCCGGTGACGATGACATGCCGGCCGGCCGCCGCGCCCCAGTCGGGCACGAGGTCGGGCAGCAGATCCTGCAGATGCTCGATGTTCTTGAGCCGCTGCATCCGCACCGATGTGAGGTCGTCGATGCGCTCGACCAGCACGTCGGCGAGCGCCGCGAGCTCGCGCTTGGTCGCGGAGCGCTTCTGCCTGTATTGGTCGAGCACCTGCACGAACGCGCCGAGGCAGATCGTGATCAGGAATGCGATGATGAGTATCGGGACCGCGCGGCGGAGCGTCGGCTCCGCTATCAACAGCCGGTGGTAGGCTGGTTTCGCGATCGATTGCGCCAATCCCTTGATGGAATCGGATTGGACGCATGCGTCTGCCGCATGCGCGCGCGCCATGCCTTAAACCCCCGCCGAAGTTCTTCTGCACCCGCGTCCGGAAGCACCCCATGACTTCCGAATCAACCTGATTTGAATCCAGTTTTCCCGGGCTGTCGAGAGTCAACGATTCCTTAAAGCGAATAATTCTTTGTCCAACGGAGAATCGCGCTGGTGAATTTACGGAAGCGGCGAGTCCGAAACAGGAACGCAGGCCGCATTGCGTCAGGCGTGCGGCGGTTCTGCGTGACTGATGACGCGCTTCACGCTGGGGAAGTCGCGCCGCAACGCACGCTCGATGGCGTCGACATTCTCATGCACCCTGATGACGCTCATCGAGGGCACTGCGCGGCAATGGAAGTTGACGATCTCGCCGGCCGCGGTGTCGCGCACCCGCACATTATGGATGTCGTCGACCTCGGTGTCCGCCGCATAGCGCGCCAGAGCCGTTGCGATCTCCGCCACCCGGCCTGGGGCGGCGTCGCTGCCGAACGGCAAATCCGGCTCCAGCGGCTCGATATGGGTGTCGACCTCGACGTCGGCGCCGAACTCCTCGCCGATATTGCGCTCCAGGCGGTTGGCGATGGCATGGGCCTCGTTGAGCGGCATCTCGCCGTCGACCTCGAGGTCGATGCTGACGGTGAGCTTGTTGCCGAGGTCGTGCACGGTGACGTGGTGAATGGCGAGTCCCGAATTGCGCGCGATCACCATGATGCGCTCGCGCACGCTCTCATTGCTCAGCGCCACCGGCACCGCGGTGAAGGTGAGGTCGGCGTCGCCCAGCACCTTGGCGACGGCGCCTTGCGCCTGCTGCTTGATCTCGTCGACGCGGTCGATCGGCAGCGTTCGCGGCACCCGGACGGTCGCGTCGATGAAATGGGTGGCGCCGACCATACGCACCCGCAGGCGCTCGACGTCGACCACGCCGGGAAGCGTCTCGATCGCGGCCGTGGCCTGCTCGGCGACGCCCTCCGGCGCGCGATCGACCAGCGTCTCCACGGTGGAGCGGGCGAGCCGGAGTCCAAGCGCTGCGATCATCAGCGCGACCGCGCCGGCGGCGGCCGCATCGCCCCAGTGAAAGCCGAAGGCGGACAGCGCAAGTCCGATGATGACCGCGACCGAGCCCGCGACGTCAGAGGCAAAATGGAGCGCGTCGGCCTCCAGCGCCTGGCTCTGGGTCTGGTGCGCGGCGCGGTGCAGCGCGCGGGCCCGCCACAGATTCACGGCGATGTCGACCAGCAGGACGAGGAACGGAATGGTCGAGATCGTCGGCGGGGCTGCGCCTTCGTGCAGACGGCTGTAGGACTCGACCAGGATGCCGCCGGCCAGCACATAGAGCAGGGCGATCACGCCGAGCGCGGAGATGCTTTCGAGCTTGCCATGACCATAGTGATGTTCGGCATCGGCCGGACGGTCGGACACCCGCACCACCATCCAGGTGATGATGGTCGCGATCACATCGACCGAGGAGTGCAGCGCCTCGGAAATCAGCGCGAGCGAGCCGATCAGGATGCCGACAGCGAATTTCGCCACCGCCATGGCGGCGCTGGCAAACACCGAGATTGCAGCAACACGGGATTTGTTAGTGGGGGCCTCGCTCATGGCCGGTCGTTTACCAGTCCATCCCTCAACATGAAAGCGGGGATCGCGCGCGGCTTAATGTCCAACCACAGCCTGGCCGCACCTGTTGCGAATTGTTCCGATTTTAAATCGACATCAGAGCGTCACGACGATCTTACCGAGATGCTTGTTGGCCTCCATGTGCGCGAACGCGGCTCCGATGTCGGCGAACTTGAACACGCGATCGATCGGCAGCTGCAGCTTGCGGCTTTCGACTGCGCCCCAGATGTCGCGCCTGACCTCGTCGAAGATCTCGGCGATCTCCTCCGGCGTGCGGGTGCGGAAGGTGACGCCGATATAGTTGATGCGGCGCGCGGCATGCAGGTCGAAGTTGAAATCGGCATGGGTGCCGCCGAGCCGGCCGACATTGATGATGCGGCCCTTGATTCTGGTCGCGGCCAGATTCTGGTTGGCGACCTTGCCGGAGACCTGGTCGATGATGAGATCGACGCCTTCGCCAATGGTCGCGGCCAGCACCTGCTCGACCCAGGCGGGATCGGAGGAATCGACGGCAAGATCGGCGCCGAACTCCTTCAGCCGGCTGCGGCGCATCGCGTCCGTCGAAGATCCCACCACCAGCCGCGCGCCCTTGAGCTTTGCGATCTGCATCGCCATCAGGCCGACGCCGGAGCTTGCGCCCTGAACCAGGACGGACTGTCCCGGCTGCAGCGCGCCGTTGGTCACGACCGCATTGTGCATGGTGGTGAGCGCGACGGGCAGGGTGGCCGCCTCCTCGAAATTCATGTTCGAGGGGGTACGAAAGATCCGGCCCGGATCGGCCAGCGTGTATTCGGCAAGTGCGGCAGCGCCCGAGCCCATGATGCGGTCCCCGACCGCAACGCCCTTCGCGTCGGGACCGAGGGCGGCAACTTCGCCGGCCCATTCCATGCCGAGCACGGTGCCGACGCCGCCGCTTCTGCCATGCACATGGCCCTTGGTCATGCCGAGATCGGCGCGGTTGAGGCCGCAGGCGTGGACCTTGACCAGCACCTGCGCGCCTGCAGGCCGCGGCTGGGGGACGTCGGTGATGGCGGCGCCGCCGGCGCCGAAGACATAGGCCTTCATGAGATCAACTTTCGAACATTGGAACGGGGATTGTCATTCGGCCGCCTCGTGACGGGCCGGCGCGCGCATGCGGTCCAGCCGCTGCGCGATGATTTCTTCGGCCTCGCGCACGATGCGGGAGACGAGCTCGGCACAGCTCGGGATGTCGTGGATCAGGCCCTGCGCCTGGCCGGCGGACCAGATGCCTTCATCCGCATCGCCCGTCGCATAGACCATCTTGCCGCGCGCGCCGGCGACGAGCTCGCGCACCTCTTCGAAGGTCGCGCCTTGCTTCTCCATTGCGACCACCTTGGTGGAGACCGCGTTCCTGGCGACGCGCGAGGTGTTGCGCATGGTGCGGAAGATCAATTCGGTCTCGCGCTCGTCATTGGCGACGATCTTCTCCTTGATCAGCTGATGGATCGGGCTCTCCTTCGTACACATGAAGCGGGTGCCCATGTTGATGCCCTCCGCGCCCAGCGCGAGTGCTGCGACCAGGCCGCGGCCGTCGGCAAAGCCGCCGGAGGCGATCATCGGGATCTTCACCTTGTCGGCGGCGGCCGGGATCAGGATCAGGCCGGGCGTGTCGTCCTCGCCGGGATGGCCCGCACATTCGAAGCCGTCGATCGAGATGGCATCGACCCCCATGCGCTCGGCCGACAGCGCGTGCCGAACGCTGGTGCATTTGTGCAGCACCTTGACGCCATGCTTCTTGAACTCGGTGACGTGCTCCTGCGGTTTGTTGCCGGCGGTCTCGACCAGCTTGATGCCGCTTTCGATGATGGCGGCGCGGTATTCGGCGTAGGGCGGCGGCTTGATCGCGGGCAGGATGGTCAGGTTGACGCCGAACGGCTTGTCGGTCATGTCGCGGCAGCGCGCGATCTCGCGTGTGAGCTCTTCCGGCGTCGGCTGCGTCAGCGCGGTGATGAAGCCGAGCGCGCCGGCATTGGCGACCGCTGCGACCAGCTCGGCGCGGCCGACCCATTGCATGCCGCCCTGCACGATCGGGTGCTCGACGCCGGCAAGTTCCGTAAATCGCGTTTTCAGCATGTGCCGCCCTGCGCTCCCTCGAGCGCGGTGCCGCCGCGCTGCTCTCTTGTCGTGAGATTTCGGAGGCGGAGGATGGCGTCGCGCCCGGCAAAAGTCCACCGGGCGCGGCCGCCGATCGGGCGGCACGGCCATGCAAAGCTGGAGGCAGCGCGTCCGGCGGCTTCAGGCCGCCTGCGGTGCGCTCGTCGTGATCTGGTCGACGGCGGCGGCGATGTCGCGCATGCTGATCACGCCGGCCAGCGAGAAATTGTCGATCACGGGCAGATGGCGGATGTGATTGACGTTCATCAGGTGCCTGACCTCATCGAGCGTGTCGCTCGAGCTGCAGGAGACCAGCCGCTGCACCGAAATCAGCTGCGAGACCTTCACATTGACGCCGTTGGCGCCATGCTCGGCGATCGCCCGCACCACGTCGCGCTCGGTGAACATGCCGGCCGCGGTGTTGTTGCCTTCGGAGCGGACGACATCCTTGACCACGAGCGCGCTGATGTTGTTGGCGCGCATCAGGCGGGCGGCGACGCCCACGGTTTCGTTCATCCGGATCGTGACAACGCGGGCGTTCTTCTTGCGCAGAACATCTCCGACTTGCATGGCATCCTCCTGTTTGGGGGCGGTGGTACGCGTCTCCTTGGCAAAGACAGTCTGGTATACATTATGCCAATTGTCAATTGCGTTGCTGGGTATAATGGCACCTTATTGGTGCGCGCAATCGCAGCGCGGCTAAGCTGGTGATTATATGCTCGATCCGGGGGCACGCGAAGTGATGCAGTCCACAATCACGAGAAGCTGCGGCGCCTGCACGGCCTGCTGCGACGGATGGCTCAAGATCGAAGTGCGCGGCACGGCGGTCGCGCCGGGCCATCCGTGCCCGTTCCGGGTCGATCATGGGTGCGCGATCTATGCCGAGCGGCCGACCGATCCGTGCCGCGAATTCGTCTGCGGCTGGCTGGTCGGCTCGAGCCCGCTGCCCGACTGGATGCGTCCTGACAGGTCGGACATGATCATGCTTGCGGCGAATTTCGCCTGGCGCGGCTTGCCCGTCGACGTGATCGTGCCGGTCGGCGAGCAGCCGAAGCAGAAGGCGCTGGATTGGCTGATGCAGTTCAGTGCGGCCAACAGGCGCCTGTTGCTCTACCAGATCAAGGGCGAGTGGTTCGCGTTCGGTCCGCCCGCTTTTCAGGCGGAGATCTCCGATCAGATCGGGCGCGGCGAGAAACCGTGGGCGGAATGAGGCCGTGGGAGATTCGAGCAGCGCAATGGCAACCCGAAATTGAGCCAGCGGATATTCGCGAGACCTTGATGATCATGGGCTTGGAGGGAAGGGGCGCTTTGGCATGACCCACACCATGCGGTGCAGCATTTTATTTCGCATCGTTATAACTTTATTGCGCTGCAGCAAGCATTTTTGTAGTATTTATGCGACACATTACTGGAATTTCATTAACAGCCGGTTGGTCGCCTTCCATTTGGCATCTGGCATACCTTACGCTGCCTCACTTCGGAGTTGAATCCGGCAAAAAGGTGGGGATGACGCGATGAAAGGGAAGCTTCTGTCCGGCACGGCCTGTGCCGCGCTTTGTTTGCTCTCATTTGGCGGGACAGCACGATCAGCGACGCTTGACGACGTCATGGCGCGTCTCGACAAGATCGAAAAAGAGAATGCGGAGCTGCGCGCGAAGGTGCGTGCATTGCAGGCGAAGCCGGCCGCTGTCGCGGCGACACCGGCGCCCGCGCCGACCGATCCGAGCAAGTTCAAGGGCAATCCGGTGCTGCATGCGGCGGTCGCGACCTCGCCCGCGCCGCCGCCCCCGGCGACGATTGGTGGCATGCCGGTCAAGGCCGGTCCTCTGACTCCGCTGATCGATAACACGACGGTCACGCTCTACGGGTCCATCGACGTATCGGGCGATCTCTTCAACAATTCGGTGTTCGATCAAGGCACGAAATGGGGCATCGCGAGCAACATCTCAAGTTTCGGCGTGCGCGTGCGGCATAACCTTGCCCCCTACGGTTGGGACGGCATGGCAGTCGTCGCGCAACTCGAATCCCAGGTCGACATCGCCGCGGCTCCGAACGAGCGGGCGGCATTCGGCACACGCGACAGCTTTCTGGGGCTCGAAGGGCCTTGGGGCTCGATCAAGGCCGGCAAGAGCGACACGCCATACAAGAAGGCAACCAATGCCTGGGATCCATTTTCGCGAACGGTCGCCGATTACAATTCGATCATGGGCAATACGGGCGGCGACAACCGGGCCGAGTTCGATTGGCGCATGAACCACGCGATCTGGTACGAATCGCCGATCTGGAACGGTTTCCAGTTCAGCGCGCTCGTGTCGCCGGGCCAGAACTACGCCAAGGACAACAGCGATTACGCCTATGGCGATTACTTCCAGTGTAACGGCGCCTCGACACGCGGCAGCGGGAGCAACTTCCCGGGCACCGGCGGCGCAATTGCAGGCAATATCGGGGGTAACGGCTGTACCGACGGTTCGTATGGCAACGCCTACAGCGCCGCCGCGACCTACAAGAACGGTCCGTTCTCCGCGATGGCCGCTTACGAGCTGCATGAGCAGGTCAACCGCCACGGCGACGATAATCTTGAGCTGGCGGTCGCAGGTTCTGGCCCCATTTTCCTGCCTGACGGAACCCAGATCCTGACGGGTGTCCACAACGAATGGGCTGCGAAGATCGGCGGCGGCTATCGCTTCAATGATGGCATCGGCGATCTGCAATTCTATACCTACTACGAGTGGATCCGGCGTGAGGTCACGCCGATCGAGCAACCGTTCAACGAACGCTCACGTGACGGCGTCTATGCCAGCTTGACGCAGTACATCGGCAAGCAATGGTCCGTCAGTGCGGCCTATGCCCACGCCTTCAACACGCCCGGCAACCCGGCCTGTCTGAGCTTCAACAACGTTAACGCAGGTGTCGCGTGTGGAACGGTTCCTGCTCCAGTGCCCGTTGGCCAGTACCAGGCCAACCTGTTCAGCGATTCCGCCAACCAGTATTCCATTGGTGCGCGTTACTATTTCAACAACTGGGCGAGCTGGTACGTCGTGGCGACCGAGCTCACGCAGGGGGCAGGGGCGCACTACTGCCTCGGCGCGAGCGGCCACGGCTATCAGATATGCTCGCGCGATGCAGCCAACGACACGATCGGCGGTGCGACGCTCAAGGCCATCTCGAGCGGCATGACGTTCAATTTCTGATCGTCGCTATTTGCTGGAAGAGGGGGACTATCAAGTCCCCCTTTTTCGCGTTTGCTATGATACCGGCCGGGGAGCACGGACGCGACCGCCACCAGTTCGCCGCCATTGAATTGGCAGGCCTGCATTCATCACAGGGAGGTCAAAACCATGGATTGGCAACCGCCGCCGGCGATCGTGCAGCTGGCGCAATCCGAGCCGCCCGCCGAGGCCCCGGTCGAGCCGACCCCGATCAAGGTCGACGTCTCGAAATACATTCCGGAGTCCGCAACGGCGGTGACCATGATCGTCACACTGACGCCTCCCACGGGGCAGGCGCTCATCTATGCCGCCGGCCACGAGAAAGAGGGGACCGTATTCAGGGGGGCGCGGTCGATCGAGGAAGTCAGGCTTGACGGTCCGATCATCTATGTGAAGCTTTACGGCGCGACCAATTTCGATATCCAATACACGAATTATCGGCAGCCCTATTGACCGCCGCGTTCTTGAGAACGACCAAGCCCTTGGAACCCGCGCCACCGCAAAAGCTGTTGGAACAGGCGCTTGTGGCGCAGCGCAGCGGCGCGCTCGAAGATGCCAAACGACTTTATACTTCGCTTCTCGCCATTGCTCCTGCCAACGCCGCAGCCATCGGCAATCTTGCCATTATCGCGGCGCAGCAGGGCGATCTCGCCGGCGCCGAGCGGCTGTTTCGCCAAGCGGTCGCGCTGAGACCAACCGATCCGGCGGGCTACAACAATCTTGGACTGGTGCTGCAGCAACAGGGCCGTCCGGCGGAGGCCATCAGCAGTCATCAACGGGCACTCGAACTGAGACCGAACTACGCCGAAGCTCATGTTGCACTCGGCGACGCGCTCCGACAGCGGCACGAGCATGAGCGCGCCGCGCAATCCTACCTTGCGGCGCTCGCCATAAGGCCGGACTATGCGGAAGCTCACAACAATCTCGGTGTGCTGTTCCAGGCGCAAGGCAGGTACGAAGATGCGACGTCGGCCTATTCGAGGGCCATATCGGCGAGACCGGGTTATGCCGAGGCGGAGTTCAACCTGGCGGGCGCACTGCACCAGTTGGGCCAGCTCGAAGCGGCGGAGGCTGCCTATAGTCGGGCCATCGCCATCAATCCGCGGGTTGCGGTCGTTCACAATAACCTCGGCATCGTCTTGAAGGATCTGGGACGGCTGGACGCCGCCGCGGCCAGCCTGAAGCGGGCGATCAGCCTTCAGGCGGACTATGCTGAGGCCTTTCACAATCTTGCGGCCGTTCTGCGGGACCAGGGCCGGCTGGAAGAGGCTCTCGGTTGCTATGGCCGCGCAGTCGCGCTGCGGCCGGATTTTACCGATGCGATCAACAATGCCGGAGTCATCCTTCAAGAACTCGGACGCGCGGGCGAGGCCGTCGATCTTTATCGCAGGCTCATTTCGTCAGCGCCGGCACGCGCGGACCTCTGCAATAACATGGGAACGGCATTGCTGTCCGCAGGTCGCGGGGCGGAAGCAAGCGAAGCCTTCCGGCACGCCTTGACGCTCAGGGACGACTTTCCCGAAGGCCACTACAATCTCGGCAATGCCGCGCGTGAGCTTGGCGATCTCGCGGGCGCAATCGTTGCATATGAGCATGCGTTGCGGCTACGGCCCGATTATGCCGAGGCATATTGCCAGCTCGTCTATCATCGTCGACAAGCCTGCATGTGGCAGACGTTCGACACAGACGATGACGGCATGCTCGATCTTGTCCGCAAGGGTGCACGCGTCCCGCCGTTCTTTCTGCTCACGACGCGTGCCTCCGCAGCCGATCAGCTTGCCTGCGCGCGGACTTGGGCGGCCGCGGTCAAGCGAGATCATCCGGCTGCGTTCAAGCACGCAGCGACAGAGCGGGGCGGGCGGATCAAGCTCGGCTACTTGTCCGGCGATTTTCACCAGCACGCCACCGCCCATCTGATGGCGGAGCTTTTCGAACATCATGACCGCGGCCGCTTCGAGGTGATCGGCTATTCCTACGGGCCTGACGACGGCAGTGCGATGCGCGCGCGGCTTGTTGACGCATTCGATCGCTTTGTCGACGTCCGCTCTTTCTCACATCGTCAGGCCGCGGCGGCCATCCATGACGATGCAGTCGACATTCTCATCGATCTGAAGGGATATACCCATCAGGCGCGGCCAGCGATAGCGGCACTGCGGCCTGCGCCCGTTCAGGTCGGCTATCTCGGCTTCCCGGCCACGACGGGAGCGGACTTCGTCGATTACCTCATGGTCGACCGGTTCGTTGCGCCGGCCGATCGGCAGCAATTTTTCTCCGAGCAGCTTGTGCATCTTCCCGGCTGCTACCAGGTGAACGACCGCAAGCGCGAAATCGCCGACCCGCCTCCATCGCGGCAGGCCTGCGGTTTGCCTGTTGGTGGCTTTGTGTTTTGCAGCTTCAACAACAGCTACAAGATTTCACCGCGACTTTTCGATATGTGGATGAGCCTGCTTAGGGTGCGGTCCGACAGCGTGTTGTGGTTATTGCGCTCGAATGATCTCGTCGAAGACAATTTGCGCGCGGAAGCCGGACGGCGTGGCGTCGACCCGCGCCGGCTGGTGTTCGCTCCCGTCGTGCCGCCCGCCGAGCATCTGGCGCGCTTTTCCCACGCGGACCTGTTTCTCGATACGCTGCCGTGCAACGCCCACACCACCGCGAGCGACGCGTTATGGGCCGGCGTCCCCGTACTGACCTGCAGCGGCGACACGTTTGCGGGCCGGGTAGCCGGCAGTCTTCTGAACGCCGCCGGCATGCCGGAGCTGATCACGCGATCGCTTGAGGAATACGCGGAACTGGCGCTTGCCTTGGCGCAGGATCCCGATCGCCTGTCGGCGCTGCGCGCCAGGGTGAACAGGGCGCGCGACAGCAGTTCGCTGTTCGACCTGCCGAAGCTCACCTTGCATATCGAAGCGGCTTACATTCGGATGTGGCAAAACTGGCTGCTCGGGCAAAAGCCCGCCGCGTTCGCGCTCGAAAGTGAATGAGATGATGTGCTAATCAAGGCAAACTGCCTACAACAGGTTTTTGGCCAACGTGGGCAGATCGGTGAGGGAGGACAGATGTCATGCTGTTACGGACGACATTGCTCATTTCTGCGCTGCTTCTGTTTGGGGCCGAAAATGCATGTGCCACCGCGCAAAAGGTCCGCCGGCACTATCATGATTATGTCGTGGTGCCCCCGGACACCGGTCCCGTGAACCAGTTCGGTGGACGGCTGGTCTATCATCCGGCCTCAAACATCGCCTGCGACACCCGCTATCGGGCAACGCGTGCGCTGCCCTGCGACCAGCCGGTCTGGGTTTATGGAAGCCCATGCGAAGTCGATCTTGGTCTTGGACGCTCTCGGCCCTGCGACTGACGCTGCCGGCGACTCGGCATTCGAGGCCCGATGATGACCGCCGGCAACCCCTCCGATCGCGCGCTCGCCGCTGCCATGGCCCAGCACCAGGCGGGGCGCCTGCAGGAGGCCGAGCGGCTCTATCGCACGGCCTGCGAGGCCGATCCGAAGAATGCACGGGCCTTTCATCTGCTGGGCGTCGCCATGCATCAGCTGGGTCGGCCCGATGCGGCAGACATGTTGGCGCGCGCGGCCGCCCTGCGGCCCGAAATTGCCGAGATTCACAATGACCGCGGCGTGATCCTTGCCGCCAATGGACGTCTTACCGAAGCGCTCGCCTGCTTCGAGAAGGCGCTGGCGCTAAAATCCGGCTATCCCGAGGCGCGCGCGAATCTCGCCCGCAGCCTGCGCTCGCTCGGCCGCCTCGATGAAGCGGCGAGACAGTTCGAATCCGTACTGCGAGAAGCGCCGCAGGCAGTTCCCGTTCATCTCGAGCTCGCGGCCACGCTGGAAGCTGCGGGCGATCCGGCGCAGGCCGAGCAGCATTTGCGGCAGGCATTGGCGCTGCAACCGGGCTTCTTCGAAGCGTGCCTGCATCTCGCACGTCTGCTGCAGACGCAGCATCGCGCGGCCGACGCGCTGGAGTTCGCCGAACGGGCCGCGGCGCTGCGGCCCGACAGCGCCGGCGCACTCAACAATCTCGGCAATGTGCTCCGTGCACTCGGGCGATCGGAGCAGGCGATCGCGCGATACGCAGACGCGCTGCGGATCGATCCGAATTTTGTGATGGCGCACTACAATTGCGGCCTGGTGCTACGAAGCCAGGCGCGCATTGCGGAGGCGAGGGAGCATTTTGCCCGCGCGTTCGCGCTGCAGCCGCAGGCGCTCGAAGCCGAGCTTGCCTTGTGCATGGCCGAGCTTCCGCCGCTTTACGAGACGCCTGCCGAGATCGACCAATGCCGCACGGCCTATGCCGAGCGGCTGGCGCAGCTCGCGCTGGATGTGGAGAGAGCCGGCACGCCCGCGCGGCTTGCGGACGAGATCGGCGCGCATCAGCCCTTCTACCTTCCCTACCAGGGCCGCAACGATCGCGAACTGCAGTCGGTCTATGGCGCGATTGTCTGCAGCGTGATGGGGACAAGGTATGCCGCAGTGCCGCTGGTGAAGACGGCGGATGAGCCCATTCGCATCGGCATTGTCAGCGCCTTCTTCAGGCAGCATTCGAACTGGAAGATCCCGATCAAAGGCTGGCTCAAGATGCTCGACCGCCAGCGCTTCCGCCTGTTCGGCTATCATACCTCGTCCGAACACGACGCCGAAACCGAGGTCGCGGCCGAGCTGTGCAGCCGCTTTGTGACGGGACCAAGATCGCTCGATGCCTGGCGACAGGCCATCCTGCACGACGCGCCGCATGTGCTAATCTACCCGGAGATCGGCATGGATGCCGTTTCGGCCCAGCTCGGGGCGCTGCGGCTTGCGCCCGTGCAATGCTGCTCCTGGGGGCATCCGGTCACCTCAGGCTTTCCGACCATGGATTACTTCCTCTCCAGCGACCTGATGGAGCCGGCAGACGCTGATGCGCACTATTCCGAACGGCTGTTGCGCCTGCCGAACCTGTCGATCTATTACGAGCCCGCCGACAAGCCCGTAGCCGCTCTCGACCGTACGCAGCTCGGTTTGCGGGAGGATGCGGTGGTCTATTGGTGCTGCCAATCGCTGCCGAAATACCTGCCGCAATTCGACGAGGTCTTCGCACGCATCGCGGCGGCGGTTCCCGGATGCCAGTTCACGTTCATCGCGTTTGCCGCCGGCGAAGCCGTGACGCGCCGCTTCCAGGAAAGGCTGCAACGCGCGTTTGCCGCTGCCGGTCGCAAGGCAAGCGAGCATTGCGTGTTCCTGCCGCGGCTATCGCCCGACCATTTCGCCGCGGCGATGGGGCAATGCGACATCGTGTTGGATTCGATCGGCTGGTCCGGCTGCAACTCCATCCTGGAAAGCCTGGTGCATGATCTGCCCATCGTCAGCTATGCCGGCGAGATGATGCGCGGCCGCCATAGTGCGGCGATCCTTTCGATGATGGACGTGCGCGAGACCATCGCGCAAACGGTGGACGACTATGTCGCGATCGCCAGCCGTCTCGGGCAGGACCGGGTGAAGCGTGCGTCGCTCTCGTCTCGGATTGCAGCAAACAAGCACCGCGTTTACCGCGATCGGGAATGCATTGCCGCGCTGGAAGCCTTCCTCGAGCAGGTGGTTCGTCGTCCCGTTGCAGCTGGACCTTAGAGCGTTTTCGAGCGAAGTGGATACCGGTTCGCGTGAAGAAAACGCGTCAAAACAAAAAGCTGGAGCCCGGTTCTGATTCGATCAGAACCGGAAATGCTCGAGACGCAAACGAGGCGCACCAACTGCGCCTCGTCCTCAACGCATAGACCGGTTGCAGCGTTCACTCGGCCGGCACGTGCGCAACTGTGTTCTTCTTTTCCGATGCACTGATCGACAGCCGCATCGGCCGCACCACGAACAAGGCGAGCGCGACCACGATGAAGTTCATGATCGCTGCGACGGCAAATACCGCATGCCAGTTGCCCGAATAGGACTTCAACACGTTGGCCAGCGGGACGACGAAGGCCGACAGTCCCTTCGCCGTGTACAGCAGGCTGGTATTGGTGGTGGCGTATTTCGGGCCGAACATGTCGGTGCAGGTCGAGGGGAACAGGCTGAAAATCTCGCCCCATGTAAAGAAGACGATCGCGGCGCAGAACACGAAGGTCCACGGCGTGGTGCCCGCCGTTCCGAGCAGCCAGTAGGCGAGGCCGCCGGCCGCAAAGGCGATCGCCATGGTGTATTCGCGGCCGATCTGATCCGACACCCAGCCGAAGAACGGGCGGGCACCGCCGTTGGCCAGATTGTCGATGATGCCTGCCACGGTGAGCGTGGTGGCGCCGAACAGAAGCACGGTTTGCGACACGCCATAATCCTTGGCGATGATCGCGAGCTGGGCCGCGACCATCAGTCCGCTCGCGGAGACGAGGACGAACATGACGTAGAGAATCCAGAAGATCGGAGACGCGAGCATCTGGCCCGGCGTGCTGCTGGTCTTGGACTGCAGCACCTTGACGGCGGTCGCCGCCGGAGTTTCGCCCGGCAGCGGCGGGCGCAGCAGCCAGGCCAGCACGAAGATGACCCCGCCCTGGCCCAGCGCGAACCAGAAGAAGGTGTCGGCATAGCCGATCGAGGCGATCATCACCTGGATGGGAATGACGGTGACGGCGGCGCCGGCGCCGAAGCCCGCGGCGGTGCAGCCGACGGCGAGCCCGCGGCGATCGGGAAACCATTTCACGGCGTTGCCGACGCATGTGGCATAGATGCCGCCGGCGCCGATGCCCGATACCACCGCGCCGAGATAGAGCATCTCGAGCGACCCGGCCCATGCGTTGATCAGCCAGCCAAGCGCCACGAACACGCCGCCCGCCGCCACCATCAATTTGGGACCCTTCTGGCCGAGGGAATCGACGATCCATCCCTCGAGCGGTGTGAGCCAGGTTTCAAGCGCGACGAAGATGCTGAATGCGACCTGGATGCTGGCGACATCCCATGAATGCGCCTTAGCCATCGGGCCGACGAAGAATGTCCAGCCATATTGGAGATTGGCGATCATCGCCATGCAGACGATGCCGATGATCAGTTGCATCCACCGAAAGCCACTGGATATGCCTTGGCCCGGCGCACTGGCTGCGGTTGCCGACATTATGATGTCCCTCCCGATGCGCGCTTCTTTCACCTCGCTATAGAGCGGGTCAGCGCTGCTGGTCGTGCAATTCTGGTATATTATATTCCACGGTGCAAGACCGATTTTGCGGACTGCGACAATTGGCGGACGGGCACGGCGGTCAAACGCAAATGGCCCCGAAATCGGGGCCATGAAAATTGGTATTTGGACGTAAGCGAGTGTCTGAGGCTCAGACGCCGTGGCGCGGAATATCTCCATTCCGGATCGTCATCTCGGCATAGGCCAGCAGGAGCCGATCGACGGTCGCGAACAGGCGGTTGAACAGGCCGGTGGAGGGCGCACGAAAGGTAGCGGTAGCAGTCCTGGACATGAAGGTTCCCTTCTCGTTCTTCGAAGCGGCTGACGGCCCCGCTTCAAGTTCTGAGAAGGAAATTAATGTATACCAGATGCCACTACAACGCGTTTGTTTGCATAGCAGCATTCGCCATGACGCAACGCAGCATACCCAGGATTGCCTGGATAGCAAAAAGGCCGCTCCGAGAGCGGCCTTTGCACGTTTACGGTCTGAACCGGCGCTATTCCGCCGCTTCCTTGCGGGGCGGGTCGAGGGCGCCGGAATCGTGGATCTCGGCGACCTGGTGGTCGGAGAGGCCAAGCACCTGGCGCAGGATTTCGTCGGTGTGCTCGCCGAGCAGCGGGGAGCGGAGCACTTCGCTCGGGCTGTCCGACAGCTTGATCGGGTTGCCGACCGACAGATATTTGCCGCGGGTGGGATGATCGACCTCGACCACCGTGCCGGTCTTGCGCAGCGATTGGTCCTCGGCCAGCTCCTTCATCGACAGGATCGGGCCGCAGGGAATGTCGTACTGGTTGAGGATCTCCATCGCCTCGAACTTGGTCTTGGTCGTGGTCCACGCCTCGATGCGGGCGAAGATCTCGTTCAGCCGCGGCAACCGCGCCGCCGGCTTGGCATAATCGGGATGGGTCTTCCAGCCGGGCTCGCCGATGACGTCGCAGATCTTCTCCCAGACCGGAGCCTGCGTGATGAAATAGATGTAGGCGTTGGGATCAGTCTCCCAGCCCTTGCACTTGAGGATGCGTCCCGGCTGGCCGCCGCCGGAATCATTGCCGGCGCGCGGCACCGCGTCGCCGAACGGGACGCCTTCGCCGAACTGGCTGTATTCCTTCAGCGGGCCGTGAGAGAGGCGCTGCTGGTCGCGCAGCTTGACGCGGCACAAGTTGAGCACGCCGTCCTGCATCGCCGCGGTGACGCGCTGGCCCTTGCCGGTGTGGGTGCGCTGATAAAGCGCGGTGACGATGCCGAGCGCAAGATGCAGACCGGTGCCGCTGTCGCCGATCTGCGCACCGGTCACCAGCGGCACGCCGTCGCGGAAGCCGGTGGTGGAGGCGGCGCCGCCGGTGCACTGCGCGACATTCTCATAGACCTTGCAGTCCTCGTACGGCCCGGGCCCGAAGCCCTTGATCGAGGCGACGATCATCTTCGGGTTGATGCTCTGGATCTTCTCCCACGGGAAGCCCATGCGATCGAGCACGCCGGGACCGAAATTCTCCACCAGCACGTCGCACTTCTTGATCAGCTCGGTCAGGACCTCCTTGCCCTTGGGGTTCTTGGTGTCGAGCGTGATCGACCGCTTGTTGTGGTTGAGCATGGTGAAATACAGGCTGTCCACGTTCGGGACGTCCTGCAATTGCCCGCGGGTAATGTCGCCGACGCCGGGACGTTCGACCTTGATCACGTCGGCGCCGAACCAGGCGAGCAGCTGTGTGCAGGTCGGTCCCGACTGGACGTGGGTGAAATCGAGAATGCGAACGCCCGTCAGCGCCTTGGTCATGATATGGTTTCTCCTCAAAAATACTTCAGTTCTGTCCTTCCACCTGCGCGGGGAATGACGGGTGGTGGCCTACTTCTTCTTCAATACGCTCTGCGGATTGAGATTGCCGATGCGGCCGCTCTCGCTGCCGGCGGCCGGATCGATCACCGCATTGATCAGCGTGGGCTTGCCGGAATCCATCGCCGCGTTCACGGCGCGCTTGAGCTCGTCCGGCGTGGTGGCATTGATGCCGACGCCGCCGAAGGCTTCCATCATCTTGTCGTAGCGCGCGCCCCTGACGAACACCGTGGTGGCGGGATCACTGCCTGCCGAGTTGACGTCGGTGCCGCGGTAGATGCCGTCATTGTTGAAGATGACGACGCAGATCGGCAGATTGTAACGGCAGATGGTCTCGACCTCCATGCCGGAGAAGCCGAAGGCGCTGTCGCCTTCCACCGCCAGCACCGGCTTGCCGGTCTCGACGGCTGCGGCAATCGCCGAGCCCATGCCGATGCCCATCACGCCCCAGGTGCCGACGTCGAGCCGCTTGCGCGGCTGGTACATGTCGATCACGCCGCGAGCGAGGTCGAGCGTGTTGGCGCCTTCATTGACGAGGATGGCGTCCGGCCGTTCCTTGATGATGGTGCGCAGCGCACCGAGCGCGCCGTGATAATCCATCGGCGACTTGTTGTTCATCAGCCGCGGCGCCATCTTGGCGACGTTCTCCTCGCGCTTCGCCTTCACCGCGCCGACCCAGTCGGCGGGCGCACTGGGGAAGCTTCCGCCCATGGCATCGACGAGCGCGGTCACGCAGGAGCCGATGTCGCCGACAACAGGGGCCACGATCTCGACATTGGAGTCCATTTCCCTGGGCTCGATGTCGATCTGGATGAATTTCTTCGGCGCCTCGCCCCAGCTCTTGCCCTTGCCATGCGACAGCAGCCAGTTGAGGCGGGCGCCGATCAGCATGACGACGTCGGAGTCTTTCAGCACTGTGGAGCGCGCGGCACCTGCGCATTGCGGATGGGTGTCGGGCAACAGGCCCTTGGCCATGCTCATGGGCAGGAAGGGAATGCCGCTCCTCTCGACCAGCGTCTTGATGGCGTCGTCGGCCTGGGCGTAGGCCGCGCCCTTGCCGAGAATGATGAGGGGTCGTTTGGCGCTCCTGAGCACGTCGAGCGCGCGCTTCACGGCGGCGGGGGCGGGGAGCTGTGCCGGGGCCGCATCGATCACCTTGACCAGCGATTTCGCGCCGGCATCCGCATTCATCACCTGCGCGAACAGCTTTGCCGGCAGATCCAGATAGACGCCGCCGGGCCGGCCCGACACCGCGGCGCGGATGGCGCGCGCAAGGCCGATGCCGATGTCCTGCGCATGCAGCACGCGATAGGCCGCCTTGCAGAGCGGCTTTGCGATCGCAAGCTGATCCATTTCCTCGTAGTCGCCCTGCTGCAGGTCGACGATCTCGCGCTCGGAGGAGCCGGAGATCAGGATCATCGGGAAGCAGTTGGTGGTGGCATGCGCCAGCGCCGTGAGGCCGTTGAGGAAGCCGGGCGCGGAGACGGTGAGGCAGACGCCGGGCTTCTTGGTCAGGAAGCCCGCGATCGCCGCCGCATAGCCCGCGTTCTGCTCGTGACGGAAGGAGAGCACGCGAATGCCGGCCGCCTGAGCCATGCGGCCGAGATCGGTGATCGGAATCCCCGGCACGTTGTAGATCGTCTCGATGCCGTTGAGCTTGAGCGCGTCGATGACGAGATGGAAGCCGTCAGTGAGTTCTTGGGTTGCTTCCTGGTCAGTGCCCGATGCCTCGGTCTTGTGTGCGGTGTTGAGCATGGGGCTCGTCTCCCTGTTCGTCGCTTGACTGGCGACGTGTTGATCGTGTTTCGAAAACGCGCGGTCGCGTCAGACGGTGAGCTCCTGGCCATGCGCCTCGACATAGGCGGCAAGGCCAAGCGTGTGATCGCGTGCGCGCTTCTCGGCGAGCTCGGTGTCGCGCGCCTCCAGCGCCTCGATGATTCCCAGATGCTCGGGCAGCGAAGCCGCAATGCGTTCAGTGCGGTTGATGGTGAGCTGGCGGTAGCCGCGTACGTGCAGCAGGATGTCGTTGGTCATGTCGACCAGACAGGGCGATTCCGAGAGCGAGATCAGCGCCTGGTGGAAGGCGATATTGGCCTTGGAATATTCCTCGATGTGATCCTGGGGCAGGCGGTCCTTGCCGAAGTCCTTGAAGAAGTCGCGCAGCGCCGAGATGTCCTTCTTGCTGGCGGCGGTGGTGATCAGGCGGGCCGCCATGCTCTCCAGCGCCGCCCAGGCGCGGATCATGTCGACGATCTCGTTCTTGGTCCGGCGCACTACCATGATGCCGCGGCGCGGCACGGTCTTCACGAAGCCGTCCTGTTCCAGCATCGCGATCGCCTCGCGAATCGGCGTGCGGCTGACGCCGAGCCGCTCCGACAGCGCCCGCTCGTCCAGCATCACCGGTTCCGGCGTCGAGTAGATGTCCATCTTGAGGATCGCTTCCTTGAGCGCCTCATAGGCCTTGTTCTTGAAACTCGTCTCCGGGGCAATCCTGACGATTGCGATGTCTGCGTCCGCCATGGTCGGCGCCACCTTGGTTAGTTTCCTGATGGACACGAGAAGCCCTCTCCCGGGGCAGATGTCTACTGGTATCTGCTCGGAATGTTTTTGGCATGCCAGATGCCAGTTTGTCAAGGCTGCCGGCTTTTTCGGCGTTTTCACGCAACGGCTTGTCTTGACAATCGCGCTTCTGGCATACCAAATGCCATAAAGGGTGCCGCAGGAGGAAACCAATGTCCAGTGCCAAAGAAGCCGTCCGCAAAGTTCTCGATCAGGTCAAGGCGGACAGGCGGAACAGTCTGACCGCCCCCGAGGGCAAGCTGGTCTGCGATGCCTATGGCATCCCGGTCCCGAAAGAGGGGCTGGCGAGGTCTGCGGGCGAGGCCGCCAAGATCGCAGGCGAGATGGGCTTTCCGGTGGTGATGAAGATCGTCTCGCCGGACATTCTGCACAAGACGGAGGCCGGCGGGGTCATGGTCGGGGTGAAGACCGCCGCCGAGGCCGAGAAGGCCTACGAAACCATTCTCTCCAATGCGAAGAAGTACAAGGCGGACGCCAAGATCGAGGGCATCCAGGTGCAGCAGATGCTGGCCGGTGGCACCGAGGTCATCGTCGGCTCCATCACGGACGGCTCGTTCGGCAAGCTGGTCGCCTTCGGCCTCGGCGGCGTGCTGGTCGAGGTGCTCAAGGACGTCACCTTCCGCCTCGCGCCGGCGACCAAGAAGGACGCGCTGTCGATGCTCGACGGCATCCAGGCGCATGAGATGCTCAAGGGCGTGCGCGGCGGCGAGGCCGTCAACCGCGAGGCGCTTTCGGACGTGATCGTGAAGGTGTCGCAACTCGTCAGCGATTTCCCTGAAATCGTCGAGCTCGACCTCAATCCGGTGTTCGCCACGGCCAAGAACGCGATTGCCGCCGACGTGCGTATCGTCGTCAATTTCGACTACAAGCCGCGCCCGGCGCCGCGCTCCAACGCGGAGATCGTCGCGGCCATGAACCGCATCATGCAGCCGAAGGCGGTCGCCGTGATCGGCGCCTCCGCCGAGGACGGCAAGATCGGCAACTCCGTGATGAAGAACCTCATCAATGGCGGTTACAAGGGCGAGATCTATCCGATCCACCCCAAGGCGCCCGAGATCCTCGGCTACAAGGCCTACAAGAGCGTCACCGACGTGCCCGGCGTGATCGACGTCGCGGTGTTCGCGATCCCCGCAAAATTCGTCGCCGGCGCGCTCGCCGAGTGCGGCGAGAAGAAGATTCCCGGCGCGGTTCTCATTCCCTCCGGCTTTGCCGAAGCGGGCCATCCAGAGCTGCAGGACGAGATCGTCGAAGTCGGCAAGAAGTACAATATCCGCCTGATGGGGCCGAACATCTACGGCTTCTACTACACGCCGGCCAATCTCTGCGCCACGTTCTGCACCGCCTATGACGTCAAGGGCCACGCGGCGCTGTCGTCGCAGTCGGGCGGCATCGGCATGGCGATCATCGGCTTCTCGCGCTCGGCGAAGATGGGCGTCTCCGCCATCGTCGGCCTCGGCAACAAGTCCGATATCGACGAGGACGATCTGCTCGCCTTCTTCGAGCAGGACCCCAACACCAATTTGATCGCCCAGCATTGCGAGGACCTGAAGGACGGCCGCGCCTTTGCCGAAGCCGCCAAGCGCGTCTCCAAGAAGAAGCCGGTGGTCGTGCTCAAGGCCGGCCGCACCTCGGCCGGCGCGAAGGCTGCGTCCTCGCACACCGGCGCGCTCGCCGGCAACGACAAGATCTATGAGGACGTGTTCAAGCAATCCGGCGTGATCCGTGCCCGCAGCTTGCGGCAGCTGCTCGAGTTCGCGCGCGGCGTGCCGGTGCTGCCGACGCCGAAGGGCGAGAACGTCCTGATCATCACCGGCGCCGGCGGCTCGGGCGTGCTCCTGTCGGACTCGGTGGTCGACAACGGCCTGTCGCTGATGGCGATGCCGCCGGACCTCGATGCGGCCTTCCGCAAGTTCATTCCGCCGTTCGGTGCGGCCGGCAACCCCGTGGACATCACCGGCGGCGAACCGCCGATCACCTATGTCAACACGGTCAAGCTTGGCCTGTCGGACGAGCGCATCCACGCGCTGATCCTCGGCTATTGGCACACCATCGTGACGCCGCCGATGGTGTTCGCGCGCAACATGGTCGAGGTGAAGCAGGAGATGGAGGCCAAGGGCTTCGTCAAGCCGATGGTCGCCTCGCTTGCCGGCGACGTCGAGGTCGAGGAGGCCGCCGAATATCTCTATCAGCACGGCATCCCGGCCTATGCCTATTCGACGGAGCTGCCGGTCGAGGTGCTGGGCGCCAAGTACAAATGGGCGCGGGGCGCGGGCCTGCTGTAAGGGCGAAAGCCTGACTGATCGACAAAATGCCGTCCGGGTTCCGGACGGCATTTTTTGTTTCGGAACGTGTCAGGAGACCTTCCAGCGGCGCTGCCTGGCCCAATCGACGATCGCCGCCAGTGCAAAGCCGGCGATCGCGGCGAGCGCATCGACGACAAAATCTTCCAGCCGGGCGTGACGGCCGGGTACCATGAACTGCAGGAGTTCGAGCGCACCAATCAGCACCACGGACATCGCCATCGCCAGCCGGCGGTGCTGCGGATAGGCAAAAGCGAACGCAAGCCCCACCAGCAGGAAGGCGAGGCCGTGGTCGCCGTCCTGGCCCAGCGTGGCATGCGGCCGATAACGCGGCGGTCCGAGGGTGAAAAAGGTGACGGCGGCGGCCAGAAGCCAGGCGCCCAGGCGGAGCAGGGTGATCATCCCTGCTGCATAGCACAATTAGAGCCATGCGCGCACCTGACGTTGGCCGCAGATATCCGGGTAGTTAATTGGCTTACAGCGCTTCCCGCACGCTAAGCCCCAACATGAAGCGTTCGCGGATCTGCACCGGATCGCGCCGTGTGGTTCCAACGCCTGGCTTGTCGTCTATGCGGACGCCGATCAGGGCAGGCCCCGGCTCCGCGAGCGATTGATCGACGAGGCGCTCGAAATCCTCCTCGTCCGCGGCCCAGGCGCTGTTGACGAGGCCGCTCGCCAGCGCGATCGCCACGATATCGGCGACCTGCGCCGCCGGCGTCGGCTGCGCGCCGGTAATCTGATAGATGCCGTTGTCCATCACCACCATGGTCAGGTTTTTCGGTGCAAGCGCCGCGATCGTGGTGAGCGAGCCGAGCTGCATCAGCAGCGAGCCGTCGCCTTCGAGCGCGAACACCCGCCGATTCGGCTGCGCCAACGCCACCCCGAGTGCGATCGGAAAGCCGAGCCCCATGCTGCCCAGCATGTAGAAATTCTGCGGCCGGTGGCCGGCGGCCCAGAGGTCGAAATTGGTGTTGCCGATGCCGCCGATCACGGCCTCTTCATGTTTCAGCTTGCTCACCAGCCGCGAGGTGAGGTCGAAGCGGTTCATCACCTTGGTGTTGCGCATCGCTGTGCTCATGGCTCCGCTCACTTGTCGAACACCTTGCCGCCGGTCAAAAGCGGCGAGAGAATCAGCGCCACCGGCGCCTGGGTGGTGACGGCCTGCTTGATGGACCGGTCGACGATGAACTCGAGCTCGTCGAGGCGGGTGATCGTGTGGTGCTCCATGGCGAGCGAATCCAGCACCGGGCGCATGGTGCGGCACACCAGCGACTGGCCGTAGTTGAACTCGCCCAGCGTGCCGCGTTCCGACACGATCATGATCAGCGGGATCTGGTAGGGGATGGCAAGCGAAGCCAGCACGTTTGCAAGCGTCGCGAAGCCCGAGGTCTGCATCAGGACCGCGCCGCGCACACCGCCCATCCAGGCACCGGAGACGATGCCGACCGCTTCCTCCTCGCGGGCGGTCGCAAACGTCGTGAAGAAAGGATCGGCATGCAGGCTCTTGATCAGCGTGGTCAGCACGCGATCGGGGACGTAAGGGATGATGCGGATGTCGTTGCGCTTGAGCGTGTCCAGCACGATGCCGTGCCAGGTTCTGTCGAGCATTTGCGGCGAGGTTTTCTCCGGCGCGACCGCCATGCCTGCCTCCCTTTTTGTGGCGCGCCGGCGATTGCCGCCCCGCGCGGTCAGAGCTTGACGCTCCGTCCGGGATTGTCAACATGCTCCCGCTGCATCGCGATCTGACGTTTGCGACAATGTCGCAAGCCTCCAGTGCGTGCGATAAGGACGATAACAGCAAGAAAACTCGCGGGAGGGGGCTTACGCCGAGCGATGACCGTCAACAACAAGCGTGTGTTCTACGTCAAATATCTCGCGCATCCCGTTTATGCCGAGACGCTGCGCGCCCGCCCTGACGTGCGGCTCGACCGGCTGGAGAACGAAACTCCGGAGGAGGTGTTCGCGCCCATTCTGCGCGAGGCCCATGCCTATCAGATCGGGGCCGCGCGCGATGAGCTTGCGCCGCACTTCCATGTCCATGCCGATCTGCTGCGGCGCGCGCCGAACCTTCTGATCGTCTCCTCCAACGGCGCCGGCTTCGATCCGGTCGATGTCGAGGCGTGCACGGCGGCCGGCGTGCTCGTGGTCAACCAGTCCGGCGGCAATGCGCATTCGGTCGCCGAGCATGCGCTTGGCATGATGCTGACGCTGTCCAAGCGAATCATCGAATCCGACCGCAGGTTGCGGCGCGAGCGCGACGTCAACCGTAACGATCTGATCGGCAACGAGGTGCAGGGCCGCACCATCGGCATCGTCGGCATCGGCAATGTCGGCCGGCGCATCGCCGAGCTCTGCAAGGGCCTGCTCGGCATGCAGGTGCTGGCCTACGATCCCTATCTTTCGCGCGAGGAGATCGCTGGGCGCGGCGCGGAGAAGGTGGAACTCGAAGAGCTCCTGCGCCGCTCCGACTTTGTCTCGATCAACTGTCCGCTGACAAAAGAAAGCCGCGGCATGATCGGCGCCCGCCAATTCGCGCTGATGCAGAGCCACGCCTTTTTCATCACCACGGCCCGCGGCTTCATCCATGACGAGGCGGCGCTTGAGCAGGCGTTGCGCGACAAGCGCATCGCGGGCGCCGGCCTCGACGTTTGGTCCAAGGAACCGCCGCCGCCGGAGCATCCCTTGCTGCAGTTCGACAACGTGCTGGCGAGCCCCCATACCGCAGGGGTCACCCGGGAGGCGAGGGAGAACATGGGCCGGATCGCGGCCGAGCAGATGCTCGATACGCTCGACGGCAAGCGGCCGCCGCGCATCATCAATCCCGAGGTCTGGCCGCGCTACCGGGAGCGGTTTGCGGCCGCCTTCGGCGTCACCCCGCAATAGGGGGACGCGGCGGAGAAGATTTTCGCCGCGCGCGGGCAATCTGCGGCAACAAATCCACCGCCGTCGCCGCTCCGGCGGCGGTGCTGTTGTTATTTGCCGCGAGGCCTCGACGGCCCGGCCCTCCGAGGCCATTTTCCCTTGTACAGCATGGTTTTGCGGGATTTTTCTCGCCCGGACGTATAGGGAAGTTCTCCGATGCGATCGCTAGCCTCAATCCTGCGCGTCACACCCGCCCGGCTGCGTCGGCGCCTTGCGCAGATCGCCGAGATTGCCGCCGCCAGCCTGCCGGCCGCCGGCGCCTGAGGCGCCAAATTTCTTGCGCAATCTTCGGGCTTGATCCCCGTCAAAAGGCCCGCGCAAGATGGGCCTAAGGTATCGCTTGCCGGTACCGCAAGAAGATCCAGGGAGTGGGATCATGTCGCGCTATGTCGTCAGCTTCATGAAGGACGTGCTGGGCGATAACGGCCGGCACATCGAAGTCTGCCAGAGCACCGTCGAAATTGACGCGCCGAGCGAAGGCGAGGCGAGGGAACTCGCCAAGGAGAAGTTCTGCAAGGCCGAGCGGCTGTGCGAATGGTCGCTGCATGCCGATCGCATCCACGTCAAGGCTGCGGATTTTCCGTCCTAGCCGGTCGTTGCCAGGTTACTTCACAGCCGCGAATTGCAGTGAGAAGCAGGCCCCGCCGGGGTGCCGATTTTCCACGGTGACGGTTGCCGAATGCAGTTCGGCGATGCGCTGGACGATGGAGAGGCCAAGGCCCGTGCTGCCCGCCTTGCGGCGGTCGCGCCGCCAGAACCGGCGGAAGATCAGCTTGCGTTCATGCTCGGCAATGCCGGGGCCCTGATCCAGAACACTGATCTTGCCGCTGTCCTCCACGATGAACTCGACGGTCGAGCCGGGTGCGGTGTGGTTGATGGCGTTTTCCGCGAGGTTGCGGATGGCCCGGCTCAGCATTTCCGCATTCCCCCTGACCCAGACCGGCTCGGTCGCGCCAGACAGCGCGACGTCCTTGCCCTGCGCCAGCGCCAGCGGCGCCATGAACTCGGCGACTTCGGCTGCAACCGATTGCAGGTCGGCCGTCTCCGAGGGGTCGATGGCGACGGCGTCGAGTTCGGCGATATCCAGGAGCTGGCCGACGATATGCGCCATGCCCTCCACATTATGGCGCAGCGCCTGGCGAATGTCCGGATCCTCCAGGACGTCAATCCGCGTCCGCAGGATGCTCAGGGGCGTGCGCAGCTCATGGGCAGCGTCGGCGGTGAAATCGCGCTGGACCTTGAAGCCTTCCTCCAGCCGGTCGAGCGCCAGGTTGACCGCCAATACCAGCGGGCGAACCTCCCGCGGAATTTCCTTGGTCGGCAGCCGCAATCCCGGCCGCGCCGGCCCGATCTCGGCGGCGATGTCGGAAGCATCCCGCAATGGACGCAGGGCGCGGCGGAAGATCGCGATGTCCGTGATCAAGAGCACGAGCAGGATCGGCAGCGTGATCCAGCCGACATCCCTGTAGAAATCGGCGACGATGTCGTCGGTGAGCACGTCGCGGTTGGCGAGATCCTCGCCGGCCTGGACCCGGACGGTCCGATCGCCGATCGTCTTGCGGATGCTGGCGCCCGACACCGTCGCGCCGCCATGCCGCTGCTGCAGGAACTCGACCTCGCTGCCGCTCTGATCCGGGGCAAACAGCACGGAATGATCCTTGGCGGAGGAAAACAGCACGGCGCCGTGCTCGTCGGTCACGGCATAGGAGTAGCGGCCATATTCGGGCGAATAGAGCCCGAGCAGGTCCGACGGCAGGTTCAATTGCAGATGCCCGTCGGGAGCGACGCTCAAATGCTCGGCGACCGCATTGGCCTGCTCCTGCATCGCCTTGTTGTGGATGTTGTTGGTCGCGTAGCTGAGCAGCCAGGACAGTCCCACCGACATCAGGATCGAGGTGATGACGACAGCGACGATGTGCAGGATGACGATGCGCGAGAGAATCGACTGAAATCTCGGCACGCTACTTGTCCTCGGCGATCAGATAGCCGACGCCGCGAATGGTGTGGACCTGAACCCTGGCGCCGCGGTCCGACAGCTGCTTGCGCAGGCGGTGCACAAAGACCTCGATGGCGTTGGAGCCGACGTCGCCGGAATGACCGTAGATGTGGTCCTCCACCTGCTTCTTGGAGACGACGCGCCCCTTGCTGCGCATCAAGAGCTCGAGCACCGCCGTCTCGCGCGCCGACAGCACCTGGGGCTGCTCGTCGATCGATGCCTGCCGGCTCTGGGTATTGAACTCGAGATTGGCGATGCGCAGCGAGCTGCCGAGCAGTTGGCCGGGCCGGCGCAGCTGGGCCTCGAGCCGCGCGATCAATTCCTCCAAAGCGAAGGGTTTCACCAGATAATCGTCGGCACCGCTGCGCAAGCCGTGGACGCGATCATGCAGGCCGCCGCGGGCGGTGAGCACGAGGACAGGTATCGGATTGTTGCGATGCCTGAGCTCGCGGAGCAGCTCGAGACCGTCGCCGTCGGGCAGCCCGAGGTCGAGAATGAGCGCGGCGTAGAAGGTGGTCTCCAGCACGCTGCGCGCCTCTTCGACGCTTGACAAGATGTCCGACTCATAACCCGCGGTCTGCAGGCCCTTGGCCAGGAGCGCCGCCAATTCCTCATTGTCTTCGACGATCAAAAGCCGCATGCAAATCTACCTGCGCGCTCCGCTCGAATGATACATCTTTCCAGGCCGGTCCGGCATCAGCGATTGGTCCTTTTGGTCGCCCCCGGTCAAGGAGATTCGCGGGCGAGGCCCCAGACGTAAGGCTGGTGTAAGGTTCGCACCCGAAGCATATCCCGTCATAAAAGGCATGGGTCTTCCGGTCTATCCGGATCATGTGGCTCCTTCGAAGCTTAATACGCCAGCATCTGCACGCTATTGCGGCGGCGCCTGATCGGCAATATGAGGAGGACTCCGATCGGTATTGCGGGGCCACCCATCTTGGGGCATTGGGAGACGGGGGTAGGTCCATGAACAAGTCCGCAGCATGAATATCGGCGCGCTCTTCAACAGGCGAACGCTCTCGATCGCGTTGATACTGGCCGTTGCGGCTGGCGCTGCGGTCGTCGCGGCCAACAAGTCCGCCGTCCAGCACGAGCAATCCGGGGCCGCGCCTGCAGCCAAGGAAGCGGCGCGCTTCGTGCCGACCCCGGAGCAGTGGGCGAACCTGACGGTCGAGCCGGCGAACGAGCAGGTGTTTCGGCGCGAGCACATCACCGAGGGCAAGATCGCCGTCAACGAGGACAGCTCCACGCCGATTTTTTCGCCCTATGCCGGGCGCGTCGTCAAGCTCCTGGTGAAGCCGAGCGATGTGGTGAAGGCTGGCCAGCCACTGTTCGTCATCGAGGCGACCGATACGGTGCAGGCGCTGAATGATTTCGCCTCGGCGCTCTCGACGCTCAACACCGCTCGTTCGAAGCTCAATCTGGCGCAGATCGTCGAGAAGCGTCAGAACGATCTCTATGCGGGCAAGGCGGTGCCGCTGAAGGACTGGCAGCAATCCGAGGCCGACCTGACCGCGGCGCAGAACGACATGCGATCGGCTGAAACGGCGCTGCAGGCAGCGCACAACCGGCTGCGCATCCTCGGCCGCTCCGAGGACCAGATCTCGACTTTCGAGCAGAGCCGGCAGATTTCCGCCGACACGCCGATCAACTCGCCGATCGGCGGCACCGTCGTGCAGCGCAAGGTTGGCCCCGGCCAGTTCATCAGCGCCGGTGCAAGCGATCCGGCCTTCGTCATCGGCGATCTTTCCACGGTCTGGCTGACCGCCTTCGTGCGCGAGAGCGAGGCGGCCGACGTCAAGCTCGGCCAGCCCATCGCATTCACGGTGCTGGCGCTGCCGGGCCGGGTCTTCAACGCGAAGATCGACTACGTCTCCGCGGCGATCGATCCGACCACCCGCAGGCTGTTGGTCCGCGCCACCATCGACAACAAGGAAGACCTCCTCAAGCCGGAGATGTTCGCCGACGTCACGATCTTCGCCGGCGAGGACCGCAAGTCGGTCGGCGTATCCAAGCAGGCGCTGATCTACGAGGGCGAGCGTGTTCGGCTTTGGGTGGCTCGCGACGACGGGTCGATCGAGCTTCGCGACGTCCGGACCGGCCTGATCAATGGCGACATGGTCGAGATCGTCAGCAATCTGAAGCCAGGGGAAAAGGTCATCACAAAAGGCAGCCTGTTCATCGACCGGGCTGCTTCCGGCACCTGAACCCGCGCAGGCAAAGGCCCCCCTCTTTCAGAGATCCAGATTGAATGGACCGGCTCGTCTCCATCGCAGTTAGTCGCCGCTTCCTGATGGTCGGGCTGTTCGCCGCAGTCATCATCGGCGGCCTCATTGCGTTCCAGCAGTTGAACATCGAGGCCTATCCGGATCCCACGCCGCCGATGGTCGACGTGGTGACGCAGAGCCCGGGCCTGTCGGCCGAGGAGATCGAGCGCTACATCACCATTCCCCTGGAGACCCAGCTTTCCGGGATCAAGAACCTCAACGTCATCCGCACGATCTCGCTCTACGGCCTGTCCGACGTCAAGCTGCAGTTCACCTTCGATTATACCTACGACCAGGCGCTGCAGCAGGTGTTGAACCGGCTCTCGCAGCTGTCGCCGCTGCCGAACAACGCCCAGCCGCAGATTTCTCCGCTGAGCCCGATCGGCGAAATCTACCGCTATCGCCTGGTCGGACCGCCCAATTACTCGGTGCTCGACCTGAAGACGCTGCAGGACTGGGTGCTGCAGCGTCGTTTCCGCACCGTGCCCGGCGTCATCGACGTCACGGGGTGGGGCGGCAAGACCAAGACCTATGAGCTGCAGGTCGATTTCAACAAGCTGGTCGCCAACGGGCTGACGCTGCCGCAGCTTCTGCAGGCGGTGAGCAATTCGAACATCAATGTCGGCGGCAATACCGTCAACATCGGCTCGCAATCGGCGGTCGTGCGCGGCGTGGGCCTGATCCGCTCGATCGACGATCTTGCCAACACCATGATTTCGGCAGCCAACGGGACGCCGGTGCTGGTGAAGGACGTCGCCAATGTGGAAGTCGGTTACCAGCCGCGGCTCGGCATCGCCGGCCAGAACGATGCCGACGACATCGTCCAGGGCATCGTGCTGATGCGCCGCGGCGAACAGAGCTCGCCGACCATCGCGCGGGTCGAGAAGGTCGTCGACCAGATCAACAATTCGGGCGTGCTGCCGCCCGGCGTGCATATCGAGCGCATCTACGACCGCAAGGACCTGATCGAGACCACCACCAAGACGGTGCTGGAGAACATGGTCTTCGGCATCCTCCTGATCGTGTTCCTGCAGTGGCTCTTTCTCGGCGACCTGCGCAGCGCGCTGATCGTCGGCGCGACCATTCCGTTCGCGTTGTTCTTTGCCGTGTCGATCCTGGTGCTGCGGGGCGAATCCGCCAACCTGTTGTCGGTCGGCGCCATCGATTTCGGTCTCATCGTCGATGCCACCGTGATCATGGTGGAGGCGATCTTCCGCCGCCTGTCGCACACCGAGGTGCTTACCGAGAGCGAGCGGGCAGAGATCTCCTCGCGCACCATGATGGCGATGAAGCATCACGCCATCCTGACGGCGGCCGCCGACGTGTCGCGATCGATCTTCTTTGCCGCCGCCATCATCATCGCGGCCTTCCTGCCGCTGTTCACCCTGAGCGGCGTCGAGGGCAACATCTTCAGCCCGATGGCGCGGACCTATGCCTATGCGCTGGCCGGCGGCCTGCTTGCGACCTTCACCGTCACACCGGCGTTGAGCGCCATCATCCTGCCGGCGCATGTCGAGGAAACCGAGACGCTGATCATGCGCTTCCTGCATCGGCTCTACGTGCCGGTGCTGGGGCGCTCGCTTCGGAACCGCCGCCTCGTGCTGGTCGGTGGTGCGGCGCTCATCGTCATGAGCGTCGTCGCAGTCCGCCTGCTCGGGCTCGAGTTCTTGCCCAAGCTCGAAGAGGGCAATCTGTGGATCCGCGCCACGCTGCCGCCGACGATCTCGCTGCAGGAAGGCAATTCCTACGTCAACGAGATGCGCAAGCTGATCGCGAGCCTGCCGGAGGTGGAGAGCTGCGTGTCCCAGCACGGCCGCCCCGACGACGGCACCGACGCCGCCGGCTTCTTCAATGCCGAATTCTTCGCCCCGCTCAGGCCCGCCAAGGATTGGCCGGCCGGGGAGGACAAGGATTCCCTGACGGCCAAGCTGCTCGATCGGCTGCAGGCGAAATTTCCCGGGGTCGAGTTCAACTTCTCGCAATACCTGCAGGACAACGTGTCCGAAGCGGTCTCCGGCGTGAAAGGCGAGAACTCGATCAAGCTGTTCGGCAACGACCTGCAGGCGCTGACCACGACCGCCGACAAGATCAAGTCGGTGCTGGCGACGGTGCAGGGCGTCACCGACCTCGCGGTCTTCACCTCGCTCGGCCAGCCCACCGTCCAGATCGATATCGACCGCGCGCGGGCTGCGCGCTACGGGCTTGCGCCCGGCGACATCAACACCACGATTCGCACCGCGATCGGCGGCGATAGTGCGGGCGACCTCTACGAGCCGGGCAGCGACCGGCATTTTCCGATCATCGTCCGCCTCGCACCGGAATACCGCAAGAGCGCGGAAGCGATCCAGAACTTGCGGATCGGGGCGCAGGGACCGAACGGCATCACCCAGATTCCCCTGAGCGAGGTCGCCACCATCAAGCTGGTCTCGGGCGCGGCCTATATCTATCGGGAACAGCAGGAGCGCTACCTGCCGATCAAATTCTCGGTGCGCGAGCGCGACCTCGGCAGCGCTATCCAGGAGGCGCAGCAGAAGATTGCGGAGCAGGTGAAGCTGCCGCCCGGCTCGCGACTGGAATGGGTCGGCGAGTTCGGCAATCTGCAGGACGCGATCCGGCGCCTGTCGATCGTGGTTCCGATCAGCCTGGCGCTGATAGCGATGCTGATCTGGTTCAATTTCGGATCCGTGATCGACACCGCGCTCACCATGAGCGTCATCCCGATGGCCGTATTCGGCGGTATTGTCGGGCTGGTGGTGACCGGGATCCCGTTCAGCGTCTCAGCCGCGATCGGTTTCATTGCATTGTTCGGCATTTCGGTCATGGACGGCATCATCATCCTGTCGCAATACAACCAGCTGATCGACCAGGGCATGGAGCGCGGAAGCGCCATTCTGCGCACCGGCGAGCTCCAGCTGCGGCCGGTGCTGATGACCTGCGTGGTGGCGGGCGTGGGCCTTTTGCCCGCGGCGTTGTCCACCGGCATCGGCTCGCAGGTGCAGAAACCGCTGGCGATTGTGGTGGTTGCGGGCATGATGGTGGCGCCCGCCGTCATTCTCATCACGCTGCCCGCGCTGATCTCCACGTTCTCGCGGCGACGGCGGGCGGGGCTCAGTCCAGAAGATACGGTTGCGCCGGCGGAATGATGGACCCGGTCATGGTCGAGGGTAGGTCGTGAGTAGAGCCGCTGACAGATGTTCAGGTCGGGTCCCCGCTGCCGGGCCGGCACCGGCATGCGCGCGGCTCGGTCGTGCGCTTGGCCTTGTCGCGTTCGTCATGCTTGCGGCCACCAGATGCGCGGTCGCCGAGACGCTCGTGGAGGCGCTGAGCAAGGCCTACCAGAACAACCCGCAGCTGAACGCCGAGCGTGCACGGCAGCGTGGAACCGATGAGAACGTGCCGCAGGCGCTGGCCGGCTATCGGCCGCAGATCGTGGCGAGTCTCGGCGCCGGACTGCAGGCCGTGCGCAATCTTCTGCCCGATAATACCATCCAGAGCGCCACCTTGAGGCCGTGGACGATCGGCGTCACGGTCTCGCAGGTGCTCTTCAACGGCAACAAGACCGCCAACAGCGTGCGTGCCGCGGAATTCCAGGTGCTCTCGGGCCGCGAAGCCCTGCGCAATATCGGGCAGGGGGTGCTGCTGGACGCCGTGACGGCATACATGAACGTCATGGCCAATTATGCACTCTACGAGGCACAGCGGACCAACGTCCAGGTGCTGCGCGAGATCCAGGCGACGACCCAGCGCCGCCTCAATGCCGGCGACGTCACCCCGACCGACACGGCACAGGCCGAAGCGCGACTGAGTCGCGGATTGGCCGACCTCAACGCCGCGGAAGTGCAGCTTGCCATCAGCAAGGAAATCTATGTCCAGGTGATCGGCCAGGCGCCGTCGCAGCTCGCGCCCGGAAGTCCGGTCGATCGGCTGATCCCGCCTACGGAACCGGCAGCGATCGAGATCGCCAACCACGAGCATCCGGCCGTGCTCGGGGCGGGTTACGACGTGGACGTCGCGACAACCTCGATCAAGCTCGCCGAAAGCAGCCTGTTGCCGACCGTCTCGGTGCAGGCCAGCGCCAGCCACGCCGTCGAGAACGATCCGAGCCTGACGACCACGAGAACCGACCAGGCATCGGTCATCGGTCAGGTCAACGTGCCGATCTACGACGGCGGCACGGCCGCCTCGCAGACGCGTCAGGCCAAGGAAGTGGCGTCGCAGAGCCGGCTGGTGCTCGAGCAGGTCAGGAACCAGACGCGAACGGCCGTGGCCAGCGCCTGGGTCGCGAATGAGGGAACCAAGGTTGCCTTGAAGGCGGCGGAGTCGGAGGTGAAAGCTGCGGAAGTGGCGTTGCAGGGCGTCCGTCGCGAAGCGGATGGCGGGCAACGCACGACCATCGACGTTCTCAACGCGGAGCAGGATCTGACCAACGCCAGGACCCGTCAGATCATGTCGCAGCGCGATCGCGTCATCGCATCCTTTACCTTGCTGAGTGCGGTCGGGCGGCTCGACGTCAAGACCCTCAACCTGAACACGCCGGACTATTTGCCCGACGTCCACTACCACCAGGTTCGCGACGCATGGCACGGTTTGCGCACGCCGTCGGGTCAGTGAGGAACGGCATGTCGAAGCACATCATCGTTTCGAACGAGGGCTTCACCCGCACCATCGCGATGCGGCGGCCCGAGAAGCGCAATGCGCTCACGCGCGAGATGTTTGTCGCGATGAGCGAAGCGATCGATGCGGCGCAGTCCGATCCGGCGATCCGCTGTCTGATCCTGGCGGGCAGGTCGGGGGTGTTCAGCGCCGGCGACGATCTCGGCGAAATTCTCGAGGATGCCAGCGGCGCGCCTGACCCGGGCCGGTCGAGACTTGGCTTTCTGCGATCGCTGATCAACAACAAGAAGCCCCTTGTTGCTGCCGTCGACGGCGCGGCGATCGGCACCGGTGCGACCATGGTCCTGCACTGCGACTATGTGATTGCAAGCACGACCGCTTCCCTTTCCTATCCCTTGATCAGGTACGGCCTCGTGCCGGCAGGGGCAAGCAGCTGCCTGCTGCCGCGAATGGCCGGCCGCCAGCGCGCCTTCTCGATGCTGGTGATGGGACGCGTCATGAGCGCCGAACAGGCGCGCGAGGCTGGCCTGGTCAATGTCGTCGTGCCGCCCGGACATGCCATCAGCGAGGCGCACAGGCTGGCGCGAGAGGTCGGCGAACTGCCGCCCGATGCCGTCGCCCTGTCGCGCGGGCTCCTCAAGGGGTCGAGCGCCGAGCTCCTGCAGCGCATGGACGAAGAAGAGCAGCTGTTTGCGGAGCGCCTGCGGCTGCCGTCCGTCATCGCAGCCTTGAGCAAATTCCTGGCAAAGAACTGAAAACAAGCGCCGGGGAGACCCCGCGCGCGTCGCCTACCAGATCACCACGGCGCACAGCACCGACAGCGGCAGCAGGACAAGGCCGAGATAGAGCCATGTGCGGTAACCGCCGGGGTCCTTGGGCAGGATGAAGAGGTGGACGGCGAGCCACACGCACACCGCGAAACCGAGTGCGACCCGGATCAGATCGCCGGGCGTATCCAGCAGGGTCCACAGCCGCTCGATCTGTGGGCTGGCGACGCGGGCCGTTATGATGATCAACATGGCAATGAAGACCGTACGAACGGCCAAACCGCCCAGCCAGACGATCGTCGATTCGTTGGACCCGTCGGCCCTTTTTCCCGCCGATTTCACCGGCAAACCACTCAGGCTGCTGCGCGCCCATCCGCGCATAAATAAAAAATAGCCTTCGCCTTCGGAATCGGCAAGCGTTCGCCGGCCGTGCATCGCCAATAGGAACCGATCGGAGCAGATTTGCTCGCATGTCGGGCAAAATGTCGAAATATTGTACAGGAAAAGATGAAGTTCGCGGCGAATTGAAATTCGTCGGAGGTGCTTGCGCTCAAGACCCAGGGCGGCTGTCGAGTCGCAAGCGTCGTTCCGTCCCGTCGTTTGAGCCGCGCTGCCCGAGCAGGACGTCCCGTCTAGAATCGCCCGCGTCCGTTGCCGATGAAACCGAGCGAAGGCGGTGCTGCGGTGGTGCCGGCCCCCAGCGAGCGCTGCACCATCACGGTGTCCGACCAGCGGCCATAGCGGTAGGCTACGCCCGGCAACAGGCCGACCCTGGCAAAGCCGAGCTTCTCGTGGATCGCAAGCGAAGCGACGTTGTCGGCATCGATATAGCCGATCATCTGCCGGAAACCCTGCGCGGCGCAGGCGTCGATCAACTCCTGCATCAGGATTCGTCCGACGCCGCGACCGACATGGTCGTGATGGATGTAGATCGAGTGCTTGACCGTGTAGCGATAGGCCGGGCGCTTGCGGAACAGGACAACATAGGCATAGCCGATCACCTCGCCGCCGGAGGTGGCGACGAGATGCGGCAGGCGGTGGTTGCGCAGATTCTTGCGGCGATCGCGCAGATCGTCCGGTTCCGGCGTGCCGCTGTCGTCGACCGTGTCCTCCACGCCGCGCCTGATATGGCGGCGGTAGATCGACAGCATCGCCTCGACATCGCTGTCCCTGGAGGGACGGACCATCACCGGCGGCGCCGAGCCATTCGCCGCCTGCTTCTCAGCCAATTCGTTCATTCCGAGACCACGTAAGTGTAGAGCCGGACGCGACCGGACGCGTCGACCTCCTTATAGACTCCCTGGATCTCGACGTCGAAGCCCGGGAAGGTGTTGAAGCAGCGCTCGAACATCTTCAGGTAATCGATCATGGGCTGCGCCCGTTCGTCGAGCCGCTCGCCGGGCACGATGGTGGCGATGCCGGGCGGATAGACCACGAACGGCGTGGTGGCAATGCGGCCGGCGATTTCGTCGATCGGCAGATAGTCGACGTCATTGCGCATCAGGAGACGCGCCGCGTCGTGCGGCGACATCACGATCTCCGGCAGGTGCTCGGGCATGAACTGCCTGGCCTGCAGCCCGCTGACGTCGGCCTCGCGGAAGAAGCGATGCATGTCGGCGCAGAGATCGCGCAGGCGAGTGCCGGCGTAGCGCGCCGGGCGCCGCCGGAAGAACTCGGGAATGGCCTCTTCCAGCAGTGCATTCTCGTCGTGCAGTTTCTTGAAGGCGACGAGCCCGGAGATCAGCGTGCCGGCCTTGCTGGCCTCGACGCCGGGCGTCAGCAGGAACAGCAGCGAGTTGAGGTCGTTCTTCTCCGGCACGATGCGGTTCTCGCGCAAATATTGCGCGACCACCGGCGCCGGGATGCCGTGCTCGGCATAGGCGCCGGTTGCGGGGTCAAAGCCCGGCGTGAGCAGAGTGAGCTTGTTGGGATCGGTCATGGCAAAGCCCGCCGTCATGCCGGGGAAGCCGTGCCAGCCCGAATCCGGCGAGAGCTGCCAATAGGACGGGTCGGTGGCGAGCAGATCGGTGGCGACCATTTCCCAGGCGACATTGTGCACGCCGCCCTCGCGGGAGACGTCGCGAATCGCCACCCGGTCGGGCACGAAGGGCTCGAAGAACCAGCGCCGCTCGGGGCGGATTTCCTTTTCCTCGAACTCGCGCCGCACCGCACGGATCTTCTTGCGCAGCTCGATGCCGAGCCGGATCGTGTCGTCCCACAGCACTTCGCCGGAGCGGCCCTTCATCATCTGTGCGCCGACGTCGAGGGACGCAAACAGCGGATAGAAGGGCGAGGTCGAGGCGTGCTGCATGAAGCTTTCGTTGAAACGCCGGTGCTCGATGCGGCGCTTCTGCCCCTTGATGTGACGGTCCTTGATGTGGATTTGCGAGGCCTGCGAGAAGCTCGCGAGCTGCTTGTGGGTCGATTGCGTCGCGATGATGCCGGGCGCCTCGGCCGACAATCCGTTCAGTCCCATGGCGAAGCGGCCGGCATAGAGCGGATGGAACTTCATGAAGCCGGCCCAGGCCTCGTCGAACAGGATGTAATCGCAGAGATGTCCGATGCGCTTGAGGATCATGTCGGCGCTGTGGATGGTGCCGTCATAGGTACATTGCTCGAGCACGGCGACGCGGAACGGGCGCGGCTTGCGCCAGGCCTCCTTGTCCTTGACCAGCGGATGGGTGCGGATGCGCTCGCGCAGCGCGGTTTCATCCATCGTATCCCAGCGCATCGGGCCGATCAGCCCCCAGGCGTTGCGCACGGTCGGAAGGTAGACGGGAATGCCGCCGCTGATCATCAGGGCGCCATGGTGCGCGGCCTTGTGATTGTTGCGGTCGAACAGCACGAGGTCGCCGTCGGTCACCAGCGCGCCGAGCGCCACCTTGTTGGAGGTCGAGGTGCCGTTGAGCACGAAATAGGTCTTCTCGGCGCCGAAGATCTGCGCCGCCTCCTTCTGCGCCTTCAGCGCCGGGCCCTCATGGGTGAGGAGGTCGCCGAGTTCCAGCACCGAATTGTCGAGGTCGTCGCGGAACACCGCCTCGCCGAGATGCTCGACGAACACCCGGCCGATCGGGCTCCTGCTGTAGAACACGCCGCCATTATGGCCCGGGCAGGTCCAGAGCTGGTTGCCGACCTCGGCGTAATCGACCAGCGCGCCGAAAAACGGCGTCTTGAGGTTCTCGGCATATTGCTTGAGCCGGCTGATCAAATTCTTGGCGATGAAGGGCGGGGTTTCCTCCGACAGGAACACGTAGCCATCGATGAAATCGAGCACCTCGACCGGCACGTCCTCGAACCGCTTGCGGCGGATCAACAGGATGATCGGGAAATCGAGGCCGCGCCGGCGCATCAGGTTAATCAGCGACGCGGTCTTGCCCTCCAGGCCCTTCTTGCCCCAGTCGACCACCATGCAGCCGATCGCCGCGTCCGTCTGCACCGCGATCTCGGCATCCTCCAGCTTCCGCGCCCGCACCACCTCGAAGCCGGAGCGTTCGATTTCGCTGACGATCTGGTTGAAGCGGATACCCTCGAGATCGTCGGCCTCGAACACCGGGGCGGCGAACAGGAAGTTGAAGCGTTTGAAATAGTCCATGGCTGTCTCATCGAAATGGCGGCGGCCAAGCAGTGGCGCACATTCGATGACAGTTCTATGACAATGAATTTCGTGGCTGAAAATTAACGGGAAAGGGTGGCCGCGATCAGCCGGCCGCGATCGTCTGCAGCGCCTGGTCCAGCGTTTCGACCAGGAGATCGGCATGTTCGGTTGAAAATACCAGCGGAGGGCGGATTTTCAGCACGTTGGCCTCGCGCCCGGAGGCACTGATCAGGACGCCGTTGTCGCGCAGCAGATTGACGATGCGGCCGGCCTGTTTCGGTGCGGGGCTGCCCGCCAGGCCGCCGTCGCGCAGTTCCACGCCGATGAAGAGGCCGGCGCCGCGGATCTCGGCGATGAGTGGACAGCTCGCCTGCAATGCGCGAAGTCTTGTCATCAGATAAGCGCCGGTGCGGCCGGCATTCTCGACCAGGCCTTCGGCGGCGATGACGTCGAGCACCGCAAGCGCAGCCGCCGCCGAGACCGGGTTGCCGCCAAACGTGTTGAAATAGCGCGAGCGCGCGCCGAACTCCGCCAGCAGGTCGGGCCGTGCCGCAACGGCCGCCACGGGGTGGCCATTGCCCATCGGCTTGCCCATGGTGACGAGGTCGGGGACGATGCCGTGGCGGGCAAAGCCCCACATCTGGCCGCAGCGGCCGAAGCCCGCCTGTACCTCGTCGGCAATGAACAGCGCACCGGCCGCATGGACGGCGTCCACCACGGGCTTCAGGAAGCCGGCGGGATCGGGCAGCACGCCGTCGCTGGAGAAAATGGTGTCGACGATCAGCCCGGCCGGGCGGATGCCGCTTTTTTTCATGTCGTCGAAGGCGGTCGCGACATGGCGCGCAAACACCGCACCGGTCGCATCGCCGGCGGGCCGCGGCGGCGGCACCAGGCGGACCGGGCTGTCCTGCGCAGGCGGCAGGCCCAGCGACGGCGAGAGATCGACCAGCGCGCTGGTGACGCCGTGATAGGCGGTCTCTGTCGCAATGAATCCGCTGCCCCCGGTCGTGGTCCGCGCGATCCGCAGGGCGAGGTCATTGGCCTCGCTGCCGGTGCAGGTGAACATGACGTTGCCGATCCCGGCCGGGAAGGTTGCAAGCAGGCGTTCGGCAAGATCGAGCACGGTCTCGTGCAGATAACGGGTGTGGGTGTTGAGGATCCCGGCCTGCCTTGCGATGGCCTCGACCACGCGCGGATGGCAGTGTCCCACGGACGCTACGTTGTTGTAGGCGTCGAGGTAGCGGCGGCCCGCGGAATCGTACAGAAAGACGCCTTCGCCGCGCACGAGATGCACCGGCTCATCATAGAACAGCCGGTAGGCCGGACCGAGCAGGCGCTTGCGCCGCGCGACCAGCCGTTCGGTCGCGGAGGTCTCGTCGTCGGCCGACATCGCTTCACTCCAAATGGCAGGCGCGCCGGATTTGCCTCTGTGCCGCATGTCGGGAGAGGCCCGCGATCCGGCGCAGGCGCGCCGCCGCGCCCTTGTGGTTGCGCAGTATATACTCCCGGTTCTCGGGATGGCGAAGGGCGCGCCAGCTCGAGATCACGATGGTCATCACCATGCGCGTCGCCATCAGGTCGAACAGCACGTCGAGCTCGGCCGCATCCAGCGGGGCTGCTGCATGATAGGCGGCAATCAGCTCGCAGGCGGGAGCGAGCGGATCGTCGCTGTCGCCGACCTGGTAGGCGGCGGCGATCGCAAGGTCGTTGACGCGCGCGGTGAAGGCGAGGTCGCCGAAATCGATGATGCCGGCGACGCGGTCGTTCCTATCGGGGTCGACGACGATATTGTGCGGATTGAGGTCGTTGTGCACGAGCTGCCGGGGCAGTTGTTGCAGTGCCGGCTTGGCGTGCGTCTCAAAGCCGTCGAGGAAGCGGCCGACCAGGTCGGAGAGATCGGCAGGCACGGCATCGCGCAGCGGCCGCAGCTCGGCGGCATGCTGCAGGTCCCAGAGCAGCCTCTGTTTCACGCCGCCATGGTTCAGGCCGCCCAGGCCGCGCGCGAGCCGGCCGGCGTTGCGGCCGATATCGGATCGCAAGGCCGCGGACACGGCAATCGCTGACATCGGCGTGCCCGTCAAATAGGACAACAGCCGCACCACGCGGGTCGAGCCGTCGGCAAAACCCAGCGCCAGCTCGTGGGCGCCGCTCAGCGCCGGGAACACCCGCGGGATCGGCAGGTCGGGTTCGGTCGCGGACAGATGCAGCAGGGCGTCGGTCTGCAGCCGCGTGACCGCGCGATCCTCCGCGGGGTTCGCGATCTTGAGCACAAAGCCGCGGCCGTTCGCCTGCAGCAGAAAATTCTGGTCGCGCTCGCTCGAGAGCCGGCGCGCGATCGGCCTCAGGCCGTAATGCTCGGCCGCGAGCTGTTCGGCCTGCTGTTCCGTGATCGACGAGGCCGCGCGAAGATCCTGGATCGGATGGGCGTCGTCGATGAGAGCTGAGGAGAGCAACGTTCGCCTCTAATAGCCGCGGGTGCGGTCGATGGCGTGCGGCGGCCTGACGCCGGCACGGATGGCGTCCGCGGTCGCAACCAGCGTGGTCGCGACCGCGCGCAGGCTGACATCGCTCGCATCGTGCGGCGTGACCGTGATGTTGGGGTGATCCCAGAATGGATGCGCCGATGGCAGTGGCTCGGTCGCGAACACGTCGAGCGCGGCGCCTGCGAGCTGGCCGCTATCGATCGCGGCAAGCAGGTCCGCTTCGACCAGATGCTCGCCGCGGCCGACCTGGACGAGATAGCCGCCGCGCCGCATCTTCGTGAACACGCCGCGGTCGAGAATGCCGCGGGTCTCCGGCGTCAGCGGCAGCAGGTTCACCAGCACCTCGGTCCGTTCGAGCATCGCGGCCAGTCCCGCAGCGCCATGAAAGCCGCGTACGGGGCCGGTGCCCGGCTTTGCGGTGCGGCTCCAGCACATCACGGGAAAGCCGAGCTGGACCAGGTCGGCCGCGACCTTGCGGCCGATTTCGCCATTGCCGAGAATGCCGACCGGCACGCCGTCGGCGCTACGTTGCGGACGCCGCTGCCAGAGGTGCTCGCGCTGCTGCCTGCGATAGCCGGCAAAGTCGCGCTGGTGGCCGATCACATGCCAGGCGACAAAGCCCGACATCATCTGGGCCTGGCCCGGATCGACCACGCGGATCACGTCGATATGCGGTTTCAGGCTCGGGCAGGTGATGATGTTGTCGACACCGGCGCCGATCGAGCACACCGCCCGCAGATTGGGATAGCGCGTGAAGGCGTCGTCGGGCGGATGCCAGGCGATGGCGAGATGCACGTCATCGCCGGCGCCATCAGCGGCATGCTCGACCACCTCGATCCGGTCCGCAATGCGGGAGATTTCGGGCCCGAGATAGTATTTCAGGTCGAGGCGGCTGGAGACGAGAACGCAGCGCATCGGTCAGGCCGCTTGCGAGGAGGCGGTGCGGCCCGGCACGGCAGCCAGCAATTCGCGCGTATAGGGGTGTTCGGGGGCCGAGAACAGCGCGGCCGTGGCCTTCAATTCGACAATGGCGCCGCGCTGCATCACCGCGATGCGGTCGCAGATCTGGGCGGCCACGCGCAGATCATGGGTGATGAACAGCATCGACAGGCCAAGGCGCGCCTTCAGGTCTTCGAGCAGCTTCAGCACCTGGGCCTGCACCGAGACGTCGAGTGCGGAGACCGCCTCGTCGGCGACGATGATTTCGGGCTCGAGCGCGAGTGCACGGGCGATGCCGATGCGCTGGCGTTGGCCGCCGGAGAATTCGTGCGGATAGCGGTCGAGCGCGTTGGCGTTGAGCCCGACCAACTCCAGGAGCTCGCGCGCGCGCTCGCGCGCCGTCTTCGGGTCGGTGCCGTGCGCAATCGGCCCGTCGGTGATGATGTTGCCGACCTTGCGCCGCGGATTGAGCGACGCGAACGGATCCTGGAAGATCATCTGGATGCGGCTGCGCGCGCTCCGCAGCTCCTTGCCCGACATCACCGTGAAGTCGGTGTCACTGATGCGCACCGTGCCCCTGTCAGCCTCGATCAGGCGCATGATCAGCCGCGCCACCGAGGATTTTCCCGAGCCGGATTCCCCGACCAGCCCCACCGTCTCGCCCTGCAGGACGGTGAAGCTGACTTCCTTTGCCGCCTGTACGCGGCGCTCCGGCTGGAACCAGCCACCGCTCGAGACATAGGTCTTGTCGAGACCGATCACCTCGACGGCCTTGGCGCGATTGCCGAGCGGGGCGCGCGGCGGCGGCTGCATGGTCGGCACGGCCGCGAGCAGCGCGCGGGTGTAGGCGGCTTGCGGCCGCGACAGCACCTCGTCGGCCGCGCCCTGTTCGACCACCTTGCCATGCTGCAGCACCACCACCGTGTCGGCGATGTCGGAGACCACGCCGAAATCATGGGTGATGAACATCACCGCCATGTTGTGGCGGCGCTGCAGGTCGCGGATCAGTTTCAGGATCTGCGCCTGGGTGGTGACGTCGAGCGCGGTGGTGGGCTCGTCCGCGACCAGCACGGCGGGCTCGAGCGCCAGCGCCATCGCGATCATGGCGCGTTGACGCTGCCCGCCCGACAATTGATGCGGATAGGCGCGCATCGATCTTTCGGGGTCCGGCAGCCCGACCTCGCGCAGCAGGCCCAGCGCCTTCTGCCGGCGGCCCTTGGGCGACAGCAGATCATGCGCCTCGAACATCTCGGCAATCTGGTCGCCGATCCGCATCAACGGGTTCAGCGCCGTCATCGGCTCCTGGAACACCATGGCGATGTGGCGGCCGCGCAGTGCGAGCCAGCCTGTGGCGTCGAGCTTGAGCAGATCCTGTCCCTCGAACAGGATCTCGCCTGATACGGGCTTCACATTGTCAGGCAGCAGGCCCATCAGCGCGTGCGCGCACATCGACTTGCCCGAGCCGGATTCGCCGACCACGCAGAGGATCTTGCCGGGAACGAGATCGAAGGAGACGCCGTCGACCGCGTGCGCGCGATCGGCGCCCGCGGGCAGGGCGATCTTCAGCTCCTTGATGGTGACTGCAGCATCCGGGGACATGGCTCTACCGCCCATCCTTGTTGAGGCGCGGGTTGAGCGCGTCGTTCAAGCCTTCGCCAATCAGGTTGAGCGCCAGCACCGAAAGCAGGATGGCGATGCCTGGAAATACCGTGATCCACCAGGCCTGGCGGATCACGGTGCGGCCGGCGCCGACCATGTAGCCCCAGGACATCAGGTTGGGATCGCCGAGCCCCAGGAACGACAGCGAGGATTCCAGGAGGATCGCGGTCGCCACCATCAGCGAGGCCAGCACGATCACCGGCGAGAGCGCATTGGGCAGGATCTCGCGCCAGATGATCCAGCGGTGGGACTGCCCGGTGACGATGGCGGCCTGGACATATTCGCGCGTCCGCAGCGACAGCACTTCGCCGCGCACCAGCCGCGCAACCGGCGGCCAGCTGACGATGGCGATGGCGAGCACGATGGAGACGATCGAGGGCTGCAGGATCGCAACCAGCACGATGGCGAGCGCAAAGCTCGGCACGGTCTGGAAGAACTCGGTGAAGCGCATCAGGGCATCGCCGGTCCGGCCGCCGAAATAGCCGGCGACGGCGCCGACGGGAATGCCGACGGCGAGCGCCGCGAGCGTCGAGACCAGGCCCACCAGGAGCGAGACGCGCGCGCCATAGATGATGCCGGCGAGCACGTCGCGGCCGAGCGCGTCGGTGCCGAGCGGAAAGCCCTTGACCGCGAAGGGCGGCAGGAATGGCCGCTGCACCATGCGCCAGGGCGAGGTCGGAAACAGCTCGGGGCCGAACAGCGCGACCGCAATCGCGATCGCGAGAATCACAAGACCGATCAGCCCGCCGGGATGGCGCAACAGCGTTCGCGAGATCTGTCTCATGATGCGAACTCGATGCGGGGATCGACCGAGCGGTAGATCAGGTCGGTGATCAGGTTGAACACGAGCACCATGGCCGAGCAGACCACGAAGACGCCGAGCAGGAGATTGTAGTCGCGCTGCAACAGCGCCTCATACATCAGGCGGCCGATGCCGGGCCAGGCGAACACGGTTTCCGTCAGCACCGCGCCGCCGACCAGCGTGCCGGCCTGCAGCCCCGCGAGCGTCACGACGGGCAGCAGTGCATTGCGCAACACATGGCGGCGCTGGATCACGGAATCGCGCAAGCCCTTCGCACGCGCCGTCTTGACGAAATCGAGCCGCTTTACTTCCAGCATCGATGCGCGCGTCATGCGGGCGTAGGTCGCCATGAAGAACAGGCCGATAGTGATCGCAGGCAGGATCAGATGCGCGCCGACGTCGAGCACATGGGCAAATCCCGTGTAGTTGGCGCCGACCGTCTCGTAGCCGAAGCTCGGCAGCCAATCCATGGCGACCGAGAACAGCAGGATCGCCATCAGCGCCACCCAGAACAGGGGCGTGGCATAGAACAGCAGCGCCATGATGGTGATCAGCGTGTCGGCCCAGGTGCCGGCCCAGCGCGCGGCCAGCGTTCCGAACAATATTCCGAAGGCGAGCGAGATGATGAAGGCGGCGCCGGTCAATAGCAGCGTCGCCGGCAGCCGCTCCAGGATCAGCTGCGACACCGGCATCTGCTGGCGGAAGGAGTAGCCGAGGTCGAGGGTGACGACGCCCTTCATATAGCGATAGAGCTGCACCGGCAGCGGCTGGTCGAGGCCGAATTTTTCGCGCAGCTGCGCGACGAACGCCTTGTCGCCGGCGCCGGCTTCGCCCGCCATCACCATGGCGGGATCGCCCGGCGCCATGCGGATCAGCATGAAGTTCAGCACCACGATCGCGAGCAGGACCACGACGGCCTTGGCAATTCGCTGGGCAATGAAGGCGAGCATTGTCTCTTCCGTTGCGTTCGAGATGGCGCGTCCCGCGGCGGAAGAGGGCTCCCGCCGCGGGATTCTCAAAGCGCGTTACTTGTCGATCCAGGCGTCGCGGAAGCCGTCATTGACGCCGATGCCGGTGGTGATGAGGTTCTTGACGTTGCAGCGTGTGATGGTCGGGAACTGCAATTCGAGCAGCCAGGCCACGGGGACGTCGTCGACCAGGATCTTCTGCACCTTGTCGTAGATCTCCTGGCGCTTGGAATCGGGGAAGGCGGTCGCGCCATCGGCGAACAGCTGGTCGACTTCCGGATTGGAATAGCCTTCGACGTTGTTGAAGACGAAGCCCTTGGCGATCTGGCTCGTGAGATAGTTGCGGGAGACGCCGAGCGCGGGATCGCCATACTGGTAGAGATAGGTGAAGGCGATATCGTAGTCCCAGTCGGCGACCTTGGAATTCCAGCCGGCCACGTCGGTGGCGACCATCTCGACCTTGATACCGACGTCTTCCAGGTTCTGCTTCACGGCTTCCGCCCAGCGCTGCCAGGTCTCGCCATAAGGCAGCGGCAACAGGCGAACCGTCTCGCCCTTGTAGCCGGCCTCCTTCAAGAGCGCCTTCGCCTTGGCGGGGTCGTAGTCATATTTGGTGACGTTGTCTGTGTAGAACTTGATGGTCGAGGCCGACGGTCCGGTCGCGACCTTGCCGAGGCCGTTCCAGATCACGTCCTTCGCGAAGTTGCGATCGATCGCATACATGAGGGCCTGGCGGAATTTCTTGTTGGCGGTCGGGCCGGAGCGGTTGTTCAGCCACAACCAGGAATGCGGGGAGAAGAACTCCCAGCCCGCGCCGGTCATGCAGGTGTTGGGCAGCTTGGAGAGGCGCGGCACGTCGAAATTCTCCACCGAGCCGCCCGGCAGCACGTCGACCTTGCCGGTCTCATAGGCCACCGCGCGGGCCGCCGCGTCGGGAATCACGTGCCAGTAGATCTCGTCGAGATAGGGCTTGCCCTTGATGTAGTAGTTCGGATTCTTCACCAGATGGATGAAGGCGCCCTTCTGCCATTCCTTGAACATGAAGGGACCGGTGCCGACAGGCGTGTTGTTCGCCGGATTGGTCTTGAAGTCGGTGCCTTCGTAGATGTGCTTCGGGATCATCGGCAGCGAGCCGACCTCGAAAATGCCGATGAAGGGCCCGAACGGCTGCTTCAGCGTGAACACCACGGTGTAGTCGTCGGGCGCCTCGACCTTGTCGACCATGGCGAGGTTGCCGCGGGCGCGGGGATGGGTCTGTTTGAGGAATTCCAGCGAGAACAGCACGTCGGCGGAAGTGAACGGCTTGCCGTCGTGCCAGGTGACGCCGTGATACAGATGGAAGGTGTAGGTCTTGCCGTCTTCGCTGATGTTCCAGCTTTCGGCCAGGCCCGGCTGCGGCTCCATCTTGGGGCTGTAGCGCAGCAGGCCCTCATAGATGTTGCCCGCGACCATCTGGGTCGGGCCGTTCTGTATAAGGCCGACCATCAGGCTCGGCGGCTCCGGCTGGATGACGGCGTTGACGACGCCGCCCATCTTCGGCTCTTCCGCGAACGCCGCGGCACTGACGCCGCAGGCCAGGACCAGGCCAAGCATCACTCGCTTCAACATCGCACTCTCTCTTCTTTGCTCGATCTTAAAGTCTCGATACCGACACCAACTTCGATCCGTCACCCTGAGGTGCTCGCGAAAGCGAGCCTCGAAGGGCGACGGCCCGGCTCTCGCAGCGGGGCCGTTCATCCTTCGAGGCGCGCATGCGCGCGCACCTCAGGATGACGGGGATAGTGGGGCGGTCCGTTCATCGCCTAATTCACAAAATCCGGATCGGTGCGCTCCAGCATGCGCTTGAACGCGGCCCATTCGCTGTCGGGAATGCCGTCGATCTCGATCTTGTCGTAGAAGGTCGCGTATTGCTCGGCGGTCTTGCGTGCCACGCCTTGCGACAGCGGTGCGGTCGCGGCGCCCGCGGACTGGATCGCAAGCTGCGCGCGGCAGGAGCGCTCCAGATTGTGCATCAGCTTGAACGCCTCGGCGACCGAGCGGCCCAACGTGAGCATGCCGTGATTGCGCAGCACCATCACGTATTTGTCGCCGAGATCGGCGACGAGCCGGCTCCGCTCATCGAGATCGAGCGCGATGCCCTCATAGTCGTGATAGGCGAGGCGGTCGGTGAATTGCAGCGACCATTGATTGAGCGGCAGCAGGCCTTGCTCCTGGCACGACACGGCGACGCCTGCGACCGTGTGGGTGTGCAGCACGCAGGCCGCATCATGGCGCGCGGCATGCACCGCGCTGTGGATGGTGAAGCCCGCGGGGTTGATGCCGAGGTTCAGCGGATCGTCGACAATGTTGCCGTCGATATCGACGGTGACGAGGTTGGAGGCGGTGACCTCCTCAAAGCGCATGCCGTAGGGATTGATCAAAAAACGGTCATGGGTGCCGGGAACGCGGGCGGAGATGTGGGTGTAGATGCTGTCGTCCAGCCCCAGCCGATGGATCAGCCGGTAGGCGGCGGCGAGGTCGATCCGCGCCTGTTGAACAGGATCTTTCACGGCCGACGGCCGCACATGTGTGGTCATTACGCTTCCCCGGTTTTGTTATGCGCAACTTGCTGCAGTGCAAAAGCTGTGGCAAGACTAAACTGTCGACAATCGACGATTAAATAATGCACACTCCTCCTCATGCGCACGATGTCTCCACCGGTCGGACTTCCTGCCCTTGCCGACACTGATCTGGTCGGCCAGGTCGCGCGTCTCCTGACGCAAGCGGTTGTGCAGGGACGGCTGCCGCCGGGAGCGAAGGTGGTGGAAGCGGGGATTGCGCGTGAGCTCGGGGTGAGCCGCGCGCCGGTGCGGGAAGCCGCGCGCCTGCTCGAACGGCAGGGGCTGTTGGTGGCGCATCCGCGCCGCGGCTTCTTCGTCCGCAAATTCGAGGTCGACGATATCGACGAGATCTACGACCTGCGGCTTTGCGTCGAGCGCCATGCCGCGGTGCTCGCCGCGCGCAATCTGACGCCGGAGACCCGCGACATGCTGCGACGACAGATCGATGTGCTTCATCGGACCGCCGATCTCGACGAGCCCGCGCGTCAGGTCGAGGAGGACTACCGCTTTCACCGCCTGATCTGCGAGATCGCCGGCAACCGCCGCCTGCTTCGCCTGTTCGACGATCTCGCCTCCGAGTTGCGCATGGTGATCGGCCTGATCGGCCGCCTCTATGACGATCCGCACGAGATCGCGCGCACCCATGAACCGGTGCTGGCCGCGATCGAGGAGGGCCATCCCGAGCGCATCGTGGCCTGGGTCGACTATCACATTGGGCACGCCTGGCGGGAGGTCGGGCGACTCGTGCGCGAGATTCCGCCGCACGCAGCGACGAAGGATTGAGCCGAGTGCCGCGCGGGCAACGCCGCTTGGCCGGAAACCGAACTGATTTGCAAAGGAGCAAGCTGTGAAGGCCGTCTACACTGAAAAGCATCGGAGCCACGATCCGCAATTCTTCCTGGTGCGCGGCGTGGTGAAGAAAACCACCGAGCAGCCCGAGCGTGCCGACCGCTTGCTGAAAGGCCTTGCGGCCGGCAAGCACCGGCTGGTCGAGTCCGTTGCCTTCGGACAGGGCCCGCGGCTGCGCGTGCACAGCGTCGAATATCTGAATTTCCTTGCCGAGGCCTGGGACGCCTGGTCGGCGCTCGGCGACGCCGGCCCCGAGATGATCGCCAACATCCATCCCGTGCGTCACGCCGCGACCTATCCGACCCACATCGTCGGCCGCCTCGGCTGGCACACCGCGGATACCGGATGCCCGATCGGCCCGGGCACCTGGGCCGGCGCGTGCGCGGCAAGCGATGTTGCGGTAACGGCGGCGCAGATGGTGATGGACGGCGAGGACGCAGTCTATGCGCTATGTCGTCCGCCGGGGCATCATGCCTATCGCGATATGGCCGGCGGTTTCTGCTTCCTCAACAACAGCGCGATCGCGGCTGCGCATCTGCGCCTGACGCATGAGCGCATCGTCGTCCTCGATGTCGACGTCCATCACGGCAACGGCACGCAAGGCATCTTCTACGAACGCTCGGACGTCTACACCATCTCGATCCATGCCGATCCGACCGCCTACTATCCCTTCGTCTGGGGCTATGCCCATGAGCGTGGCGAGGGTGCAGGTCTCGGCACCAATCTCAACATTCCGCTGCCGCTCGGCACGGCAGATGACGGCTACATGCAGGCGCTGGACAAGGCCGCCAAGGCGATCAAGGCGTTTGCGCCGGGCGCGCTCGTGGTGGCGCTCGGGCTGGACGCCTCCGAACATGATCCGCTCAAGGGTCTCGCCGTCACCACTGAGGGCTTCCGCCGCATGGGTGAAGCAATCGCGCGGATGGGGCTGCCGACCGTGTTCGTCCAGGAGGGCGGATATTTGTCGGATATTCTCGGCGAAAATCTCACCGCCGTGCTCGGCGGCTTCGAGGCCGCGCGCTGATCCGCAGCCGCGCGCAAGCGCGCGATTGCTTCGGTTGAAACAGCGATCGGGCTGCCGCCATGCGCCCGCGACCACCGGCTGCCTTTTTGTGGCAGCCGGTGACCGCGGGACTAGCGTCTGCGTCTCAAGGCGTAATGTCGTGACCGATGAAGCAGTGCGGATGGCCGACGTCGTGGGGTAACTCGCCCGCGCCGAGATACACGATGTTGTCGGCACTCGGTGTGCCGTCGAGACCCGCGAGACGGCGCATGCGGAATGCAATGGCGTGATCTGCACATGCGGTGTCACCGCTCACGCCGAGCCCTCCGATCACCTGGCCTCCCATGTAGAGCGGCACGCCGCCCCCGAATGTGATGATTCCGCCGGGAACCTTGCCTATCCCGGATCCCTGCTGCTGGAGTTCGGGATTGAACGGGTTGGAGTTGTTCAGCCCATAGAGCGAGCCGGCGGGGAACGTGGTTGCGACCGCAGTATTGGCGGGTTGGGTAAAGGAGTAGAGATTGGCGGTCGAAAGCGCAGTCTTGTCGTTGCTGAAATCGTTGGCGGTGCTGGCTTTGGCGATGGCAATCGCGCGACTGCCAGGCCAGGCATCCGGATGGCTGCGTATGACGGAGCAGAGAGTTCCCTGACGATCGACGACGGCCGACCACATCCGATTCGGCTTGAACAGGCCGCCATTGGCGTCGGGCAGATTGACGACGGCCGCAAGCTTTGCCTGCAGGCCGTTTACAACTTGATTGGGAAGCAGGCATTCCTCGTCAGCGAGAGCAGGCGTCGAAACGACAAGACCCAGGACGACGGTAATCAAAGGGTACCTCATCAAAGCGTCTCCTTGCTAACTATCAATGATTGCTATTGATTTGCGACGGGCCGGGTAGCCGTTGCAGAAAAATGATTGTCGACGGCGAAAAAATCGGACCGCGTCGGGTTGACGATAGCGCCCGCGATTGACGTCTGGTTGAAGCTTGGATGAATGTGCTCGCGCGACCGGAGAAACTCAGGTCGATCGCGCTCGAAATCAATCATCTCGAGGCGTCGGCGCCGGTCCCGCAGCTTTTTTGCCGCTTTGGTGCGAATCGAATACCGGTAAGGCTGGGATCATTTCGAAAATCCGCTGATGGACCGCGAGCACCCGGTGGCTGCCGAGCAGGGCAAACTCGATTCGATTGCGCCTGCGGCCGACGACGTCGCCGCGGTCCTCAATGCCGTGCTCGGCGAGATGCGCGCCGGAAAATACCTCGATGCGCAGATGCTCTGCCGGCAGCTGCTGGAACGGAGCCCCGATAATCCGGAAATCCTGCATCTGATGGCGCTCGTCTGCTTCAACGCGAGCCAGTTCGACCATGCAGTCGAATGGGCCTCCCGGGCGCTCAGGATCGATGCCAAGCCCGCTTATCTGACGACGCTCGGCACGGCGCTTCTCAACCTCGGCCGGCGCGACGATGCCGTGAGGGTGTTCGACGCCGCGGTGCAGCTCAAGCCCGACGATGCCGGCCTGTGGAGCAATCTCGCAAATGCGCTGATCGAGGCCGGACATGTTTCCGATGCGCTGCTTTGCCTGGCGCGGGCCCATCAGCTCGACCCGCAGAACCCCAAGGTTCGCAACGACCTCGGCCACGGCTTCATGCTGCTCGGCCGGCATGAGGAGGCGCTCGACTGGTTCGACCGCGCGCTCGAGATCAAGCCCGACAGTGTCGAGACGCTCAACAACAAGGCTTTCTCGCTGACGAGGCTGCATCGCTTCGACGAAGCCCTTGCCGTCTACGCACGCTCGAAGGCGGCTTCGCCCGACAATGCCGCGACCGATTTCAACGTGGCGCTGCTGCAGATGCTGACCGGAAGCTTCAATGCCGGCTGGCTGGGCCGTGAGGCCCGCTTCCGTCTGCCGTCGCCGGCGCCTTACCCCGATTTCCGCGAGCCCCGCTGGTTCGGCGATCAGGACATTTCGGGCAAGACCATCCTGCTCTATGCCGACGAGGGGCTGGGCGATTCCATCCAGTTCGTGCGCTATGCGCCGATGGTCGCCGCACGCGGCGCGCGCGTCGTTCTCGCGGTCGATGACGTCCTGTGCACGCTGCTTGCGGCGGTCCCCGATGTCGCCCAATGCGTCGCGAAATCGGACACGCTGCTGGGCTTCGATCTGCATTGCCCGATCTCGAGCCTGCCGCTGGTCTTCAACACCACATTGGAGACGATCCCGGCGGCGGCATCCTATTTGCCGCCGCCGGCGCCGGAGCACGTGCGGCGGTGGGAGGATCGGCTCGGTCCGCATGAGACGCTGCGGGTTGGTCTGGTCTGGTCCGGCAATCCGCGGCACGTCAACGATCGCGACCGGTCGATGCGGCTGCGCGAGATGCTTCCCCTCCTTGAAATCGGCGCGACCTTTGTCAGCCTGCAGAAGGACCCGCGGCCGGACGACAAGGTGACCCTGGCCGGGACCCGCATCATCGATTGGACGGTCGAGCTCACCGATTTCGCGGAGACGGCGGCGCTGATCTCCTGTCTCGATCTCGTGATCTCGGTCGATACCAGCGTCGCGCATCTGGCCGCGGCGCTGGGACGTCCGACCTGGATCCTGTTGCCCTACACACCGGATTATCGCTGGCTGCTCGGTCGTGACGACAGCCCCTGGTATCCGAGCGTGCATCTGTTCAGGCAAAGCGCCAGCGGCGGTTACGGCGAGGTGGTCGCGCGGGTTCGCACCGCGCTGGTCGAACTCGCTGCGGCGTGCAGCGCAGCTCGCGAGGGGCATTCCGCGCAAGACGACTAGGCCCAAGGCCACGAGGGACGAGTCCTCTTTTCAAGATCCATGGTGAAACGGGAACATCGGCCGGGCGAGCAATCGCGCGATTCCTGCTGCGAACTCACTCTTGCGGCGCGTCCCACGCGCGCCTGCAACATTCGCAACCCTGGATGGAGCCAACCCCCATGAACACATCGCTTGATGTCGCCGAAAGCGGCGATGAATCCTATCGTCGGCTTGCGATCCTGCGCTGGGTGATGGTCGTCATCTTCGCGTCGTTCGGCATGCAGAAGTTCACGCTGCAATCGGCCGACGCGTGGTCAGCCCTGCTGTCCGGCGGCTTCCAGGATCAGCGTCGCGATCTCGTCCGGATGGGAGATCAATCCGAGGTGACTCGCTTTCACCTCGATGGTCTTGGCGCCCATGCGCTTGGCCATGAAGCGCTCGAGATCGGGATCGATGGTGCGGTCCTCGGTTGAAACCGCATAATAGCTCGGCTTCGACCGCCACGCCGCGTTGCTGGTCTTGCCCGAGAGCAGCGCCTTGTGGAACGGCTGTTGCACCGCATAGAGCACTTTTGCCTTTGCTGCCGGGAGGTCGCCGGCGAAATCGCGCAGGAAGGCCTCTTCGCTGAGCCGGCCTTCATCGCCGTCGAAGACGATGCCGGCACTGGCCGGCGGCGTCGGATAGGTCTTGGCAAGCGCCGTGTAGTCCTCGCCCGCATCGGGCGCGCGGGCCGCGACATAGACCAGCGCCGAGACGTTGGGATGCACGCCGGCCTCGGTGACGATCATCCCGGAAAAAGAGTGGCCGACCAGCACCGTCGGGCCGTCCTGCCGCGCCAGTACGCGCTCGGCCGCGGCGACCGCCTCGGGCAGCGTGGTCAGCGGATTCTGCACCGAGGTGCAATTGAGTCCGGCCGCCTGCAGGCGCGCGATCACCTCGCTCCAGCACGAGCCGTCGGCGAACAGCCCGTGCACCAGCACGACGTTGCGTGCCTTGGCTGGCGCCGCGGCTGCAGCGGCGCCGCGGGCCGCGATCAGCGAGCCGGCTGCGCCGGCGAGCAGGGCGGCGGAAAAAGCGCGTCTATCAATTGTCATGGCCAGGTTCCTTCGTGACGTCATCCGCCCGCGCGAGGGCCGTCGGACCTTGGCATGTCAGATGTCAGCTCATCAAATCACACAGTGTTCAAATCGCCGCCAGTTCACTCCCGGACAAGAATTCGGCCGCCATCGAAGCGCCGTTCGGACGGCTGCTGCAGGACGCGCTGGCGCTGCCGATGTTCGGCGGCGGCAATATGGGCATAAGGCGGCGCCAGCTGCACGCACCGTTCATGCATCCGGACGACGATCGGCTTGCCGCGGCCTTCAGGTCCTGAGCTCTCAGTGCACGATGCCCTCGACGCGGAGATCGACGCCTTTGGGATCCTTCACGGTCGAGACCGCGAGCAGCGATATCACGGCAAGGACGCTGATATACACGCCGATCGCCCAGGAGCTTCCGTAAACGCCGATGATCCATTGCGCGATCATCGGCGCAAAGGCACCGCCGAGAATGGCGCCGAGCGCGTAGCCGACGGACACACCGGAGTAACGGACCTTGGCCGGAAAGAGCTCGGCATAGAGCGCCGCCTGCGGGCCATAGGAGAGCCCGAGGCCAAGGGTCAGCCCGGCGGCGGCAACGAAAAACAGCACGATGTTCTTGCTGTCGATCAGAAACCACATCGGTATCGCCCACAGCGCCAGGATGGCGTAGCCGGCCTGGAACGTCCGCACGCGTCCCCATTTGTCGCCGAGCACGCCGCCGGCCAGCGTGAAGATGAACCAGTTGCCTGCGCCAAGCGTCGAGACCAGCAGGATCTGGTCGGCCGGCATCTTCAGCGTGCCCAGCCCATAGGAGATCATGAAGGCGATGAAGATGTAGCCCGCCGCATTGTTGGCCATGAAGATCAGCGCCGCGCGCAGGATTTCGCCGGCATGGTTGCGCAAGAGGTCGCGCAAGGGGGCCGCGGATTCCTTCTGGCGACGAATCATCTCGGCAAACACCGGCGACTCCTCGACCGAGCGGCGAATGATCGCGCCGATGATGATGAGCACGATGGAGAACAGGAACGGGATGCGCCATCCCCATTCCGCCATGGCGGGCTTGCCGAGCGCGGTGGTCAGGACCCACAGCACGCCGGTTGCCATCACCATGCCGATCGGCGTGCCGATCTGCGGGAAGGAGCCGAAGAAGCTGCGCCGATCGACCGGGGCGTGCTCCACCGCCATCAGCGCTGCGCCGCCCCATTCACCGCCCGCCGAAAATCCCTGCAGGACGCGCATCAGGATCAGGAGCGCCGGCGCCCAGGCGCCGGCCTGGGCGTAGGTCGGCAGGAGGCCGATCACGGCGGTGGCCGTTCCCATCAGGATCAGCGTCATCACGAACATGGCGCGGCGGCCGAAGCGGTCGCCCATGTGCCCGCAGAGGATCGCACCCAATGGCCGGAACAGGAACGACAGGCCGATGGTGGCGAAGGAGACGATCTGGGCCAGCAGCGGATTGTTCTGCACCATCGGTCCGAAGAACAGCGGCCCGAATACGAGGCCCGCCGCCTGGGCATAGACGAAGAAGTCATACCATTCGATCGTCGTCCCGACGAGCGTGGCGACCAGCACCTTCTTCTCATCGGCGCTGACGATCTGGGTATTGATCGCGGCAGCTCCGGCCCTCACTTCCAACGTCATGGCGTCCCCCATCGAGCCTATCGTTCTTGATCGTGGGGGACGTTATTTTCGGTCTGGCTCGAAATATCAAGTAGGTCCGGCCGCATGGCTGCGGCGCCCGGCCGAAGTCCCGACCGTCTCCATTCTCTCCCCGGTGCTGGCCCGGTGCGCGCGTGCCGTCCGCGGTTATGGTGTCGTCGCGATGACGACGCCAGGGCCGCTCGCCAGCACGCTCGGAGGGGCGTCCGACGCCGGAGGCACGATGACCGCGGTGAATCGCTCGATCGCGCCCGGTTGTCCCAGCAGGCTCGATTGGAGTTCGAAGTCGGATCGGATCACGCGCGGTGCGCGCGCCGCGATCCGTTCCATCGTGCCGATACAGCTCTCGTCATCGCCGAAGCAAAGGCCGGCCCAGCCATTCTCGTGGCGGATCACCTCGCCGAACCGCCAGCCATTTCCGACCAGCAGTCGTTCTTCATAGAAGGGATGATCGGGGCTGTAGAAGGCGGTGGAGAAGGCGAGGTCCTCGTCGCCGCCGATCGACGGCAGCGGCAGATCGGTGATGGCGTGCCAGCGCCGCGTCAGCTCGTCGGCCGATGCCTGGTAGAAATTCCGTCCCTCGCTCAACGGATGGAAGTTGCGATAATAGGCGTGCACCGGCGCTACCACCAACGCCGCGCCAATCGAGATCGCGATCACGCCGGCCGCCAGATTGACCGCAGGGACGCGGTCGATCTGATAGCTCGCGCCGCAGACGATCAGGATGACGAACAGGAACAGCCCCTGCAGCGACCAGACCGGGGGCATGTCCGTGCCCATCACGGCAGAGGTGATCGCCGGGAAGAACAGGGTCCCAAGGCTGATCATGAACAGGAGCAGCAGCCCCGGATTCATGGCGTGGAAATCATCGCAAAACCGTTTCATCCGGTCGCCGGCCATCAACACCCAGGTTGCCGCGGGCAGCAGCACGACGAGGCCGGCGCACAGCAGGAAGCCGATCGCTTCGCCAAGCGACGGCCCGAGCTCCTTGCCGGCATGTTTTGTCAGGGCATAGGCGAACGGTTTGGCGCCTGTCGTCGCCAGCCAATGAATGTGAGGCGCCAGCATCAGCAGGCCGACCAGCGACGACACCCAGGGCGCGAGCGAACCGAAATAGGCGCGGCGCTGCGGATGACAGATCGCGGCAACCAGAAAGCTTGCGATCAGGAACACCGAGAAATATTTCCCCAGCATCGCCAGAGCGGCGCTCGCGCCGGCCGCGATCGCCCAGTCGAGCGACCCCGTTTCGAACGAGCGCAGGAAGCAATAGGTGGCAAGCGGCCAGGTGGCGAGCAGTACCGCATTGGCGTTGAAGCGCTGGGCGTGAAACTGATAGATCGGCAGCAGCATCAGCAGCAGAAGCGCGATCAGCCTCTTGTCGCCCCTGACGAACCGCCGCGTGATCAGGTCCGTGATCCACAGCGCGAATGCCGAGTTGGTCAGTGACAGGAGGTCGAACGACCAGTTGGTGAGCGGGAAAAATGTGGTCCAGGCCCGCGCCATCCATCCCATCAGGGGCGGGTGCTTGGAATAGCCCCATGCCAGGCTGCGACCGAGCGTCCAAGTCTCCAGCACGTCGGGATGCAGATCGCCGTCGGCATAGGCGATCGCGAAATAGACCTGCCAGATCGCGACGAAGCCGAGCAGCAGAAGCGGAATGGCCCAGCCTTCTTCAACTCCATCCAACCAGCGCTCCAGCGGGGTTCGCCAGCGCGCCTGAGAAAAGTCCGGGTACGCAACCGCAACAGAAAACGCTACGCACATTGCCACACACTCATCATACTAAAGGCGCCGGGAATCGGGAATCCCGACATGAATGAGGCAACACGTGCTCATCGCTCCACGCGTATCGCGCGCGGAAGCTCGACCAATCCGCATTGCCGGTTAGCTGGTGCGAGATTCATTAAATTGCGTTCATGTCGCAAATCGAAACGGATGGTGGAGAAAATGCGATCATATTCGTGCAAAAACTGATTTCGTCATTGCGAGCGGCAACCACGACAAAACACTCGAGCCGCACGTGCGGCTCCGGATCGTTTCCCTGTTGGCCGCTGTGGTGGCGCGCAGGATCAATACAATCTCTCCGTGCGTCTGCGGCAACCTGTTATGCACTCTCGATGACCTGAGGACCGCACGGGGCGGCGGCGCGGGAGCTTTGGCCGACGGGCATTGGGCAAGGGCCATTGACAATATGTGGGCCACAAACCGCCCTTGCGGTGGCCGCCGTGCCGCGGCAAGGTGACGCCGACTTCGGCGCCAGGCAGACGTGCGCAGTTACCTCAAGGGAAGAAGGCTATGATCGAAACACTCGGCATCATCGGGGCGGGCACCATGGGCAACGGCATCGCCCAGATCAGCGCGGCTGCGGGCCTCAATGTCACCATGGTCGACATATCGGACGCCGCGGTGGCGCGGGGGCTTGCGGCGGTCGGCTCCAGCCTGGACCGCCTGGTCAAGAAGGAGAAGATGACGGCTGCCGACAAGGCCGCGGCGCTGTCGCGCATTGCCGCCACCACCGACAAGGCCAGTTTGGCGGCGTGCGACCTCGTCATCGAGGCTGCAACCGAGAATGAGGAGCTGAAGGTCAAGATCCTGAAGGACCTCTGCGCGGGCCTGAAGAAGGACGCGCTGATCGCGACCAACACCTCCTCGATCTCCATCACCCGGCTCGCGACCGCGACCGACCGTCCCGACCGCTTCATCGGCATGCATTTCTTCAACCCGGTGCCGATGATGGCGCTGCTGGAATTGATCCGCGGCCTGCAGACCTCCGACGACACCCATGCCAAGGCGGTCGCATTTGCCAAGCGCGTCGGCAAGGTGCCGATCACGGCCAAGAACAGCCCGGGCTTTGCGGTCAACCGCATTCTCTGTCCGATGATCAACGAAGCGATCTTCGCCTATTCGGAAGGGATCGCGACCGCGGCCGACATCGACGAGGGCATGAAGCTCGGCTGCAATCATCCGATCGGCCCGCTCGCGCTCGCCGACCTGATCGGGCTCGACACCATGCTGTCGGTGATGGAGGTCTTCTATAAAGGCTTCAACGATCCGAAATATCGCCCCGCGCCGCTCCTGAAGGAAATGGTCGATGCCGGCCAGCTCGGCCGCAAGACCGGCAAGGGCTTTTATGACTACAGCGCCGGCACCTGATCGTCGCTCGGAACGCCGGCCGCTCTGCGGCTGCGAATGAGCTGCGTGGCGAGATCCGCGCACTGGTTGCGGATGTCGGGGATCGCCATGATCTCCCAGAACGCTGCGCGCGTGAGAGGCCCGATGGCGAATAGCCGCCGCGACGGGACGCCGTCGCGGCTGATGATGGCGCAATCGGTGGCGATGTCGAGGCCGATCCGCAGGCGATCGGGACGCGCCAGGCCCTGATCGAACAGGCTGCGCAGCACCGGATTGGGGCTCGCGCTGGCGTCGCGCACGATGCCGGTACAATCGACGATGGTGCCGACCTGCAGGCTTTCGATCTCGGGACGGCCGCGTCGCCGGTAGCGCACGAAGGCGCCGCGCGCGTTCGGCTCGATGGCCGTGACTTTCGCCGCGACCGATGTCAGGCGTCCCTCGGACAGCGCGTGGGTGACGCGCATTTCGACCTCCGGGGCCATGCGGTGGCGATGCACGTCCCACCAGGCGCGCACATGCTCGAGAAAGCGGCGGCGGGAGGGAAGCGGTAGCTCCCGCCAGATGCGCTGGGTGAAGGGCCTGATGCCGTCGACCACGCTGCGCCAGTCGCCGCCTTGCGCGACATGCGCATCGACGCGCCGGCGAAACCAGCGCAGGAGATGGCTGGCGCTGGCGCCGAAGGGAACCTCGGCTTCATCGATGCGGACCGGATCGACACGGCGATGCGCTCGCGCCATCAGCCCGCGCCGCGACATCGCGATGACGGGGCCGCGATGCCCGTCGGCCAGCAGCGTCAGGACATAGTCGATCGCGGTCAGCCCGGTTCCGAGAATGAGAATGGTCGCATCCTTGTCGATGCCTGCAGCGGAGGGCGGCGCCCAGGGATCGGCCTGGCAGGCCATCCGCAGCACGGCCGGATCATGCCCGGTGGCGAGAATGGCGATATCGCCGGCGAGCTGCCTGCCGTCGGCGAGCATGACCGCGACGCCGTCGGCGCTCTCCCCGACATCGGTGCATTCGCCCTGCACGATGCTGAGGCTGCGCGGCGCGCATGCCCCGCCAAGCAGCGGCTCGACCAGGCTCGCGATGTAGTCGCCATAGAGGCGGCGGGGCACGAAGCAGAACGGGTCGTGGCAATGTTGCCGGTCCGGACCACGGGTGGAGAGCCAGCGCCAGAAATGATCGGGATCGTCGGGCAGGGCGCTCATATTGGCCGCCCGCACATTGAGGAGGTGGTCGGGGTTGCCGGTGTGATAGGCAAGGCCGCGGCCGATGTCCGGTCGTTTCTCGACCAGGGTGACGCAGAAGTCGGAGCCCTGTTTCTGCAGCAGCTGATAGGCCAGCAGGACGCCGCTGGCGCCCCCGCCGATGATGATGGCGTGTCGCGCTGCGGAACGTGTCATGCGGCCGGCCTCCTCGGCGGTTGCTGCGGTCCGGCGCGGCAGCGTCGCCGCGAACGAACTTGCGGGTGGCGTGTTATGCGGAGAAAAAATATCTCGCGCAAATAAGCAAAAATGGAATGCTTATTCCTTTTGGAGGAAAGGCCTTTTCGACGATCCCTCGGCGCGCCAGGCAGCCGAATGTTGCGGACGCGAGCTTGCTGCTTTTTCAATCTTGCATGTGCGAACGATGAATTCCCACGCGATCGGGCATGCAGCAGATATGGAAATACAAAATGCCACTGCACATGAATCAGTTTTTCGCGCCGCGCAAACCAAGCGCTCGCAAACGAACGGCGCGAAGAGAAAGACGAAGTAATTTCGTCGTCGCCTTCATTTTGGCAGAGTTGAGCGCTCAGGTTGCGCGTCTGAATTCAAGTTCGCCCGGGAGCTTGAGAGGACATGCAGTGCCCTTTCCAAACACGACGATCGTTACTTCTTGCGGCGCTCGCGGCCGGCGCGGGCCTCGCAGCCGAAAGCATCGCGTCGAAAGCCGTTGCAGCCGACGAGGAGCCGCCGGGCAGCGATGAGCGGCCGCAGAAGGGCGACCTGCTGGTTCACTCCGAAGGGGAGCAGGAAGGCAAGCTCATCAGGCCGGATGATTTGAAACTCGGCGGCCCGCCGCTGCACGCCTGGCCGCAGGATCCAAAGACGTCGGTCGTTCGCAGCGGTTCGCGCCTCAACGAGATTCTGGTCGTCAAACTCGATCCGGCCGAGCTTGACGAGGACACCCGCGCACGGGCCGCCGGCGGTATCGTCGCTTACTCCGCGATTTGCGCCCATGCCGGCTGTCCCGTCACCGACTGGGTCAAGGGCGAGGGACTCGACAAGAACGTCTTCAAATGCCCTTGCCATAACTCCGAATACGACCCCCGGGAGGGTGCACGGGTCGTGTTCGGTCCGGCGCCGAGGCATCTTGCGGCGCTTCCACTGGCGTTGGTCGACGGTTCACTCACCGTCGCGGCACCCTTCATCGGAAAGGTAGGTGCCCAGCAGACAGGATGACGCGCGTGCCGTCCGCAAAACGCAATTCCTCAGCCAACGAAAACGTCGTCACCGACGGGTGACGTACAAAACGATCACAGGGAGATAGCGTCCATGACCAGGAAACAATGGTTATTGTCTGGATTCGTTGCATTTACATGCATTGCCTCGACTGCTGCCATCGCCGGCCCCATTGAAAACTACAGTCCGGTGACATCCGCCCGGCTCCAAAATCCCGAGCCTGGCAACTGGATGCTCTATCGCCGGACCTATGACGGGCAGGGCTATAGCCCGCTCGACCAGATCAACGCCTCCAATGTCAAGAACCTGACGCCGGTCTGGACCTTCTCCACCGGCGTGGTCGAGGGACACGAGGCGCCGCCGATCGTCAACAATGGCGTGATGTTTGTTGCGACGCCGATGGGGCAGGTGATCGCGCTCAACGCCAAGACCGGCGAGGAGTACTGGCGCTACAAGCGGCAGCTGCCCGAGGATCTGTTCCAGCTGCATCCGACCAGCCGCGGCGTCGGGCTATGGCAGGACAAGCTCTATCTTGCGACCACCGACGATCATGTCATCGCCCTCGATGCCAAGACCGGCAAGGTGGTGTGGGACACCAAGGTGCAGGACTACAAGAAGGGCCAGTACATGACCCTGATGCCGCTGGTCGTCGACGGCAAGGTCGTGGTGGGCGGTTCCGGCGGCGAGCTCGGGGTGCGCGGCTACATCGCCGCGTTCGATGCCGACAGCGGCAAGGAGCTCTGGCGCACCTTCACCATTCCCGGCGAGGGCGAGCCCGGGCATGACACCTGGCAAGGTGACGACTGGAAAAACGGCGGCGGGTCGGCCTGGATGACCGGCACCTACGACAACGACACCAAGACCATCTATTGGGGCGTCGGCAATGCTGCGCCCTGGCCGGGCGATGCGCATCCGGGCAACAATCTCTATACGAGCTCGGTGCTCGCGCTCAATCCGGACAACGGCAAGATCAAGGGCTACCACCAGTACCACCAGAACGATTCATGGGACTGGGACGAGGTCGACGCGCCGATGCTGGTCAACCTGCAGAGGGACGGACGTCCCTTCAAGGCGCTGATCCATCCCGGGCGTGACTCGATCTTCTGGATCCTGGAGGCCAAGGGAGACAACATCAACTACGTCGCCGGCTGGCCGTTCGTCTACAACAATGTCTGGAAGAGCATCGACAAGGAGACCGGCAACCCGATCGTCGATCCCGCGCACAAGCCCGTGCTCGGCAAGCGGGTCGAGTTCTGCCCGTCCCTGTGGGGCGGCAAGGATTGGCCGTCGGCGTCCTACAGTCAGGAAACCAAGCTGGTCTACGTTCCCGCCAACGAGAATTTCTGCGGCGGCTTTACCGGCGAGAAGGTGCCTCTGAAGCCCGGGGAGCTGTGGCTCGGGACCAAGCCTGAGGATATCGGGCTGACGGTGCGTCCTGGTGCTGACCATTTCGGCGAGCTGCAGGCCTGGGATCCCGCCACCGGCAAGAAGGTCTGGTCGCACAACTTCCCGAAGTCGCAGCTGTTCGGCTCGGTCACGACGACGGCCGGTGGTCTGGTCTTTGCCGGCGGCACCAACGACCGCAACTTCCGCGCCTTCGATGCCAAGACCGGGGAATTGCTCTGGGAGCAGAAGACCAACTCCGGCATCATGGGCATGCCGGTGGCCTATGAGGTCGACGGCACGGAATATATTGCAATCCAGTCGGGCTGGGGCGTCGACGCGCAGCGTATCCAGGATGCGCTCGCCGGCGACAATGTCGGCATCGAGAGCAATGTTCCGCAAGGCGGCGTCGTCTGGGTGTTCGCTGTGAAGAAGTAGAAAAGCAGAAGCGAAACGCAGCCGACAGGGAGGCGGCGGAGCATGCTCCGCCGCCTCCTTCATTTTGCGGCTATTTTCCCTCGGTCTCGACCTTGCGTTTTGCCTCGTCGTTCATCTGCTTGACGGTCGGATCAGGATTGGCCTCGCCGGTCGTCTGCGTGGTGGTCGCAGGCGGAGCGTTGGTGTTGGGAATGGAGGTCTGGCCCGGCGGCGATTTGGCCGGTCGCGTTGCCGTCGCGGGCGGTGGGGAATTCGCCTCGTCGCTCAGGGCAGGGGTGGCTGAGAAGAAAGCGCCCGCCATCAGCGACATGGCGAGCGCTCGATGTGTGAGTTTCATCGATCCGTCTCCTGTCAGATCGATGAAAACGATTGTTGGGGCGCAGTGTTCCGCGTTCCCTCACGTCTCCAGTTGCTTGCCGATCGGCAGCGCACGGATGCGCTTGCCGGTCGCGGCAAAGATGGCATTGATCAGCGCCGGCGCGAACGGCGGCACGCCGGGCTCGCCCACGCCGCTCGGCGGCGTATCGGGGCCGGGCGGCACGATATGGACGTTGGTCACCAACGGTGCCTCGTCGATGCGGACCACCGGGAAGTCGTCGAAATTCTTCTGCTGCACCTTGCCGTCCTTGAAGGTGATCTCGCCATATTTGGCGAGGCTCAGCCCCATGATGGCGGCGCCCTCGATCTGGGACTGGATGCGCTCCGGATTGACATAGGTGCCGCAATCGATGGCGGTGTCGACCCGCGGCACCGTCAGCTTGCCCTTGTCGTCGACGGCCACCTCGACGACGGTGGCGATATAGCTGACGAAGCTGCGATGGACGGCGATTCCGAGCCCATGGCCCTTCGGCACCGAGCGCCCCCAGCCGGCTTTGTCGGCGACCAGTTCGACCACCGCCCGCAGCCGGGCGGTGTCGATCGGATAGCTGGAATAGGGCTCGCCATAGTTCCAGGGATCCTTCACCGACGACAGGTCGACAATCCGCGGCGAGCCGATCAGCTCGAGCAGCATCTCCTTCTGGTCGCGGCCCGTGGCCTGCGCGAGCTCGCCGACCATGGACTGCACGGCAAACGCGCGTGGGATGTTGGACACCGAGCGGAACCAGCCGATGCGGGTATGCGCCGCCGCTTCCGGATTCTCGCATTGCAGGTTTGCGATCTCGAAGGGATTGTCGATCAGGCCCATGCCGAGCTCGAACGCCGCCTCATGGACCGTGCCGGCCGCGAAGGTCGAGGCGATGCTGGGGGCGACACTGCGGTGGCGCCAGGCGATCACCTTGCCGTTCTTGTCGAGGCCGGCTTCGATCCGCTCAACCGAGACCGTATGCACGAAGTCATGCCGTACATCGTCCTCGCGCGTCCACTGCACCTTCACGGGTGCCTTGAGCGCCTGCGACAGCAGCGCCGCCTCCAGCGCGTAATCGCATTTCGACTTGCGGCCGAAGCCGCCGCCGAGCAGCGTGACGTTGATGGTGACGTTGTCCTCGGGGATGCCGAGCGTCTTGGCGACGTCCTCGCGCGTGCCGCCCGGGCTTTGTACCGGCGCCCAGATCTCGGCCTTGTCGCCGGTGACATTGGCCACGGCAACCGGCGGCTCCATGCTGACATGGGCAAGATGCGGCAGGTAATATTCGCCGACGATCACCTTGTCGGCGCTCTTCAAGGCGGCGTCCACGTCGCCTTCCTTGCGCACGACGAGCCCCGGCTTGCGCGCGGCTTCCTCGAGCTCGGCACGGTAGGCGACCGAGTCGTATTTGGCATTGGCGCCGTCGTCCCAGGTGATCTTCAGCGCGTCGCGGCCCTTGATCGCGGCCCCGGTGTTGCGCCCGATCACGGCCACGCCGCCGAGCGGCTGGAATTTCGACGGCCACGGCCAACCCTTGACCTCCATGACCTTCTCGACACCGGAGACTTTCATGGCATCGGTCGAGTCGAACGAGACCAGCTTGCCGCCGGTCACCGGAGGACGCGCGATCACGGCGTACTTCATGCCGGGCAGGCGGATATCGGCGCCGTAGCCGGCCTTGCCGGTGGTGATGTCGTGCAGGTCGACGATGCTGACCTCGCCCTTGCCGAGATAACGGAAATTTTTCGGGTCCTTCAGCTTCAGCGTGTCGATTGCCGGCACCGGCTCTTTGGCGGCGTCCGCAGCCAGATCGCCGAAGCCGAGCTTCCGTCCGGTGGCGTCATGGACCACCTCGTGATTGACCGCCTTCACCTCGGCGACCGGAACGCCCCAGCGTTTCGCCGCGGCCTGTTCCAGCATGGTGCGGGCGGAGGCGCCGATCTGCCGCATCGGCATCAGATAATGCCGCGTGCTGCGCGAGCCGTCGGTGTCCTGGTTGCCGTATTTGACCTCGTCGCCATGGGCCTGCTGGACGTGAACGCGCGACCAGTCGGCGTCCAGTTCCTCGGCAACGATCAGGGGCAGGCTGGTGCGGACGCCGGTGCCCATCTCCGAACGATGTGCGACGATGGTGACGCTGCCGTCGGGGGCGATGGCCACGAACACCCGCGGATCAACCACGACGCCGTGCGGCATCTTGTCGGCGCCGGTCTGGTAGGCGGCGAAAGCCGGCCGGCTCATGATGGGTGCGGCGAGCACGAAGCCGCCCGCGATCCCGAGCGCCTTCAGCATGCTGCGGCGCGAGACGTTCTCGATTGCGGCCGGCTGGACCGATCGTTCAAAGCCGCGGAGTTTCTTCGGGTTGGCAATGATGTTCATGATCACACCCCCGTCGAGGCGAGATGAATGGCGTTTTCGATGCGCTGATAGCAGCCGCAGCGGCAGATGTTGCCCGCCATCGCCTCGCGGATCTGGTCATGCGAAGGTTTGGGATTGTCGGTGAGCAGCGCGGCCGCCTGCATGATCTGGCCGGCCTGGCAGAAGCCGCATTGCGGCACGTTCATCTGGCGCCAGGCCTTCTGCACCGGATGATCGCCGGTGGGGTGGAGGCCCTCGATGGTGGTGACCGCGCGGCCGGCCACGTCGGAGACGGCGGTGACGCAGGAACGCACCGCCTCCTTGTCGACCATCACGGTGCAGGCCCCGCAAAGCGCCTGGCCGCAGCCGAATTTCGTGCCGGTCAGACCGGCTTCATCGCGGAGAAACCAGAGCAGCGACAGGTTCGGGTCGCCGTCCCAATCGTGGTCCTGGCCGTTGATTTTCAATTTGATCATGATCGCTTCTCGCTCTTCTTAAGCCTCTGATGTCGAGTCGATGTTCGGCCGATGTTGGATCTGGCGCAGGCTGGAACATGCTTCCAGTTGCCTGCATCGACCGCTAATGCCAGCGACGCGAAATCAAGATCGCGTCAGTCGGCCTGACAGACTTCAATGCACGATCTGTTCGGGTGGTTGTCCCTTGCGCACGCCTCCTGCCGAGTTCGGTTGTTGGTTCTTATGCAGGTGGACCTTCACGAAGAAGGTCGTGATGCTAACAGAGATTCAAGTAAAAAGACTTCACAGAAGCTTGTTTGGCAATTCCGTTTGTCAAAAGCGGGGCGGGCTTTGCCTGCGTTTGAAATTTGCAAGCGCGCGGCCGCCGATGTTCGCAACGCTGACATCAGTAACGCCGCCATCGGTAACGCAATGCAAAAAAAGCCTCGCGCGGCTGAGCCGGGCGAGGCAAGACCTCAAGTCAGGGGGGAGAGAAGTTGGCGCGGCCCCAGGCGCTCCATTTGGCAATCCAGTGAGACCCCAGATGGGAACCAGCGGGCCGTCGACCCGACGCATTTATTGTCCCGGATGCTGCTCCGAGAGCCGCGTGCGTCGCTCGCGGATCCTGCCGGCGGCGACTATGCCACCGGCCGATAGCGGATCAGGTTGGTCCCGGTCAGGCCGCCTTGGCCTTGGCCACATGGGTCGCGATCGCATCCATCAGCGGCGGCGACAGGCAGTCATAGGGCTCGAGCCCGAGTTCCTTCAGACGGGCGCGGATGCCGTCCATCTGCTCGGGCTTGACGCCCGATTCGATGACGGAGGACACGAAGGCGGCAAATCCGGGCGCTGCCGAGCCGCTCTCCTGGAACAGTTCGGGGTGAATGAAGTCGAGCCCGTAGAACGGATGGCCGGTGTTCTCGATGCGACCGTACATGTGGGTCCCGCAGGCCTTGCAGGCATGGCGCTGGATGACCGCGGAGGGATCGACGATCTGCAGCTTGTCGCCATTCTCCAGCACGGTCACGTTCTGCCGCGGCACGACGGCGACGACGGAGAAGGTCGCGCCCTGCGGCTTCCAGCACTTGGTGCAGCCGCAGGCATGGTTATGGGCGACGTCGCCCTTGATGCCGACCTTGACCGGATGGTCGGTGCATTTGCAGACCAGGGTCCCTCCCGCGAAGGTGCCGGAGCCTTTTTTCACGCCGTTATCAACCGATGGGTGGATGTGGACGGTCATAGTCAATCCTCCTTGTGTGCGACATTCTTGCTTTAGAACACGACGACCGAGCGTATCGACTTGCCCTCATGCATCAGGTCGAAGCCCTTGTTGATCTCCTCGAGCTTCAGCACGTGGGTAATCATCGGATCGATCTGGATCTTGCCGTTCATGTACCAGTCGACGATCTTCGGAACGTCGGTGCGACCGCGCGCGCCGCCGAACGCGGTGCCTTTCCAGACACGACCGGTGACCAGTTGGAAGGGCCGGGTGGCGATTTCCTTGCCGGCCTCGGCGACGCCGATGATGACGGAGACGCCCCAGCCGCGATGGCAGCATTCCAGCGCCTGGCGCATCACGGTGGTGTTGCCGGTGCAGTCGAAGGTGTAGTCGGCGCCGCCGTCGGTCAGCGTGACCAGATGCTGGACGATGTCGCCGGTCACCTTCTTCGGATTGACGAAATGGGTCATGCCGAACCTGCGGCCCCATTCCTCCTTGCCGTCGTTGACGTCGACGCCGATGATCTTGTCGGCGCCCACCATCTTGGCGCCCTGGATCACGTTCAGTCCGATGCCGCCGAGGCCGAACACCACGACGTTTGAGCCAGGGGTGACCTGCGCGGTGTTGACCACGGCGCCGACGCCGGTGGTGACGCCGCAACCGATGTAGCAGCTCTTGTCGAAGGGGGCGTCTTCGCGAATCTTGGCGACCGCGATCTCGGGCAGCACGGTGTGGTTCGCGAAGGTCGAGCATCCCATATAGTGGTAGATCGGCTTGCCCTTGTAGCTGAAGCGGGACGTGCCGTCGGGCATCAGGCCCTTGCCCTGGGTGGCGCGGATCGCGGTGCAGAGATTGGTCTTGCGGCTGAGGCAGCTTTTGCATTGCCGGCATTCCGGCGTGTAAAGCGGGATCACGTGATCGCCGGGCTTCACCGAGGTCACGCCCGCGCCGATCTCGCGGACGATGCCCGCGCCCTCATGGCCGAGGATGGAGGGGAAGATGCCCTCGCTGTCGAAGCCGTCCAGCGTGTAGGCGTCGGTGTGGCAGATGCCTGTCGCCTTGATCTCGACCAGCACCTCGCCGGGCTTCGGGCCTTCGAGATCGACTTCGACGATTTCAAGCGGCTTCTTCGCCTCGAAAGCGACGGCGGCGCGTGTCTTCATTGTAGCCTCCTGATTCCTTCTTGAAGACGGTCAGACATAGATGTCACTCGCGCTTCCGGATATTTAATGTTTGTTGCCCATGCAACTATCTTCTGCATCGGTATAGGCCTGCGTCTTGTCCTCGTGATTGGCCGGACGCACGCGGCCCACGGCATCATTGGCACGGGCCCGCAGATAGACATAGAGGTCGTCCATGTAGCAGGCGACGTTGGGATTGGTGCCGAATGCCGGCATCACGTTCTCCGTCGAGGAGGTGACGTTCCTGCGGCCGCTTGCGACGGTGCCGAGAAAATCGGCATAGCTCATGGTCTTGAGCGAGTCCTTCAGCGCCGGTGCGTAGGTCGATCCCATGCCGTCAGGTCCATGGCAGACGTGGCACTCCGAGTGATAACGGCGGTAGCCGGAATAGGTGTACCAGTCCACGGTGCCGTCAGCTCCGATCTTGTAGGTTGGATTTCCGTCCTTGTCGTAATACTCCCCGTTGTCGGACTTCTTCACGGCAGCCGGATCTCCGGAGCCGTCGGCTACGGCTAGTCCTTCTGCAGCCACGAGCATCGTCGCTGCCAGCACTAAACAAATGATGCGCAAGAGCTTGTCCTTGACTCTCATATCAGAGGCGACCGGCGCGTGGAGCTATTCCACGCGCCGGCAGTGAGATAAGCGAGCCTTGCCTTATGGCAGAGCGAACACGGTGAGCGAGCCACCGAGGGAGGTGTAGTTGCTCAGGGCGGCATAGCCGCCGACCGCGCCGAGACCTGCGGTCGGATCGGTCAGGCCGGCCGCGAGACCGATGCCTGCCCAGCCGCCGACACCGGAGAGCACTGCGATATATTGCTTGCCGCCGTGCTCATAGGTGGTGACGTTGCCGATGATGCCGGACGGAGTCTTGAACTTGTAGAGCTCCTTGCCCGTCTTGGCATCGACCGCCTTGAGATAGCCCTCGAGCGTGCCGTAGAACACGACGTTGCCCGCGGTCGCAAGCGCACCCGACCAGACCGAGAACTGCTCCTTGTCCGACCAGACGATCTTGCCGGTCTTGCCGTCCCAGGCAATGAAGTTGCCCATGTTGCTGTCACCGGGAGGCGGATACATCGACAGCGTCGCACCCACATAGGGCTGACCAGCGGTGTAGCTCACCTTGAACGGCTCATAGTCCATGCAGACATGGTTGGTCGGGACGTAGAACAGCTGAGTGTCCGGCGAGTAGGCTGCCGGCTGCTCGTCCTTGGAGCCGAGCGCGGCCGGGCAGATGCCCTTGCTGTTGTGGTCTTCGCCGTTGGCTTCCGTCGAGTATTGCGAGATCACCTTCGGACGGCCGTAGGTCGGCGAGTTCTTGTCCATGTCCACGCCGGAGGTCCAGTTGACCTTCGGGTCATACTTCTCGGCCACCAGCAACTCGCCGTTGGTCCGGTCGAGCGTATAGCCGAGGCCGTTGCGGTCGAAATGGGTCAGGAGCTTGCGCGCCTGTCCACCCATCTGCTGATCGGTGAGGATCATCTCGTTGACGCCGTCATAGTCCCACTCGTCATGGGGCGTCATCTGATAGACCCATTTCGCCATGCCGTTGTCCGGATTGCGCGCGAAGATGGTCATGGACCACTTGTTGTCGCCCGGACGCTGCTTGGGATTCCAGGTCGAGGGATTGCCCGATCCATAATAGACGAGATCGAGCTGCGGATCGTAGGCGACCCAGCCCCAGGTGCAGCCGCCGCCGATCTTCCACTGATCGCCTTGCCAGGTCTTCAGGCTGGAGTCCTTGCCGACCGGCTTGCCGAGTGCCGTGGTCTTCTCCGGGTCGAGCAGGACCTGATCGTCCGGCCCTTCGGAATAGGCCTTCCAGACCTGCTTGCCGCTCTTGACGTCGTAGGCGGTCATGCTGCACTGGACGCCGAACTCGCCGCCCGAGGTGCCGACCAGGACCTTGTCCTTGACCACCAGCGGTGCCGAGGTGCCGGTCTGGCCCTTGGACGGATCGCCGTTGACGGCCGTCCACACCATGTTGCCGGTCTTGGCGTCGAGCGCGACCAGCTTGTCGTCGGCCTGATGCAGGAAGATCTTGCCGTCCGAATAGGCGAGGCCGCGATTGACCGTGTCGCAGCACATCACCGGGATGACGTTCGGATCCTGCTTGGGCTCGTACTTCCAGACGATCTTGTTGTCGTTGGAAAGGTCAATAGCGTAGACCTTGTTCGGGAACGGCGTGTGCACATACATCATGTTGCCGATGATGAGCGGGCCGCCTTCGTGACCGCGCAGCACGCCCGTCGAGAACGTCCAGGCCACCTGCAGCTTGCCGACGTTGGACGCGTTGATCTGGTTGAGCTTGGAATAACGCGTGTTGGCGTAGTCGCCTGCCGGCATCACCCACTGTTTCGCATCCTGCGACATCTTGACCAGTTCGTCACTGGCCGATGCCCCGCTTGCGGCGAACACCGCAGTCGAGGCAAGTAACGCGGCTAGTAGCTCCTTGCGCATGTCGTATCCTCCCTTGTGAAATCCTGGGTTCCGGTCGGGCCGGCCCCACTTTTTGGCATCTCGCGGGTTTCCCTATTCCCTTCGAAACCGGGAAACTTGCCCAGAAGCGAAAACTGCTTGCTCGAAAGCGAAGCAGTGTAGATTTTTTCGCAATCACTGGTCCCGATCCGATACATCGCCAATGCTGCACAGCGGTATGCCGGGCTTGCTCTTCGCCCAGGACTTGCCGGGCCGGGGCTAGGTTTTTCTTGACGCAGCAGAAACTAAGTCGGAGGATTGTCGAAGGGACGAACAGGCGGGCGCAGATCAGGCTGGAACGGTGGCCTCACGTTCAGGTCGAGGTGCGGATTGAAGTCACTGTCGCATCATCATTGGCTGAAGCTTGCCGCTCCGGCCGTCACGCCTTGCTCTCAGACGGTTTGCTCTCACATCGGTGACTGAAATGTCCGATACGGTTCACTCGCTCACCACGTCCGGATTGTCGCCGAAAAATCAGATCCAGCGTTGGTCAGATGCGCTGACAGATCTGTGCGGCCGGTTCAACGTCGATCCGATGGAGGCGCCTTCGCTGGAGGCGCGGATCAATTACACCTCGGTGTCTCGGCTGAAACTCTGCCAGATCGAGGTCAGCCAGCACCGCATCGCGCATGCCGACTGGCGCGTCCGGTCGAGCGAGCACCCCTATATCAAGATCATTTTCCAGACCCACGGCATATCCTATTTCGAGCAGGATGGCCGCCGCATCGAAGTGATGCCGGGGGATTGTCTGGCCTATGACGTCTCCTGTCCGCATACGATCGTCAGCCCGGCTTTCACCCGCCATGAGGTCGTGATCGTGCCGAAGGAGCTGCTGCGCGAGCGCGGCTTCCATTCGGAGCGGATGACGGCCTGCAAATTGTCGGCACGCAACGGCACCGGTCGAATCGCTCATGAGTTCGTGCTCGCCGCGTTCGACGAGGCGACGAAACTCTCGCCCAACAGCGCCGCCGGCGTCGCCGAGACGCTGATCGATCTGTTGCTGTTGCCGCTGCGCGAGGCGGAGACGACCTTCAGCCGGGTCGGGCCCGAGGCGATGTACATCCGCGCGCAGGCCTTCATCCGCGAGCGCTTGCGCGATCCCGATCTGTGCATCGACCAGATTTCCGCCGCGCTCGGCTGCACCAAGCGCTATCTGCACATGCTGTTCAGCGAGCGCGGGATGACCGTCAGCGACTACATCTGGCAGATGAGGCTGCACCATTGCCGCCAGGAGCTCGAGGCCTGCGGCGGCAAGACCATCACCGACGTGGCTTTTTCCTGGGGTTTCTCCAGCTCGTCGCATTTCAGCCGCGTCTTCCGCAAATATTTCGGGGTCGTGCCGTCGTCGATCCACAAGGCGCAACTCGCGAGTTCCGCGAGCCAACGTGAGTCGCTTGCCTGAGCCCGTTGCCTGAGCATCTGATGGTTGGCCGGAGCGAGCCGGCGGTTCTTTGCGGAAACGCCGCGCGAATCAGCGCTGATGGTTAGAAATCAGTTGCTGCCTGATTGCAGGCTGACGGCCGCGGCCTGGTGCCTCGCTTCTCGATGGGCACGTTGCAATTGTCGATTCGCTGCTCGTCGGTCCATTTCGGGCCCAGCCGTTCCTTGCCGGTGAGGATTTTGGGCGCGTTGGCTTGCTCCTGCTTCGCCGGCGCTTGCGTTACGTCCTGGCCAAGCGCCGATATGGCAGAGCCGACGCCAAGCGATGCGGCAAGCAGCGCGCGGACGAATGTTTTCATGGCCCACTCCTTCTTGCGAACTCTTGGAGAACTCTTGACCTGCTCTTGGCGAATTCCTGGCGAACTCCCGACGAAGCGCCTCGCGACCGATTGAACAGCGGCGACATCAGCCCCGCCACCCGAAATCCGACGAGATTTCGATCCATCCCGTTCGATCAGTTCGCAGTTGCAAAAGGCGGGGGCGAGCGCGATGCTTGCGAGCAAGGCGACATCGCTGGCGGCTGACAGGGAGGAAAACTGCGATCATGACATCACGAAAATCCATGCTTATGGCCGCGTTCGCGGCGGCGCTGGCGCTCGGCCATTGGCCGGCATTGGCAGCATCCCGGCCGGCCAATCCGGCTGCAATGTTCGACACCGACAATGACGGAACGCTCGACCTCATGGAGGTGAAGAAAGCGGCCTCGGCGCTGTTTGCCAAGCTTGATCGCGACCATGACGGCACCCTCGACAAGCGCGAGCTGGCCGGGCGGCTGAGCGCCAAGGAGTTTGCTGCAGCCGATCCGGATCACGATGGCACGCTGACGCTGGACGAATATCTTGCCGTTGCAGAACAACGCTTTAACGCCGCAAATCCCGATGCGGACGGCACGCTTGACGCCAAGGAATTGCACGCGCCAGCGGGGCGGGCGCTGCTGCGGCTGTTGAAATAGGGCGAAATGCCGCCGGGCACGAACGTGAAGATTTCCCGTCCCCCGCTCGCGCAGGAGGCAGGCTCTTGCGTTCAGTTCGAGCCAGCCCTACCCTAAAGGGTGGCGCCAGCAAGCGCCAACATTGGACCAATGTAGGCCAACTAAGTTGGGAGGACCCCCGAATGACTTGGAAGACTCCGAAGATCGTCGAAGTGCCGGTGGGCATGGAAATCAACATGTACGCCTGCGCCGCGCGCAAGTGATCTGATAGCGGTCTGCCCGGCTCGTTCGCGAGCCGTGGCAGACGTGCCTTTCCGGGGTGTTCACCTCACTCCGATTGCGAAAACCTCCCGCACTCATTCCCCGCGCATCGCAAGCCGGCCTCGCCGCGATCGTCAGGCCCGCCAGCGTCGAATGCGGCGACAGCGGCTCGCGCAATGTGATAGCCTGACTTCATCGGGGCAAACGATCGGGCAAGACGTTCAGCGTGGGGTCATTCAGTCGTGCAGCACAGGCCGGAGCAATGCTTGCGTGCGCTTGCGCGATGGTTCCGCGTTGCGTGGCGGCCGACGGCATCGACACCGAGCACATCTTCGGCTTCATGATCGGCGCCGATGTCGGCGAGGCGGGTGAGCTCGAATTCCAGAGCCAGACCACCGGACGATTCACCAAGAGCGCCGGCCGCTACCGCGCGGTGGAGCAGGAGCTCGAGCTGGAGACGGTGCCGGTCGATAATTTCCGCGTCGAGCTCGGCAGCAGCTTTGCGGCGCATGACATCGTCGGCGTGCCCGACATCGATGATCGCCGTCAACTCGGCTGGCAGGGCATGTCGGTCGATTTTCGCTACAAATTTCTCGATCGGCACACCGCGCCGTTCGGCTTCACGCTGTCCGTGGATCCGCATGCCGCCCGCATGGATGAGATCACGGGCGCGCCCGCGCGCAATTACGGCGCGGATGTCACGGCTGTCTTTGAGCGTGAGCTGGTGCCGAATGTGGCGGTTGCCGCGCTCAATCTCGTCTACCAGCCGGAATGGACCCGCTTCGCAGCGACGGGGGCTGCAGTGCAGGAGGCCACGATCGGCGCGGCGTTCGGCACCATGGTGCAGGTGCATCCGAACATCCTGCTCGGCGGCGAAGCCCGCTATTTCCGGAATTATGACGGCATCGGCCTGCAGGATTTTGCGGGGCAGGCGCTCTTCGTCGGCCCGGTTGCCTACTTCCAGCTCTCGGAGCGCTCGCGGCTGACGGCGACCTGGAGCGTCCAGGCTTGGGGGCGGCCGGCCGCCTCGGCGGCATCGGTCGATCTCGTCAATTTCGAGCGCCACCAGGCCCGGCTGGTGTTCGGCATCAGTTTTTAGCGAAGCGGGCGGGGATTTTCGGGAACCTTCACGCTGTCTTGAAACCAAGCCGGCCGACCGGCGTATTTGAATGTGATATTCGTTCGACAAGGCCACCTGAGGGATTTCAGGCATGAACCCGATTGATTTGGTCATCACCGTCTGCGCCGTGCTGTCGCCCACCACCTGCGAGGAAACGCGGCTGGTGTTCGATTCCAACATCTCGCTCCGGCAATGCGCGATGGCTGCGCCGCCCTACATTGCGCAATGGATCGGCGAGCATCCCAAATGGACCGCGGTGAAGTGGCGCTGCGAATATCCGCACAGCAACGACAAGGTCGATGCCGGCACGGCCGATACGGCCGGCTGAGCTATTTGTTGCAGTCCTTCAGGTCCTTGTCGGAAATCGAAAACACCGCCTCCGCTTTGATCTCGATATCGCGGACGAAGCACTGCCTCGCGTCGGGATAGGTGACCTTGGCGTCATAATGCCCGGGCTCCACGCCCGTGATGCGCAACCGCTCGTCGTGATCGACTTCCTTGTCCTTGTCGTTCAGGGTCTGGTTGGGGCCCCATTCGTTCTTGCCCGCCGGCGACAGCTCGAAACCCGAGATGGTCGTGCTGGTCAGATTCCACAGCCGGATGCCTTTGCCCTTGGATTGTGCGAGCACGGTGCCGGGCAGGGCGAGCAGGATCAGGATTGCGGTCAGGGCGCGCAGCATGGACCATTTCCTCGAAATTTTTCGGCGCGAGCCTCGCTCAATCCGCGGCGAGGTTCAATAGCGCGAGTTCGGCCTTGATCTTCTCGATCTCGGCCTCGCTGCGCGCCGCGCGCGGCGTGGCGATCGGCACGACACGCAGGATGCGGGCCGGCCGCGCCGACAGGAAGAACAGCCGGTCGCCCAATCGGACCGCATCGTCCAGCTCATGGGTGACCAGCAGCGTCATCGCCGAGCGGTTGGCGATGAGCGTTGCGATCTGGTCGCGCAGGCGCCCGGCCAGCGCCTTGTCGAGCGAGGCGAACGGCTCGTCGAGGATGAGGAAATCCGGATCGACCGCAAAGGCCCGCGCCAGCGCGACACGGCGGGCGAGGCCGAGCGACAATTCGCCGGGGAAATGAGTGCGGTGTGCCGAGAGCTCGAGAATGGTGAAGAGCCTTGCGAGCACGGCCTCGTCGGCGAGCGGCGCGGCAAGCCGCACATTGTCGTCGACCGAGCGCCACGGCAGCAGCCTGGGTTCCTGAAACACCATGCCGAGCTTCGCCTGTTGCGGCCGCGCCACCGTGCCCTTGAAATCATGGTCGAGGCCGGCGAGAATGCGCAACAGCGTGCTCTTGCCGCAGCCGGATGGACCGACGAACACTGCGACCTCTCCGGCGGCAAGTGAGAAGCTGACGTCCGAGAGCACCTCGTGCTGCTTGCCGGATGCGCTCTCGAACGCCTTGCTCCTGATATCGACCTCAAGCCGCACGGAGCCGCCACCGGGTTAGCCGCGCCTCGAATGGCTGCACCAGCGCCGTCTCGATCACCAGCACGACGGCTGCGAAGCTCAGCGCATAGGCGAGCAGGCGGGGGGTGTCGAACAGCTGGAAGGCCACGCCGATCTCGAAGCCGACCCCGTTGGGGCGGCCGAGCAATTCGGCCACCAGCACGATCTTCCAGACCAACGACAGGCCCGAGCGCGCAGCGGCGGCGATATAGGGCGCAAGCTGCGGCAGCACGATGTGCCGGAACGCGCGCCAGCGCGGGATGGCGAACACCTGCGCCATCTCGTCGAGCGAGCGATCCAGCGCACGCGTGCCCTCGCGCAAGGTGACGATGGTCGCAGGCACCTTGTTGATCGCAATCGCCGCGATGGCCGCGACCTCCGTGAGGCCGGCCCAGATATAGGCCAGCACGATCACGACGAGCGCCGGCAGATTGAGCAGCAGGATCAGCCAGGGATCGCCGAGGCGATTGGCGAGCCGCACCCGCCCCATCAGATAGCCGAGGCCGATGCCGATGGTGATGGCGAGCGTAAAGGCCAGCGCGACGCGAGCGAGCGTCACGCCGATGTTGAAGAACAATGCCCCCGATGCGGCTTCCGTGATCGCCACCTGCATCACGGCGGGCGGCCCGGGAAGCTTGCTGCTTCCGGCAAACAGCGCCGCGATCCACCACGTCGCCAGGAAGATCAGGAAGGACAGCAGGCGCAGCACCTCAGTCTCCCGGCAGTGCGTGATAATAGGTGCCGGGGTCGAGGTCGGAGGCCGGTCCGACGAGGTCGTGGCCGCCGATGCCGGCCAGCACGTGATAGAGCACGCGCGCATCCTTTTCCTCGTCCTCGATGCGGCGGTGCGGGATGCCCTCGCGGTAGCGGTCGCGATAGGCGTGCAGGGTGGCGGCGTCGGGCGCACCGGTCAGCTTGGCGATGTCGTCCCACGCACTATCCGAGCTCGAAAGGATCTGCTTGGCCTTGCGCGTCATCTCGATGAAGCGCGCGAGCCTGTCCTGGTTGGCACCGGCCCATCCCTCGTCGAAGACATAGCCGACCATGGCAACGGGGCCCTTGGCGCCGAACTGCTGGACGATATCCTGGATCGAGGCGACGCGACGGAAGCCCTTTTCCTCCAGCGCCGCGCAGAAGTTCCAGTAATTGACCGTTGCGTCCATGTCGCCGTTGAGCATCTGGGCCGCGACCAGCGGCGCGGCGCCATAGACGATCGTCGAATCCGATTTCAGGTTGATGCCGTCCTTTTGCAGCGAGGCCTGCAGCAGCAGCCAGCTCTTGTCGATCGGCCCTCCGGCCACCGCGAGCCTGCGGCCCTTGAGGTCGGCGAGCGTCGTGATCGGCGACGCATTCGGAACCATCACCGCGCCCAGCGCGCTGGAATAGGGATAGAAAGAGAGCTTCGCCCCGAGCGAGCGCTCGCGCGACACCCAGAGCCAGTCGGAGATCATGATGTCGGCGTCGCCCGAGCGCAGCGCGATCTTGCCGGCTTCGGGGCTGGCGAGCTCGCGCACGTCGAGGGTGAGGTCGGCCTCCTTGTCCAGCCCATGCGCGCGGATGACGGCCAGTTCCCAGCCGAACGTGCCGGTTTTCTGGGCCGCAATGCGAATGGTGTCGGCGGCATTGGCGGCGCCGATGGTGAGGGCCGCGACGGCGGCAACGTTCAACGCGCGAAGGAGGCTTTTCATCGTGCTAAAGGGCCATTTCCTCGAAAGTCTGCTTTTCTGTATCAGAGTGATAGCATAGCCTCAAAGTCAACGGAGGGCGACCAATGACGTATGGTGGGTGGCTGCCGCGCATCGTTATCGCGACGGCTATGGTGATGACAACGGCTGCGTTTGCATATGCGGAAGAGGCCAACGACTATCCGACGACGGCGCGGTCCGAATATGTCTTCGGCTGCCTGAAGGCCAATGGCGAAACGCGGCAGGCGATCGAGCAATGCTCATGCTCGATCGACGTCATCGCATCGCTGCTGCCCTATGACAGATATGTCACGGCCGAGACCGTGCTCAGCATGTCGCAGGTGCGGGGAAATCTCGGCGGCGAGTTTCGCTCATCCGAGCAGGCGACCAATGCGCTCAACGATCTCCGCCGCGCCCAGGCCGAGGCCGAGGTGAGATGCTTCTAGTGCGTGATTGCTTCGCGTTGATACGGCCACCCGGCGCAGACCGTCATCCTGAGGCGCGAGCGCAGCGAGCCTCGAAGGATGCACGCCCCCGCTCAGGCAGCCGGGCCGTCGCCCTTCGAGGCCGCCGCTGCGCGACGGCACCTCAGGGTGACGGTGATGGTCGGGAGCTTATGTCACTCGAAGCAATCATGCTTGAAGAAAGGCGCGCTCAAATCCCCGCGTCGATCTTCCATTCGTTCTTGAAGACGTGGCCCGAGGTGTCCCTGGCCTCGGCACGGAAGGTCTTGGCGCCGTTCGAGACATAGGTGAAGCGCAGATTGGGGTCTTCGGAAATCGAGATGCCGCCTTCCATCGACAGCACCAGGCTGTCGTCCTGCCACAGCTTGAGCTGATCGATGAAGAAGGCGGGGATGTAGAGCTGCGTCACCTGGTCCATCTGCAAGCCGGAATTGTTGGGATGGCCGATCATGATCTGGGCCTCGCGCGCTCCGTCCGCACGGCCTTCGGCCCTCGCGAATTGCCGGAACTTCATCTGGCCGAGATGATTGTCGGCCTCCTCGGGATTCTTGGCGGCGGGCGCCGAGCAGCCGCCCGAGGCCTTGACGAAGGTCTTCACCACATAGAGCTGGCCGTCGCTGAGCTCGGCGACGGCATGAACGTCGGTGTAGTTGTTGACGCGCACGCGGGTCGAAATCTCCGACACATGGGCGTCGGACCCGAGCGCGAATTTGGCGGCCATCGGCGCGGGGTTCTGGTCGATCACCAGCGTGATCGCAACCACGTGCCGGCTGTCATCGCCCGACAGCTTGTTCCGCAAGGTGACAGGCACGATCGCCGCATCCTCGGCGCGGTAGGGCATTTCGATGCCGATGATGTCGCTGCCGTCGTTCATCGGACGGTTGTTGAAGATGTCCTGCACCAGGCCCGGCCACGGATCGTAGCCTTCGGCGCCGGCCGTTGGCAGCTGCGCCGCGCCAAGCATGGCGCTCAGGAGGCCGGCGATGGCGAAAGTGAGGAAACGGCGTCCGGGCATCAGGGTAATCCTCGCGACGACAGCATCGCGCGCACTATACGCGATCGCCGCCGTCATTCCCATTCAATTTGCGAAAATGCTGCAGTTGCGTTGCGGGCATTGTAGTCCTCGAACAGCAACCAGCGCGACCTCTCCGAAGCCGCCGCCGTGGCGGCTGCCGCCGTGATGGTATCACCGCGCGCCACCGCAATGCGCATGTCGGAAGCCAGCGTCTCGAGATAGCGGCGCTCGTCGGCCAGTGCGCCGGGCCACGGGCTCACCGGGCCGTGGCCGGGAACCACGCGCTGCGCGGGCAGCGCGGCGAGCTTGTCGAGCGCCGCCAGGAAGCCGCGAAGGCTGCCGTCAAGCACTGGAATATGGCTGAGGAAGACGAGATCACCCGCGAACAGGGTTCCCGATTTTGCGTCCATGACCGTGAGATCGCTGTCGCTATGCGCCGCCGGCCATGCCCGCAAGGTGAGTGTGCGCGCGCCGAGGTCGAGCTGTTGCGTATCATCGACCAGAAGCGTGGGCAGAATGAGGCGGACCTCGTCGATCAGCTCGCTCCCCATGATGCGGCGGAAGTTGTCGACATAGAACGGTCCGTGTGTCGCGAGCGCCCGCGGCAGGTTCTTGTGGCCGACAAAAATCGTTCCGTCGGCCGCAAACGCCGCGTTTCCGAATACATGGTCGGGATGGGCATGGGTGTTGATGACATAGCGAACGGGCTTGTCGGTGTGGCTGCGGATGGCGGCGAGCAGCGCGCGCCCCTCGCGCATGCTGCCGCCGGTGTCGATGACGGCAACCGCATCGTCGCCGACAATGAAGCCGACATTGGCGATCGCGCCCTCGTTCTCGCGGGTCATCAGTGCGGTCGCACCGATATGGACGAAAACGGCGGGCGCGATTTCGCTCACGGGCAATGCCGGTTCGCTCTCAGGCAAGCGAGGCGGTTGCGCGTTCGCGCCAGCGGGCGCGCAGAGCAGGATGAGGGTGAGAAGAGACCGCAAACGCCGAAACATCATTCCGCCTCGACTGCAACACCGTAGCCTATATCGAGCCTGTATCGGAAAAGCGCCGGGAAATTTTCCCGTGGAACAATCAGCCGCATCGCAGGACGCAACCCCTCACATCGTTCGAGGCCTTGGCCATTGCACGCTTCACCTCGCCAGCATAGCATTTTGTAAAAATCGCAACCGTCGTCGAACTCGGTCGACGGGATCGCGGATATCTCCGGGAGGTTTGCAACGATGCGCTGGCTGCCTGTTTCGTTCATCGCCGTTCTCGCCATGCTGGGCAGCGCGCAACGCCTGCACGCACAGACCAGCGACAGCGGTGATCTCTCCATCGAGCTGGTCGATCCCAAGGTGCTCAGGGTCTGCGCCGATCCACGCAACATGCCGTTCTCGAACGAAAAGGGCGAGGGGTTCGAGAACAAGATCGCCGAGCTGTTTGCAGAAAAGCTGCAGAAGAAGCTCGATTACGCGTTCTTTCCGCAGGCGACCGGCTTTGTCCGCGTCACCCTCGGCTCGCATCGCTGCGACGTCATCATGGGCTTTCCGCAAGGCAATGACCTGGTCCAGGGCACCAATCCCTATTATCGGACGACCTATGCGCTGGTCTCTAAGCCGGGCAGCGGCCTTGAGGACGTGACCAGCCTCGAAGACCCGCGGCTGAAGGGCAAGCATATCGGCATCATCGCCGGCACGCCGCCGGCGACCTATATGGCCGTCGACGGCCTGATGGCCGATGCCAAGCCCTATCCGCTGATGATCGATACCCGCGTCGATTCGTCGGCGGAAGCCATGATCAACGATCTCAAGTCAGGCGCGATCGATGCCGGCATCCTGTGGGGGCCGATGGCGGGCTTCTATGCCAGGACGTCGACGCCGGCGCTTCATGTCACGCCGCTGGTGAAGGAGACGACGGGCCCGCGGCTCGTCTATCGCATCGGCATGGGCGTGCGTCCCGCCGACCAGAACTGGAAGCGCCAGCTCAACCGCCTGATCCAGGACAACCAGCCGGCCATCAACAAGATCCTGCTCGATTACGGCGTGCCGCTGCTCGACGAGAACGATCATCCGATCAGCGCCGAGACGGTCGCCAAATCGCCGTGAGCGTGACATGAGGGCGACATGAGAGCGGTCCTTGCATGCGCGATGATGCTGGCGCTCGCGCCGGCGGTCTTCGCGCAACAAGGCGTTCCGGAGCCGCTGGATTACCGAACCGACAATTACCGGGCGCCGGTGCCGGCAACACTTGCCGGCGCACGGGTCCTGACGACCGAAGAGGCTGAGGGGATCTGGCGCAGCAAGAGCGGAGTCTTCGTCGACGTGCTGCCGCGCGCGCCGAAGCCGAAGAATCTTCCCGCAGGCACGGTCTGGCGTGACAAGCCGCGGCTCAACATTCCCGGCAGCATCTGGCTGCCCGACACCGGCTACGGACGATTGGCGCCATCCACCGAGGACTATCTGCGCAACGGCCTCGCGCGGGCCACCGAAGGCAACAAGAGCGCGCTGCTCGTGATTTATTGCCAGGCCGATTGCTGGATGTCCTGGAACGCCGCCAAGCGGGCGCTCAGCTTCGGCTATTCCAACGTGGCCTGGTATCCGGAAGGGACAGACGGCTGGACGTTCTTCGACCTGCCGACGCAGGAGTCACGGCCTGAGCCGCGGCCGGACGAGGAGGGGGCGCCTGCCCGTTGATCGTCGTTGCTGGCTGCAACAAACGTCCTGATCGCCTTTTCCGCGTCATCGAACAGGTCCGGAAATTTCGGTGGGCGCAGTTCCCCCGATAGGCTGCAAGCGTGGCGAATCGCGCTAAGGATTGGCTTTCTCATCGTCACCGGTGGTCAAATGAATACTCATCTCTTTTCGGCTGTCTGCGGTAGTCTTGTAATGCTCGCATCAAGCGGCGCTGTTCTTGCTGCCGATATGCCCGTCAAAGCTCCGCCGCCTGCTGTTTGGGGTGGGTCGGGTTTCTATGTCGGTGTGGGCGGAAGTTTCAACTGGACCCATTTCGACCAATCGCTTCAGGGCGTGTCCGGTGTCGTAAATGTATTCGATGGGTCGGTGCCATTGGCCCAGGGGCAGGAGGGTGGGCCCTTTTTCGACTTCAATCGAAACAAATCCGGTTTCGCCCCGGATGTTCAACTCGGCTATACCGCACCGGTTGCCAGCGGCGGCTGGCTGGCTGGGGTCAAACTCACGTACAAATACGCAAACATCGACTCGAAGCAGAACGTGAACATTCCCCAGAACGGGACCGGCGCCATATTGAGCGGACCCGGCGCCGGCACTCAAGGGCCGATCACCGGCTTCGTGGTGGGCAGCCCGGCGGAAATCAACCTGCAGCATCAGCTGTCGCTGATAGGGACCGTCGGCCATGCATTCGGCAATGTCACCTTGTATGGCGGTGCCGGTCCGGCGCTGTTCGGCGTCCAGACGAACTTCATCAATACGGTGCCGTTTGCCACCACGTCATTGCGTGGAACGTTCCCGGCGGGGGCGCCGATGACCGTTTTCAATAGCAATTGGGTGGCGGGCGGCGTGGCGCAGGTCGGCACCACCTATGCTTTCACCGGCGGCTGGTTCTTGGATTTCGCCTATACCTATGCGCGGTCCGCGGGCTTCAACATCGCAAATTCGGTTTTCGTTCAGAACCAGGTCGGTACGGTCAGGATCTCCGGTCCGGCGGTCCTGAACACCCAGGAGCGGGTCACCAATCAATCCATAACAGTAACGCTCAATTATGGATTCCACTGATCCGAATCCGGTGACTTTCGCCTCTGCGCCGCCTCCATGGTGGTCTGGATCGTGATACGATTAGAAGAAATCGTATCACGTTCTCTTGTCCCTCTTCATGATCCGTCCGGAACACCGGACCTTTTGCTGCCTCACGCCATCACGGGACTGTCGAACGACAGCGCTATTCGATCTCCTGCTGGATCACGCGCCCGAGCGCGAACAGCCTCTGGTCGATCGTGGTCGGCACCTCGCAGACATATTTGACCACCTTGCGCCGGTCCTCGAAGATGCGCGTTTCCCACAGCAGCTGATTGCCGAGCTCATCGACCTTCTGCTGATCGGGCGAGGCCTCGCTCTGCAGCGCCTGCAGCGCGACGGTGTCGGCGCGGATCTTGTCGGCGGCCGCGCGCTGCTTGCGCATGACCCGCTCCAGGCCGTTCATGACGGTCGAGCGCTCCGTGTTGAGGGTGTCGAACAGGCCGGCGAACAGCAGCTTGCCGGCCATGGTCTTGTCGTCGGCCTTGTCGTTGCCGGCGGAGTCGAGGAATGCCTTGATCTCCTTCTCCGCTTCATCGAGCGGCATCCGGCGCGCAGCCGTCTTCGTCACCAGCGCGGCGACCTTGGAATCGTCCTTCCATTTGTCCTTGACGTCGTCGAGCGGCGGGCCGGCCCACACCGCGGGCAGCGAGATCTCGGGCACCTTGGCCTGTGCGCAGGGCCAGTCGGGGTAACGTGGATCGGCGGCGAGACCGGCCGTGCCCGATACCGCCGACAGCGCCAGCGCCCCAAAAACGGCGCGCCAATTCATGCGCAAGCTCATGTCTCACCTCCGGCAGGTCCGCGGCGCGCGAGCCCTCGCGACGGATCATAGGCCAGGATCGCGCCGATCATGAAGACGGCCGTGCAGCCGGCCACGACGGCAAGCGAAACCCAGTTGATCTTTCCATAGAGCGCAAACCGTATGAGCTCCACCGCATGTGTGAACGGATTGGCCTCGCAGACATAATAGAGCCATGGGCTGCCTTCCTGCACCCGCCACAGCGGGTAGAGGGCGGACGACGCGAAGAACATCGGAAAGATCACGAAGTTCATCACCCCGGCGAAGTTCTCCAGCTGCTTGATGCCGGAGGAGATCAGCATGCCGAGCGCGCCCAGCATCAGGCCGGACAATGCGAGCGCCGGCAGCACCGTGAGATAGCCTGTCGTCGGCGGCGTGATGTCCCAGAACCAGGCGATCAGCAGGAACGCATAGACCTGCAGCAGCGACACCGCCGTTCCGGCGAGCAGCTTGCAGAACAACAGATAGCCGCGCGGCAGCGGGCTCACCAGCAGCGTGCGCATGTTGCCCATCTCGCGGTCGTAGACCATCGAGAGCGAGGATTGCATGCCGTTGAACAGCTGGATCATCGCCATCAGCCCCGGCGCGATATAGACCTCGTAGAGGATATAGGTCTCGTAGGGCGGGATGATCGAGATGCCAAGCACCTGGCGGAAACCGGCCGCGAAGATGAACAGCCACACCAGAGGCCGCACCAGCGCCGAGATGAATCGCTCGCGCTGATGCAGGAAGCGCAGGCCCTCGCGCCAGACGATGCCGATGAGGCAGGTGGCGTATTCGGACAGCGAAAAGCCCTTCGGCTGATCTGTGACCGGGCGATCGGTGATGGTCGTCGACGTCACTGGTCCGATCCTCCGGTCACTGCGCCCTGCGTCAGGCGCATGAAGGCGGAATGCACATCCTGTCCGCCGGCCTTTGCGATGACATCGGGCACACGGCCACGCGCAAGCATCCTGCCCTGATGCAGCACGACGAGATCGTCGCCCGGCGTGATCTCGTCGAACAGATGCGTGGCCCACAGCACGCCGATGCCCTGCTCGGTGACGAGCTGCCGGACATGGGTGATGATATCGGCGCGCGCCTTGACGTCGAGGCCGACCGTCGGCTCGTCGAGCAGCAACAGCCGCGGCCGGTGCAGCAGCGCCCGGGCGATCTCGAGCCGCCGCATCTGGCCGCCGGAGAGGTCACGCACCTTGCTCGCGCTGCGATCCGCGAGCCCGATGCGCGCGAGCAGCTCGACGCTGCGCTCGGCTGCTTCGCGCCGGCCGATGCCGTGCAGCGCTGCGTGGTACAACAGGTTCTGTTTCAGCGAGAGGTCGAGATCGAGCGTGCGCGGCTGGAACACGACGCCGAGCAGCCGCAGCGCCTCGCCCGGCTCGCGGCCGATATCGTGGCCGAAGATGCTGATATGGCCGCTCTGGATGCCGAACAGGCGCGTGATCAGCGAGAACAGGGTGCTCTTGCCGGCGCCGTTGAGCCCGAGCAGCGCGGTGAAGCTCGCGGGCGCGACCGTGAAGGAGATGGCGGCGAGCGCGCGCCGCGTGCCATAGGAATGGCTGATGCCGTCGATCGACAGCGCCGGCACACGGGCCGGGCTTGGCGCGGCGCCTGGCTCGGCCTGATCGCCGCCGGCTGCGTCAGCCATGGTCATTGCGGCGTGATCGTGATGCCCCATGGCAGCTCTCCGACCTGGATTGTCTTGATCACCTTCTGGCTTGCGACATCGATCACCGACACGTCGTTGGAAACGCCGTTGGTCGTCAAAAGATATTTCTCGTCCGGGGTAAAGGCCATGTGCCAGACCCGCTGTCCGACCAGAAGATATTTTTCCACCTTGTGCGTGGTTGCATCGACCACCGCAATGCGGTTGGCGGGGCCGAGTGCCACGAACGCCGTCTTGTTGTCCTTGGTGATGCCGATGCCGACCGGCTGGATCGCCTCGCGCCGCAGGCCCGGAATCGCGAACTCGATCTTGCCGGTCACCGCGTGCTTGACGGGATCGATGATCGACACGGTGCCGCCGATCTCCGAGGACACCCACAGCTCCGAGCCGTCGCTCTTGAACGCGGCAAAGCGCGGCCTGGTATCGACCAGCACGTTGGCGACGATCTCGCGCTTGGCCGTGTCGATGAAGTGCGCCATGCTGGTGGTTTCGGACGTGTTGATCAGGATCTTGTCGTCCGGGCTCACGGTCATGCCTTCGGGCTCGACGCCGACCTGGATGTCGCCGATGCGGCTGCGCGTCGGCAGGTCGATCACGGTCACCGTGTTGTCGTTCTCATTGGCGACGTAGAGAATCTTGCCGCTCTTGTCCTGGGTGAACAATTCTGGGTCGGGACCGGAGGGCAGGGTGTCCGTGATCGCTTGGGTCTTGGCGTCAATCACCTGGATGGTGTCGTCGTCGCCGACCGCGACCATCACGAACTTGCCGTCCCTGGAGAACTCGATGCCGCGCGGCCGCTGGCCGACCTTGATGGTGTTGGTGACGGTCCAGCTATCGGTATCGATCACCGTGACCGTGTTGCCCTTCTCGTTGGAGACATAGGCGACATAGGCGTGCGCAGGCGCGGCCGCCGCAAGCCAAACGGCCAGTCCGGAAAGCAGGCAGGTGCGCCACATACGCTCTCTCTCCATTCTCGATGCAACTCGCCTCAATGCAGCTTGCATTTGGTTTCCGGACGGTCGACGCCCAGCGTGTCGAGCTCGGAGGTCTGGTGCAGGAAACCTTCCTGCGGCGACACCGAGACCACCATGCGCCCGTCGGACAACAGGATCGGCTGGCGCAGCTGCAGATTCCAGTCCCGCAGCGTCAGCGCCTGGCCCTTGAAGGCGGCGACGGAGAAGTCCGGCCCCTTGATGAAATCGACGAGCTTCTTGGGATCGTTCGAATTGGTGCGCGCGGCGGCCTCGCCGACCATGCGCGCTGCGGTCCAGGCCTGCATGTCGAGCGCGGTCATGTGCCGCGAATTGAGCTTCACGAACCGGTTCTGCAGCTGGATGGCGCCCCACTGGTCATGCGCGGCATCCCATGTCGTCGGCATCAGCCCCGCCGATCCCGCGACGGGGCGCGGATCCCAGGTGCGGTAGGGCAGGTAGGACGCGAACACCTCGCTTTCGTCGGCGGCGACGAGGACGTCGTAAGCCGGGGCCTGCTGGGTGAACACCGGGATCTGCCGCTGGATCAGGCTGATGCCGCTGTCGGTGCGCCGGGCGCCGCCGGTGTCCTGGAAGGTGCGCTCCTCGACGATCTTGGCGCCGAAGCGCGTGGCCGCGCGGCGCAGTGCATCGGCATAGAGCTTGTCCCTGTCGTGGGAGCCTGTCACCAGCAGCCAGCGCGGCCACTTCTTCCACACCAGATATTGGCCGAGCCCGTCCGCGAGCATCGACCGTGTCGGCGCCACATGGATGACGTTGGCGCGACAATCCTCCTCACGCAGGCGGTCGTCGATGGCGCCGGCATTGAACAGCAGCGTGCCGTTGTCGCGCAGTGCATCGGCGACCTTGAGCAATTCGTCAGCGGGCAGGTCGGCGATGAGGAAGCCGTCGTGGCCGGCAAGCGTTTGCGCGGCCTTCACCACATCGTCGCCGGCCTTGAGCCTGGCCTCGTCGAGATTGAAATGCTGGTTGAGGAACCTGCCAGTGGTGTTGTTGTCCTCGATCGCAAGGCGCGCGCCGGCGAGGCCGTCATTCTCCGCCGGCTGCATCACCAGCGACAATGTCTCCCTGGTGCCGGCGTGGTGGATATAGCCGATATTGACCTCGACCGGCTCGGCCGCGCGCGTGAGGGGCGCCGTCAGCCCCAGCGCAATCACGCCAATCGCGCCCGCCAACCACCGGAACATGTTTCCTCCCTCGGCACGTCTCCCTCGCCTTAACCGGCGATGGGCTTCGGCCTGATGCTCTTTGGCTTCGAACAAGACCGAATTATGCCTGAGCTTGCAACCCCGCATTTTGTGCTAGGTCGCAAGCGCTCCGATCACCATCGTGAGAGTTCACGCCTTCAGCCGCGCGGCGTGCCAGCGCAAATGATCGCTCATGAAGCTCGAGATGAAATAATAGCTGTGGTCGTAACCGCTCTGGCGGCGCAGGGCGAGGGGGATGTTCGCCTTCTCGCACGCGGCTTTGAGCAGTTCGGGGCGAAGCTGCTCGCTCAGGAACTGGTCGGCATCGCCGTAATCGACCAGGAATTCCGCAAAGCGCGCGCCGTCCTCGATCAGCGCCACCGCGTCATGCTTGCGCCAGGCCTGCTTGTCGGGGCCGAGATAGCCCGACAGCGCCTTGTTGCCCCAGGGCACCTGCGACGGCGCCACGATCGGCGCAAACGCGCTCGCCGCGCGGTAGCGGCTCGGGTTGCGAAGCGCAACCGTCAGCGCGCCGTGGCCGCCCATGGAATGGCCGAGGATCGATTGCTTGCTGGGATCAACGGGAAAATGTCCCGCGACCAGCTTTGGCAATTCCTCGGTGACATAGCTCCACATGCGGTAATTGCGCGCGAACGGCTGCTCGGTGGCGTCGACATAGAAGCCCGCGCCTAGCCCGAAATCGTAGGAGTTGGCGGGATCGCCCGGCACGTCCGGCCCGCGCGGCGAGGTGTCGGGCGCGACAAAGACGAGGCCGAGCTCCGCGCAGGCGCTGCGGTATTCGCCTTTCTCGGTGACATTGGCGTGGGTGCAGGTCAGCCCCGACAGATAGTACACCACCGGCAGCCTGGCGCCGGCCTGATGCTCCGGCACATAGACCGAGAAGGTCATGTCGGTCTTGGTCTGCTCGCTCGCGTGCTTGTACACGCCCTGCACGCCGCCATGGGATTTGTTGAGGGAAACGGTCTGGACCGCCATGATGGGCTCCTGTGATGGAACAGATTGATGTGTGAGGGTGAAATTGCTCGCGCGACTTAGGGACTGATGAGAGTTGTTTGAATCGATCCGAGCCACGAGCTCGGCTTACCTCTCCCGTAGGGAGAGGCCGGCTCGCATCGTAAGATGCGAGGCGGGTGAGGGATTACGGTCTCTCGCAACCGCTGCGGCCCCTGACCCGGATTGCTCCGCAATCTGACCTCTCCCCGCTGGGGAGAGGTGCCCTCGCGGCAACCGACTGATCCGAACTCGACCATCGCCTCAGGCGACGCCGCTGTCGATCGCCAGCCGGACCAGCTCGGCCGAGCTGCGCACGCCGAGTTTCTGGCGCATGATCGAAGAGGTGTTGGCGACGGTCTTGTAGGAGGAGTGCACGAGCCAGGCGATTTCCGACAGGCTCTTGCCGGCGCTGAGCAGGCGCAGGATCTCCATCTCCTTCGGCGTCAGTTTCGACAGCGGATTTTGCGCGACGGCGGGCCCCGCAAAGGCGATGCTGCGCGCCATCGCGGTGGGCAGATAGGTCCCACCCTTGCCGACCTGCCTGATGGCCTCGACCAGCTCGTTGGGATCGCCCGACTTGGAGACATAGCCCTTGGCGCCGACCTCGATCGCGCGCGCGGCGAAGATCGGGTCGTCATTCATGCTGAACATGATGATGCGGGCCGATGCATCGCGCACGAGAATCCGCCGCGCCAGCTCGAAGCCGGAGACGGTCGGCAGGTTGATGTCGACGACACAGACATCGGGATGCTCTGCGGCAAAAACGCGCTCGCCGCTTTCGGCATCGGGCGCGTCCATCAGCACGATCTCGCCTTCGATATCATGTTGGCCGGCGAGCAGGGCCCGGCAGCCGGAGGCGACAATGGGGTGGTCATCGACGATCAGAACGCGCATGCATCGGTCCTATACGGCCTCGTCCGCCCGTTGTTGCAGCGCAACAGGCGTGACTTGGCGCGTTGTCGTCGCGACGCCTGTCCCCCCGGGCATGCATCTGAAACGATGTTGCTATAGGTTTTGATTAGATAGCCGGCCCCGTTGTGCTGTCAACGCTCCTTGTTGTCGGATGGAGAGCTGTCGATCGCGGACGAAAACCAGAAGACGAAAATCATGTGGCAGAATCTTTCCCTGCGGGCCCGGATCAACCTGTTGCTGGCGCTGGTGCTCGCTTTCGGTCTTTTCATCAATATTGCGCGGCTGGTGGTCGAGGCGGGGCCGCGGGTTCAGGCCGAGGACCAGAGCGTCATCCGGCTGGCGCGCGAGTTCATCGCCATGATCGTTGCTGATCTGAACGAGGCGCCGGATCCCGACGCGCGATTGCAGCAGATCGCGAGCGATCTGAGCCGGCTTCGTCACGTCAGCATCACGCTGCAGGATGGCACGCCGCATGCCGCTGCTCCCGCGCCGGGCCCCGAGAGCGACGAGCCGCGTGCGCCGCCGGCCTGGTTCGTCAACCTGGTTCATCCCGAGACCACCTCCGTCGATGTTCCGGTGTCCGTGCATGGCAGGCCGCAGCAGCTGGTGATCGCCTCGCATCCCAATGACGAGATCGCGGAAATCTGGGACGGCATCGTCACCCAGCTCGAGGTCGGCTCGGTCACGGCGCTGGTCCTGTTCCTGGTGACGATGATGGTGGTCAGCCGTGCGCTGACGCCGCTCGGCGATCTGTCGGCCGCGATGAACAGAATAGAGGCGGGCGACTATGACGCCCGGGTCGCGCCCGGCGGCGCGCCGGAACTCGCCGCCATCTGCGGCAAGCTCAATCATCTCGCAGCGGCGCTTGGTGCGGCGGTGGAGGAGAAGCGGCAATTGGCCGCGCGCGCCGTCTCGCTGCAGGATCTCGAGCGCAAGCAGATCGCGCGCGAGCTGCATGACGAGTTCGGCCCCTATCTGTTTTCGCTGCGGGCGCATGCCAGCGCCCTGGTGCGGCTAGCCGAGAGCGGCGCGCCGGCGCGGGAGGCGGTGCAGACGCACGGCAGCGCCATCCTGGAGCAGGTCAATGCGCTGCAGCAGGTCAACCGGCGCGTCCTCGAAAAGCTGCGACCGGTGGGACTCGCGGAACTCGGCCTCAGCGGCGCGATCGAAGCCCTGCTGCGGCTGTGGCGCGAATCCCGTCCCGATGTCGCAATCGAAACCGCGATTTCGCGTTCCCTCGGCGAAACCGGCGAGACCGCGGAGCTCACGATCTACCGGGTGGTGCAGGAGGCCCTGACCAACGCGTTCCGCCACGCCCGCGCGACCTCGGTCAATGTCACCGTCGCGCCGGCAGAGCAGGCGGGAGCACAGGGTCACCGCGGCTGCGCCCTGGTGCGGGTGCGCGACAATGGCCACGGGCTTGACGCGGATCACAAGCTCGGTCGCGGCCTCCAGGGGATGCGCGAGCGGATCATGGCGCTGGGCGGCACGCTCTCGGTCGCCTCGAGCGACGGCGGCGTAACCGTCGAGGCGATCATCCCCAACGCGGCCCAATGAAATGACATGACGGCGTGGGGGGGGGCGGGAATTATTCCCGATTGTCCCGGGAAAAGGTCGCGCCCCCGACGCGACCTTTTGCATGTAGCGCGCCCGGACCGACCCATTAGTATCATTGGCAATCGCAAACCGGCGGATATCAAGCAGCCGAGGCGACATGGGATGGAATGAATGCGTGCGAGGGGCTTGCGGATCGCGTCGATGTCGACGGCGCTCATCATCTTGAGCGATGCGGCGCTCGCCCAGAGCGAGGGCACCGGCGATCACGTGCTGCCGACCCTGCGGGCGCGGATGCCGACCCAGCATGCCAAGCGTCCGAAGCCGAAAATCGTCGCAGCGCCCGCGGTCAGCCCGGCGCCAACGCCGGCTCCGCCACCGGCGACGGCCGAGCTCTATCCGACGTCGCCGCTGGGCGGGGGCATCTCGCCCGACAAGGTGCCGGCGAGTCTCAACGTCGTCGGGCCCGCCGACATCCAAAGGGCGGGATCGGCCAACATCACGGATGCGCTGCGGCAGAGCGTCCCCAGCATCAACATCACCGAAGTCGCCGGCAACCCGTTCCAGCCCAATCTCGAATTTCGCGGCTTTGTGGCCTCGCCGGTGTCCGGTACGCCGCAGGGTCTTGCGGTCTACCAGAACGGCGTGCGCATCAACGAAGCCTTCGGCGATACCGTCAACTGGGATCTGATCCCGACTGCGGCGATCCAGTCGGTGACGGTGGTCACCAACAATCCGGCCTTCGGCCTCAACGCGCTGGGCGGAGCCGTCGATGTGCAGATGAAGAACGGCTTCCTCTATCACGGCGCGGAAATCGATACCATGGGCGGCTCGTTCGGCCGCATCCAGGGCTCCGCGCAATGGGGCAAGCAGGTCGACACCAATTTCGCGGTCTATGGCGCGCTGGAAGGCGTGCATGACGACGGCTTCCGCAACTACTCGCCTTCCGACATCAGGCGCTTCTACGGCGACGTCGGCTATCGCAGCGAGGGCAATGAATTCCATCTCAACATGGGGGTGGCCGACAACAGGTTCGGCGCCACCGCGACCAGCCCGGTCGAGCTGCTCGACCAATATTGGGGCGCGACCTACACCACGCCGCAGATCACCGAGAACCGCGTCGGCTATCTGAATTTCAACGGCAAGGTCGAGGCGACGCCGACCTGGACCTTGGAAAGCTCGGCGCATGTCCGCTTCTATGAGCAGAACCTGACCGACGCCAATACGACGGGGACCCAGGCCTGCACCGATCCGACGCTGCTCTGCTTCGGCGACGCCTCAACGCCGGCCAACGGCCTCGACGGCAACCAGTTGGCCAATCCCTTCGCACCGGGAGCGGTGCTGGGTGAGATCGACCGGACGCAGACCCGCTCGACCACCACCGGAGCGTCCGTCCAGGCGACCAACACGGATGAGCTGTTCGGCCACGGCAATCGCTTCGTGATCGGCTCCAGCTTCGACTATTCGACGACGCGGTTCAATGCCAGCGCCGAGCTTGGCACCATCGGTCCTGGTTTCGTGGTCTCCGGCAGCGGCATCTTTCTGGGCCCGTCCGGCAATCCGGTTTCGATCGGTCCGGTGTCGCTGCGCACCACCAATCAATATACCGGGCTCTACGCCCTCGATACGTTCGACGTCACCAATGCATTCTCCGTCACCGCCGGCGGCCGCTACAACGATGCGCGCATCGCGCTGCAGGACCAGCTGGGCGGCCTGCTCAACGGCAACGACACCTATGATCGTTTCAATCCGATCATCGGCGGCACCTACAAGATCACGCCGGGCCTGACCGCCTATGCCGGCTATTCCGAAGCCAACCGGGCGCCGACGCCGCTGGAGCTCGGCTGCGCCGATCCCGCGCATCCATGCCTGATCTCGAACTTTCTCGTCTCCGATCCGCCGCTGAAGCAAGTGGTCTCGCACACCATCGAAGCGGGCCTTCGCGGCACAAAGGAGCTCAACCTGGGGACGCTGAGCTGGAAGCTCGGCGGCTTCCGCACCAAGAACACCGACGACATCCTGGCCATCCCGAGCCCCGTCGTGCAAGGGTTCGGCTATTTCCAGAACGTCGGCGACACCCGCAGGCAGGGCATCGAGGCCGAGGTCAGTCTGAAGGCCTCCCAGTTTCAGGTCAGCGGCAGCTACGCCTTCATCGATGCACGTTTCCTCGACGCCCTCTTGGTCGGCTCCAACAGCCCGTTTGCCGATGCCAATGGCAATGTGCAAATCCTGCCTGGCAACCAGATTCCCGCCATTCCGCGCCACCGGATCAAGGCCAGCATCGATTATTCGGTCACGGAGGCGTTCAAGGTCGGCGGCGATGCGATCTATGTCTCCAGCCAGTATTTCGTCGGCGACGAGTCCAACCAGGCGCCGAAGCTGCAGGGCTACACGGTGTTCAATCTGCGCGCCTCCTACCAGATCGACAAGACGTTCCAGGTCTATGCGCGCGTCAACAACGTCTTTGACAATCACTATGCGACCTACGGCACGTTCTTCGACATCAATGCGATCCCGAACCTCGCCAACAACGGTGCGCCGTTCGTCAATCCGGATTCGCTCAGTCCGGCGCTACCGCGTGCGTTCTATGCAGGCCTGAAGGCAACCTTTTAAACACAACACTCGACGGTGTCCCATGCAACATGATCGATCACCGAGCAACGAGAACAGCATCGACCGGAACGGGACGATCGCGCGGCGGAGCAGGGCGCTTGCGAGCCTGATCGCGATTTCGCTCATGCTGCTGCTGCCGGCCAATGCCGCGCTGGCCGATGTCGAAAATCCGTTGCTGCCGAAGAACCTGTCGCCCTGGGGCATGTTCATCAACGCCGACATCGTGGTGAAGGCGGTGATGATCGGCCTCGCCGTCGCTTCGCTCGCGACCTGGACGATCTGGCTCGCCAAGACCATCGAGCTCAGGATGGCGATGCGCCGGGTGCGGCAGCGCCTTGCGATGCTGGAAAGCGGCGGGCACCTCGCTGAAGCCGCCCGCGCCTGCGGGGAGGACCGGGATGCGGTGGCGCAGCTCGTGCTCTCGACCGCGCGGGAGGCCGAACTGTCCGACGGCATCGTCGACGACGGCTTCAAGGAGCGCGTTGCGCTCCGCCTGGATCGGGTCGAAGCGGCAATGACGCGGCAGATTTCGCGCGGCACCGGCATCCTGGCGACGATCGGCGCGACCGCGCCGTTCGTCGGCCTGTTCGGCACCGTCTGGGGCATCATGAATGCCTTCATCGGCATCTCGGAATCCCACACCACCAATCTTGCGGTGGTCGCGCCCGGCATTGCCGAGGCGCTGCTGACCACCGCGATTGGCCTCGTCGCCGCGATTCCTGCGGTCGTGATCTACAATCATCTGGCGCGGGTGATCTCCGGCTACAGGGCGCTGCTCGGCGATGCCTCGGCGCAGCTGCTGCTGATGATCAGCCGCGGCCATCGCGCGACGCGGCTGCGGGCGGCGGAGTAGGGCCATGGCAGTGCGTCTCGGCACGCGATCGAGCGGCGACGATCTCGAGATCCAGCACGAGATCAACGTCACGCCCTTCATCGACGTCATCCTGGTGCTGCTGATCATCTTCATGGTGGCGGCGCCGCTTGCGACCGTCGACATCGGCGTCAATCTGCCGGCGAGCACCGCTCCCGAGCAGCCGCGTCCCGACAAGCCGGTGTTCGTCACCATCAAGGGTGACGGTGCAATCGCGATCGGCGAGAGCATCGTGCCGCGCGACACGCTCGGAAGCGCGCTCGATGGCGCGACCAACAACCACAAGGACGAGACGATCTTCATTCGCGGCGACAAGGCGCTGAGCTATGGCGACCTGATGGAGGTGATGAACAGCTTGCGCGATGCCGGCTATCTCAAGCTCGCGCTGGTCGGGCTGGAAACGCAAGGCCCAAATCAGGGCGCAAAGCCATGACCGCGCTGACGTTGCATCTGCCGGAGCAAAACGGCGTCTCGCGCTGGCTGCTGGCGGGGACGGCGATCGTCGCGGCGCATGTCGCGATCATCGCATCGCTCGTGCTCTGGGATCAGCAAGCCCCGGTCGAGCCGCATTTCATTCCGGCCATCAGGGTGAGCCTGGCGCCGGTCGAGAGCACGTCACCCGAGACGCAGGACCAGGACCTGCCGGTCGGGCCGAACATGCAGCAGGCCGAGGCCGCGCCCGAGGTGCCGCCGAAACCCGAGGACAAGCCGGTCGAGACCAAGGTCGACCCGCCGGCGCAGCCGCAGGCCGAGGTCACCTTGCCGCGGGCCGAGGAGCAGAAGGAGATCCAGAAGCAGAGGCAGGAAGCGACCCCGCCGGCGCCGGAGACCCGCGCCATGCCGAAGGGCGAACGCATCGGCCAGTTCTCCGAAGCCGCATCGAACGCCTATCTGGCGCGCGTTGCGGGCCATCTCAAGCGCTTCATCCGTTATCCCATGGAGGCGCGTGGCGCGTCGGGTACGGTGCTGGTGCGGTTTGAATTGAACCGCGAGGGCGCGGTGATCGGCAGCGAGGTGAAGAAATCGTCGGGCAACACCATCCTGGACCGCGCGGCGCTCGCGATCCTGCAACGCGCCAGCCCGTTTCCGTCGTTCCCCGCCGCCAAGCCCGAAGCCCAGGACAGCTATCTGGCGCCGGTGGAGTTTTACAGATAGCGGCGCCGCGCTTTCGAAGAGACGTGGCGCGAGATGCTGGACCGAACCCGGTAGCCGCTCTGCCTCCCGAAGCCGAAGATATCTTCCGCCTCCGGAGAGTTCGCGTCTGGTCGGGAGAGCTCGCCTCCAGGATGCGCGCCGCACCGGAACATCCCTTGATTTTGCGCGATGAGCGTGGTATTCGTGTGTGATGACGACAATGGTGCGCAACGTAAACCGCAAACACATGTCCCGCTTCGGCTGGGCCGTGGAAGGAGTCGCGCGCTAGGAATTCGACGACGATATCTTTTCACCAGGCCCCGCCGGCATCGGACGGGGCCTTTTGTTTGGCCACGCTCCCTGCCGGCGCGACAGCAGGAGCATGCGATGCCAACCCGACAGACGAACCTCGTATCCGAGACCGGGGGTGATGCCGCAGGGCGCGGCCTCGGCCTCGCCGTCGCATTGAAGAAAGACGCGACGCATGACGTTTCGCCGCTAACCGATGCTGCTCGACCAACGGCGGCATCGACGCGGAGCCTCCTCGGCTTGCTCGAGCGATATTGGCGTGCGTTTCAGGAGCGGCGCCAGCGCCTGAGATTGCGTGCGAGCCTGCACCACTTGAGCGACAGGCAGCTCCAGGATATCGGCGTGACGCGCGCCGAGATCGACTGCATCGCCGCTCACCGGGCCATCGATCGGCTGAGGGACGGCACGACGGATCCATGGATCATGTCCCGTGGCGTGATGTAACCGATGCAAAGTCGCCGCCAATTTTCTGCTCGCGGTGCATCTGATTTGCCCGACCTGTCAAGGCCGCGACGGAAAAATATTCCTGTTTTCCGAATTTCGGATTTGGCGTAAGTTGACGCCATCCCGCCTCGTTGCAGAGGGGCGTTTCGCGATCGTCACGAACGTGAGGCGGGGATGCGGTGGACGCGGATGTGCCTGACTGACGAGCGGCACGGAGGCGTACGGCGAAATCGTGTGGTCCTGGCGCCCCACGGATCTGGCGCTACATCGGCGACGATGCGAAGCCGCATCGCGCCGATAACGGTGGCAAACAGGATGGTTCACCGGGGAGAGCGCGTATAAGCCGTCAAACCATCGCGCAGGGAAGGCCGGTTGTCACCGCCTGTACCTGTGGTCACGCGCCCTTTGCGCACATTTTCTGGCGCGAGGGCCCCGGGTGCAGCGGCCACCCGGCCTTCCCTGCGCCCTCTGACTTTCGCAGAGGGCGAGACGATTGGCAAAGCTCGGGCGAAACGCGCCGCGAGGCGAAGGATGCTTGTCCTTTTGCTCCTGACTGCATCAGCGGCCTCCCTCCAGGAGCAAAAAATGCGGCTTTGCTGTCATTTTGAAATGCTAGGCAGAAGAGGCCATATCTGTTCGATTGCGAGCAACGCAGGGCCCTTGCGCCCGTCCGGCGCAATGCGCAATGTCGCGTGATCTGGCCCCAGGAGGTTTCGAATCGCGATGAGCTTTCACTCGATCTATCGCCAGGGCTTTGCCCGTGTCGGGGCCTGCGTCACCCTCTCCATTGTGGCTGACCCGACCGCCAATGCGGCCGCGATCCTGAATGCGGCGAGGGCCTGCCACGACAGGTCGGCGGCGGTTGCGGTCTTTCCGGAGCTTTGCCTGTCGGGCTATGCGATCGAAGACCTGGTCATGCAGGATCCGCTGCTCGATTCGGTCGAGCGGGGCCTTGCCGCCATCGTGCAGGCTTCGAGCGAGATCATGACGGTGCTGATCGTCGGTGCGCCGTTGCGCTTTGGCGCGCGGATCTACAACTGCGCCGTGGTGATCCATCGCGGCTCCATTCTCGGGGTTGTGCCCAAGATCTATCTGCCGACTTATCGCGAGTTCTATGAAGGGCGCCACTTCGCCTCGGGCGCTGGCATCGTCGAAGCGGAGATCGAGATCGACGGAACCCTGGTGCCGTTCGGCGTCGACCTGCTGTTTGAGGCCGTGGATGTGCCGGGCCTCACCATCGGCGTGGAAATCTGCGAGGACATGTGGATTCCCGTGACCCCGGCCTCCGAGCTGGCGCTTGCCGGCGCCACGGTGCTGGTCAATCTCTCGGGGAGCCCGATCACCATCGGCCGCGCCCGGTCGCGCGCGCTGCTCTGTCAATCCTGCTCGGCGCGCTGCCTCGCCGCCTATGTCTATGCCGCCGCGGGCGCCGGCGAGTCGACGACGGACCTCGCCTGGGACGGCCAGACCTCGATCTACGAGAACGGCGTGCTGCTGGCGGAGGGCGAGCGCTTCCGGCAGGACGGACAAATCACCCTTGCTGACGTCGATCTCGACCTGCTGCGGCAGGAGCGCGCCCTGATGGGCACGTTCGACGACAACAGGCGCGAGCACGAGAGGCGGGCGGGCAAATATCGCAGGGTTGCGTTCTCGCTCGAGCCTCCAGCCGACGATGTCGGGCTGATCAGGACGGTCGAGCGCTTCCCCTTCGTGCCCAGCGATCCCGCCCGGCTCGAGCAGGATTGCTATGAGGCCTACAACATCCAGGTCGCGGGCCTCGTCCAGAGGCTGCGGGCGATCGGCGCGAAGCGCGTCGTGATCGGTGTCTCCGGCGGTCTCGATTCGACCCATGCGCTGATCGTCGCCGCCAAGGCCATCGATCTCCTGGGCCTGCCGAGGTCGAACATCCTTGGCTACACCATGCCCGGCTTTGCGACCGGCAGCGAAAGCAAGACCAACGCGCTGTCGCTGATGCGCGCATTGCAGGTGACCTCGCAGGAGCTCGATATCAGGCCCGCGGCCACGCAGATGCTGAAGGACATCGGCCATCCCTACGGCCAGGGCGACGCGGTCTACGACATCACCTTCGAAAACGTGCAGGCGGGCTTGCGCACCGATTATCTGTTTCGCCTCGCCAATCATCAAGGCGGCATCGTCCTCGGCACCGGCGACCTCTCCGAGCTCGCGCTCGGCTGGTGCACCTACGGCGTCGGCGATCAGATGTCGCACTATAACGTCAATTCCGGCGTCCCGAAGACGCTGATCCAGCATCTGATCCGCTGGGTCATCGCCTCGCGGCAGTTTGCCGACGAGGTCGGCGTGACGCTCGGCGCAATTCTGGCGTCCGAAATCTCGCCCGAGCTCGTGCCCGTCGCGGCCGGCGAAAAGCCGCAGAGCACGGAAGCCGCCGTCGGCCCCTATGAATTGCAGGATTTCAATCTGTACTACACGCTGCGCTTCGGCTTGCGGCCCTCGAAGATCGCCTTCCTCGCGCTGCACGCCTGGAAGGACGTCGCGGCGGGTGCGTGGCCGCCGGGCTTTCCGGCCGACAAGCGGCGCGGCTATGACCTCGGCGAGATCAGGCGCTGGCTCGAGGTGTTCCTGCGGCGCTTCTTCGCCTTCAGCCAGTTCAAGCGCTCCGCCATGCCGAACGGTCCGAAGGTGTCGGCCGGCGGGTCGCTGTCGCCGCGCGGCGACTGGCGGGCGCCGTCGGATGCAAGCGCTGCGGCGTGGCTGGAGGATCTGGAGCGGAACGTGCCGAAGGCGTGACGCGGGGCGGGTTGATTTCGCTCAAGGCCGATGCGCGGCGAAATGGTCAAATGCCCGGTCGATGGAGGCAATCATGGAAACGCCAGCTCAAATCGAATTCGAAGGCGTCCGGGACTCGGCCGGAGTGCAGGGCGCCGTCGATCGGCATGTTGCGGAATTGGAGACGCATTTTGGTCGGATCACGGCGGCTCGTATCGTCGTCAAGGGACCCGGCGATCATCACCAGACGAGCGGCCAATACCAGGTGAGCATCCGTCTGGCGCTGCCCGACGGCAGGGAGGTTCATGTCGGCCGCACGCCGAAGGAGGATCAGCGATATGCCGACCTGACTTTCGCAATCGACAGCGCCTTCAAGCGCGCCCGCAGGCAACTTCAGGACCAGGCCCGGATCATGCGCGGGGATGTCAAGCATCACGCGCGGTCATGAGGCGGATGCGACGCCGATGAGGCGGCCTGCCGCGATCGCAGCTGCGGCAATGTGCCTTCGTCGATCGCCGCCGACAATTCGGCGCGGACACGTGCGACCACACTTGCATAGTCGCGGGTCGCGGCCTGCCGGAAGAGCCGCACGGCCGGGTACCAGGGGCTATCGTCACGACCGAGCAGCCAGCGATAGTCCGGTACGTAGGGCAACAGAATCCAGGTGGGACGGCCGAGGGCCGCGGCAAGATGCGCGACGCTCGTATCCACCGCGATCACGAGATCGAGGCACGACACCAGGGCGGCCGTCTCCGCGAAATCGGTCAGATCGGCGGTGAGGTCGATGATGCCGGTCAGTTGGCGGAGCGTCTCGATATCCTGCGGTCGCGGCTGCTTCTGCAGGCTGACGAACGTCGCATCGACATCGAGGATGGGCGACAGGGCCCGCAGCGATATCGATCGGTTGTGATCGTTCCAATGCTCGGGATTGCCGGACCAGACCAGCCCGACCCGCATGTTGTTGCGTGGTCCGAGCCGGTCGTCCCAGGCCTGCACCCGATCGGCCCTCGGTGCGGGGAAGTAGGGCTCGGCCGGAATATTGTCGAGCTCGGTCCCGAATGCCAAAGGCAGGCTGGAGATCGGCACATGCAGGTCGTAAGCCGGCAGCAAGGTGTCCGGCGACTTCCGCAGACATTGCGCAACGCCGCTCAATCCGGACAGCATGGAGCGGAGCGGTTCGTCGACGATCAGGATCACGCGCGCGCCGCGCGCCGCCAAGAACGGCACGTAGCGCACAAACTGAATCGCGTCGCCCAGTCCTTCGTCTTGGCAGACGATGACCGTTTTTCCGGCAACCGATTCCGTCCCAAGCCACATCGGCTGGCGCAGATCGAGATATTTGGACGACATCGCGGGGATTCTCCAGCGCGCCTCGCGTCCGCTCCAGCCCGCCTTGAAATCGCCGACGAGCATCTGGACCAGAGCGAGATTCCAGGGGGCCTCGGCGAGGTCCGGGTCGACCGCCATGGCGCGCTGGTATGTGACGATCGCCTCGTCGAAACGTCCGAGCTCGTACAGCGCGCTCGCCTTGTTCGTGATGTTCCGCGCGATATTCGGGTTGATCGCCAACGCGCGGTCGTACCAGGACAGCGCCTGTTCGATCTGCCCCAGCGCCCCGAGGATGGCGCCCATGTTGTTGCAGATATCGGGATTGGCCGGGTCCAGCTCCATCGCCCGCAGATTGTCGGCTATCGCCGCGTCGAACCGCTTCAGCTTCCTGAGGGCAATGGCCCGCATCTGCAGCGTCGGCGCATGGCTGGCGTCCATCTCGACGCTCCGATCGAAATGAACGAGGGCTTCCTCGAACCGTTCCAGGCCCACGAGAACATAACCCGCGCCGTAGGCGGCATCGCGATGACCGGGGTCGAGCGCGAGCGCGTGCTCGAAGCACAAGAGCGCATCGGAGGAGCGGCCCGCATCGAGCAGGGCGCTCCCCAGTTGATACCAGAGCTGCGCGTCCTCAGGCTTCAGCTGGACCGCCTTGTCGAAAACCTTCAGGGCATCCTCGTGCCGTCCGAGGTTCCGCAGCGCGACGCCGAGGGTCACGAGAAATGCCGGTTTCGCGTCCTTCCTAATCGCGCGCGACGCCCATTCCGCCGCGTGGTCGAACTGCTTGAGCTCGTTGCACGCAAGGCCCATGAGATGCATGGTCTCCGGATTGTCCGGGTCCAGCGCAAAAGCCCGCCGGCAGCAGGATTGAGCATCGAGGAATCGCCCGGCGCGTATGTGATCGAGAGCGGCCGCATGGAGCAGCGCGAGATCCGGCGCTCCGCGCTCGGCCCTGACGACGTCACTGGCCACGGGATCATTCAACTCGAGCCTGCCTTGTTCGGGGCGTCCATGCGGCGCTCGCGATGGCTCATCCGCAGTTTCGAAGGACGATTCGCCGGTCCAGCTCTAGGTGATTCGGGGAGGGACGGATACCAGGGGCTGCCGTCGCGGCGCATCCTACGCTTCGGTCAGCTGGTATCGGCTGAGGTCGGCGTCATGCGTCATCGCCCAGTAGTCGACGAAACGCCAGGGCATCGCGGAAAATACCCGGCCGCTCCTGTTGCGGTAATAGGTGGACATGCCCGGGTGGGTCCAGATCATCGCCTCGTGCTCGACATCGACCTTGCGGACGTAGTCGTCGTGAACATCCTGGCGAACGTCGATAGCCGCTATGCCGCGCTCCATCATCTCGACCAGGCAGGCGGAGATGTAGCGGCTCTGGCATTCGGACTGAAAGATCACGCTGCCGCCATGGGCTGGCCCGGAATTCGGACCGAGCATGCAAAACAGATTCGGGAAGTCGGGGACGGTAAGGCCGAGATAGGCCGTCGGATTGTCATTGGCCCATTTGTCGCGGAGAGTCCTGCCGCGCCGGCCGGTGATATTGAGCCGGGCCGCCATCTCGGTGACCTTGAAACCGGTGGCGACCACGATGATGTCGAAGGGCCGCTCCTTTCCGTCCACGGTCCGAATGCCATCGCGCGTGAAGCGGTCGATGCGGTCGCTGACGAGCTCGACATTCGGCCTGGTGAGCGTCCTGAACCAGCCATTGTCGAGCAGGATGCGCTTGCCGTAGGGCGGATAGGTCGGCACGCATTTCTCGATCAGATCGGGCCGGTCCTTCAACTCGGCGCGGATGAAGTCGGTGAGCTCCTCGCGGTGCCGATCATTGCCCTTGTTGACCGCACGATCCGGGTATGGCCAGGCGGGATCCTTGCGCAGGAACGGCAACAGCCCGTCGCCGTAGCGCCAGAACATGTTGAAGCGGTACCACTGCACGTAAAACGGCAGATGGGCGAGCAGCCACTGCGCGCCTTCGGTGATGGGATCCGAATAGCCTTGCACCGGCCGCACCCATTGCGCGGTGCGCTGAAACACGGTCACCGAGGCCACGCGGTCGGCAATGGACGGCACGAGCTGCATCGACGTCGCGCCAGTGCCGATCACGGCCACGCGCTTGCCGTCGAGCTTGATGTCGTCGGACCACAGCGCGGAATGCAGGATCAGGCCCTGGAAATCCTCCTCACCCCCGAAATGGGCGCGGGAGGGATCGTTGAGCTGCCCGATGGCGCTGACCAGCACCGTCGATTCAAAGGTCTCTTCGCCATCCCTGGTCGTGAGGGTCGAAATCCAGCGCCGCTTGCTCTCGTCCCAGCGCGACGATGTCAGTTGCGTGTCGAGGCGCAAATGCTCGCGAATGCCGTATTCGGCTGCGACCTTCTTGAGGTAATCGAGCAGTTCCTCCCGCTGGCAGAAATAGCGGGTCCAGGCGTTCCGCGGCCCGAACGAGTACGAATAGGAATGGTTCGGCGTGTCGACGCCGCAGCCGGGATAGCGGTTGACGTACCAGGTGCCGCCGAGCTCGGCATTCTTCTCGACGATGGTGTAGGGAATGCCGAGGTGCCCCAATGCGACGGCAAGCGCGATGGCGCAGACGCCGGCACCGACGATGAGCACGTGATGCTGCGCCAGGGTCCGGTCGGACGGAGGTCGGCTCCAGCGCGCCTCGCGCGGGACAAATCCCATCTCCTCGCGCATCAGCGGCGCGTATTCGGGGGCGACATTCTCGCCGAGGCAGGCGCGCATCATCGTCAGCATCAGCTCGTTGCCGGGATCGGTGATGACAGGCTGCGGATTGCCGTGAGCGAACAGCTGGACGACCGCGGCGCGGATTTCATCCCTGATCTCCGCGGGCACGCCGGCGTTCGGATCGGGGATCAGGCGGACGTCACGCTTGGGCTTGTAGGGCGGCTCCAGCCAGCGCTGGTCGCCAGTCATGTGGACCAGCACCATCAGCAGGCAGCGGATGTCCGCCTCGGCGATGGCCGAGGAGAGGTCGAGCGTTCGGTGTGGGAGTTCGACATTCATGATCCGTCGTCCTGGATGTCCACGGAATGGCGCCTCGTGCAACCGCCGTTGGAAGCGCCGTCCCGATCGCTACATTGCAAGATAGCGCCGGCGGATATCCTGGTTTCCGGCAAGCCCCGCCGTATCCTGGCGATGTACCACTTTTCCCTTGTCGATGACGACGGCCTCCTCGGCGATCCGCAGGCAGAAATGCATGTTCTGCTCGGCGAGCAGGATGGTCGCGCCGCTCGTCCCGAGTTCCCGCAGCACCTTGCCGATGGTGGCGACCACGATCGGGGCCAGCCCTTCGCTCGGCTCGTCGAGCAGCAGGACGAGGGGATTGCCCATCAGCGCACGCGCGATCACCAGCAGCTGCTGCTCGCCGCCGGAGAGGCGGCCGGCCTGGCGCGACCGCAGTTTCGTCAGCAGCGGGAAAGTGTCCCAGACGCGCGCGAGCGTCCAGTCGCGCCGTCCGTCGGGGCCGCTCTTGGCCGCGATCAGGAGATTGTCCTCGACGCTGTGCTCCGGAAACACCTGCCGGTCTTCCGGCACATAGGCGAGGCCAAGCCGGGCGCGCGCATGCGGCGGTGCGCGGGTGATGTCGCGGCCGGCAAACAAGATGCGGCCATGCCGGGCCGGCACTATGCCCGCAAGCGTCTTCATGGTCGTGCTCTTGCCCGCGCCGTTGCGCCCGAGCAGCGCCAGCGTGCGGTTTTCCCCAAGGGCGAGATCGACGTCGAACAGGATCTGGCTGGCGCCGTAAAAGGCGCTCAGTCCTTCGGCGCGCAGGAGGTCTGTCATGCCGTGTGAGCCTCCGTGCCGAGATAGGCGTCGATCACCGCCTGGTTGTTGCGAATCTGGTCCGGCGTGCCTTCGGCGAGGACGCGGCCGTAGCACAGTACGCGAATGGTGCTCGCGACCTGGAACACGATGTCCATGTCGTGTTCGATGAAAACCAGCGTGAGCTTGTGCTGTTCCCACAGGCCGCGGACACGCTCGATCATGCGCCAACGCTCCTCCGGCCCCATGCCGGCCGTCGGCTCGTCGAGCAACAGCACCTTGGGCTCGAGCGCAAGCGCGATGGCGATATCCAGGAGCTTCTGGTCGCCATGGGAAAGAACCGCGGCCTCGACGTCAGCGACATGCGTCAGGCCCGCCAGCTCCATCACCTCGCCGGCGCGCTCGCGTATCCCGGGAAGTGGAAAGCGGCGGGCGAGATTGCCCCACTGGCCGACATGGGCCGTGACGGCGGCCATCAGGTTCTCCGCCACCGTCATGGTCGGAAAGCAGCTTGCGACCTGAAACGCTCGCCCGATGCCGAGTTGCATCCGCTCGGCCTTGGACAGGCGAACCACGTCCTGACCGTCGAGCAGCACCTCGCCGGCGTCGGGAGAGAACGCGCCGCTGATCAGGTTGAAGAAGGTGCTCTTGCCGGCGCCGTTCGGACCGATCACCGCCGACAGCGATCCGGACGGAAACGCCATCGATACGTCGTCGATGGCGCGGACGCCACCGAACGCCTTGGTGAGATGTCTGATCTCGAGCTTCATTTTGAGCCTCGTGGCCAGGCAAGCCTGAGAAAATCGAGCACGCCGCGGCGCAGGCCGAGCGCGAATGCTAGGATCACGATGCCCAGCACCAGCCCGTAATATTCGGTGAAGCGCGTCACGACGTCGTTCAGCGCAAGCAGGATCGCCGCGCCGAGGACCGGACCGAGGAAGCTGTTGATGCCGCCCAGCATGACGGCGAAGATCGCCTGGCCGGAATTCGGCCAGTCGGCGAGTTCGGGATAGGCGCCCGAGACGAACAGTGCGGCCAGCACGCCGCCCAGCCCTGCGAAGCCGCCGGCGATCGTAAAGGCCCAGAGCCTGGCTCGCCACAGCACGACGCCCAGAAAGCTCGCGCGGTTCTCGTTGTCGCGGATCATGCGCAGCGTCTGGCCGAACGGGCTCGCCGAGATATGACGCAGCGCGAGCAGCCCAAGCACGGCCACGACTGCGCAGAATTGGTAGAGATGAAGCTGCGACGCCAGCTCGAAGCCGAAGATCTCGCGGCGCGGCAGGCCGCCGCGCAGGCCCTGGTCGCCGCCGGTGAGGCTCTGCCAGGAGATGATGAGGCTGTAGAGCAGCATCTGGAATGCGAGCGTGATGAAGGCGAAGTAGTCGGTGCCCAGGCGTACGCAGATCGCACCGACGCAAAGCGCGGCAAGGCTCGTGAATGCTATCGCGAGCACGGCGGCGACGGGCAGCGGGAGCCCGGTCATCTGCATCGTCAATGCGAAGGCGTAGGCGCCGAGGCCGTAGAACATGCCATGGCCGAACGATACCATGCCCGTGTTGCCGACCAAGAGGTTGAGCGAGGTCGCAAACAGCGCCATGGCGCTCAGACGGATGATGAAATCCTCGAAAGCCGGGCTGCGATGGAAGAATGGAATCACGAGGATGGCAATCAGGGCGATGGCGGCGATCGTGACATCGCGTTGGGCGGGGCGGAGCTTCATGAGCTGCGTCCGAACAGGCCCTGCGGGCGCAGGAGCAGGATGGCGATCATCAGGATATAGATCAGTCCGTCGGTGAACTGGGGAAAGCCGATCGTGCCGAAGCCGCGCACCATCCCGATCAGGAGGGCGGAGACCAGCGCGCCCGCAATCGAGCCCATGCCGCCGATGACGGTGACGATGAAGCTTTCGATCAGGATCGAGAAGCCCATGCCCGGCGACAGCGAGCGCACGGGCGCGGCGAGTGCGCCGGCCAGTCCCGCCAAACCGCCGCCGACCGCGAAGACGATTGCGAACAGCAGGGTCGTGTTGACGCCCAGCGCCGAAACCATCTGGGCGTTGATCGCGGCGGCGCGCACGGTCTTGCCGAGCCGCGTCATCGACAGGCCGAGGCCGAGCACGATCGCGATCAGCGCTGCGATGCCGATCAGCACGGCGTAGAACGGCGGCACGACGCCGCCTGCGATGAAGAGCGGCGGCACCTGGAAGGCAGGCGGCATGCCCATGGCGTGGAACTCGGGGCCCCAGACGATCTTCACGACGTCATCGAAGATCAGCACCACGGCATAGCAGACCAGGAGCTGCATCAGCACGTTGGAGCCGTAGACGCGACTCATCAGAGCGCGCTCGAACAGGACGCCGAACAGCGCCATGGCGAGCGTTGCCGACAGGACCGCCAGGGCGTAGCTGTCGGTTACGCCGAGCGCGGTGTAGGCGACGTAGCCGCCAAGCATGTAGAAGGTGCCGTGGGCGAAGTTCACGATCTTCAGCACGCCGAAGATCAGGGTCACGCCGGCGGCAACCAGGAACAGCAACATGCCCACGATCAGCCCGCTGGTGGTCTGGGTGACCACGCAAGCGGGTGTTGTGAGGCAGGCGCCGAGCGCGTCGAGGTCCATCTGAAGCTCAGATGTACTTCTGCTGCTTCTTCCACTCCGTCTCGAGCTCGATGATCTTGCCCCAATCGGCAGGCTTCACGTCGACGATGAAAGGCTCCTTCGGCGTGGTCTGGCCCCAGCCGATGGCGTAGTTGATCGTCGTGTGGTCGTCGCGCATGGTGATGGTGCCGTCGACGCCGAACGGTGTCTTGATCGTCATGCCCGTGAGCGCCGCGGCAATCGCCTTGCCGTCGAGCGAGTTGGCTTTCTTGATGGCGGCCTCGTAGAATTGCATCGCCACCGTGTTCTGCCACGACCAGTTGGTCGGCCGCTCATTCCACCGCTTCAGATAGGCCTGGCCCCATTCCTTGTTGGCCGGTGTATCCGGGAACGTCTCGAGGTAGCGCGTCGCCGACTGGATGCCTGGAGGAAGAGTCTTGATGGCGGCGAGCACGGGATAGTCGACATTGGGCGTCGCCACCGCCATCTGCGAGAACAGCGCATAGATGTTGCCCTGGTTCACGAATGCCGAGAGGTCGCCGGCATAGAGCAGGGTAAACAGCGCCTGGGGCTTGGCCTGGATCAGCTTGGTGATCACCTCGGTGAAGTCGGGCTGGCCGAGCTTGGGCCAGGCTTCGGTGGTGATCTCGATGTCCGGCTTGAACTGCTTGAAGAACTGCAGGTATTGCGCCGTGGTGTCGCGGCCGTAGGCGTAATCGGGCGAACAGGTCGCCCATTTGTTGAGCTTCTTGGCGTCCGCGTAGGCCGAGAGATAGATGCTGCCGGCCACCGCGTCGTGCACGCCCTGGCGTGCGACGCGGAAGGCGGTGGGGGCCCGGATCTTGGGGTCGGCGGTCAGCGACGAGGTCTCGCTGTTGGTATGGATACAGGCGACGCCGAGGTCGCGGACGACTTCCTGGACGGCGAAGGCGCCGGACGAGGCCTCGGCATCGATCAAGAGCTCGCATCCGGTGCTGTTCACCAGCTCGCGCGTCAGTCGGGCGGCCTCCTGGGGCTGCCCCTTTGAATCGCGGAATACGAATTCGATGGGCCGGCCGAGAAAGCCGCCGCTTGCGTTGATGCGATCCTGCTCCATCATCAGTGCATTGCGGGAGGACGTGCCGAGCAGCGCGATCGGCCCGGACAGGATGCTTTGCATGCCGATGTGCAGCGTATTGGCCTGCGCCCTGGCCACCCAGGGAGCGGCAAGCAGGCTGGCCGTCCCGCCGGCCAATAGAGTTCGACGCGTAATGAAATCGCTCATTGAAATGCACCTCCCGTGACCTGGTTATCGCGGCCTGTCTTCGCAGGCCGGTTTTTTTATTCAGGCGGCCGACTGTAGATCGGCGATTACGTTCCGATCAAGCCGCATTTCGGTTGCTGCCGATTGCCTGCACAGCGTCGGACGGCCCGGTCGTCGCCGGGCAGAGCAATCATGTTTGCAACCGGGTAGGTGGCCACCGAGACTCGCCGGCGATGTTTCGCCCGGCGAAATAACCTCTCTTGCCGGCGTTGCGAGAGTTGCCGGCCTGAGTCCGTCCTTGCTGCCATGCAGCAAGCGCTGAACGCAATTTCGTTGGCGGCCCCGCGTCGAGGACCTGCACAACCGCCACAATCCTGTGCTAACAATCCAGCGTCCTAAAGAATTATAGAAACAAGTTGAACAGGGAGGACGACATGCTGCTGCGTTGTGCGAAAGTCCTTGGCGCGTTGACGATAGGACTGCTCCTGACGGCCGCCGGAGCGATGGCGGCCGAGGCCCCGAAAGAGATGAAACTCTACGTGTTCAGCTCCGGGGCGTTGAACCTCGACAAGTCGATCATCCAGAACGGCGCCAGCGGCAAAGTGCAGATTCCCGTCGGCTTCTTTCTCATCCGTCATCCCAAGGGAGACGTGCTGTTCGACTGCGGCAACAACGACAAGATCATCACCGATGCGGATTACTGGGGGCCGTTCGTGAAGGCGCTCGATCCGGGTCGCTCGCCGGACATTGCCATCGACACCCAGCTCAGCAAGATCAACGTCAAGCCGTCCGACATAAAATACGTCGTGCTCGGCCATTTCCACGTCGACCATGCCGGCAACATCGGCAAGTTCCTGGATTCGACCTTCGTGTATCAGCGCGACGAGATCAGGAATGCATTCTGGCCGGCGCCGGGCTATGCGACGTTCTTCATCAGTGATGATTTCGCCATGTTGCGCAATGGCGTCGGCGGCTCGATGCCGAGCAAGTACAAGACCATCGAGCTCGACGGCGACCTCGATCTGTTCGGCGACAACAGCGTCTACATCCATCGGTCGGTATCGCATACCCCCGGCAGCCAGATCATGGTGGTGCGGCTGCCGAAGACCGGAACGGTCGTGCTGACCAGCGACGCCGTCTATCTGCAGGAGAATCTCGACAAGAACATCCTGCCGAGCATCGGCAGCGTCTATGACCCGGTCGGCATGCTCGACGCCTATGCATGGGTCAAGCGGGTGCACGACGTCGAGGGCGGCGACATCATCTTCGCGCACGATCCGGACGTCTACAAAGCCCACAAGCACTCGCCCGAATATTACGAGTGATCGAACAACGAGCCGTGCGCGGAACGCGATCCTGGACCTTGCGCCCGGGATCGCGTTTGGACGATTTCGGGCGCGCGCGCCTTTCCTGCATCCGGGTCTTGTAAGCTAATGTCACCGCTCGTGCTGGCCGAGCATGTCACCAAATGGTACGGGCCGCGCCGGGCCGTCACCGATGTGTCTTTTGCCATCGCGCAGGGCGAAATCGTCGGCCTGCTTGGGCCGAACGGCTCAGGCAAGAGCACGATCTTCCGCATGTTGACCGGCTATCTCGTGCCGACCTCCGGCCGCATCGAGGTCGCCGGTCATGACGTCGTGACAGATTCGCTTTCGGTTCGCCGCCTGATCAGCTACGTGCCGGAGGACGCGCCGCTCTACGATCACATGCGGGTCGGAGAGTTTCTCCACTTCATGGCCAATCTCAGGGGATTGAGCGGCCGGGCAGCGAGGGCGGCCGTGGACGAAGCGGCCGAGCGGCTGGATCTCACCAACGTCATGACGCTCCTGAGCGCAAAACTCTCGCGCGGTTTCCGGCAGCGTGTCTCGATCGCGCAGGCGCTATTGGGAAAGCCCCGGGTGCTGGTGCTGGACGAGCCGACCAGCGGACTCGATCCGCACCAGGTCATTGCCGTTCGCGATCTCATCCAGTCGCTCGCGGGAAACCACACCGTGCTGATCGCCTCGCACATCCTCCCTGAGATCGAGAAGATCGCCTCGCGGGTCATGATCCTGCTGGACGGCACGCTTCTCACCGCCGACGCTCTGAGGGAGAACGCGCAAGCAACAATGTTGCGGCTTGCGGCAGCCGCGCCGGAAGAGGCGCTTCGAAGCGTGGTCTCGGCCATCGCCGGCGTGCGCGACATCGCTGTCGAACCCAATGCCGGCGCTGCAGCGGCGCATTACCTGATCAGGGTCGAGCCGCGCGCCTCCCTTGCCGCCGAGATCGTCGCGGCGCTGGTCGGAGCCGGCGTCGCCGTCTCCGAGCTGACGGAGGTCCGTCCGGATCTCGAGCGGGTGTTTCTCGAGCTGACGCGACGGTCGTCGAGGGCTGCCGCATGAGAAGCTTTGCGATCCTCCTGCGCAAGGAGGAGATGGCGCTGTTTTCCTCCCCGATCGCCTACGCCGTGATGACCGTCTTCCTGCTCATCATGGGCTATAGCTTCACGCTGACATTGTTCATCAGCCATCAGCCGAGCATGGTGCACGTCTTCTTCCAGATGTTCGTGCTGTTCATGCTGACCGCGCCCTTGATCACCATGCGGCTGCTGGCCGAGGAGCGAAAGCTGCGGACGATGGAGGTGCTGCTCACCGCGCCGGTCTCCGAGGTCGCGATCGTGCTGGCAAAATACGTCGCCAGCATGAGCCTGATCGTGCTCATGCTGCTGCTCTCGGGCTGCTACGCGGCGACGCTGGCCTGGTTCGGCGATCCCGATTTCGGCCCGATCTACAGCGGTTATCTCGGCCTCCTGCTATTCGGTTCGGCCCTGGTTGGCGCCGGGCTGCTCGCATCGGCGCTCACGGCCAACCAGGTCATCGCGGCGCTGATCGCGCTCAGCGTTTTCCTGCTGCTGTGGATCATCGACAATTTCGGCTGGCTGCTGCCGAGCCCGGCCGACACGCTGGTGGTGAACCTGTCGCTCGCGGTGCATTTCCGTCCCTTTGCGGTGGGCTCGATCTACCTCTCCGACGTCGGTTTCTTTCTCAGTGTCACGCTGCTGACGCTGCTATTGACCGTGCGTGCGCTGGCGCGGCGGTAGGAGAGGCGAATGTCGTGGCGTACCCGATCCGATCTGGTCATAGCCGCGCTGATCGCCGCTGCACTTGCATTTGGGGCGCTCGGCTTCGCAGGATTCGGCGAGCGGCTCTCGAACGGCCTGCTGTTCGTGGCGTGGTCGCTGACCTTGCTGACGCTGTTCGCGCTCGCAGTCCGCCTGCCGCTGCGCGGCCGCGGATCGCGGTGGTCGGCCTGGGCCGCCAACGCGCTGATTGTCAGCGGCGCGGTGGGTGTGGCGATCGCCGCCAATGTCGCCCTTTATCGCCACGACGTGCATTTCGACGCGACCCGCGAGGGGTCGAACACCCCACCCCGGCAACTCGCCGATGTCGTCGGCGGGCTGCGGACCCCGCTTTCGCTCGTCTACTTCTATAACGCCAGCGACCCCAATGCACTTGGCGTGCGGGACATGATCGAGATCGCGGCGCGCAACCAGCCGCTGCTGGCGTTCCGGGCCATTGATCTCGACAAGGAGCCGGGGCTTGCACGCGATCTCGGCGTGCGCTCCTACAATACGGCGGTCTTGCAGGCCGGCGACCGCAAGGTGCTGGTGGAGAACGTCACCGACGCCGCGCGTCTCGGCTATGCCGCGCTGCGGGTCCTTCGGCAGCGCGTTGAGACGATCTGCTTCGTGACCGGCCATGGCGAGACGTTCCGCCCCATGCCCGGCCACTACCATTTCAGTCATGTGGAGACGCTGCGAGGACATGAAACGCCGGGCGCCGACGACGTGCTGGTTGCCGAGCCCGAGCAACTCGACCGGCTTCAGCTGGCGCTCAACGAGATTGGTTTCGAGATGCGCCCGCTGGTCATGGCGACCGCGAGCGCAATTCCGGCCGATTGCACGGTGGTCGCCGAGATCGGCCCGCGAACTGCGCTGGCGGCGGATGAAACGGCGCTGCTGGTCGACTATCTCAAGGGCGGCGGCCGGCTGGTGATGTTGATCGATCCGCAGCTTCCGCTTGGGCCGGAGCTGCAAAGCGGCTTGCTTGCTCCGCTCGGCCTGTCGAGTGAGCCGGCGATTGTCATCGATCCGCTGAACCATTTCCGCACGGATCCCGACAAGGTGGCAGTGCCCTATTACCCGCCGCATCCGATCACGGCGCGTCTCGCGCTCACGGTGTTTGCGCAGGTGCGGCCGATCCGCCTTGCCCAGCCACCGGCGGCGGTGAGCTCCAGCATTCTGGCGGCGAGCAGCCAGGACAGCTACCTGCGGCCGCCCTCGGCTGCCGGCGGCATCACGGTCGCAGCCGGCGGACAGGCACCTGCAGAGGTCGATCGTGGCGCACAGGCGCTTGCGGTGGCACTGGAGGGCCGCTTTCCGGGCGGCTCTGCCGACAAGCGCTTCAGGCTGGTGATATCGGGCACCAGCAAATTCGCGACCAACGAATATTTCTCTTATGTGTCCAATGGCGAGCTTTCGGTCGCCATCATGCGCTGGCTCGCCGAGGACGAGTCGTCGCCAAGTCTTGCACCGCGGACCTACAATCTGCCTGAAATCGTGCTGACGAGCGGCCAGATGCGCAATACCTTCATTGCACTCGAGTTGTTGCTGCCGCTCAGCACGGCCCTTCTCGGCTTCGCGATGTGGTGGAGGCGGCGTTGACGGCGACGAGGCTGCCAGCTGTCCGATGGAAGACGCCGACGGCCATGGTCGTGCTGCTGATGCTTCTGGTTGCCCTGGTCGTTTCGGGACAATGGCCGGAGCTGCGCAACAAGCTGCCGTCCGCGCCCAAAGGCCTCCTCGCCATTGCGCCGAGCGAGGTTGACGGCGTCGACATTCGTTCGGGCGCCGACAGCATCGCGTTCCGGCGCCAGCCCGGCGGATGGACGGTCGACGGTGTGGACGGTGCCGTGCCGACCGAGCTTGTCGCGCACATCGATACGGCGTTGAAGTTCCTCGAGGTCAGCGAGCCGACGCGTGAGATTGCCGCGGATGAACTCGCCGCCGAGAGCTTTGCAGCGTTCGGGCTCGATCCGCCGTCCGAGGTCGCGGTGCTCGAAGTCCATTCCGCGGTCGCGGCAGCCGTGAATTTCGGGACGGCGAATCCGGCGGGTACATCGCACTATGTCAGGCTGGGCGGCGCACCGACCGTGTACCTGATGCCGCGCCACGTGACGGAGGAGTGGCGGCTGGTGTTCGACATGGCGCGGCGCCTGCAGGGCAAGTCCGGATCGGCCGCGGCCAGCCGCAGCGCCGACCTGCTGTTGCCGGTCTCGATGGCGCAGGTATGGGCCATCGAGATCGTGGCAGGCGGCAAGCTTACCCGGTTCGAGCGCGACGCGGCGGGGGCATGGTTCAGGCACATCGGCCAGCATACACATGCCGCCGGCGGCGATAGTCACGTCGCCGATCCCGCGCAGGCAGAGATCATTGATGTCGCCTTCCGCGGCTTCGATGCAGCGGTGGCGGAGACGCGTCTGGCGCCGGGCGATGCGCCGAATCTCGCCCAGTACGGCCTCGCGCTGCCGACGCTGATCGTGCTGTTTTACGCACGCGACAGTTCGACACCTCTGGCGCGGCTCGAATTCGGGGCTGCCGCCGACAGGCTCGATCGCTATGCCCGGCTGGCGCCCGATGGCGCCGTGGTCACGGTCGCGGAGTTCGAGCCCAGGCGTTTGACCGAGCTCCTCAAGGCGGTCGGAGCGGGCTCGTGAGGTTGCACGGCGTGCTACTGGCGGTCGCGATTGCGCTTGGCGCCATGGTCGCCGCGCAGGCCCATCAGGTCAATCTCTCGACCGCGCGGGTGATGTTGGGCGATCATCGCACCGTCAGCGTCGAGGTCGGGCTCAAGGGTAGCGACGCGGACCGCCTCGCCGGCACCGCGATTTTCGATGTGCGGCGCGACCAGGTCGACCCGGCACTGGTTGCGGCGTCGGCCGCGCCCATCATCGCCTATGTCGCCGCGCATATTGCCGTGACCGGGGCGGGAGGGAAGGCTTGCGTACCGGACCCCCCGACGCTGGTGTCCGACGGAGACGGCGTGATGTTTCGCAACCGGTTTTCCTGCCAGGATGCCGATGGCGATATCGTCTACCGGTCGACGGTGCTGACCGACAGGGATCCCGCAGCGCGCCAGGTGGTGTTGATCGGGGAAGGCGATAACGCCCCGCAGGCCCTGCTCGATGCCGTCAACACCGCAGTCACGCTGTCGGCGCCGGCACCCTCGCTGCTCTCGACGCTGCAGCGCTATCTGGTCACCGGCATCGAGCACATCTTCCTGGGGTATGATCACATCGCCTTTCTGGTCGCCGTCGTGTTGTGGGCACGGCGGCTTGTGCCCGTCATCAAGATCGTGACGGCATTCACGATCGCCCATTCGATCACGCTCTCGCTGGCCACGCTCAACATTGTCGTCATTCCCGGCGCCATCGTTGAGCCCGCCATCGCGGCATCGATCGTGTATGTCGCGCTGGAAAACTTCTTCACGCGCAATATCGACGGCCGCTGGCGGATCACCTTTGCGTTCGGGCTCATTCACGGCTTCGGCTTCGCAGGCGCGCTGCGGGAGATCGGCCTGCCGACGAACGCCGTGGTCACCGCGCTTGCGGCTTTCAATATTGGCGTTGAGATCGGGCAGGTGGCTATCGTGTCGATCGTGGTTCCGGCGCTGATCGCGCTGGACCGGCTCATGGCCGTCGACAGGACCAAACCGATGAGGGCGGCGACCCTGGTCTATGCGCTGTCGGCGCTCATCAGCGTTCTCGGCAGCTATTGGTTTCTCGCGCGCGTGTTCGACGCATGACGGAGGCCATGGATCGGTAGCGGCCAACGGACTAAGTTAGCGCGTCAACCGTGCATCTTGTTCAACTAAACCCGATCGGGACCAGCAGATATGGGCCTCTTCAGCAATCCGTTCGACTCCACGCGCGAAGCCGCGCTGGTCACAGGTGCGGGAAACGGCATCGGCCGGGCCATCGCGCAGGCGCTGGTCGGGGAGGGCGTACGAACCGTGTTCGCAGACGTGAGTGGGGACAGAGTGGCCGCAGCGATCGCTGCCGCACCGCATCCCGAGCTTGCGGTGCCATGGGTTGGCGATCTCGCGCGCCGTGAGAGCTGGGACGTTCTGCTGACCCATGCGCGGAACGCGATCGGGCAGGTGACCCATTTCGTTCACAGCGCATCGCCTCCGCGCCGCGAGGCCGACCACGCATTCGCAGTGGATGCCGAAACGTGGGAGGAGATGCGCGCTGTCAATGTCGACGCCGGATTTTACCTGTCGCGCGAGCTCGCGCGTCAGCTTATCGCAGCCAGGACGCCCGGATCGTTTCTGCTGCTGACGTCGCTCCACGCAGGCACGCCGCGAAATCTGCCGCATTACAGCACATCGAAGGCTGCACTTTCGATGTTGGTGAAGGAGTTGGCAAAAACCCTTGGCCGCTTCGACATCAGGATCAATGCGCTCGTTCCCGGGGCAATCGCCGCCGGCGGGTTTGTTGCCGATTCATCCCTGGCCCGGCACATTCCGCTCGGACGTCTCGGCAAGGCCGAGGATCTGGCGCCAATGGCGCTCGCCGTGCTTTCGAACCGGATATCCGCCTACGTCACGGGAGCAGCCTTCGTGGTCGACGGCGGCCTGTCGCTGACGAACTGGTTTGATCCGCCGGCTCTGGAAGGGCTGTGACGTCAACGCAGTCGGCAACAGGGTTACACCCAGCCGCCGTCGGCGATGTAGTTCTGGTTGGTGCAGGCGCCGCTGTCGTCGGCGGCGAAGAACAGCACGACGCGGGCAATGTCGTCAGGCATGAGCTTGCGCTTGAGGCATTGGCGCTGCATGAGCTCGGCCTCACCTTCCGGCGTCAACCACATGTCCTGCTGCCGCTGGGTCATGATCCATCCGGGCAGAATGGAGTTGACGCGGATGTTGCTCGGCCCGAGATCGCGGGCGAGTGCACGGGTCAGGCCCTGAACGGCGGATTTGGCCGTGGTGTAGCAGGGCATGTTGCCCTGGCCGATGACCCAGCTCACCGAGCCCATGTTGACGATCGAACCGCCCCCTGCCTGGATCATGTCGGGCGCGACCGCCTGGGCGGCAAAGAACTGATGTTTCAGGTTGACGGCGATCCGCTCGTCCCAGAACTCCGGCGTGACGTCCGCGATGGCGTGGCGATCGTCGCGGGCCGCGTTGTTGACCAGGATGGTGATCGGCCCGAACGCGTCGCGGATGCCGGCGACCGCGCGTCTCAAGGCGGCGATGTCGCGCAGGTCGGCGTGCTCGAAATGCACGCTGGCCTGCTCGGGGAGGCTGGCCTGCAGCTGGCTCGCGGCCTTCGGATCGATGTCGATGAAGCCGACCCGCGATCCCTGGCCGACGAAACGGCGCACGATCGCCTCGCCGATGCCGGAAGCGCCCCCGGTCACCAGAACTGTGCGGTCCTTGAGGCTTGGATAGGTGGCACCCTGCATTGGCATCCTCTCAATTTGCCGACTGAACGGCATCGGTTGCGCTGATTCGGCTCCAACAACAATCGCGGCTGCCGACGTTCACTCGGTCGTCTCCATGTGATTTTGATCCACAGCCCGCAGCGTTCGCCGCACCATGCCGTCGACGATGGCCGTCGATTCGCTTGGACGCAGATATATCGCCGTGGACTTGAGCAGCCACGGCAACACCGCCTGGTCGAGCCGCTCCTCATAGGCGTGGCGCATCATGTCGAATGCCTGCAGGCCGGGGCCCGCCAGGATAACATGGTGCGGGCGTAGCACCGATATCGTCGCGGCGACAGCTTCGGCAAGCGCGCGGCCCGCCTGCTGGAACAAGTGCTCGAGATGGGGATCGCCGCGGCGCGCGCGCTCGCGCAGCAGCGCCATCTGCGCCTCGGACGGCTGTTGCGAGACCGCCGGCGGCAGGTCGATAAAGGTGCGGGCGTCGCGATAAAGCGCATAATCGGCGAGATAGGCTTCGACGCAGCCGCGCTGGCCGCAGCGGCATTGCGGACCGTTCGGCGCCAGCTTGACATGGCCGATCTCGCTGCCGGCGCCGCCGCCCCAGCCCGCTTCACCGTCGACAACGACGCCCATGCCGACGCCGTGGCCGACCATGATCGTGGCCGAGAGGCCCTGCGCCAGGGCGGGCTCCGAGGCAACGAGATCCAGCGCGACTGCGACCGCGTCGTTCGCCATCACGACGTCGACGCCAAAGGCTTCACGTACGGGCTTTGCCAGATCGACGTTGGTGACTGACAGTGCCGGACTCCATAAATGCCGGCCGGTGTCGGCATCCACGATGCCCTGCACCGCAATCCCGATTCCCAATAGCCGGCGGCGCGGCGTGGCCGTCGCATCCAGCATGGCATCGATCTGCGCAATCACGAGTTCGCACAGCGCGTCTGCATCGAGCGCGCGCGTCACGACCGCCAGTCGCGACTGGGCCAGGCTGGAGCCACTGAAGTCCGCGATCAGTGTCTCGATCATGTTCATGCGCAGCGAGACCGCAATGATGCGCCCAAATTCCGGGTTGAGGGTCAGCAGGACCGCCGGGCGGCCCCGGCGACGGGCATTCAGCCCGTCCGTATCCTCGTCCTCGCTATCGTCGGGCCACGTTGCTGCCGCGTCCGTCTCGGCTTCGCAAAGCAGCTCTTCCGCCATCAGTCTCGACGTTATGGATGAAATGGCCGGGAAGCTCAGCCCGGTATTGCGGGCGAGCTCGACGCGCGGCTGCGGCCCTTGACGGCGCAGGACGTCGACGAGCCGGCCGCGGTTCGATCCGCGACCCACGCTCGGGGCACGCCTTTGCGGTTCTGGCTGGTCATCCATCGTGTTTCTTTAATTTGCTTGATGAAATTAATCAACCTGCGAGACCGAATCGTCACCCAAAAAGCACAGCTGAAACTGTCGCGGCTTACCTCTCATACTATCGATACTTGAGAAAGCGGACAATAACATCCTTGACTGGGCATTTTGCTCCGCCTAATTTGTTCGCGCGGTAAATAAAATAAGGCGCAGCAAGGCGCCGCGCATCAAGCCCTCATAGCGGGGTGGCAAAAGGGAGGTGAACATGACGGGCTCAATGAAGAAATTGATCGTGCCACTGCTGGCGAGCGCAGCCGTGGTCGCGATGGCCACGGGAGTGGCGCAGGCACAGCAGAAGAAGACCGTCGCGCTGGTGACGAATGTCGCGGCCGACTTCTGGACCATCGCCGGCCGCGGGCTCGAGAAGGCGCAGAAGGAGCACCCGGACTACAATATCGAGCTGATCGTCACCAATGAGGGGACGGCGGCGGGCCAGCGGCGCGAGCTGGACGACCTGATGGTGCGCGGCGTCGCCGGCATCTCCATCTCTGTAGACGACGCGCCGCACGCAACCGAGGAGCTCAACAAGGTTGCCGCCAAGACCGTGCTGATCACCACCGACAGCGACGCACCGCAGAGCAATCGGCTCGCCTATATCGGCACCGACAACGTCGCGGCCGGGCGCCAGGCGGGCGAGGAGATCAAGAAGGCGCTGCCGAACGGCGGCAAGATCGCACTGTTCGTCGGAACGATGGACGCCGACAATGCGCGCGAGCGGGTGCAGGGCATCAAGGAAGCGATCGCCGGCACCAAGGTCGAGCTGGTCGACGTGTTCACCGATCAGGTGGACTTCGCCAAGGCCAAGGCGAACATGGAGAACGTGCTCGTCAAATATCCCGACATCGCGCTGATGTCCGGCCTCTGGAGCTACGAGACCCCGCTGATCTACGACGCCGTCAAGGCGGCGGGCAAGGCCGGCAAGGTCAAGATCGTCGGCTTCGACGAGGATCAGCGGACGCTGCGGGGCGTTTCCGACGGCACGATCGAGTCCACCGTCGTGCAGCAGCCGTTCGAGTTCGGCTATCTCTCGGCCACCAACATCATCAAGACGCTGAACGGCGACAAGTCCTGGATCCCGGCGAACAGCAAATTGATTGTGCCGACCAAGGTGATCAGCAAGTCCAACGTCGCGGAGTTCACCGCAGAGATGAAGGAACTGCTGAAGAAGTGACTTCAGTGTGCTTCAGCGCCCGGCTGCCAAAGGTGGCCGGGCGGGGCGTCGTGCCGGAGGAAACGCCGAATGGCGGAGATGCTGCTTGAACTCGCCGGGATCAGCAAGACGTACCCCGGTGTCAGGGCCCTCGATGATGTCAACCTCCGCGTGTATCGCGGCGAGGTGCTGGGCCTGATTGGCGAGAACGGCGCCGGCAAATCGACGCTGATGCGCGTGCTCGGCGGCGTGATCGCGCCGAGCGAGGGCGTGATCCGCATCGGCGGCAACGAGCACGCCCGGATGACGGTGAGCGAGGCGACGCGGGCGGGCATCGCCTTCGTGCACCAGGAGCTGAACCTGTTCGAGAATCTCGATGTCGCGGCCAATGTTTTCATCGGGCGCGAGAAGCTGACCGGCGGACCGCTGAAGCTGGTGGACAACGCGGAAATGTGCGCCCGCGTGACGCCGCTGCTGGAGCGGCTGGGCGCCGATTTCACGCCGAGCACGCTGGTCGATAACCTGTCCATCGCGGAGCGCCAGATGGTGGAGATCGCCAAGGCGCTCTCGATCGACGCCCGCGTGATCATCATGGACGAGCCGACCTCCAGCCTGACGATCTCGGAGACCGAACGGCTGCTGGAGGTGATTGCCGACCTGAAGGCGCACGGCATTTCGGTGATCTACATCTCTCACCGGCTGGGCGAGATCATGACCTGCGCCGACCGCGTCGTGGTGTTGCGCGACGGGCGCACGGTGGGAGAGCTGGCGCGAGACGAGTTGAGCCATGCGGCAATGATCCGGCTGATGATCGGCCGCGACCTGAAGGCGCTGTATACGCCGCCGAAACAGTCGCCGCAGCCTGGCGGCTGCGACATCGCCGGCCTCGTGACGTCGGCCTTTCCCGACCGGCAGGTCAACCTGTCGGTGCGGCGCGGCGAGATTCTCGGCCTCGCAGGGCTGGTGGGTGCGGGCCGCACCTCGCTCGCGCGTGCGGCCTTCGGCATCGACCCGCTGCTGGGCGGCGAGATCAGGATCGACAATGCGCCGGTCGGTGTCACGTCGCCCCGGGACGCGATCAGGCAGGGAATCTACCTGGTGCCGGAGGACCGCAAGAAGTCCGGGCTGGTGCTGGAACTCCCGATCCGGGAGAACGTGACGCTCGCGAGCCTGCTGAATTATGCACGCATGTGGCTGATCGACGGCGCCGCCGAGCGCAAGGTCGCGAAGGAGCAGGCAAGGAGCCTGTCCATCAAGGCGCCGAGCATCGACATGGAGGCGGTGACGCTTTCCGGCGGCAACCAGCAAAAGGTCGTGCTGGGCAAGTGGCTGTCGATGCAGCCACGCGTGATGTTCTTCGATGAGCCGACCCGCGGCATCGACGTCGGCGCCAAGAGCGAGATCTACGCCCTGATGCGCGAGCTCGCCGACCGGGGCGTCGCAATCGTGATGATCTCCTCCGACATGGAGGAGGTGATCGGGGTCTCCGACCGCGTTGCAGTGATGCACGAAGGCAGCGTCAGCGGCGTGCTCGAGCGCGAGCAGTTCAGCGAATACAACGTGTTGCGGCTGGCGATCGGCCAAGCGCTGGAAACCATGGAAGCCGCTGCGCCATGATGAAGAAAGAACTCGGCCTGTTCCTGCTGTTGGCGCTGATCTCGGCGATCACCGGCGCGATCAATCCGGCCTATCTGTCGTTCGTGAACCTGCTGAACATGGCGAATCTGATCGGCCTGTTCGGCGTGTTTGCGCTCGGCGAGGGGCTTGTGATCATCACCGGCGGCATCGATCTCTCGCTCGGTTCGATGTTCGCGCTGCTCGGCGTCGTGTTCGTCGACCTTCTGACAACCTATCAGATCTACTGGCCGCTTGCGCTGGTGCTGGTGCTGCTCGGCGGGCTGGCGCTGGGGGGCATCCAGGGTTTCCTGATCACGCGGCTGAAGATGCAGCCCTTCATCGTGACGCTGTGCGGGTTGCTGATCTATCGCGGCGCCGCCCGCTACTATACGAGCGATTCCACGCGTGGCTTCGGCTATGGTGACGAAGCCGGCACGCTGAGCAACATCGCCTCCGGCAATATCGCGGGCATCCCGAACACCTTCATCTTCCTGATCATCCTTGCGCTGATCCTCGGCGTTCTGCTGCACCGCTCGGTCTACGGGCGCTGGCTCTATGCCGTGGGCAAGAACGAGGAAGCGGCGCGCTTCTCCGGCATCAACACCAATGTCGTGATCGCGACCGCCTATATCATCAGCGGCGGACTTGCCGGGGTGTCGACCGTGCTGTTCGTGTTCTACACGAACTCGGTCTCGCCGAGCTCGTTCGGCAATTTCTACGAGCTGTATGCGATCGCGGCTGCCGTGCTGGGTGGCTGCAGCCTGCGCGGCGGCGAGGGCTCCATTCTCGGCATCGTGCTGGGGACGGCGCTGCTGCAGGTTCTGCAGAACCTCGTGAACATCCTCGGCATCCCCAATTCGCTGAACTTCGCAGTGATGGGGACGGTGATTCTGCTCGGCGTGCTGGCGGATCAGCAATTGCAGGCCCGTCGCCGGCGCAAGGCGGCGCTGGCCGGCCTCGCCCGCACGGCGCCGAGATCGACACTTGTGCAGGCAAAGCCGAGCGCATCGCCGCGCCAGGCGACGGCGTTGCCGACGAGCACGGGCGACAAGGCATGACGGTTCTATAGAAGGCCACGACCGGGCGCTGCAAATTTGGTCGCGGTCAGTTGAGTAGAGGGAACAAGGGGAGAAGTTCGATGCGCAAGATGATAAATCTCACGGCGCTCACGTGCACGCTGGCGCTGCTGGCCGGACCCAGCTGGGCCGAGGACAAGACGCTCGCCATCGTGGTGAAGGGTCTCGACAATCCATTCTTCGATCTGATCCGCCAGGGCTGCGAAAAGGCCCAGGCCGAGCTCACGGGCGGCTACAAGTGCTATTACACCGGGCCGGCATCGACTTCGGACGAAGCCGGAGAGGTGCAGATCATTGATGATCTCCTGACCAAGGGCGTCGCCGCGATCGCGATTTCGCCCTCGAACGCCCCGGCCATCGCCAACGTGCTGCGGCAGCGCAAGCCGACGATTCCGATCATGACCATCGATGCCGACCTGCTGCCGCAGGATCATGCGCTGCGCCGGACCTATATGGGAACCGATAACTATCTGCTGGGCGTCAAGCTTGCCGAGCAGCTGAAGGCGCAGAAGCCGAACGGAGGCAGTGTGTGCCTGGTGCTCGGTAATGTTGCAGCCGACAACATCAACCAGCGCGCCGCCGGAACCCGCGACACGCTGGCGGGCAAGAAGGGTGTGGAACGACTGAACGGAGAGAACGGCTGGAAGGAGATTTCCGGTTGTCCGCTGTTCACAAACGACGACGCCGCCAAGGGTAATCAGATGATGGCGGACGTGCTGACCGCCAACAAGGGCCTCGATGCCTTCGTTCTGGAAGGCGGCTGGCCGCAATTCGCGCCGCAGGCCTATGCCCAGCTCACCGGCCAGTACATGGACCGGATCAAGAGCAAGCAGCTGGTGCTGGTTGTCGCCGACACCCTGCCTCCGCAGATCGAGGCGCTCAAGGAGGGACGCAGCAGCGCCCAGGTCGGCCAGCGGCCGTTCGAGATGGGCTACCGCGCTCCGTTCGTGATGAAGGACATGGTGGAGGGCAAGACGGTCGAGCCGACCTACTACACCGGCCTCGACGAATGTACGCCCGAGAACGTCGGCACCTGTCTGAAGAAGTAGCGCGGCTCATCATGCGAGGCCCTGTGTCAGTGACGCGTGAATCGAGTGAGGCCGGTTCGGACGCAGGTCTGATCCGGCCGGCGGCGCCATCGTGCGATGGGCCGCCTCGATCCATGCCCGAGAGCACGCAAATGGATTTTGCGCTCAAGCAGGAGGGGGCCTCCTCAGCCGCTCCCGGCCGGCCGCCGGTGATCGAGATCGCCGGCGTCTCAAAGCATTTCGGATCGATCCAGGCGCTGACCGACGTATCGGTGACCCTGCAGCACGGCGAGGTCGTCGGCCTCATGGGCGACAACGGCGCCGGCAAATCGACGCTGATGCGGATCATCGCCGGCAATTTTCGGCCGAGCCAGGGCACGATCGCGATCGAAGGCCGCCCCGTCAGCTTGCGCAATCCGATCGACGCACGACGGGCCGGGATCGAGATCGTCTATCAGGATCTGGCTCTGTGCGACAATCTCACCGCCGCCGCCAATGTGTTCCTCGGGCGCGAGCTTCGCCGGGGCTTCGGCCCGTTCCACGTGCTCGACCACGCCGCCATGGTCCGCCGCGCCGGCGCGCTTTTCAAGGAGCTCAAGTCGGAGGCACGGCCGAGAGATCTGGTGCGTCACATGTCCGGCGGCCAGCGCCAGGCCGTCGCCATTGCCCGCACGCGGCTGAGCGACGCCAAGATCGTGCTGATGGACGAGCCGACGGCCGCCATCAGCGTGCGGCAGGTGGCGGAGGTGCTCGACCTGATCCGCCGACTGCGCGAGCAGGGCCTCGCGGTCGTGCTGGTCAGCCATCGCATGCCGGACGTGTTCGCGGTGGCCGACCGCGTCGTCGTCCTGCGCCGCGGACGCAAGGTCGCCGACAAGGGCATTGCAGCGACTTCGCCGGAGGAAGTGACCGGGCTGATCACCGGCGCGATCGAGGGAGCCTGAAGGCGTGTTCGGACATGGGAATGGATAGGCGATGACGACCTTGCTTCAAGAGAGCATCGACCAGCGCACGCACAGCCCGCTGACGTGGCTGTTGTCGCGCCAGACCTTCTGGGTGTTCGTTGCCGCCGTGGTCGCAGCCACAGCGCTCTCGCTCGCCACCGACACCTTTGCGACGCAGGCAAACCTGTTCAATGTCACGCGCAACTTTGCATTCGTCGGCATCGTGGCGCTCGGCATGACCGCGGTCATCATTACGGGCGGCATCGACCTGTCGGTCGGGTCCATCGTCTGCCTTGCCGGAATCGTGCTGGGGGTGGTGATGAATGCGGGCCATTCGATTTGGGTCGGGATCGGTGCCGCGCTGCTCACCACGCTCGCGGTCGGCGCCGTCAACGGCATCCTGATCGCATACGTGCGCATGCCGCCCTTCGTCATCACGCTCGGCATGCTGGCGATTGCCCGCAGTCTTGCGATGGTCGCCTCGAACAACCGCATGGTCTACGAGTTCGGTCCCGATCAGGCGAAGCTGCTGGCGCTTGGCGGCGGCACGACGTTCGGCGTTGCCAATCCGGTCATTGCTCTCGCCGTACTCGCGCTCATCGGCGGCTACATGTTCCGCTGGACCCAATGGGGCCGCCACGTGTTCGCGATCGGCGGCAACGAGCAGGCGGCCATGGTCGCCGGGGTTCGCGTCAACCGGATCAAAGTGGGCGTCTACATGATTTCGTCGCTCACTGCCGGCATTGCGGCGGTGCTCGAGGTCGGCTGGCTTGGCGCCGTGACCACCAATCTCGGCCAGAGCATGGAACTCACCGTCATCGCGGCTACGGTCATCGGCGGCGCCAATCTGAGCGGCGGCACGGGTACGGCTTTCGGGGCCGTCATCGGCGCCGCGCTGATCGAAGTGATCCGCAACAGTCTGCTGCTCTTGGGAGTCGACACGCTCTGGCAGGGCACTTTCGTCGGCAGCTTCATCGTGCTCGCAGTCATGTTCGACAAATTCAAAGGCTCACTCACGGAATAGGTGGCGCGTGGCTTGTCGCTGGACCGCGATTGATTGAGGAGATCGACGAATATGTGTCCCGTCGAACACAGGTACGACGATATCAAGTCAGTCATCTAGTATTACTATATACGAGTGTCACAATGCTCGGTAGGGTAATATCCAACCTGTAGTTGATTTGTGGCCGCGGCTTCGGCGGTTGAAATCGAAGCGCGCTGGGGAAGGGGGCACGTTCCAGGCTTGAGGGCTTTGGGCGGGGACGTGACACAAGAAAAATACAAAGCCTGGGACGCTGGGAGTACCGGAAAAATGTTGCACAGGTTTTTAAACACCGCACGTCTGTGCGGCGTGGGGATTGCTTTGTCTGCTCTGTGGTGCGGCGGAGCACATGCGGCTGATGTTTTCACGAAAGCTCCGCCTGTCCCTTATGCGACAGCCGATGATTTCTGGACCAGACCGTATCTGTTCGGCGATCTCGGCAGAACGAAGCTGAAGGAGCAGGGCATCTCGCTTGCCCTCACGCTCGGTGACGAGGCCGTCACCAATCTGTCGGGCGGATCCAACAGGACAGCAGCCAACGCCGGCCAGCTGTTCTTTCAGGCCAAGTTCGATATGGCCAAGCTGGCCGGCATTCAGGGCGGCTTGATCGGCCTGACGCTGGTCGACCGCTTCGGCGACAATCTGAATACCCAGGCAGGCATTCCTGCGCTGCAGCTCACCAACGAAGTGTTCGGCCGCGGAAACATTCTCCGCCTGACCGAGCTCTACTACTCGCAGAAGCTTTTCGACAACAACCTTGAACTCAAGGTCGGCCGTCTTCCAGTCGGCTCGGACTTCTTCTTCGGTCTGTGCGAGTTCATCAACTTGACCTTCTGCGGTGGCCAGCCCGGCAACATTCAGGGCGGCTACATCTTCAACTGGCCGGTGAGCCAGTGGGCCGGCGTCGCTCATTACAATCTGACCAAGGAATTGCAGATTTCGGTCGGTGTCTACGACGCCAATCCGAACTATCTGACGACATCGGATCCCAGCATCTACTTCCTGCCGGGCGCCCCGGGCTCGAATCCCGGCTCAGGCGTGCTGGTGCCGGTGGAGTTGACCTGGAGTCCGAGCGGTCCGCTGTACGGGACCTGGAGACTCGGCGGCTGGTATGACAATGCGTCGACGATCGACGGCGGCCTGCCGGGTATCGTTGCGATCATCCCAGGCGTCGGCGGTGTCCCGGATCAAAATCTCGGAGATCAAAGAGGCCGCTGGGGAATCTATGAGTCCATCCTGCAGCGGTTGACTGTCGACGGTCCGAAATCGGAGGGTTGGTACACCTTCCTCAATACGACCGTTGCCGATCACCGGACCGCGTTCCAGGACTACCAGATATCCTGGGGTATCAAGCACACCGGCACATTCTCCTGGCGTCCGGAAGACGAGGTCGCCTTCGCGGTGGGTACGACCCACGTGAATTCAGCCGCCTTCGGCCCGAATGCAGGCGGCAACGAAGTGCCGATCGAGGCCTGGTACGGCTGGCAGGCGACCGGCTGGCTGAACCTCAAGTTCGACGCCCAGTATGTCATCAATCCTGGCGGACGCGGATACAATGGCGCCGGCATCAAGACGGACAATGCCTGGGTTCTTGGCCTGCGCACATTGGTCCACTTCTGATGCGACGGCGGACTGTTCGGTTCGAGACGTTGAGCCGGATCTGACGCGAACGACGTGTGCATGCCCTTATAGCGGCATGCACACGGGTCCCACGACGGGCCCACGAATGAAAGGTGTTCGATCCGTCGGCGGTCGCGCATCCTCGCATTTTGCAATGCAGAGAGCCTCTGCTTGCTCCTCGACATCGCCGGCTATCCCCGTCAGCCAGGCTCCGTGGTGAGCCCAGACGACAAACGCGCATGTCGCGCCGCGTCGGGCCTGTCGACGACGTGCTCCATGGCATCAATGCTGGCCGCCGATATGCCTCGATCAGCCCGACGAGACCCGTCATCGTCGAGGCGTCTGCCGGCCCGGCTTGGCGGCCTGTTGAGGCCCGATCTAATGTTGAAATATTTTAAAAATACAATGAAGGATTGCGGAAGGGCGGGCGCGGAGCGAGACGTTCCCGGTCCAAGGCTAGTCGTGTGATCGGCCTCGGCCCCGGGGCAAGTGCGCCTTCGCTGGCAAATTGAACTTTCGACGAATTGGTGTCGGAGCGATGCGGGTGCTTCCCTGAGGCAGCCAACGGCATGACACTTAAGTTCAAATTCCTTCACATGCAAAATGGTATGAGTCGTGCGCAGCTCGCGGCCGATTCCGCGCCGGCTTCGAATCATTTTTCGAAGCTGGAGGGCGGGCTGTCCTCGCTGTCGATCGGCCCTGCGCTGAAAAACTCCTTCTGTCCGAACGACGGTCCGGCATAAGCTGACACAAATGACTTCCGAACCGGTTCCGGCGCTCGTCATCACGCGGTCGGGGCCGTCCATAGAGGCTCTGAATGCGAACCTTGCTGCAGAAGAAGGATTTCTATGCCGGGCTCTTCATGGTGCTGCTCGGTGCCGGCGTCGTCCTGAACTCGACAACCTATAAGCTCGGCACCTTCATGCATATGGGCCCGGGCATGTTTCCGTTCATGCTCGGGATCATGATGATGTTCGTCGGCGCCTTGATCTTCATTACCGGGGTGGCGACGCCCCTTGACGAGGGCGAGCGGATCCTGCCCGAAAGCATGGAATGGCGCGGCTGGGCCTGCATCCTGGCGGGGCCGCTGATGTTCATCCTGTTCGGCGTGTATCTCGGCATGGCTGCGGCCACCTTCATGTGCGTCTTCGTTTCGGCGCTTGGCGACAGGACCGCAACGCTGAAGGGCTCGGCGATCCTGGCCGCCTGCATCACGGTGGGGGGCTGCTTGCTGTTCTCCTACGTTCTGAAAGTGCCATTTCCGCTGTTTCGTTGGGGTTTCTAGATGTTCGCGACCGCTCTTGCAGATCTCTGGTACGGCTTCGGCGTCGCTTTCGAGCCGCAGAACGTCATGTGGTGTTTTGTCGGCGTGCTGGTCGGCAACATGGTGGGCGTGTTGCCGGGAATGGGACCGCTTGCGACGATCTCGGTCCTGTTGCCGCTGACCTTCGGCATAAAGCCGGTCGGCGCGATCCTGATGCTGTCGGGCGTATTCTATGGCGCCCAATATGGCGGCGCGATCTGCTCGATCCTGCTCAATCTGCCATGCCATCCGCCGCATGCAGTGACCTGCCTGGACGGCTTCCCACTGACCAAGCAGGGGCGCGGCGGCGCGGCGCTCGGCATCACGGTGCTTTCCTCCTTCGTCGGCGCGTCCTGGGGTATCACCGAGATGATCTTCCTGGCGCCGGTGCTGGTGAAGGTCGCGCTGCAATTCGGTCCGACCGAGATCTGCTCGCTGATGCTGCTCGGCCTGCTTGCGGGCTCGACGCTGGCGCGCGGTTCGCCGCTCAAGGGCATCGCCATGACTCTGGTCGGCCTGTTGCTCGGCATCGTCGGAACCGACATCGAAACCGGCACGGCGCGTTTCACCTTCGGTATTCCGAGCCTGTTCGACGGCGTCGAGCTGGTCGGACTGGCGCTCGGCCTGTTCGGCATCGCCGAGTTCATGAAGAGCGTGAACCAATATTCCGACATCAACACGCGCTATTCGAAGGTCGGCCTTCGCGATCTGCGCCCCACGCGCGACGAATTTCGCCGTTCGATCCCGGCCATGTTCCGCGGCACGATCATCGGGAGCCTGTGCTCGCTGATTCCGGGAACCGGCCCGACCATCGCCTCGTTCATCTCCTACGCGGCCGAAAAGAAGATTTCCAAGACGCCGGAGAAGTTCGGAACGGGCATGATCGAGGGCGTTGCCTGTCCGGAGGCCTCGACGCATTCTTCGGTGCAGGGCGACTTCATCCCGACCATGAGCCTCGGTATTCCCGGCGACGCGGTGATGGCCCTCATCCTCGGTGCGCTGATGATCCAGGGCATTGTGCCCGGGCCGCTGCTGATCAAGGAGCACCCCGATATTTTCTGGGGCCTGATCGCGAGCTTCTGGATCGGCAACGTCATGCTGGTCGTGCTCAACGTTCCCCTGATCGGGTTGTGGGTGAAGCTCCTGATGATTCCCTACAAGTACCTGTATCCGAGCGCGCTGTTTTTCGTCGCGATCGGCGTCTATTCGACCAACAACGACATGTTTCAGGTCGGCGAGACTGTCGTGATCGGGCTCGTCGGCTATCTGTTGCTCCTGCTCGACTTCCATCCGGCCTCTATCCTGCTCGGCTTCGTGCTGGGGCCGCGGTTCGAGGAAAACTTCCGTCGCTCGATGTTGATCTCGCGCGGCGACATCCTGGTCTTCGTCGAACGTCCGATCAGCGCCTTCTTCCTGTTGCTGTGCGCAGTGCTGCTGCTGGCGCAGATCTATGTGCGTCTGCGCAAGCCGCGAACGCTTTCGATCGAGTTCCCGCGGGATGTGACGAGCGTGGGATAGACGGGGACACCGGTGCTTCCCAGAGCGTCGGCGATCGGCGCTTGCACTTGATCAGCAGGATCGGCTCGGGGCCGATCAAGCTGTACGATTGCTGCGGTTCGGCATGCCGCCGAGCGCGATGATGTCGGCGCTCAATCGCTCGACGGTGGTGCGATGCCGCATCGCGGTCTGCCGGATCAGCGTGAACGCATCGTCTTCGCAGAGGCCATGGTGACGCATCAACTGCAATACGGCACCGAGGACCACACGCCGGGCGCGGATCCGGTCTTCGAGCTTCTCGACATAGGCCGCACCCTCGCTGCGCCGCTGCGCGCAATCGAAGGCGACCACGAGCGCGGTGTAGAGACCGGCGGAGCGCAGCGGCTTGATCAGGAACGAGGCGGGTTGCAGATCAAGCAGCCATTTCAACCGGCTTGGGGTCTCGGTGCCGATCAAGGCGATTACCGGCACACTCGTCTTGAGCGGGGGAGCGCTGTCGGGCTTGATCGGGATGCTGTCTGCATCGAGGATGATCACGTCGATCCCGCTGTCTGCAACCGCCAGGGCTTCCGGATCAGTCTCGGTCACCGACATGCCGAGCCGGCCGAGCTGCCGTCGCAGCATGGACATGTCCCGCTCGTCTTTCATGATCGTGAGCGCGTGCCGGCCGCGCACGGAGAATGGCGATGGTCTGGTCATTTCACCACACGCAGATGCGTCGGCCGCCGCGCGGTCGCATCCCCTTGCCTGTCCAGTGTTGCGCCGATCGAGGCGAGATCGAGATGAGAGAGATAGGGGTCGGGGCGTTCCGGCGCGTCGGCCTGCCAGAAGATGTCGAACCGGCAACCGTCCGCCGAGCGGGCGAGCCGCGGCGTGAGAAAGCAATGATTGTTGTCAGGGTCGACCCAAATCGGCCCTTGGGGAGAGTCGTAACGGTGATTGGCGGCGGCGCGCCGGACCGCGGCGACATCCGCCGAGCCTGCGCGGCAGATCGCGCGAGCCAGCAGCATGATGCAGGTGTAGGTCGATTGGCTGTCCACCGAGACGTGGCTGTCATCGCCATGGCGCGCCTTCCAGCGCGCGACGAAGGCCCGGTTGTCCGCATCCTCTATGCTTTCGAAATAGGCCGACGATGTGATGCAGCCGACCGAGGCGGCGGACCCGATCAATTTCAGCTCGGGTTCGCACAGGCTGCAGCTGAGCATGGGAATGGAGAGTCCAGCGCGCACCGACGCCGCGTGAAGCGCGCGCATGAAGCTGTAGCTCGACTCCCCGACCAGCGTATTGAAGACGGCGGGTGGCCTGCGATCGATGATCTCGCCGATGATGTGGTCGACGGAGGTGTCACCGAGCTCCAGCAGCCGCTCGGCGAGCAGGCGGCCGCCGGCCGAGGTGACGAGCTCGCGCAGCACGCGATTGGTTTCCCAGGTCCAGACATAATTCGAGCCCACGCAGAACACGTCGCGCGCGATGTGCTCCAGCATATGCCGCACCAGCGGCACCACCGTGTGGTTCGGGGCGGCCCCGACATAGATCACATTGTCGCTGCTCTCGAAGCCCTCGTAGCGTGCGGGGTGCCAGAGCAGGCGCTCGGTGCGTTCGACGATCGGAATCACCTGCTTGCGCGAAGCCGACGTGTAGCAGCCGACGATGTGCCCGACACCCGCGCTGCGAATGAGATCCTCGCAGGCATTGTGGTAGGCCGGGACGACGCCGCCGGGATCGCGCAAATGCGGGGTAAAGCTGAAATCGAAATCCTCGCTCCGATTGACCTCGTCGACGGCCATCAGGGCGCTCTTTTCCATCTCGCGCCCCATCATGGCGTAGGGACCCGATCGGGAGAAGATGAGGCCGAGCGGGATGGACGGTTTTGTCATCAGGCGTATCCGGAAGTCTCGTCGCGGGCATCTGATTGCGCGCATCAATGATTGTTCGGCCGATGCACGCTTGCGCGCCAATTGTGCGCGCTCGCTCAAAAAAGCGTCCCGCGCCAGATTGACAAGCCCGGCGAGACTAAGACACAATCCATCCCGACGTAAATACGTGTGAAACGAAGCAGTCCCGCGCAGCCGATGCCGTCTGGGTGACGACCTCCGTAGTTTCGTTTCGGCACGTCGAGCGACGCGACCATCGATAGCCAAGGCAGTGTAGCCATTCGGGGCCCTTGCGGGCCACGGGTGGCTTTTTTCGTTTGTCTGCCGAACAGCAAGGACCAAGAGCAACATGGCGGTTCGTGTTCCGACCCATGAGCAGATCAATCATCTCGCGTCCGACTTCGGTCTCGTTCTGACCGCGGAGGAAGTCGTTGCGTTTCAGCAGGCGTTCAAGGGGCCGCTGTCGTCCTACGGCCGGCTCGACGAACTGGTCGCTCCGAGCCTCGCGCCGGTGCCGCCGCGCTCGCCGGGCTATCGACCGCCGCCATCGGAAAACCCTTACGGTGCCTGGTACTGGAAGACGGATATCAAAAGTGGCGCCGACGGACTCTTGAGCGGCAAGACGGTCGCGATCAAGGACAACATCTGCGTTGCAGGCGTGCCGATGATGAACGGCTCGGCCTTGCTCGAGGGCTACGTGCCGGAATTCGATGCCACCGTCGTGACGCGGATCCTTGAGGCCGGCGGCACCATCGCCGGAAAGGCGGCCTGCGAGGACCTCTGCTTCTCGGGCGCAAGCCACACCTGCGCGACCGGCGTGATCCGCAATCCGCATAACCCGGCGCATAGTGCCGGCGGCTCGTCCGGCGGCAGTGCCGCGCTGGTTGCCGCAGGTGAGGTGCCGATGGCGCTGGGCGGCGATCAGGGCGGCTCGATCCGGACGCCGTCGAGCTGGTGCGGCGTGTACGGATTGAAGCCGACCTGGGGCCTGGTGCCTACCACCGGCTCGATGCCGATCAGCTATTCCGTCGATCATTGCGGGCCGATATGCGCCTCCGTTGCGGACGTCGCGCGGCTCCTGACCGTGATCGCCGGCCATGACGGCTGGGACACGCGCACCATTGCCGCGCGCACCGGCGATTATATGGGGGCGCTCGACAAGCCGGCGCGGGGCTTGCGTGTCGGCATCCTGCGCGAAGGCTTTGGGCATGCGGAAAGCGATCCTGCCGTGAACGAGAAAGTCAGGCAGGCGCTGGCGCAACTGGCCCGGGCCGGCGTCGAAAGCACCGAAGTGTCCGTGCCCTGGCATCTCGACGGCCCGCATGTCTGGAGCGGCGTGATCCTCGAAGGTGCTGCCGAGATGATGCTCAAAGGCTATGGCGTCGGCAACAACGTGCAGGGATACTATCCGCTCTCCATGCAGGAGGCGCTTGCCCGCGGCATGGGAACCCGCATCAACGACGTCTCGCCCACGGTGAAGCTGGTGCTGATGCTCGGTGAATATATGCACCGCAACTATCACGGGCGTTATCATTCCAAGGCACAGAACCTGCGCGTGCAACTGCGTCGCGCCTATGACGAAGCGCTCGAGACGTTTGACGTCCTGGCGATGCCGACCATTCCGTTCACCGCGACGCCGATCCCGTCGGCCGACGCGCCGCTCAACACGATCATCGACGTCGCGCTGAATATGCAGGCAAACACCTGCTCCTTCGATGTGTCGGGACATCCGGCGTTCACCGTGCCGTGCGGACGGGTCAACGGTCTGCCGGTCGGCCTGATGCTGGTCGGGCGTCATTTCGAGGAGCCGACCCTGATCCGGCTTGCCCAGGCCATCGAGGCGAGCGGCGATTGGAAGCTGAATTGAGGCATGATCCGGGCGGGACTGCGATGACGGTTTAGCGACATCACGTCACGTGGCGCGCGGTGAATCTTGTGGACTGGCGTGCGATTTGCACGGATCTTGGGGACAGATCGAGGAGGGCTTGAGCAATGACGATCAATCGCAGGACTTTTCTGAAGAGCACAGCGGCAGCCGCAACCGCCGGATTTGTCTCGTCACCGGCCTGGGCCGAAGACCCGATCGGTGTCGCCAGCATCCACGACCTGTCCGGCGGCCTCGACATCTATGGCAAGCCGATGGTCGACGCCTTGACGCTGGCCGTCGAGGAAGCCAATGCGGCCGGCGGGTTGCTGGGACGGCAGATCAAGCTGATCAACTATGACACCCAGTCGAACATGCAGCTTTACACCCAGTTCGCCCAGCAGGCCGCGCTGAAGGACAAGGTCGCCGTGGTGCATGGCGGTATCACTTCGGCCTCGCGCGAGGTGATCCGCCCGGTGCTCGATCGTTTCAAGACCCTCTACTTCTACAACACCCAGTATGAAGGCGGCGTCTGCGACCGCGACCAGTTCGACACCGGCGTGACGCCGGCGCAGACGGTCGAAAAGCTCGTGCCCTATGCGATGAAGAAATGGGGCAAGAAGGTTTACGTGGTCGCGGCCGATTACAATTACGGCCAGATCACCTCGCAGTGGGTGAAGAAATACGTCATGGAGAATGGCGGCGAGGTGTCCTCGATCGATTTCTTCCCGCTCGACGTCACCAATTTCGGACCGACCATCTCCAAGATCCAGGCGGCAAAGCCAGATTTTGTCTGGTCGGCCCTGGTCGGCGGCGCGCATATCTCCTTCTACAGGCAATGGGCGGCGGCCGGCATGCGCTCGAGCATCCCGATGGCGTCGACGACATTCGCCGTCGGCAACGAGCACATCGTCCTCTCGCCGGAGGAATGCGACGGCATGCTGGTGTGCTACAATTATTTCCAGGAC
>Ga0209062_1000346_pt1 | contig 158240 bp, 163 predicted proteins | sample Coa_R2_2_FD_187158 | JGI IMG/M metagenome (GOLD analysis project Ga0209062, IMG submission 187158) | Surface soil microbial communities from Centralia Pennsylvania, which are recovering from an underground coalmine fire - Coalmine... | ecosystem: Environmental > Terrestrial > Soil >...
CACGCGGCTGTTTGCCGAGCGGGTGATGCCGCAATTGCGCGAGGTCTTCCGAGAATGGGAGGACCGCTGGTGGCCGCGGCCGATGCCGCCGGCGGCGCGCGCCCGTCCGGCGCCGTTCGCGCCGGCGGCGGCCGCGCAGTAAGGCGAGAGCGCCGCCGTTCCCTTCGCCGCCGCGGGCATGGCCGGCTTGCGCAGGCGGCGTTCGCAGGGCCGGGAAGCCGGGCCGCTCAGCCGGCGGCAAGCGCGGCGGTCCGGCGCGCCTGCCGCCGCGGCGCGCCGACCAGCCGGCAGCCGAGCGAGGCCAGGACAAGCCCGAGCGCCGCCGTCACGCCGAGGCGTTCGCCCAGCAGCAGCCAAGCGAATATCGCGGTGACGCCGGGGACCAGATAGAAATTGGCGCTCGCGCGGGCCGCGGTGCCGTGTTGCAGCATCAAAAAATACAAGGCCATTCCGCCGAGTGAAACGACGCCGGCGTTCCACGCGAGGGCGCCGAGCGCGATCCCGCTCCATACGGCGTGCGGCGTCTCGAAGGCAAAGGTCGCAACGAGGCAGACCAGGCTCGCCGCAAGGAACTGCACGGCGCTGCCGGCGAGCAGCGGCACGTCGCGGCAGAAGCGGCCGAAATAGAGCGTACCCGCGATCAGCGCGAGAACCCCGCCGGCCCCGACCGCCAACCCGTCCAGCTGCGCTCCGCTATGCGCCGCGGCGAGCCCGACGGTCAGCGCGACGCCGGCCGCTCCGATCAAGAGGCCGATCCACTGGCGCGGACGCAGCCACTCGCCGAGCAGGGGGCCGGCGAGAGCGGCGGTCATGAGCGGGTGCAGCGTCTGCACCAGGGCCATCGGCGCCGCGCCGACCCGGACCATTCCCCAATGCGCGGCCATGACCATAACGCCGTTGATCAGCGCGCCGGCCACGGCGCAGTGCTGCCACTTCCCTCTCAGCGGCGCCAGCGGCCGGCGCGTCGCCAGCAACGCCGCCAGCAGGACGAGGGCGCACAGGCTCTGCCGCAAGGCGACAAAGGCGAGCGGCGAAAGATAGCGCAGCCCGGCGCGCGTCGCGACGAAGGAGGAGCTCCACAGCAGCACGAAACCGAACGGGGCGAGACGGACGGGCAGGGAACGCCCCGCTTGCCGTCGGGTTTCGGGCCTCACGCCCGCCACCCTTGCGACCTCCCTAGGCAGCGGCGAGGCGGCCGACGCCGGCGATGATCGCCTCCCAATCGTCGGTTTCGCGGCTTTCCGGCGCCACCAGCAGGTGCTCGACGCCGATTTCGGCATAACCGGCGATGCGGGCGGCGAGTTCGCCCGGATCCCGCCCGTTCCACTGGATGCGCATCGAGATCACGAGGTCGGGACGCTCGGCGCGCAGCCGGCGAACGATCGGGGCCGCCTGCGCCGGCGCGAGCCGGCTGCCGTGCCATCCTTGCGCAAGGCGGATCGTGCGCCGCAAGGCCGCCTCGCTGGCCCCGCCGAGCCAGAGCGGGATCGGGGCGGCCGGCTTCGGCATCATGCGCATGTCGGCGATCTCGCCCGCAACATAGCGGCCGCGAAAGGCGATCGGGTCCTCGCTCCACGCCGCCCGCATCAGGGCAAGGCTCTCCTCCATGCGCCGGCCGCGCTCGCGGAACGGCACGCCGAAAGCGGCGAATTCGGCCTCGAGCCAGCCGACTCCGGCCCCGAGGATCAGCCGTCCGCCCGAGAAATCCTGCAAGCTTGCCAAGGCTTTGGCCAGCGGCAGCGGGTGGTGCAGCGGCAGCACGAGGACGCTGGTGCCAAGCCGCACCCGCCGCGTCATCGCCGCAACCCAGGTCAGGGTCAGCACCGGATCGTAGAATTTGGGCGAGGGCGGATAGCTTGCATTCGTCGGGACGATGATGTGCTCGCTGACCCAAAGATCGGCGATGCCCGCGGCTTCGGCCTGCAGCGCCGCGCGTCGGATCAACGCCGGATCGGCCTGCTCCCCGGCATGCGGCAAATGAACCCCCAGCTGCATCGCTCCTCTCCCGAACCGCCGTCGGCGGCGTATTGTCGTCCCGGCCGTGCCGGATCGGCAAGAGACCCCGGTCGGCGCCGCCATGCGAAGGCGCGGTCGGGGAACCGCGGATCCGCCCCGGCGGTTGTTCTCCCATGGAGAGGATGCAAGCCCCGCGCTCAGGGCCCGGCGCGCCGGCCCGGCCGATTGCGACGGCCGGTCGCGAGTTCCGCCGCGGCGACGTCGCGGACGGCGAAGCCGGGCCGCGCGCCGCGAGATCCGCAGCGAGCCTTGCGATCGACAATCTGCGGGCCCTCGTGATCCTGCTCGTGCTGGCGTTCCACTCCGTCCTCGCCTATCTGAGCTTTCTGCCCGCCGCCCCCTTCCGGTTCTCAAGACCGCCCTACGAATGGCGGGCCTTCCCGATCGTCGATCCGCACCGATGGCTCGGCTTCGACCTGTTCTGCGCCTGGCAGGACGTGTTTCTGATGGCGCTGTTTTTCTTCCTGTCGGGGCTGTTCCTGTGGCCCAGCCTGACGCGCAAGGGGGCCGGGCGCTTTCTGCGCGGACGGGCGTTGCGCCTTGGTGTTCCGTTTGCCGCGGTCGTCGCCGTCGTGATGCCGCTTGCCGTCTATCCGAGCTATCTCGAGGGAGCCGCCGATCCCGGCATCGACGCCTATTGGCGGCATCTGTTGGCGTTGCCGTTCTGGCCCTGCGGGCCGATGTGGTTTCTGTGGATGCTGCTGGCCGGCGACGGCGTGGTCGCCGCGCTCTATCGGCTGATGCCGCGCCGGGGCGAAGCCGTGATTCGCGCGTTTGCCGCAACGGGGGCGCCGGGCGGGCGCCTTGCCGGCCTGTTGGCCGCTTCGGCGCTCGCCTATATGCCGCTCGCGCTGCTCTTTGGCGCGATGCCGTGGTCGGCCTTCGGCCCGTTCTCGTTCCAGCTCAGCCGTCCGCTCCTCTATGCCGTCTATTTCGGCGCCGGAATTGCCTTCGGCGCGAACGGCCTCGAGCGCGGCCTGTTCGCCCCGGCGGGGCCGCTCGCGCGGCGTTGGCCCCTGTGGCTGGCCGCGGCGCTTGCCGGCTTCCTGGCATGGATGGCCTTGACCGCGCTGACGATCGCCGACCAGGGCAAGGCGCCCCTTTGGCTGCGGGCCGCCGACGATCTGAGCTTCGCTCTCGCCTGCTTTGCCAACTGCTTTTGCGTTCTGGCCTTGGCGTTGCGGTTCTTGCGGCGCCGCTCGCCTCTTTTTGAGACGCTCACGGACAACGCCTACGGCATGTATCTCGTCCACTACGTTTTCGTGGTGTGGCTGCAATATGCGCTGCTCGGGGCGGCGTTGCCGGCCGTCGTCAAGGCCGGCGCGGTCTTCGCCGGCACCGTGCTGGCGAGCTGGGGGATCAGCGCGGCGCTGCGCCGCGCCGCCGCGGCGGCCCATGTCCTTTGGGCGAGAGGGCTTGCCGGCGCCGCCGCTTTCCGTTAGGCGAGCCGGCGCGCAAACGCGCCGATGCGGGCGATCGCCCGCCGCGCTTCGGGCATGAGCGGCGCGAAGGCGTGCCAGACATGCGGCATGCGCGGCCAGATCTCGAGTTCGACCCGGCATGAGGCGGCGCGCAGGCGCGCGGCGAGCCGCGCGGCATCGTCGTACAAAACCTCGTCGCTGCCGACCTGGATCAGCGCCGGCGGCAAGCCGGAGAGGTCGCCATAAAGCGGCGAGGCATAGGGCGTGCGCGGATCGGCGCCGGCCAGGTAATGGTCGGCCAGCGGCGGCACCCTGCCGACATCGATCATCGGATCGGCGGCGGCGTTGCGCCGCAGCGATTCCCCGGTCAAGGCGAGATCGGTCCAGGGCGACAATGCGACCGCCGCAGCGGGCAACCGCGCCCCTTCGTCGCGCAGGCGCAGCAGCAGCGAAAAGGCGAGCCCGCCACCCGCGGAATCGCCGATAACAATGATCCGCCGCGGATCGGCCCCCTCGGCCAATAGGAAGCGATAGCCGGCGCACGCGTCTTCAAGCGCCGCCGGAAACGGGTGCTCGGGCGCCAGCCGGTAGTCGAGACACAGCAGGCCGGCCCCGGCCGCGGCGGCAAGGCGCCAGGTCAGATTGCGGTAGAGCCGCGGCGAGCCGCTGACGAAGCCGCCGCCGTGCAGGAACAGGATCTGCCGATCCCCCGAGGTGGCGGGCGGGATGATGCGCTCGCCCGCAACGTCGCCGGCATCGACCATGCAGATCCGGAACCCCCGCGGCGGCGGCGGCACGAAACGCTCGGCCGCCGCCAAGCGCCGCCGGATTTCGGGAATGGTGCGACCGCTTCTGCCTTCCTTCATCAAGCGGCGCACGGCAAGGCGCACGAGCTCGGCGCGCACGCTCACGGGCCCGCGAGGCTCCGCCCCCGCTCCGCTCGCGGCGGGACGGGCCCGCCGCTAGGGCGCGCGCACATAGCGGCGGCTGAGGATGCGCAGATGGTCGCGAAAATGCGGCCGCAGCCGCTCGGTCCACGGCGTGCCGGCCGCCCGCTTCCAGGCGGCGCCGTCCGGCACCTCGGAGGAAGCGAGGTGATAGAGGGCGACATAGCGCGGTACGCCCGCTTCATCGCTGCGGAAGCGACGGGCGCACAAGGTGCCCGGCACCGCGGCCAGCGCCGGGATGTGCTCGGTGTTGTACCACTCGTTGAATTCCGCCTCGTATTCCGGCGCAATGTTCATGGCGTTGAGCAGCAGCGCTGCGGCGCCCGCGGGCGCGGTCGCTTCGCCGGCAGGATCTGCTCGCCGGCAAAGCGCATCAGCCGCTTGACCCTGGCGGTTACGCGCTTGGTCCAGGGCGAGGCATTCTCGTAGCCGACCGCGCGGTAGGCGGCGCTCTCCAGCACCGCAGGCGCGGCGAGATCATAGGTCGCCACCGAGATCTTCGGGTTGCGGGCGTCGATCCAGCGTTCGGCGTTAAGAAAGCCCGGCACCCGCAGCCGCTCGGGGATATGCTCGGTGTCATACCAGTCGTGGAATTCGTCCTCGGCAATGCCGGAAAAATCCATCGCCGCGATCAGAATGCCTTTGGCCATTGCCCGCTCCGTTCGGTTTCGGCGCCGTTGCCGGGTCCTGCGACGCTTTCCAGAAGGCGCCGCGGCAGCCTCGCCGGCCCGTGCATATTTGCGTGACTCTCCTCGCGCTCCCTCGCCGCCGCAATCGGACCCGTTGTCCCGCCAGGAGGCTCACCGCCCCTGTCCCGCCTGGTTGGCGATAGAGTCGCCGCCCTGGCCGACGGGCGCGGAGGGCGGCGGCGCGGGGGAGAGGGGGGCCGGCTGGCGGCGCGGCGGCGCCGATGCGATCTTCGCTCCCGGTAAGGCGCCGACAAACAGCTCGACCGCATCGCTATCGGGAACGACGCCGCTCGGCGTCACCCGGGGTTCATAGGGGATGTTGAAGCGGGTGAACGCGTCGGCCAGGATCTTCGCCGTGTCGGAAGCCTGCTGCGGATTGGCGAAAAGAGTGACGCCCACGGCGCGGATGTCGCCGAATATCCGCGTGACCTGCGGGCCGCTCGCCTGCCAGCCGGCCGTCCGCAGCAGGGCGACGAGCTGATTGGCGTAATCATAGGCCTCAAGATCGCCGGGGATCACCGAGACGAGGACCGTACGGCTGCCGGATTTTTTCAGGTAAGCCGCCAATCCGGCCGCGGTGCCGGGGGCAATGACCCGCGCCGGGGCGCGCTGCTGCAAGCGCGCGAGCCGGTCTTGCAACGCCTTGACCCGGGCGGCCAGAGCCGCCGTCGCGGTCTTCCGGTCCGGCTGCAGCAACGCCGCCCCCGGCTTCTCGGCAAGCGTGTTTTGCGCCTGCCATGCGGTCCCGGCCACGGCCAGCGAGCCGCCGACAAAGACCGCCGCCATCCACAGCCGGCGCATGCCGCGGCGCGCCGGCGGGGAGCCCGCCAGGGTCAGGCTCAAGGCCGCGATCAGGACTACAAGGGCGGTCGGCACCCAGACCGCCAGCGGACTGGCCGACAAGCGCAACAATGCGGACAGCATGCAAGCCTCGATCCGTCAAGCCGTCCCAACGGGGCGGCGCGCCGCCCCGCGCCGGGACAACAACCGCTCGCGCAGATTCTCCTGCCCGACCTCCGTGGCAAATCTCAGGCGGCCTGCACCGCCATCTCCGGCTCCCGGCCGCTGCCGACAAACAGCACCATGACCGCGGCGGCGAGCAGCAGCAGACCGGAAAAGATGAAAGCTTCAAAATAGGTGCCGAAAGCGCTGCGCGCCACCCCGCCGAGATAGGCCGCCGAGGCGCTGCCGATCTGATGAATGACGGTGATCCAGGCGACCATGATCCCGGTCTTCTCGGTGCCGACGACGCGGCTCAACAGCCGCACGGTCGGCGGCACGCTGGCGATCCAGTCGAGCCCGTAGAAGACGCTGAACAAGGCGAGACCGTAAAACGAGATGCCGAAGGCGAACGGCAGGTATAGCAAGGACAGGCCGCGCAGCCCGTAATAGCAGGCGAGCAGCAGACGATTGTCCCAGCGATCGCTGAGCCAGCCCGACAGGGTGCCGCCGATGAAGCTGAACGTGCCGGCGGCGGCCAGGAGGCCGGCACCGGCGACCTCGGAGAGGCCGTGATCGACGCAGGCCGGGATCAGATGCGTGCCGATCAGGCCGTTGGTCGTGGCGCCGCAGACAAAATAACCGCCGCCGATCAGCCAGAAGTCGCGCTTTCTCGCGCCGGTGCCGAGAGCGCGCAATGCCAGCGCCAACGGATTGCCAACCGAGGCCGGCTCCGCCCGCGGCTCGCCGACCGCGCCGTAGGGGGCAAGGCCGAGATCGGCCGGGCGCTCGCGCATCAGCCACAGCAGCGGCGGCACCGAGGCGATTACGAGCCCGGCCAGCGTCAGCGACATGGCGCGCCAGCCGGCGGCGGTCGCCAGTTCCGCCATCGTCGGCAGAAAGACGAGCTGGCCGGCGGCGTTGGCGGCGGTCAGGACGCCGATGACGAGCCCTTGCCGCACCCGGAACCAGCGGGCGGCCATATAGGCGGACAGATAGGAGCCGATGACCCCGGTGCCGGCGCCGACGACGAGGCCCCACAACAGCACCATCTGCCAGGCCTCCCGCATCGCCGCGGTCAGGGCCACGGCGGCGGCGGTCAGAGCCAGCGCCAGCGACATCGTGCGGCGGACGCCGAAGCGGTCCATCAATGCCGCCGCAAAGGGCCCGACCAATCCGTAGAGCAGCAGGTTGATGCCGATCGCCAGCGAGATTGTCGCCCGCGACCAGTGGAATTCGCTTTCGAGCGGCACGATCAGCACGCCGGGCGCGGCCCGCACGCCGGCGCCGAGAAACAGCACGGCAAAAGTGAGCGCGGCGATGATCCAGGCATAGTGCATTCTGGTCGCGGCAGCCCGGATCTGCGAAACCGTCACGGCGTCCTCCTCAGATGACCGGGGTGGGCAGCGGCCGCCCGGCAAAATGCGCGGTCAGATTGGCGATCAGCAGATCGCCCATGGCGGCGCGCGTCTGATGGGTGGCGCTGCCGATATGCGGCGTCAGCACCACATTGTCCATCTCGGTCAGCGCCTTCGGGACGAACGGTTCGTCCGCGAAGACGTCGAGCCCGGCGGCGCCGAGCTTGCCGGCCTGCAAGGCCGCCACCAGGGCGGCTTCGTCGACGACCGAGCCGCGCGCAATATTGATCAGGGTGCCGGCGGGTCCTAGCGCCTCGAGCACGGGCTGGTTGACGAGGTGCCGGGTCGCCGCGCCGCCCGGGCAGGCGACGACGAGGATCTCGCTCCATTCGGCGAGCGCCGCCGCATCGGCAAAAAACGGATAGGGGATGTCGGGTTTTTGCCGCGGACCGCCATAGGCGATCGTCATGCCGAAGGCAGCCGCGCGCGTCGCGATCGCCCGGCCGATCCGGCCGAAGCCGAGAATGCCAAGGCGGCGCCCGCCGAGCGAGCGGCCGAAGCGCAGCGCGCCGGTCCGCCAGTCGCCGCGGCGCACAAAGCGGTCGCCTTCGGCGATCCGGCGTTCGACCGCCAGGATCAGTCCGAGGGCAAGATCGGCGGTGGCGTCGGTCACGACGTCGGGGGTGTTGGTGACGCGGATGCCGCGGGCCCGGGCGCTGGCGAGATCGATGCGATCGACGCCGATGCCGAAGCAGGCGATGATTTCGAGCCGCGGCAGCGCGGCGATCAGATCCGCCGGGCAGGGATCGAGAGCGTAAACCGCAAGGCCGCGCACCCGCGGCGCGATCGCGCGTAGCAGCGCCGCGCGATCCGCCGCCTGCCACAGGCGGTGCACGACGAACAGCCGTTCAAGCCGTTCCTGGGTCGGCGGGTACAGGGGCCCGACGATGACGATTTCCGGCCGCATCGGCCCTCCTCTGCGCCCATAGACGCCCGACCCCGGGCCAAAAGCAACCCTCTTTCGCAATGCGGGCTAGTCGCTCTCGATCGGCTCGGTTGCGCTGATCTCGATGCCGAAGCCGGCAAGGCCGACATAGGTGCGCGAGTGCGTCGCCAACAGCCGGATCGACGAGATCCCGAGATCGCGCAGGATCTGCGCGCCGAGCCCGACCTCGCGCCACTGCGCGCTGCGCTCGCGCTCCGAGCCGGTTCCCTCGATCGCCGTCGTCGGCACCCCGGAGGTGCCGTCGCGCAGATACACCAGCACGCCCTGACCGGCCGCCTTGAAGCGGGCCAAGGCCTCGTGAATCGGCTTGGCGCCGCCGAACACGTCTCCGATCACATTGGCCCGGTGCAGCCGCGTCGGCACGTTCACGCCCTCGCCGATGCCGCCATAGACGAAGGCGTAATGATGCACCTCATCGAACGGCGTCACATAGGCGTAGCCGGTCAGCTCGCCGATCTCGCTCGCCACCTTGAATTCGGCGATGCGGGTGACGAGCTTCTCACGGGCCTGGCGATAGGCGATCAGGTCGGCCACCGAGATGCGCTCGATCCCGTGCGCCGCGGCAAAGGCGGCGACCTCGGGGCCGCGCATCACGGTGCCGTCGTCGTTGACCAATTCGCAGATCGCCGCCACCGGCTCGAGCCCGGCGAGCCGGCACAGATCGACCGCCGCCTCGGTATGGCCTGAGCGCATCAACACGCCGCCCTCCTTGGCGATCAGCGGGAAGATGTGGCCGGGCCGCACGAAGTCCGCGCGCCCGCTATTGCCGTTGGCGAGGGCCCGGATCGTCGCCGTGCGATCCTCGGCCGAGATGCCGGTCGTCGTGCCGTGGCGGTAATCGACCGAGACCGTAAAGGCGGTGCCGTGGATCGCGTCGGCGTCGGCGACCATCGGCGCCAGGTGCAGGCGCCGCGCGATCTCGCTGGTCAGCGGGGCGCACACAATGCCGCAGGTATGGCGGATGATGAAGGCCATCTTCTCCGGGGTGGCGTGCACCGCGGCGAGGATCAGATCGCCCTCGTTCTCGCGGTCGTCGTCGTCGGTCACGATAATGATGTCGCCACGGGCAAAGGCCTCGATCGCTCGTCGAATGCGGGATTGGAGCACTGCCGTCCTCTCCACAAGGGCTCAGGCGAAGCCGTTGGCGGCGAGAAATTGCGGGTTGCCCGTTTGCAGCTTGGCAAGGGTCAGACGCCACAGCAGCGCGCGGGCGTCGCGCTCGCGCGCCGGCTGGCAGGCGAAGGCGCCGCGCCGCAGATCGTCGGCAAAACGCCGCAGCAGCCCGCCCGTCCCGCCCTTCGCCCGGCCGTTCCGCGGGTCTTCCCCGCCTTTTGCCCCGCCGCAGAACGGAGCGGCGGCATAGAACCTCCTCAGATCCCTCAGGATTGCGGCAAAGGGCGCATCCGCGGCCGCGGCGTCGCGGGCGCCAAGCGCGATGGCGGCGGCGACCAGCCGCGCCTCGTCCTGCCGCTCCGGCGGCAGCAGCGGCACCAGCTCCTGCTGCAGCACATCACCGGCAAGGGCGAGAAGGGCGGGCCCGCTCGGCGCCTCGCGCATCTGCGCAAGCTCTGCGGCGGCCTGCCGGAGGCGTCCTTTCCCGGGGGCGAGCCGCATCCGGGGAAAGGCGGGGTCGAGCAGCATCAGGATCTCGAGTTCACTTTCGGTGGCGCGCCGGCCGGTCAGGGCGAGATCGAGGTTGCGTTCGCCTCCCAACATGTAGCGGTCGCATTGCTGCAACGCAATGACCGCCCACCGCACGCTGGCAAAGACCTCCCAGAAATAGACCCGCCCGGCATCGATCCGCCGCGCCGCCGCGCTTTCGTAGCCGCGATAGAAGGAGCGCCGGTCGGCGATGCCGCCGGCCTCGCGGTCGAGCCGGGCGAAGCGCCAGGCTTTGCAGCAGAACCAGCCGATATCCTCGTGCGGATCGCCCCAGCCGGCGAACTCCCAGTCCAGGATCGCGGTAAGCGCGCCATCGGCCACCAGATAATTGCCGGTGCGGAAATCGCGATGGCAGAGCACCGGCGCGATCGGGTCCGGCGGATGCGTCTCCAGCCAGCGCAGCCCCCACTCGAGCACCGGCCGGGGCTCCGGGCGGCGATCGAGAGCGGCGCGCAGCGCGGCGATCCGGCCTTTTAGATCGCGCTCTTCCAGGAAGGGAAGGTCGCGCCGCGGCGGGCGAATCCGGTGCAGGCGCGCCAGTTCGCGGCCGAGCCGTTCGGCGATTTGCGGGAGGGCCTCGGCGCCGGTGATCCGTGCGGGCGCCGCGGTTCCCGCAATCCGGCGCATGACGAAGAACGGCCGGCCGCAGACCGTGCCCTCGGCGCTCGCAAAAAGCGGTTCGGGCACCGCAAGCCCGGCCGCGAAGACCGCCCGCAATACGGCGAATTCCTCGAGCGGCGCGAGGCTTTCGGCGAAACGGACGGGACCCGCGGTGCGCAGCACAAGGCGCTGTTCGCCGGCCAACGCGCCGCCCGAAAAACGCGCGTCGACGCGCCAGTTCTGATGGATCGCGCCGCCCGCAAGCGGCGCGAGCGCGGTGATCTCGACCGCCGCCGCCCCGCTTTCCTGCGCCAGAAAACGCGCCAGTGCGGAGCGCTGCGGCGCTTCAGATCGCGGCGACGCCGTGGCCGCCGTCGACGGCGATGACGGCACCGGTGATATAGGCCCCGGCCGGGGAGCACAGCAATATCAGGGCGCCGTCGAGATCCTGCGGCCGGCCAAGGCGTTTTAATGGAATGCGGTTGATCAATGCCTTGCCGGCCTCGGTTTGAAAGAAGGCGCGGTTGAAATCGGTCTCGACATAGCCCGGGGCCAGCGCGTTGACGAGAATACCGTAGCGCGCCAGTTCCATGGCCAGGACATGGGTCAGATGGGTCAACCCGGCCTTTGCCGCGCAATAGGCCGGCACCCGGCCGATCGTGCGCGAGGCGAGCACCGAGGAGATGTTGACGATGCGGCCCGGGCGCCCGCGTTCGACGAGGTGACGGGCGAATTCGCGCGCCATCAGCCAGGCACCTTTGAGGTTGGTGTCGAGAACATAGTCCCAATCGGCTTCGGTATGCTCGAGCACCGGCTTGGCGACGACGACACCGGCATTGTTGACGAGAATCGATAAAGGGCCGAGCCGCTCCTCGGCGGCCGCGATCGCCGCCGCAACGGTATCGGCCCGGGTCACGTCGCAGGCGATCGGCAGGGCGCGGCCGCCGGCGGCCGCGATCTCGCGCGCCAGCTCATCGAGCAGTTCCAGGCGCCGTGCGGCCAGCGCCACCTTGGCGCCGGCGGCGGCGAGCAGTGCCGCCATGTGGCGGCCGAGGCCGCTGGAGGCGCCGGTCACGAACGCGACCGCGCCGGTAAGGTCGAAACTGGGCAGCGCCGTCATCGTGCCATCTCACGCCGACAGGGCGAGGCCGGCAAGGACTGGGCTATAGAATTTCGAAGCGATAAGAGGGTAAAATAGGAGATCTTTCTTATAATCATTAGGCTGAAACCGGATTTCAAAGTCAAAATTTTGAGGGGCTATTTTTAGTGTTTCTTCGTCTTTGCGTATCATCGGCTATGTCTCGATTTCCTTGGCGCGTTCGCGCAGGGCGAATTTCTGGATTTTGCCGGTCGCAGTCTTCGGCAGCGGCCCGAAGACGACGCTTTTCGGCACCTTGTAATGGGCAAGGTTGTCGCGGCACCAGCGGATGATGTCCGCGCTCGAGACCGGTCCGGCATCGGGCTTCAACGTGACAAACGCGCAGGGGCTCTCGCCCCATACCGGATCGGGCCTGGCGACGACGGCGGCCTCCATGACCTGCGGATGGCGGTAGAGCGCCTCCTCGATTTCCAGCGAAGAGATATTCTCGCCGCCGGAGATGATGATGTCCTTGGCACGATCCTTGATCTCGATATAGCCGTCGGGATGCAGAACGGCGAGATCGCCGGTATGAAACCAGCCCTCGGCGAAGGCCTCGGCGGTCGCGGCAGGGTTCTTCAGATATCCTTTCATCAAGGTATTGCTGCGCAACACGACCTCGCCGATCGTCTTGCCGTCGGCCGGAACATCGCTCATGGTCGCGGGAGCGACGACGCGCTGCCGGTCGAGGATCAGGGATTGCACGCCCTGGCGCGCCATGCGGGCGGCGCGCTCGCCGATCGGCAGCGCCGCCCATTCCTGCTGCCAGGCGCACACCGTGGTCGGTCCGTAGCTCTCGGTCAGGCCGTAGAGATGGGTGATGCGGAAGCCCATCCGCTCCATCGCCGCGATGACCGCCGAGGGCGGCGCGGCGCCGCCGGTCGCGGCCTCGACGACATGGTCGAAGCGGCGCTTGACCGTCTCGGGCGCGTGGACCAGCAGGTTCAGCACGATCGGCGCGCCGCACAGATGCGTGACCCGATGCTCGGCAATCGCCGCGAAAATCGCCGCCGGATCGACGCGGCGCAGGCAGACATGCGTGCCGGCGACCGCGGTCACCGCCCAGGTATAGGTCCAGCCGTTGCAGTGAAACATCGGCAGGGTCCACAGATAGACCGAGCCGCGGTCAAGGCCGAAGGTGATCGCATTGCCGAGCGCGTTCAGGAACGCGCCGCGGTGGTGATAGACGACCCCTTTCGGGTTGCCGGTCGTGCCCGAGGTGTAGTTGAGCGCGATCGCCTGCCACTCGTCCTCCGGCATCCGCCATGCCGCGGCGGCGTCGCCTTCGCCGAGAAAGGCCTCGTATTCGGTGGCGGCAAGCGGCGTCCCGCTGCCGTCGTCGATCTCGACCAGCGGCAATGCCGCACCCAGTTCGGCCAGGGCCGCGCGGACGGTCGGTGCGAAGCCGCGATCGGCGATCAGCAGCTTCGCCTCGCTGTGGCGCAGCAGGAAGGCGATCGAGCGGGGGTCGAGACGGTAGTTGAGGGCGTTCAGCACCGCTCCCGCCATCGGCACGCCGTAATGCGCCTCAAGCAGCGCCGGCACGTTGGGGGCCATCACCGCGACGGTATCGCCGAGCCCGATGCCGCGCCGCCGCAACGCATCGGCGAACCGGCGGCAGCGGGCGTAGAACTCGCGGTAGGTGAAGCGCCGCTCGCCGTCGATGACCGCCGTCTTGTCGGGATGGACCGCCGCCGCCCGCACGAGAAAGGACAGCGGCGTCAATGCCGCGAAATTGGCCGCGTTGCGCGCCAGGTGCGGCGCCTCATAAGGCTGCGGCGGCACGAGAGAACTCCTTTGCTGCCCGCTCCTTAGGCTGCATCCTCACGACCGCGGGCGGCGCCGTCAAGTCGCCCGATCGCGGCCGCAGAGCCGTCCCGCAGAATCGCGCTTGCAAAATCGCGGCGGCGGTCTACATTGAGGGCGTCGACTCCGTGGTTCGGCCTGCTCGCCCTAGCTCGCAACGAGCGTCGGACCTGCTAACCGTTCTCTAGCGAAGTTTGACCCGCCGCTCGCCATCGAGAGGCGGTTTTCGTTTATTTGAAAAGGATCTGCAATGGCTAGCGGAACGGTAAAATGGTTCAATGCCCAGAAGGGTTACGGATTTATCCAGCCTGATGAGGGGACGCAGGACGTATTCGTCCATATCTCCGCCGTCGAGCGCGCGGGGATCGGCAATCTGCACGAGGGCCAAAGGATCAGCTACGAACTCGAGCACGGCCAGCGGGGAAGAGTTTCCGCCGTCGCCCTCCGGGTCGAGTAGACAATACCGACGACCGGCGCCGCCCGATGGGCGGCGCCGGCCATTTCTGCCGGAGGGTCGATGCCGTCGCACAAATTTGCCGTAGGACAGATCGTCCGCTTTTCGCCCGATCGTCATCAGCAGGCGCTCAGAACCGAGCGCTTCAAGGTGATGCGCCTGCTTCCGGAAGCGGACAACCAGCTGCAATACCGCGTCAGATGCGAGCGGGACGGGCACGAGCGCGTCGTCCGCGAAGACCAGCTCGCGCGCTTCTAGATTTTCGCCCGCCGCGGCGCGAGAGCCGCGACGGGCGCTATCGCGGCTTGGCCCTGCGAAACCACCTCTGGCCCTGGGTCACCGCCTCGGATTGGACCCGGCTCTTGTGCCGGGCGATCCATGCTTCGGCTTCCGCCTCGGTGGCAAACCGGCTGACCGTGGTCGGATAGGTCTCGGGTATGGCGACTTCGACGCCGAAATAGCCGCCGTCCAGCGCGATCACCCGATAGGTGGCTTCTGCATGGGGGTGCGATTTGGCCATATTCCCGATATGGTGCCGCGGGCGGCTGTTTGAAACCCGAGGCGCCGGAAAAGGCGGCTCGCAGCCGCCACCGGCCCGCCGCGGCGGGCCGGTGGCGGCGCCCAAGTAAAGGCCGGCAAAGCCCGGCTCGGGGTCGGGCAAACCGGAAGAGCCCGACAATGCGCCAGGACGGAACGGGCCGCGTTGGGGGTCAAGCCGCGGCCGGACCGGGGCGCGGGCGCCCTATAACCGGCTGCGGCCGGCCTGTAATATCGATCAAACCAGTTCCGGCGAGGCGGCGGGTCGATGACCGGGCGTTTCCAGCGGTGGTTGCGGGGGGTGCCGTGGCGGCACGTCTGGATCCTGGGCTTGCTCGTACTGCTGCTGGTATTGGCGCTCTTCGGCCTGTTTCCGAAGCATTGAGCGCCGCGGTCACGCCCGCCGCGCCAGCCCTGCCTTGACCGGCGCCGCGGCGGGCGGGGCGTTCGCGGGCTTGCCGGCACGGGCGATCTTGACGAGGGTTTGCAGCAATTTGGCGACGCCGGACAGGCGCTCTTCCGCATTCTGCCAATTGCGCAGATAGACGAGCTTCTGGTCGGGCCGCAGCTTCAAAGCGCCGGCCTGCTGCCGGATCAGCGCGACAAGGCCCTCGGGATTGGCAAAGCGATTGCCGCGCAACGCAATCACGGCGCCCTTGGGTCCGGCCTCGACGCGCTCGACCCCGGCCTCCCGGCACCAGCGCTTGATCTCGATGACGCGCAGCAGGTTTTCGACCGCGGGCGGCAGCGGGCCGAAACGGTCGATCAGCTCGGCCGCGAAAGCGTCGATGTCGCGGCGCTCGGAGAGACCGGCAAGGCGGCGGTAGAGCCCGAGGCGGACGCCGAGATCGGCGACATAACTCTCCGGGATCAGGACCGGCGTGCCGAGGGTGATCTGCGGGCTCCATTCCTCGGCCGCGGCTTCGCCGTCGCCGCCGGTCCGGGCGGCGGCAACCGCCTCTTCCAGCATGGTCTGGTAGAGCTCGATGCCGACCTCGCGGATGTGACCGGACTGCTCGTCGCCCAACAGGTTGCCGGCGCCGCGAATGTCGAGATCGTGGCTTGCCAGCTGGAAGCCGGCGCCGAGCGTGTCGAGCGTCTGCATGACTTCGAGCCGGCGCCGCGCGGTTTCCGACAGCAGTTTCCCCTCCGGCACGGTCAGATAGGCGTAGGCGCGCACCTTGCCGCGCCCGATACGGCCGCGCAGCTGATAGAGTTCGGCGAGCCCGAACATGTCGGAGCGATGCACGACGAGCGTATTGGCCGAAGGGATGTCGAGCCCGCTTTCGATGATGTTGGTCGACAGCAGCAGCTCGAAGGCGCGCTCGTCGAACGCCGTCATCACGCGTTCGAGCGCGGAGGCGGCCATGCGGCCGTGCGCGACCGCCAGCTTGATCTCGGGCACGAGCGCGGCGAGCGCACTGCGGATCTCCTCGAGATCGGCGATCCGCGGCACGACGTAGAAGATCTGCCCGCCGCGGTCGCGTTCCCTCAGGATCGCATCGCGGATCACGACCGGATCGTAGGGCATCACGAAGGTGCGCACGGCCAGCCGATCGATCGGCGGCGTCGCGATGACGCTCATCTCGCGCACGCCCGACAATGCCAGTTGCAGGGTGCGCGGGATCGGGGTCGCGGTCAATGTCAGCACATGGACATCGGCCTTTAATTGTTTCAGGCGCTCCTTCTGGACGACGCCGAAATGCTGCTCCTCGTCGATGACGAGAAGACCGAGGCGGGCGAAGCGCACGTCCTTGGCCAACAGAGCGTGGGTGCCGATCACGATGTCGAGCCGGCCCTCGGCGAGGTCCCGCTTGACCGCGCGCGCCTCCTTCGCGCCGATCAGCCGCGACAATTGGCCGATCCGCACCGGGAAGCCGACGAAACGCTCGCTGAAGGTCCGGAAATGCTGGCGGGCGAGCAGGGTTGTCGGCACGACGACCGCAACCTGGCTGCCCGACATCGCGGCGATAAAGGCGGCGCGCAGGGCGACTTCGGTCTTGCCAAAGCCGACATCGCCGCAAATCAGCCGGTCCATCGGCCGGCCGGAAGCCATGTCGGCGAGCGTATCGGCGATTGCGCGCAGCTGATCGTCGGTTTCGGGATAGGGAAAGCGGGCCGCGAATTCGTCGTAAAGCCCTTCGGGCGGGGTTAGGACCTCGCCCGGCTTCAACTGCCGCTCGGCGGCGACGCGGATCAGCTCGCCGGCAATGTCGCGGATGCGCTGCTTGACCCGCGCCTTGCGCGACTGCCAGGCGATGCCGCCCAGCCGGTCGAGCGGGACTGCGGCGTCCTGCGAGCCGTAACGCGACAGGACCTCGATGTTCTCGACCGGCACATAGAGCTTGTCGTCGCCGGCATAGACGAGGCGCACGCAATCATGCGGCGCGCCGGCGACATCGATCGTCTCCAGCGCCTCGTAACGGCCGATGCCGTGCTCGGCGTGGACGACGAGATCGCCCGGCGCGAGGCCGGTTACCTCGCTGATGAACGGGTCGATATTGCGCCGCCGGCGCGGCGTGCGGGCCAGCCGATCGCCGAGGATGTCCGGCTCGCTGAGGACGGTGAGCTGCGGCGTCGTGAAACCCTGCTCGATCGCCAGAACGGCAAGCCCGACCGCCGAGCGCGGCAAGGCGCGCAGCGCATCGCCGTCGGCCACCCGGCGCAGCTCGGATATGCCGCGCTCGCGCAGCACGCCGGCCAGGCGCTCGGCCGAACCCGGGCTGAACGCCGCGACCGCCGTCCGCCGACCGGCCTTGCGCTCGGCTTCGAGATAATCCTTGACCGCCGCGAAAAGGGAAGCGTTGGGGTCGGCGCGCTCGGCCGCGAAATTGCGCGCCGGACGGGCGCCGGCGTCAAAGGCCTCCGCCGCCCTCTCGGGCGGCGCAAACGGCGACAGCTTGACGACCGCCCGCCCGCGCAGCCCCTCGCGCCATCCGGCCTCGTCGAGATAGAGCCGATCCGGCGGGACCGGGCGGTAGAGCGGCGCGGTCCCGGACATCCCGCGCCGCGCCGCGTAGAAATCGGCGATCGCTTCCAATCGGTGGTCGCGCACCTCCTCCGCCTGATAGTCGAAGGACAACGCCGCCTGCGGCAAATAGTCGAACAGCGTCTCCAGCCTTTCGTAATAGAGCGGCAGCCAGTGCTCCATTCCGGGGTGGCGGCGGCCGGCGCTGACCGCCTCGTAGAGCGGGTCGTCGGTGCCGGTGGCGCCGAACAGCTCCCGGTAGCGCGAACGAAAGCGCTGGATCGCGGCATCGTCGAGCAGGACCTCGCCGACCGGATGCAACTCCGCCCGCTCGAGCCTGCCGGTCGAGCGCTGGGTCAGCGGATCGAAGCTGCGAATGCTCTCGAGCACCTCGCCGAAAAAGTCGAGGCGAAGCGGCTGCGGCGCGCCGGCGGGGTAGAGGTCAACAAGGCCGCCGCGGACGGCAAACTCGCCGGGCTCGCGAACCGTCTCGGTCCGGACGTAACCGTTGTTGCGCAGAAAGCCTTGCAGCCGGTCGAGACCGATGCGCCCGCCGACGCCGAGGGTCAGCGTGCGCTCCGCAAGCAGCCGGCGCGGCGGCACGCGCTGCAGCAGCGCGTTGACCGTCGTCAGCACGATCAGCGGCGAATCGCCGCGGGCCGTCGCGAGCCGCGTCAGCGTGTCGATGCGGCGGCTGAGGATCTCGCCATTCGGCGAGACGCGATCATAGGGCAGGCAATCCCAGGCCGGGAAGAGGAGGACCGGGAGCGTCGGATGAAAAAATGCGAGCGCCGCCGCAAAGCGGGCCATGCGGTTGTCGTCGCGGCACACATGCAGCCATGAGCGGGCGGCCCCGGCCGCGCCGACCAGGGCTCCGATCGCCGCCGCGTCATACCCTTCGGGCGCCCCGAACAAGCTCACGGTGCGCGGCCGCTCGAGGAGAGAGCGGGCAAGATCGGCAAGCGCGCTCACGCCGACCGCGCTCCTGCCATGCTCTCCTCGCCGGCGCCGCTTCCTTCCGCCCCCTTTTCCGGCAGGGTCGATCCCGAGGCCGCGGGGCGGAGCGGCTCCGACGGGCCCGCGACCGCCGGACGGGGCGCGTGATGGAAGGCGCGCAGCAGGCGGGTCACGTCGTGGTCATGTTCCGGCGGCGGCGTCCGGCCGGCGACCCAGGCGAGAATCTCGGCATCGCCGCATGCGAGCAGCATTTCATAGCGGTCGAGTTGCGCAGGCTCGAAACGGTCGAGATGGGCCTCGGCGAAACGGCCGAGAAGCAGATCGCCCTCCCGCGTCCCGCGATGCCAGGAGCGGAACAGGAGACGCTTTTTACGAAAATCGTCGGACGGGGTCACGCGGCTGCTCTTGGCGATGATGCCGGAGGGATATAGAGATCCTTGCTTGCCGTGTCAGCCCGAAGGTGCCGTGCGCCCCGCCATCCTCGACAGTGTGTTCGCGCCGGTGACGGCGCTTCCCGGCATCGGCCCGCAGCTCGGTCGCCTGCTGGAGCGGGCTGCGGGCCCGCTCGTCGTCGACCTCCTGTGGCACCTGCCGAGCGGCCTCGTCGACCGGCGCGCCGCGCCGCCGCTTTGCGCGCTCCCCGCCGATCGCATCGTCACAGTGCGGGTGCGGGTCGAGGCGCACGAGCCCGGGCTCGGACGGCGCCCTTACCGGATACACTGCCGCGACGCCAGCGGCTCTTTGCGGCTCGTCTATTTCAATGTCAGCGGCGACTATCTTGCCCGCCTGCTCCCGGTCGGCGCCGAACGGATCATCAGCGGGCGGGTCGAGTTCTACAACGGCCTCCCGCAAATCGCGCATCCCGATCTTGTCCTCAAGCCCGAGGAGCTCGACCGGTTGAAGCCGATCGAGCCGATCTATCCGCTGACCGCAGGGCTCGGCATGCGGGTCATGCAGAAGGCGATCGCGGCGGCGCTCGAGCGCGCTCCGGCGCTGCCGGAATGGATCGATCCCGCGCTGCGGGAAAGGCGCGGCTGGCCGGCATGGCGCGAGGCCGTGCGCCGGGCGCATGCGCCGGTCGAGGAAGCCGATCTGTCGCCATCGGCGCCGGCGCGCGAACGCCTGGCCTATGACGAGATTCTGGCAAGCCAGCTCGCGGTCGCCCTGGCGCGCGCGCGCCGACGGCGGCGACCGGGCCGCAGCCGCGGGGGTTCCGGCAGCCTTGCCGCCCGCGTCGCGGCCGCGCTGCCCTTTGCGCTGACCGCGGCCCAGCGCGCCGCCATCGCCGAGATCGCCGCCGATATGGCGGCGCCGCAGCGCATGATGCGCCTGTTACAGGGCGATGTCGGCAGCGGCAAGACCGTCGTCGCGCTGATGGCGATGCTGGCCGCGATCGAAAGCGGGGCGCAGGCGGCGCTGATGGCGCCGACCGAGCTTCTCGCCCGCCAGCATCATGCGACGCTGGCGCGTCACGCCGCCGCGGCCGGCGTCGCGATCGGCCTTTTGACCGGGCGCGAGCGGGGCCGGGCGCGCGCGGCGATCCTTGCGGATCTGGCCTGTGGCCGAATCCCGATCATCGTCGGGACGCACGCGCTGCTGCAACCGGATGTCGTCTTTCGCGACCTCGGCCTCGTCGTGATCGACGAGCAGCACCGTTTCGGGGTCGAGCAGCGCCTCGGGCTTGCCGCAAAGGGCCGCGATGCCGATACGCTGCTGATGAGCGCGACGCCGATCCCGCGCACCCTGATGATGACCCTTTACGGCGATCTCGACGTGTCGCGACTCGCCGAGAAGCCGGCGGGCCGGCAGGCCGTCGATACCCGCGCGGTGCCGCTCGATCGGCTCGACGAGGTCGTCGCCGCGGTCGCCCGCGCGCTCGCCAATCGGGCCAGGGTCTACTGGATCTGTCCGATGGTCGAGGAATCGGAAAGCGCCGATCTCGCCGCCGTCGAGGAGCGCCACCGGGCCTTAGCGATGCGGTTCCCGGGCCGCACCGGGCTCGTGCACGGGCGCATGAAAGGCCCCGACAGGGACCGGACGATGGCTGCCTTCGCCGGCGGCGACATCGATCTGCTGGTGGCGACGACGGTGGTCGAGGTCGGCGTCGACGTGCCCGAGGCCACGATCATGGTCGTCGAACACGCCGAGCGCTTCGGGCTTGCCCAGTTGCACCAGCTGCGCGGCCGCATCGGCCGCAGCGACAGGCCGTCGGCCTGCCTGCTGCTGTATCAGCCGCCGCTCGGCGAGATGGCGCGGCGGCGGCTCCAGATCCTGCGCGAGAGCGACGACGGGTTTCGCATCGCCGAAGAGGATCTGCGGCTGCGCGGCGCCGGCGAGGTATTGGGCACGCGGCAAAGCGGGCTGCCGAGCCTGCGCCTTGCCGATTTGGCGCGGCACGAGGAGCTGGTCGCCCTCGCGCATGACGACGCGCGCCTCGTCCTCGAGCGCGATCCCCGCCTCGACAGCGAACGCGGCCGGGCCCTGCGCATCCTGCTCTACCTGTTCCGCCGCGACGAGGCGGTGCACTATCTGCGCGCCGGATGAGCCGGCCGCAGGCGGGCGGCCGCGCTGTTTGCCGATCGCCAGAATGCGCCGCTCACGCTAGTCTTGGCGCAGGATCATAAGGGAGACGGCGATGCTGCAACTGGCCGCACGAATGAATGTGCTCGGCACCGAGACCGCTTTCGAGGTGCTCGCGCGCGCCAAAGCGCTCGAGGCGCAGGGACGCAGCATCATCAATCTCGGCATCGGCCAGCCCGATTTTCCGACCCCGGAGCATATCGTCGAGGCCGGCCGCAAGGCGCTCAAGGACGGCCATCACGGCTATACGCCGGCAAGCGGCATTCCCGAATTGCGCGCCGCCGTCGCGGCCGATTTGTGGCGCCGGCACGGGGTCGAGGTGTCGCCCGAGCGGGTGCTGGTCGTTCCCGGCGGCAAGGTGACGATGTTCTTCGCGATCATGATGTTCGGCGAACCCGGCGCCGAGATCCTGTATCCGAACCCGGGCTTTCCGATCTATGAGAGCGTGATCCGCTTCTGCGGGGCGACGCCGGTGCCGGTGCCGCTCCACGAGAGCGCCGGCTTTTCGTTCAGCGCCGAGGAGGTGCTCGACAGGATCACGCCGCGGAGCCGGCTGTTGATCATCAACAGCCCGGCCAACCCGACCGGCGGCGTCGTGCCGCGGGCCGAGCTTGACCGCCTCGTCGAGGGGCTCGAGCGACACCCGCAGCTCGCCGTGCTCAGCGACGAGATCTATAGCGAGATCGTCTATGACGGCGCCGAACATGTCAGCCTGTTGCGCTATCCGGCATTGCGCGAGCGGCTGATCCTGCTCGACGGGTGGAGCAAGACCTTTGCGATGACCGGCTGGCGGCTTGGTTACGGGGTATGGCCCGCGGCGCTGTTCGGCGCGGCCGAGCGGCTTGCGATCAACTGTCACTCCTGCGTCAACGCCGCCGCCCAATTCGCCGGGATTGCGGCGCTCGAGGGGCCGCGCGAACCGGTGCGCCGGATGGTTGCGGCCTTTGCCGAGCGCCGCGCGGCGATCGTTGCCGCGCTGGCGGGATTGCCCGGGTTCCGCTGCGCCCGCCCGGGCGGCGCCTTTTACGCCTTTCCCAACATTGCCGGCACCGGTTATGACGCCCGGACATTGCAGAGGCGGCTGCTGGAAGAGGCCGGGGTCGCAACGATCGCCGGCACCAGTTTCGGCGCGTTTGGCGAAGGCTATCTGCGCTTCTCCTACGCCAACAGCCTTGCCGCGATCGAGGAGGCGATGGCTCGCATCCGCACTCTGCTCGGCAATCTCGCGGCGTGCTGACGGCGCTTCAGCCTAAAAAATAGGCGCATTCATGCCCATTCGGGCGGCACTTGCGCGCTCATCCGATCACCAAGGTCGCGGTCCCGATTGGCATGAGTTATGCTCCATGCGTGCCGAGGACGGTGTCTCGGCGGATGGAGATGTGGCAAGTCGATGAAAAAGGTCGAGGCAATCATCAAGCCCTTCAAGCTCGACGAAGTGAAGGAGGCGCTCCACGAGGTCGGCATCCAGGGCATCACGGTCACCGAGGCCAAGGGTTTTGGCCGGCAAAAGGGCCATACCGAGCTCTATCGCGGCGCCGAGTACGTGGTCGATTTTTTGCCGAAGGTCAAAATCGAGGTGGTCATGGAAGACGGGCTCGTCGAGCGGGCGATAGAGGCCATACAGCACGCCGCCCATACCGGCCGGATCGGCGACGGCAAGATCTTCGTCACGACCGTCGAAGAGGCGGTCCGGATCCGCACCGGGGAGCGCGGTCTCGACGCGATCTAGCCGCGGCAACCCGGCCGCCGGATCGGCCTTGCCGGCAGTGCGCCGCCGCCCTTCGCGAGCGGCGGGGCGGATACGGCGCCGGCACAGAGCCCTCCGGGGATCGTGTCCTCCGCCGCCCTCTTTTTGCCGGACCGTCCTTGTGACCTCATTGTGCCATTGCGAGCAAGGGAAGCGCTCATGCCCCACACTTTCAGGACTGCCGACGACGTCTTGCGGACGATCAAGGACGACAAGATCGCGATGATCGATCTGCGGTTCACCGATCTTCCGGGACTATGGCAGCACTTTTCGGTGCCGCCTTCGGCGCTGGATGCCGACAGTTTCGAAGACGGCGTCGGCTTCGACGGCTCTTCGATCCGCGGCTTCCAAGAGATCCAGGAAAGCGACATGCTGGTCATTCCCGACCCGGCATCGGCCTTTCTCGATCCGTTCACCGAGGTGCCGACCCTGGTGCTGATCTGCAATATCCGCGATCCCGTCACCGGCCAGACCTACACGCGGGACGCGCGGTACATTGCGCAAAAAGCCGAGACCTATCTGCAATCGACCCGGATCGGCGACACCGCCTATTTCGGACCCGAGCTCGAGCATTTCGTGTTCAATCAGGTGCGCTACGACCAGAGCACCAATTACGGCTATTACGAGATCGACGCGGTCGAGGCGAACTGGAGCGCCGCGCGCCGGGAGGGGCCGGGTCTGGGGCATATCCTGCGCCCGAAGGAGGGCTACTTTCCGGTGCCGCCGGCCGACGTCCTTCAGGATGCGCGCACGGAAATGGTCATGACCCTTGAAAAGCTCGGCATCCGGGTCGAGGCGCATCATCACGAGGTCGCCACCGGCGGTCAGGGCGAGATCGACATGCGCTTTGCCCCGCTGACGCGCATGGCGGACAACGTCATGATCTACAAGTACGTGGTCAAAAACGTCGCCCGCAAGCGCGGCTTGACCGCCACCTTCATGCCAAAACCGCTGTTCGGCGACAACGGCTCGGGCATGCACGTCCATCAGAGCCTGTGGCAGGGCGAGCGGCCGCTCTTTGCCGGCGAGGGCTATGCCGGCTCGAGCGAGATCATGCGCCATTATATCGGCGGGCTGCTGAAGCATGCGCCGGCGCTGCTGGCGATCTGCGCGCCGACCGTCAATTCCTACCGGCGGCTGGTGCCGGGCTTCGAGGCGCCGGTCAATCTCGGATATTCTCAGCGCAATCGTTCCGCGGCCTGCCGGATTCCGATGTATTCCCCCGATCCGAAGGCCAAGCGCATCGAGTTCCGCTGTCCCGACCCCTCATGCAACCCCTATCTGGCGTTTGCCGCCATGCTGATGGCCGGCATCGACGGCATCCAGAACCGGCTGGATCCCGGCGAGCCGATCGACAAAAATCTCTACGATCTGCCGCCGGAAGAGTTGGCGCGCGTTCCCTCCGCTCCGGGCTCGCTTGAGGAGGCCCTGAATGCGCTTGAGAAGGATCACGCGTTTCTGCTCAAAGGAGATGTGTTCACGCCGGACGTGATCGCGACCCATCTGAGCTACAAACGCAAGCGCGAGGTCGATGAGATGCGTCTGCGGCCGCATCCCTATGAGTTCTTCCTCTATTACGACGTGTGACCTCGAAGAATACCCCGTAAGCCCTTGATTTTCCTATTTTCCTGATCGCGGAAAAGGGGGAGATCAAGGGCTCGGCCCTTTGTTTGCGTCCCGAATCGCAAGATCGTCGCGGGGACTGTCTTGGGCTTGACAGACCACAGGCGAAGCGCTTTGGTGGCGCCGCGCCGCCGCCTTTGCGCCCGGGCCGGTCTTCATCCTCAGGCTTCATCTGATAAGTGGAACATTGTGCATGTCCGATACCCGAAAAGTCATGGAATTAATCAAGGAGCACGACGTCAAATACGTCGATTTCCGCTTCACCGATCCGCGCGGCAAATGGCAGCATCTTGCCCATCACGTGCGCACGATCAGTGAGGAGTTGTTGGAGAACGGCATCATGTTCGACGGCTCGTCGATCGCCGGATGGAAGGCGATCAACGACTCCGACATGATGCTGATGCCGGACTGCGCAACCGCGGTTCTCGATCCTTTCGCCGCGCAGACCTCGCTGATCATCTTTTGCGACGTGTATGAACCGACGACCGGCCAGCCCTACGGCCGCGATCCGCGTTCAACCGCCAAGAAGGCCGAGCAATACCTGATCTCGACCGGCATCGGCGACAAGGCTTTCTTTGGCCCGGAGGCCGAGTTCTTCGTCTTCGACGATGTCCGTTTCGCGATCAAGATGAACGGCGCGATGTACGAGGTCGACAGCGAAGAAGGTCCCTACGTCAGCGACAAAAAATTCCCGGACGGGAATCCCGGCCATCGCCCGCCGGTCAAGGGCGGCTATTTCCCGGTGCCGCCGGTGGACAGCATGAGCGATCTGCGCGCCGAGATGGTATCGGTGATGGCCGATATGGGCCTTCCGGTCGAAAAGCATCACCATGAAGTGGCGCCCAGTCAGAACGAGCTGGGCTTTGCCTTCTCGACGCTGGTGCGCACCGCCGATAACATGCAGATTTACAAATATGTCGTGCACAATGTCGCTCACCAATACGGCAAGACCGCAACCTTCATGCCGAAACCGATCAAGGGCGACAACGGCTCGGGCATGCATGTTCACCAATCGCTGTGGAAGGGCGAGCGGCCGCTCTTTGCCGGCAATCTCTATGCCGACCTGTCGGAGACGGCGCTCTATTACATTGGCGGCATTATCCGCCATGCGAAGGCGATCAACGCCTTCACCAACCCGACGACGAACAGCTACAAGCGGTTGATACCCGGCTTCGAGGCGCCGGTTCTTCTCGCCTATTCCTCGCGCAACCGCTCCGCCGCCTGCCGCATCCCCTATGTCGCAAGCCCGAAAGGAAAGCGGGTCGAGGTGCGCTATCCGGACGGCGCCGCCAATGTCTATCTCGGTTTCGCGGCGATGCTGATGGCCGGCATCGACGGCATCCAGAACAAGATCCACCCGGGCGACCCGATCGACAAGAACCTCTACGATCTGCCCCCCGAAGAGTTGAAAGATGTCCCGGTGGTGTGCGGCTCGCTGCGCGAAGCCCTCGATGCGCTCGCCGCCGATCATGCCTTTCTGTTGAAGGGCGACGTTTTCAACAAGGACCAGATCGAGGCGTATATCGAACTCAAATGGGAAGAGGTGCACGCCTACGAGCACACCCCCCACCCGATCGAATTCGAGATGTACTATTCGGTCTGAGTTAGCCGCCTCCGCCGCCGCGCTTTGCGCCCGTCTTCCCGATGCGCGCCGGGGAAGACGGGCGCACGCTAACCGGAGGTCGAATCGCCGTCGGGAGCCTTTTCCGCGGGGCGGAAATCGAGCGCGACGCCGTTCATGCAGTAACGCTGCCCGGTCGGCGGCGGGCCATCGTCGAAGACGTGGCCGAGATGCCCGCCGCAGCGGCTGCAATGCACCTCGGTGCGCACCATGAAAAAGCTGCGGTCGGTCTCAGTCTCGACGGCGTTGTCGAGCGGCGCCCAGAAGCTCGGCCAGCCGGTGCCGCTGTTGAATTTCGTGGTCGAGGAGAAGAGCGGCTGGCCGCAGCCGGCGCAGTGATAGACGCCGGCGCCGTATTCCTTGTCGAGCGGGCTCGACCCGGCGCGCTCGGTGCCGTGCCGCCGCAGCACCTCGTATTGCTGGGGCGACAGCTTCCGCCGCCATTCCTCATCGCTGAGCGTCACCGCAAAGTTTTTGTGGGCTCCGCCGCCGCGGCCGCCCAGCCGGCCGAACAGACCCGATGCCATATTCTCCTCGCTTGAGGCCCCCATGATGTCGCCCATGGATATCGGTTCGCCACCGCGCCGCGGGAAGGGCTGGTCAATGGATGCGTTCGCCCTTCTGCGGGAACGGGCGCAACAACTCGGCGGTCGAGCGCGCGATCCAGCACCATACGATGCAGGTCAGCGCATCATTGCCGTGGCGCAGCCGTTGCGCCTCGCGCTGGGCGATCGCGACGGCGTCGACGCCGTGGCGGCGGACCAACAGTACGGCCGCCTCCCAGATCTTGCGCTCGTTCGTCATCAATGAGGTAAAGCTCCCGCGCCCGACCGAGTTCCCAAGATAGACCGGCAAAACGGAAATTCGCATTTCGAGAATCAAGATATTGTATTATTGATCCTGTTACGTACCGGATGCTGACCAGGCTATAGGGGGGTCATGTCCGCTCTTTCCGAGATGCCGGCCGTGCGGCCCGGCGACAGCTACTCCGCCAAGGATATCGAGGTGCTGGAAGGGCTGGAAGCGGTCCGCCGCCGCCCCGGCATGTATATCGGCGGCGCCGACGAGCGCGGGCTGCATCATCTCGTCGCCGAGCTGATCGACAACGCGATGGACGAGGCGATGGCCGGCCATGCCACCCGCATCGAGATCGAGCTTGCCGCCGGCGAATGGGTGACGGTGCGGGACAACGGCCGCGGCATTCCGGTCGATCCGCATCCGCGTTTCCCCGGCAAGTCGGCGCTCGAGGTGATTTTGACGACATTGCACTCCGGCGGCAAATTCGGCGGCACCGCCTATCATCTCTCGGGCGGGTTGCACGGTGTCGGTCTTTCGGTGGTCAATGCGCTGTCCGACCGGCTCGAAGTGGAAATCGCCCGCGACCGGCGCCTGTGGACGCAGAGCTACAGCCGCGGCGTGCCGACAACCCGGCTGGTCGATCGCGGCGCGGTGCAGAATCGGCGCGGCACGACGCTGCGCTTTCATCCCGACCCGGAAATCTTCGGCGCGGTCGGGTTCCGGCCGGCCATCCTCTATCGCATGGCGCGCTCCAAGGCCTATCTGTTTCGCGGGCTTGAAATCCGCTGGAGCTGCGACCCGGCGCTGCCGCGGCCGGACGGTGTTCCGGCCGCGGCGCGGCTTTTTTTCCCGGACGGCCTCGGCGACTTTCTCGCGACGAGTCTGCAGGGGCGGCCGACGCTGACGCCGCGGGCGTTCGTCGGGCGCGTCGAATTTCCCGAAGGCGGCAGCGTCGAATGGGCGGTGGCTTGGCCCGAGGATGAAGAGGAGGCCTTCAGCCATTCCTATTGCAATACGATACCCACCCCCGAAGGCGGCACCCATGAAGCCGGGCTGCGCGCGGCCCTGTTGCGCGGCATCAGGGGGTATGGCGAGCTTGTCGGCAATCGTCGCATCGCGCAGGTGACCGGCGATGACGTGACAAGCGGGGCCGCTATGCTGCTTTCGCTGTTTCTGCGCGACCCCCAGTTCCAGGGCCAGACCAAGGAGCGGCTCGCCTCGCCGGAGGCGGCGCGGCTCGTGGAGAACGCGGTCAAGGATCATTTCGACCATTGGCTGAGCGCCGATCCGGCGAGCGCCCGGCAGCTGGTCGAGCGCCTCGCCGAGCGCGCCGAGGAGCGCCAGCGGCGGCGTCAGCAGAAAGAAGCGACGCGCAAGAGCCCGACCCGCAAGCTGCGGCTGCCCGGCAAGCTGGCCGACTGCACGCGCGAGGGTGCCGCCGGCAGCGAGATCTTCCTCGTGGAGGGCGACAGCGCCGGCGGCTCCGCCAAGCAGGCGCGCGATCGCGAAACCCAGGCGATCCTGCCGCTGCGCGGCAAGATCTTGAATGTCGCGAGCGCTTCCGCCGACAAGATGCGCACGAACCAGGAACTGGCCGATATCGTGGTCGCGCTGGGGGCGGGCGTCGGCAGCCATTATCGCGAGGAGGCGCTGCGCTATGAGCGGGTCATCATCATGACCGACGCCGATGTCGACGGCGCTCATATCGCCTCGCTGTTGATGACCTTTTTCTTTCGCGAAATGCCAAAGCTCGTCGAGAACGGGCATCTCTATCTGGCGCTGCCGCCGCTCTACCGTCTAAGCCGGGGCGGGACGACGCTTTATGCCCGCGACGAGGCGCATCGCGACGCGCTGTTGCGGACCGCTTTCGCCGGGCGCGGCAAGGTCGAGATCAGCCGCTTCAAGGGGCTCGGCGAAATGCCGGCCCGTTCTCTGTGGGCGACGACGATGGATCCGGCGCGGCGAACGCTGTTGCGGGTGACGCTGCCGACCAAGCCCGATCCGGCGGCTCTCGCCGAGCCCGGCGAGGAATTCGAGCGCACCCGCGCTCTCGTCGAGACCCTGATGGGCCGACGTCCGGAACTGCGTTTTGCCTACATCCAGGAAAACGCCCGCTTTGCGCGCGATCTCGACGTTTGAGGACCACTTGCGCGCCGCCGCGGCGCCGATTACCTAACGGAACAGCGAAAACCCGGCGTCGGCGGAGGAAGTGATGCGGCCTTCGCGGAGCCGGTCCGGTTTGAGGAGATCTCATTGGCGAAGGAAGATCTGATCGAATTCGAAGGCACCGTGCTCGAATTGTTGCCCGATGCGCGTTTTCGGGTGCGGCTTGACAACGGGCACGAAACCCTGGCCTATTCCTCCGGCAGGATGAAAAAAAATCGCATCCGCATTCTTGTCGGCGATCGCGTCACCGTCGAAATGACGCCCTACGATCTGACCAAGGGCCGCATCAATTTTCGCCATAAGGATGAACGGGCCACTCCGGTCTCGCCGCAGCGGCCGCAATATCGCCGGCGCTGACCCCTGGGGTCGCTCTCTGCGGCCTCCGCGTTGCGCGGCGAACATGGCTCGCGGCCGGAAAGCATTTGACATTGCCGGCGCTGCACCCAATCTAAACTCCAAGTCAGAACTCGGATAATTGGCAAGGCAAAAAATCGTCAATGGATTTTAGTGAACTCGGTCTGTCGCCGCAGGTCCTTCAGGCCGTCTCGGAAGCCGGCTATCAAAAACCCACCCCGATCCAGGAACAGGCAATCCCATTCATTCAGCGCGGCCGCGATGTCCTCGGCTGCGCCCAGACCGGAACCGGCAAGACGGCGAGCTTTGTGTTGCCGATGATCGACCGGCTGGCATCCGGGCGCGCCCGCGCACGGATGCCGCGCTCGCTGATCCTTGAGCCGACGCGCGAGCTGGCGACCCAGCTCGCCGCCGCCTTCGAGATCTATGGCAAACACCATCGCCTGACGACGGCGCTGTTGATCGGCGGGGAGGGCTTCGCCGATCAGGAGCGCAAGCTTGACCGCGGCGTCGATGCGCTGATCGCCACACCTGGGCGCCTTCTCGATCTCTACGGGCGCGGCAAGATCATCCTGTCGGACGTTCGCATCCTCGTCATCGACGAAGCCGACCGCATGCTCGATATGGGCTTCATCCCCGATGTCGAGCGCATCGTCGCGCTGCTGCCGAAATCGCGCCAGACCCTATTCTTCTCGGCGACGATGCCGTCCGAGATCAGGAAGCTCGCCGACATGTTCCTGTCCGATCCGGTCGAGATCACGGTGGCGCCGCCCGCCTCGCCGGCCAAGACGGTGGCGCAGTCGCTGCTCGTCGTCCGCCCGGAGGACAAGCGCGAGGCGCTGCGCCGCCTGATCCGCTCCGAGGATGTCAAGAACGCGCTGATCTTCTGCAATCGCAAGCGCGATGTCGACATTCTCCAGCGCTCGCTGGTCCGGCACGGCTTCGACGCCGCCGCCTTGCACGGCGATATGACCCAGCCCAAGCGAACCGAGACGCTGGAGCGCTTCAGAAAAGGCGAGATCAGGCTTCTCGTCGCCAGCGATGTCGCCGCCCGCGGCCTCGACATAGAGGGCCTCTCTCACGTCTTTTGTTTTGACGTGCCGGTCCATGCCGAAGACTATGTCCATCGGATCGGCCGGACCGGCCGGGCCGGCCGCGAGGGTCGCTCCTTCATGCTGGCGGCGCCGGAGGAGGGCAGACACGTCGCCGCCATCGTCAAGCTGATCGGAAAGGACATTCCGCTCGTCACGATCGACGGCATCGCCGAGGCGAAGCTCGAATACGATGCCCCGCGCGCCGGCAAGGCCGCCGCAGGCCGCGCGGGCGGGCGGCAGCGCCGGGTGCGGGAGCGCGGCGAGGCCGCCGCAACGGAGATGCGGCCGCGGCCCGGCGACAATGTCACGCCGTTTCCGCCGGCGCCGGCACCGCGTCGCCCGGAACGCCGCGGGGGCGAGGCCGGGCAGGGGCGCACGGTCGTCGGTTTCGGCGATGATCCGCCGGCTTTTCTCGTGCGCCCGCCGCGCGTCGCCGGGCGTCGGTGAGCGAGTCCATGAAGACGATCTTTGTCCTGGTCAAATGCGAGCTCGGCAAAGCCTATGCCGTAGCCGACGAAGCCGTACTCGCCGTCGAGCAGATCTCCGAGATCTACTCGATTTCCGGCCAGTACGATTTGCTGCTCAAATGCTATCTGCCCGAGGACAGCGATATCGGGCATTTTGTCACTGAGCGGTTGCAGACGCTGCCCGGCGTCAAGGACACGTTTACCATCATCGCCTTCAAGGCATTCTCTTCGGGCAAATCGGTATAGGAAGGGCGCGATGGGCGCACAGGAGAGCGGCTGGGTGCGTGTCGCCAACAGGGGGGAGCTTGCGGCGGGCGAAGTTCTCGGCGTCACCGCGGCCGGAAAAGAGATCGCTCTCTACGACGTCGAGGGTCGAATTTTCGCAACCGACAACATCTGCACGCACGCCTTTGCCCGCCTCTCGGACGGCTGGCTCGACGGCGCCGTCATCGAATGCCCGCTGCACGCCGCGCGCTTTGACGTCCGCACCGGAAAGGTGCTGGATCCCCCCGCCACGATCGATCTCAAAACCTATCCCGTGCGCCTCGTCGGCGAGCATATCGAAGTCCGGATCGATTGAGGGCCTCGCCCGCGCCGGATGAAGGGCGGCAGACCCACCCGCCGGGCTCCGGCAATAGGCGCCCGGACCGCGTTCAGCCCGGCTTTTTCAGCACAAACCGCATCACCCCGCCGGGTTCGTGCGAGGATGCGACCATCTCGCACCCGGTGACCTGGCAGAAATGCTCGAAATCCTTGGCCGCGCCGGGGTCGGTCGCCCGCACTTCGAGAATTCCGCCGGCGGGCAGCGAACGCAATGCCCGCCTCGCCTTCAGGACCGGCAGCGGGCACAACAGCCCGGTCGCATCGAGGGTGGCGACATTCCCGGCCTGCGGCTCTGTCATGATCGTCCTCACGCGCGAGGGGAACGCGTCCCGGCCCCGCCATTCCGGATGTTGCATTCCCGCCCTGGGAAATTAAGCAACTAATTACCGAATGATCCGGGGTCAAGCCGAACGTCGTGACCATCAACCGGCCGGACGTCGTCGCTCTGATCGAAGCAGCCGCCAAAAACGAGCGATGACGGACGGATTGCTGCTCGACACCCGTATCGCCCTTTGGCTCGACAGCGGCGATGACCGCCCGCCTGTCGAGGCGTACCTTGATCGACCGCGATCGATCTGGCCCGGCCGCTGGTCACCTATGACGAACAGATCCTGCGCTTCGGCAAAAGGCATGGCCGACAGTCCGGGTTCGCCACCCGCGCCTGAAATCGGTGCTGGCGATCCCCTCGCTTATCCGAAGCGGTTGCTGCGCGGAAAGCCGCTGGGGACCATGCGGCCGGCGCTGCCGCGGGCGCCGCGCCACGGCGTCAGATCGGTCTCGATACGGGTGCGGTTCTCGCTCTGCCGCCACGAGAGGCCGTCGGCAAGGCGGAAGACCTTGGCGTCGGCGAGGCCGCCCGAACGGTAGCGCTGCAGGATAACGCCGCGGCCGCGCGCCATCGTCGGGATTTCCGCCAGATCGACCACCAGCAGGCGGCGATTCTCGCCGAGCAGGGCCGCCGCATCGCCTTCGGCCGGGACACAGGCGCGGGCAAGGGCGCCCTCACCCGGCACCAGCACCTGCTTGCCGGCGCGGGTCTGGGCCAGCGCCTCCTCCGCGGCGACAATAAAGCCGCGCCCGTCGCTGGCGGCGAGGAGATATTCGAGCCCCGGCCGATGGGGAAAGAGCGCGACGATGTCGTGCTCGTTCGGCAGGTCGATGATCAGGCGCAGCGGCACGCCCAGGCCGCGCCCGCCCGGCAGCCGCTCGACCGGGATCGTGTAGAAGCGGCCGTTGGTTGCGAATACGATCAGGCGATCGGTGGTTTCGGCCGCAACCGCAAAGCGCGGCCCATCGCCCTCTTTGTACTTCTGCTCGGCGGCCGCGACGTTATGGCCGCGAACGGCACGAATCCAGCCCTTGGCCGAGCACAGCACCGTCACCGGCTCGCGCTCGACCAGCGCTTCCGCCGGCAATGCGACGACCTGCGGCGCCGCCGCCAGCTCGGTGCGGCGGCGGGCGAGCGGCGTATCGCCGCCGAATTCGGCGGCGATCCCGCGGATCTCGTTCGCCACCGCCCGCCACTGCCGCCGCTCGCTGGCCAGCAGGGCGTTCAGCGCGGCCGCCTCCCGGGCGAGCGCCGCGAGCTCCTTCTTGATCGCGATCTCTTCGATCCGACGCAGGGCGCGCAGCCGCATGTTGAGGATTGCCTCGGCCTGGACCTCGCTCAGGCTCCAGCGCGCCATCATTTCGGCCTTGGGATCATCGGCTTCGCGGATTACCCGGATCACCGCGTCGAGATCGGCATAGACGATGATCTGCCCTTCGAGAATTTCGATCCGGCGGGCGAGGGCGGCTAAGCGGTGCCGGCTCCGGCGCTGCAGGACCGTGCGACGGTGATCGAGGAAGGCCTGCAGCGCCTCCTTCAGGTTCATGACCCGCGGCACACCGGCGGCATCGAGAACATTCAGATTGAGCGGCACGCGCACCTCGAGATCGGTCAGGCGAAAGAGCTGCTCCATCAGCAGTTCGGCCTCGACGTTGCGGGTCCGCGGTTCGAGAACAAGGCGGATTTCCTCGGTCGATTCGTCGCGAATATCGGCGAGCAGCGGCAGCTTGCGCTCCTCGAGCAGGGCCGCGATCTTCTCGACGAGCCGGCCCTTCTGCACCTGAAAGGGTATCTCGGTGACGACGATGCGATACAGGCCGTGCCCCTGTATCTCCTTTTTCCAGCGTGCCCGCAGGCGGAAGCTGCCGCGGCCGGTGGCGTAGGCCTCGCGGATGCTGTCCGGCGGCTCGACCAGAACGCCGCCGGTCGGGAAGTCCGGTCCCGGCAGATGCGCGCACAGCTCGCCGACGGTGGCGGCCGGATGCGCGATCAGGTGCAGCAGCGCGGCGCACAGCTCGCCGACATTGTGGGGCGGGATGCTCGTCGCCATGCCGACGGCAATGCCGGCGGCGCCGTTGGCCAGGAGGTTCGGAAAGCGCGCCGGCAGGACGACGGGCTCGCGGTCCTCGCCGTCATAGGTCGGGCGAAAATCGACCGCGTCTTCATCGATGCCGTCGAGCATGGCCCGGGCGACGGCCGAGAGCCGGCTCTCGGTGTAGCGCATCGCCGCGGCGTTGTCGCCGTCGATATTGCCGAAATTGCCCTGGCCGTCGACCAGAGGATAGCGCTGCGAGAAGTCCTGGGCGAGCCGCACCAGCGCTTCGTATACGGCCAGCTCGCCATGGGGGTGGAATTTACCGATCACATCGCCGACGACGCGGGCGCATTTCTTGTACCCCGCGCCGGGATCAAGACCGAGTTCGTGCATCGCATGCAGGATGCGGCGATGCACCGGCTTCAGGCCGTCGCGCACATCCGGCAGCGAGCGCGACACTATCGTCGACAACGCATAGGAAAGATAGCGCTCGCCCAGGGCATCGGCGAAGTCGACGTTGCGAATCTCGCCTGCAAAAGCGGTCTCGGGCATAGTTTGCAACCCCGCTTCCGATGTCTCAGCCGCCCCTCCTAGCCGCCGCACCCGTTCTTGATGCGGGCCAGCAGATGGGCCCGCGCCGCCGGCAGGGACCGCCGTTGCGGCGACAGCAGATGGCGCCACAAAAAGTATCCGGTAAGCTCCAGGCCGAGCGCCAGCTCGCTCGCCGTAGCCGGCGCCGGTCGCCATAAAAACGCGGGCAGCGGCAACAGCTTGTCATGATAGGGCAGACCCGCGCCGCGCGAGACGGCGCGCCCGCTCTTCGGCGAAACATAAGCGAGATCCGCGGTGGCTCCGGTCGCCGCGCAGCATGACAGATCAAGCCCGAACCCGAGCGCCGCCAGCAGATCGCATTCCCAGGCGATATAGCGGGCCTGCCAGTCCTGGGCCGAAGCGAGCGCTTCAAGCAGCGCGGCGAAGGACGCGAAGACGTCGGCATGGGGCTCCCGCTCGGGCAGCGTGGCCGACAGCAAGGCCGCCGCCGCGGCGAGGCCGGCAAGGCGGTCGGGATCATCGAAGAGGGGCGCGGCATGGGCGCGGATCAGCTCGCAGGCAAGCGTGCCGAGATGTTCGGAAAGGCGGCCGCGCCAGCGGGCGAGGACCTCGTTGCCGGGCTGCAGCAGGGCGCCGAGCTTCGACGACTGCCCGCCGCGCACCAGCCCCAGATGCCGGCCGTGCTCGCGGGTCAGCAGCTCGACGATCTGGGCGCTCTCGCCCCAGGGCCGCGCCGCCAGCACGAAAGCGCGATCCTGCCACTGCATCAAACGTCGTAATCAAGGCCGAGAGCGGCGTAGCGCTCGCGGTCCTCGACCCAGTTCGGCCGCACCTTGACAAACAGGAACAGGTGAACCCGGCGCCCGAAGAAACGCTCGAGTTCGGCCCGGGCCCGGGCTCCGATCGCTTTGATCCGGCGCCCGCCTTCGCCGAGCACGATGGCGCGCTGGCCGGGTTTCTGGACGGTGATGACCTGATCGATCCGCACGCTGCCGTCCGGCCGCTCCTGCCACTCCTCGGTCTCGACCGTCGAGGCGTAGGGCAGCTCGTCATGCAATTGCAGGAACACCTGCTCGCGGGTGATCTCCGCCGCGATCAGACGTTCCGGGGCATCCGAGAGCTGATCTTCGGGAAACAGCCACGGCCCCTGCGGCAAATGTTCGGCGAAATAGCGCTTCATATCGTCCACGCCGTCGCCGGTCAGCGCCGAAATCATGAAGACCGGATCAAAGCGGCCGATGCGCGTCAGCAGGTCGGTCAGCTGGAGCAGGCTGTCGCGGCGGACCAGATCGATCTTGTTGAGCGCCGCCGCGGCGGTGCGGCCGCTGGCGCAGAGGCGGTCGATAATGTCGCGCACATTCGCGTCGATGCCGCGGGCGGCGTCGATCAGCAGCACCGTCAGATCGGCCTCCGCCGCTCCCCTCCAGGCCGCCCGCACCATCGCCCGCTCAAGGCGCCGATGCGGCGTGAAGATTCCGGGCGTATCGATGAAGATGATCTGCGTCCTGCCTTCGATCGTGATGCCGAGAAGGCGGGTACGGGTGGTTTGCGCCTTGGGCGTGACGATGGCCAGCTTATGGCCGACGAGCCGGTTCATCAATGTCGATTTGCCGGCGTTCGGCGCTCCGATCAGCGCGACGTAACCGCAGCGGGTTGGCGCCGCCGTCGTCATCGGGCGTCCTTTCGGTCCTCGCCGAGGAGATGGTCGAGCAGCCGCGCGGCCGCCTGCGTCTCGGCCGCGCGTTTCGAGGAAGCGGTCGCGGTCGCCGGTTCCGCGCCGGCAATGCTGGCGGTCACGGTGAAACGGCGGGCATGATCGGGTCCGCTGGTGGCGACGACGGCGTATTCGGGCCGCGCCAGGCCGCGGGCCTGCGCCCATTCCTGCAGGGCCGTCTTCGGGTCGCGCGGCGGCCCCTCCATCTGCGCGATCAGCGGCTCCCAAAAGCGGCGCACGAAGGCGAACGCCGCCTCAAAGCCGCCGTCGAGATAAATGGCGCCGATCAACGCCTCGCAGACATCGGCGAGAATGCCGGGGTTGGTCGCAGCTCCCGCCGCCGCCTCGGCGCGCGACAGGATCAGATGGGAACAAAGCCCGATCGCTTCGGCCACGCGGGCCAGCGCCTCGCGGCGCACGAGATGGGCATGGCGGCGGCTCAGGTGGCCTTCGGGCTCGCTCTCGAAGCGCCGCCATAACAGATCGGCGACGACCAGCCCGAGGACGCGATCGCCGAGGAATTCGAGCCGCTCATAGGCGCGCTTTTTCGGCGTGCGGCACCGGCCTTGGCGCCGCTCGCCGGAAAGCGCGCTGGGGTGAGTCAGGGCCTCTTCGAGCAGTTCGGGCCGGGAGAACGAATAGCCGATCGCCGCTGCGAGATCTGCCGCCGGCAAGCCCGCCCTCACCCCCTAATGGATGATATGGAACAGGCGATCATAGCGGATCGCAAACGGCCATTTCCAGAACTGCCAGAGCTTTGCCTTGCCGTTGGTCGAAAAAAAGATGATGTCCGCCCGCCCGACCAGGTTTTCGGCCGGGATATAGCCGACGGCCGAAAGCACGCGGCTGTCCTGCGAATTGTCGCGATTGTCGCCCATGCCAAAATAGTCCCCGGGCGGCACATGATAGACGGGCGTGTTGTCGAGCGGTCCATTGCCGTCCATGACCTGGATGATGCGATGTTTGACCCCGTTCGGCAGCGTCTCGATATACTGGGGGACCGGAACCACCGTACCGTCCTCGCGGTAGAGATAATCCTGGATGCGCTGCTGCGGGCAGGGCTTGCCGTTGATATAGAGAATCGCATGCCGCACTTGAATGCTGTCGCCCGGAAGGCCGACGATTCTCTTGATATAATCGACCGAGGGGTTGGTCGGGAGCCGGAACACGGCGACATCGCCGCGCCGCGGCGGATGGAAAAAGATGCGCCCGGAAAACAACGGCAGCCCGAAGGGCAGCGAATAGCGGCTGTAGCCGTAGGCGAATTTGGACACGAACAGATAGTCGCCGACCAGTAACGTCGGCACCATCGATCCCGACGGAATGTTGAACGGCTCGTAGGCGAAAGTACGTATCGCAAGCGCGATCAAGACCGCATATACGACGGTTTTGATCGTCTCGAGGAGGCCGCCGGACTTCCTTTTGTTCTGGCCCGTACGGGCGGGAGGGGGGCTCATCGGCTGGCTGGGGAAATGCGGTCGCCGGGATCAAGCCCAGGCCCGTGCGACGAGTCAAGCAGGGAGCCGGCGATATTTTGGCGCGGCTAGCGCGGGAGCGGGAGGACCGGGACGGCGCTGATGATCACCAGCGCCTGCGCGAGCGGCGGTTCATCGCTCAGGGTGAGGTCAAGACGCGCGGTCATGCCCCCGGGCGTGATCGCCTCAAGCCGGCGCAGCGCGCCGCCGCTCAGGCGCAGCGTCGGCTTGCCCGAGGGCAGGTTGACGACGCCCAAATCCCGCCAGAACACGCCGTCGCGAAAGCCGGTGCCGAGCGCCTTCGCGCCGGCCTCCTTGGCCGCAAAGCGGCGGGCATAGGCCGCCGCCGGGGATGCCTGCCGCTCGCATTTCGCGCGTTCGATCTCGGTAAAGATGCGGTCGAGAAAGCGCTCGCCATAGCGCGCGATCGCCCGCTCGATGCGGCGGATATCGACGAGATCACTGCCGAGACCGAGAATCATGAGCCAGCGAGCGGATATGTCGCGTGCGGCCGCCAAGGGTGCCCCTTCGCCTGTCGCGGCGCAACGAGAATCGCTGGTTGCGCCCGCTCCCGCGGCATTCCCGGAGGGGTCCCTGCCGCGGGACCGGAAGCAGGCGGCTTGGTCGAAGCTTGCGCGTCGGGCGGTATCAACAGGGGACGCGGGCCGCATCCATCGCCGCCCGCATCCGGCGAATCGCCTCCACAAGCCCGACAAAAATCGCTTCGCCGATCAGAAAATGCCCAATATTGAGCTCGACGATCTCGGGCAGCGCCGCTACCGCCGCCACCGTGTCGTAGCTAAGCCCGTGCCCGGCATGGCATTCGAGACCAAGGCGGGCGGTTTCCCGGGCCGCAAGCCGCAGCCGCTCGAGCTCGGCTGCGCGCTCGGCGCCGGCGGCATCGCAATATCGGCCGGTGTGCAGTTCGACCGCCGGTGCGCCGAGGCGGGCCGCCATCGCGATCTGCGCCGGTTCCGGGTCGATAAACAGGGCGACGCGGATTCCGGCTTCGCCCAGCGCCGCGATGATGGGGCCGAGCCGCGCCGCGCCGCCGACGACGTCAAGCCCGCCCTCGGTCGTCAGCTCGGCCCGCCGCTCCGGAACCAGGCAGGCGGCGTGCGGCCGATGGGCGAGGGCGATGCGCACCATTTCGTCGCTGGCCGCCATTTCCAGGTTCAGCGGCAGCGACATCTCGCGCGCAAGGCGGGCGATGTCGTCGTCGCGGATGTGACGGCGATCCTCGCGCAGATGGGCGGTGATCCCGTCGGCGCCGGCCTCCTTCGCGAGCGCCGCCGCGCGCAACGGATCGGGATGGCGGCCGCCCCGGGCGTTGCGGACGGTCGCCACATGGTCGATGTTGACGCCGAGCCGCAGCGGCCTCGGCGAAGCGGTCCGGGCTTCGCTCATCCTCGCCTTTCCATGAACGGGGCGGGCATCAGCCCCGCGCCCGCTCGACCGAGTTGATAACCGGTGTCGCCCGCAAAGCGGCGATGATCGTCGTCAGGTGCTTCACGTCGACGACCTCGATGTCGATCATGATCTCGAAGAAATCCGACGAGCGGTTGGTGATCTTCAGATTGCTGATATTGCCGCCCTGCTTGCCGATCACCGTCGTCAGGCTGCCGAGATTGCCGGGCTCGTTGGCGATCGTGACGTTGATCCGGCCGACATGGACCTGCTCGGCGTCGCTGTTGCTCCAGGCGACGTCGAGCCAGCGTTCGGGCGTATCGGCGAAGTTCTCCAGCGTTTCGCAATCGATCGTATGTATCGTGACGCCCTTGCCGGTGGTCACGATGCCGACGATGCGATCGCCGGGCAGCGGGTGGCAGCAGCCGGCGAAATGCAGAGCCATCCCGGGAATGAGGCCGCGGATCGGCACCGCCAATTCGCTGCGGCTTGTCCGGCTGCGCGCGCGCGCCAGCGAGACGACCTTGTTCTTGGGCTCCTGGTGCTGCGGGAAAGCGGCATTGACGACGGCGCGCCCGGTGAGCAGGCCCTGGCCGACCGCGACGTAGAGATCCTCGACGCTGGCGCAGTTGAAATTTTTGAGCACCGCCTCAAGCGGCCGTTCCGAGAATTCCTCGCCTTCCTGACGGAACGCCTTCTGCAGGATGGCCCGGCCGAGGTCGAGATATTCGGCGCGCTGCTGGGTGCGGATGAAGCGGCGGATGCGCGCCCGGGCCTTGCCGGTGACGACGAAGCGCTCCCAGGTCGGGGAAGGTTTCTGCGCGCGCGAGGTGATGATCTCGACCTGATCGCCGTTGCTCAGTTGCGTGCGCAGCGGAACCAGCCGGCCGTTTATCTTGGCTCCGACGCAGGTGTCGCCGATCTGCGAGTGAACGGCGTAGGCGAAATCGACCGCGGTTGCACCGCGCGGCAGGGCGATCAGATCGCCCTTGGGCGTAAAGGCAAACACCTGATCCTGGAACATCTCGAGCTTGGTATGCTCGAGAAATTCCTCAGGCCCCGCGGCGTGTTCGAGAATATCCAGCAATTCGCGCAGCCAGCGGTATTGCGGACCCTCGGTCGTGCCGGCGCCCTGCTTGTAGCTCCAATGCGCGGCAACGCCCAATTCGGCGACCTCGTGCATGTCGCGCGTGCGGATCTGCACCTCGATGCGCTGCTGTTCGGGGCCGATCACGCCGGTGTGCAGCGAGCGGTAGCCGTTCGGTTTCGGGGTCGAGATGTAGTCCTTGAAGCGGCCGGGGACGACATGATAGGCGGAATGGATGATGCCGAGCGCGTGATAGCACTCGGCTACCTCGTCGACCAGAACGCGGAACGCCATCACGTCCGAGAGCTGCTCGAACCCGACGTTCTTGCGCTGCATCTTGTGCCAGATCGAATAGGGGGTCTTTTCCCGCCCCGAGACGCTGGCTCTTGCGAGCCCCCCCTGTCTGAGCTTGTCTTCGAGCTCGGCGATGATCCGCGGCACGACGCCGGCGCCGCGGTCGCGCAGGAAGCCGAGGCGGGCGATGATCCCGGCGCGAGCGTCGGGATGAAGCTCGGCGAACGCCAAGTCTTCGAGCTCGTCCTTCATCCGGTGCATGCCGATGCGCTCGGCCAGCGGCGCGTAGATGTCCATCGTCTCGCGCGCGATCCGCCGGCGCTTGTCGGCGCTGTCGATGAAGTGCAGCGTGCGCATGTTGTGCAGGCGGTCGGCGAGCTTGACCAGCAGCACGCGGATGTCCTCGGACATCGCGAGGACGAGCTTGCGGAAATTCTCGGCCTGCTTGGTCTGATCCGACTGCAGCTCGATCCGCGACAATTTGGTGACGCCGTCGACGAGCCGGGCAATTTCATGGCCGAACAGGCGCTCGATATCGTCGAGCGTGGCAACCGTATCCTCGACCGTGTCGTGCAACAGCCCGGTCACGATCGAGGCGGTGTCGAGCTTCATCTGCGCCAGGATGCCGGCGACCTCGACGGGATGCGAGAAATAAGGATCGCCCGAAGCCCGCAATTGCGCGCCGTGGGCGCGCATCGAATAGACATAGGCCCGGTTAAGCGCGCCCTCATCGGCGTTCGGATCGTAAGACTTGACCAGCTCGACCAGCTCGAACTGCCGCATCATGGCGAAGGTTTTCCCTTCCTGTCGCGCCGCGCACCAGCATGGTGCGCCGCCGTCGCGCCCGGACGCCGCCGCAGACCGGCGCGCCGGTCAGGGCTCCTCGTCGGGTTCCTCGCCGAAATCCGTCTCCCCCTCGACCGAGAGCATGTCCTCCTCGATCTCCTCCTCGAGCGATTCTTCCGCCAGCTCCTCCTCTTCCCTGCCTTCTTCCGCAGCCTCGCCAGCGCCGGTGCCGTGCGGCGGGGAGACCCCGAACAGCGAGGGATCGAGCTCGACCTCGTGGGCCTCCTCCGGCTCCTCGAGCTCGACATGCTTTTGCAGTCCGCGCACCAGCGCGTTTCTCAACTGCTCGAGACTGATCGTTTCATCGGCAATCTCGCGCAATGCGACGACCGGGTTTTTGTCGTCGTCGCGATCGACCGTCAGCGGCGCTCCGGAGCTCAAATCGCGCGCGCGCTGCGCCGCGAGAAGGACGAGCTCAAACCGGTTCGGAACCTTGACAACACAATCTTCAACGGTAACGCGCGCCATGGCTTTGTCACTCTTCGCCGACCGGGAGGCCGCAAAATATATGGGTTGAGGGGCGCTGCGGCAACAGTCCCCGCCGGCGCGGGCGGCGCCTCTCGCTTGACCCGCGCCGCCGCCCGCGCCTATATCAGGGCCCTGGCGTATCGGCGATACGCCCCGCGATCGGCCGGCGCGCGGGCCGAGAGGGTCGGCCGGATGGCAGAGTGGCGATGCAGAGGACTGCAAATCCTCGTACAGCGGTTCGATTCCGCTTCCGGCCTCCAGGAGGGTTGCCGCCCGAGGCGAGATCGGGCGCTCTGATCCCCGGTAGCTCAGTTGGTAGAGCGAGCGGCTGTTAACCGCTTGGTCGCTGGTTCGAGTCCGGCCCGGGGAGCCATTTCGACCGCCAGGGGTCAGGCCGGGATCGGCCCGACCCCTGGCGGCTGCGGCCGGCCGGGCGGGGAAGGGGGCCGCCTGCCGCCGCGGCGGCAGGCGATCGACGCGGCAGGGGGCCGTTAACCAAAAATTCATCGCAGCAGCGCCACCTCTGCGGGGAGCGGCGGCGGTCTTGCGTCCCGGCGCGACCTCGGGCGGCTGACGGCGGCGCGAGCCCGCGGCCGGGCGCAGCAAGATCGGCATCGGCCGAAGAGGGGCGCGGGATGAACGAGCGGGATTTGCGTCGACTGATCGCGGCGGTCAAAAACGGGCGGCTGTCCCGCCGCGCCCTGCTCGGCAGGCTGGTCGGCCTCGGCCTTGCGGCGCCGGTCGCGAATCTGATCCTTCTCGATGCCGGCCTGGCGCAGCCGCCGCAGCAGGCCCCCCATGGACCGGCCAAGGCCGGCGGCGGCGGGACGTTGAAAACCCTGTTCTGGCAGGGCCCGACCTTGCTCAATCCGCATTTTGCGATCGGCACCAAGGATCAGGAAGGCGCGCGCATCTTTTACGAACCGCTGGCGGCATGGGACCCGCAAGGCCTGCTGGTGCCGATCCTGGCCGCCAAGATCCCAAGCCGCGCGCATGGGGAGGTTGCCGCCGATGGCAGGTCGGTGGTCTGGCATCTCAAAGACGGGGTCAAATGGCACGACGGCCGGCCGTTCACCGCCGACGATGTCGTCTTTAACTGGGAATATGCCGCCGATCCGGCGACGGCCGCGACGACGATCGGCACCTACCGGAACATCACGGTCGAAAAGATCGATCCGCTGACCGTGCGCGTTCGCTTTGCAAAACCGACGCCGTTCTGGGCCGACCCTTTTGTCGGCTATCGCGGCATGATCATTCCCAAGCATCTGTTTGCCCCCTACAAGGGTGCGCATTCCCGCGACGCGCCGGCCAATCTGAAGCCGGTCGGGACCGGTCCCTACCGGTTTGTCGCCTTCGCGCCCGGCGACCTCGTCAGGGGCGAGCGCAATCCCTCCTATCACGAGCCGGGGCGGCCGTATTTCGACGCCATCGAGATGAAGGGCGGCGGCGACGCCGTATCGGCGGCCCGCGCCGTCATCGAGACCGGCGAGTACGACTACGCCTGGAACCTGCAGGTCGAAGACGAAATTCTGCGCCGGCTGGAACAGAGCGGCAACGCCCAGGGCCGGGTCGTCCTCTATGAGAGCGGCAATGTCGAGCATATCCAACTCAACAGCGCCAATCCGTGGATCACGGTGGACGGCGAACGCGCGAATGCGAACACCAAAAATCCCTTATTGAGCGACCCGGCCGTGCGCCGGGCGCTCAGCATGCTCGTCGATCGCGCCGCAGTGCAGAACTACATCTACGGCCGCACGGGCATCGCGACCGGCAACTTCATCAACAACCCCAAGCAGTTCGTATCGAAGAACACGCATTGGGAGTTCAATATCGACAAGGCCAACCGGATCCTGGACGAGGCCGGCTGGCGACGCGGGCCCGACGGCGTTCGCGTCAAGGGAGGTCTGCGGCTGCAGCTGGTATTCCAGACCTCGATCAACGCGCCCCGCCAGAAAACCCAGGAAATCGTCAAGGAAGCCTGCAGGCGGGCCGGGATCGCCGTGGAGCTCAGGGCCATAACGGCGTCGGTCTATTTCTCCTCCGACGTCGCAAACCCCGACACCTATGCGAAATTCAATGCCGACCTGCAAATGTACACGACGACGATGGGGGCGCCCGATCCGCAGAACCTGATGTTGCAGTTCGTATCCTGGGAGATCGCGGACAAGACCAATAGATGGCAGGGCCGGAACGTGACGCGCTGGCGCAACCCGCAATACGACGCGCTGTTCCGCGCGGCCGAGGTCGAGCTCGATCCGGTCAAACGGGCGGCGCTGTTCATCGCGATGAACGACATGGTGGTCGGCGATCAGGTGGTGATCCCGGTCGTGTATCGCCCGCGCGTTGCGGCTCTGGCCAAGACGCTGAGAGCCTCGCTGAGCGGATGGGACAACGACTTCTGGGATCTGAAAGACTGGTATCGGAAGACATGAGAGCGCTTCCCGCTGCGGCCTTCTCCCCGCGGGAGCGCCGGACGGGCGAACCCGCTCTGCCGGGACGGGCGCCGCCGCAGGCGGGCGGCACCCGGCCGGACCCGGCGCCGCCGGCGGAGTGCGGTCTTGCGCGATGACCCGGTATCTGCTGCGGCGCCTGGCGATCGCAATCCCGAGCCTGCTCGGGATCAGCCTTGTGCTGTTCACCGTGCTGGCGCTCGCCCCCGGCGACCCGTTCAGCGAGCTGGCGACAAACCCCGATGTGCCGGCCTCGGTCGCCGCCCATCTGCGCGCGCAATTCGGCCTCGATGATCCGATCTGGCTGCGCTACCTGCACTGGCTCGCCGCCATGCTGCACGGCGAATGGGGTTTTTCCTTCGCCAGCCGCGTCGCGGTGAGCCGGCTGATCCTGCAGCGCCTGCCGACGACCCTCTGGGTGATCGGTCTCTCGCAGGTCCTGGCGCTGCTGGTCGCGCTGCCGGTCGGCGTCCTTTCGGCGATCCGGCCGTATTCGATCTTCGACCAGATCGCCAGCACGCTGGCCCTGATCGGCTTCTCGTTGCCGACATTCTTTACCGGCCTGCTGTTCATCCTGGTGTTCAGCATTCACCTCGGCTGGCTGCCGTTCGTCTATCGCGTCGATCTCAACGCCGCCGGCTGGCGGTGGTATTGGGAGGAATGCCGCCAAGCGCTGATGCCGGTGGCCGTGCTCGGCCTGTTCCAAGGCGCCTCGTGGACGCGCTATGTGCGCGCGGCGGTGCTCGACGCGGTGCGCCTTGAGCATGTCACGACGGCCCGCGCGAAGGGTCTTCCCGAGCCCGTAGTCATCGTCAAGCACGTCGTGCGCAATGCCCTGACGCCGGTCGTGACCATGGTCGCACTGCAGATGCCGACCCTGTTCGGCGGCGCCATCGTCACCGAGCAGATTTTTCGCGTCCCCGGTATCGGTTCCCTGCTGATCAGCGCGATTTTGGCCAATGACACGCCGGTCGTCATGGCCGTCAGCTTCGTCTTCGCCTGCCTCGTGATCCTGTTCAACCTGGTCGCCGATCTTCTTTATGTCTGGCTCGACCCCCGCATCGCCTATCGCTAGCGCCGCCGCCGATGTCGGCCGCGCCTTCTCCCCCGGCCGCGAGACCTGGCGCCGCTTCCGCCGGCATCCGCTGGCGGCGGCGAGCGCGATCGTCCTGCTGGCGATGGTTGTGGCGGTATTGCTCGGGCCGTTGGTATGGCGCGTCCCGATCGACGCGATCGATTTTAGCGCGCGCCTTGCCGGACCGTCATGGGCCCATCCGCTCGGCACCGACGATCTCGGCCAGGATCTGCTCGCCCGCATGCTCTATGGCGGCCGCATATCACTGGCGGTCGGATTTGCCGCGATGCTGATGGCGGTCCTCGCCGGCACCCTGATCGGCGCGCTCGCCGGGATCGCCGGCAGCGGCCTCGACACGGCCCTGATGGGGCTTACCGATCTGTTCCTGTCGCTGCCGCAGCTGCCGCTGCTGTTGCTGATCATTTATCTGTTCCGCGCCGGGCTGGTCAAATGGGTCGGGCCGCAGATCGGGACTTTCGTGCTGATCGTCGCGGTCATCGGCGGGCTGCGCTGGATGCCGGTGGCTCGCCTCGTGCGCGCCCAGTTCCTGTCGGTGCGCGAGAAGGAATTCGTCGAGGCGGCGCGCGCGCTGGGCGCGACGCGATGGCGCCAAGTCGTGCGGCATATCCTGCCCAATTCGCTCGGTCCGGTCATCGTCGCCGGCACGATCGAGGTCGCGGCCGCGATCATCGCCGAATCGACGCTGTCCTTTCTCGGGCTCGGCTTCCCGCCCGACACCCCGACCTGGGGCCGCCTGTTGTTCGATGCCAAGGACTATCTCGATATCGCTCCGCATTGGGCGCTCTCCGCCGGGGGCGCGATCTTTGTCACCGTGCTCGCGATCAACTTCGTCGGCGACGGGCTGCGCGACGCGCTTGACCCCCGCAAGGTGATGTGAGTTGCCGCCTCTGCTCGAAATCCGCGGCCTGAAGGCGCATTTCGCGACCGCGGAGGGCCTCGTGCGGGCGGTCGACGGGATCGATCTGACCGTTGCCGCCGGCGAAACCCTGGGGGTGGTCGGCGAATCGGGCTGCGGCAAGACGGTCACGGCGCTGTCGATCCTGAAATTGATCCCGATGCCGCCCGGGCGCATCGCCGGCGAGATCCGCTGGCGCGGCCGCGACCTCGTCCCGCTCGCGGGCGCGGCGCTGCGCCAGATCCGCGGCAAGCAGATCGGCATCGTGTTTCAGGAGCCGATGAGCGCGCTCAACCCGGTCTATACGGTCGGCGCCCAGATCGCCGAAATGCTCCGCCGCCACGAGGGGCTGGGCCGGCGCGCCGCGCGCGAGCGGGCGGTCGAGATGCTCCGCCTGGTGCATATTCCCGATCCCGAGCAGCGGGCGCGCGACTATCCGCACCAGTTTTCGGGCGGCATGCGCCAGCGCGTCATGATCGCGATGGCGCTCTGCTGCAACCCGCGGCTGCTGATCGCCGATGAGCCGACGACGGCGCTCGACGTGACGATCCAGGCGCAGATCCTCGAACTGCTTGCCGAAATGCGCTCCCGCCTCGGCATGTCGGTCATGCTGATCACCCATGCCTTGGGCGTCGTTGCCGAGGCGGCGGAGCGGGTTGTCGTGATGTATGCCGGCAAGATCGTCGAGGAGGCGCCGGTCGGCGAACTCTTCGCCCGGCCGCGGCATCCCTATACGCAAGGTCTGATGCGCGCGCTCCCGCGCCACGGCGATCGGCGCAGCCGGCTCGAGGCGATCCCGGGCGCCGTGCCGGACCTGTCAAACCCGCCGCCGGGATGCCGCTTCGCGCCGCGCTGCCGGTTTGTGCATGCGGCCTGCACCGCGGCGCCGCCGTTGCGCGAAGTGGCGCCGGGCCACAAGGTCGCCTGCTTCCTGTGAGCCCGGCAATGGCCGAGCCGCTGCTGCGCGTGCGCGATCTGGTCAAGACCTTCGCCAGAAAGGGCGGGTGGTTCTCGCCCGCGGGCCGGCGCGTCCTTGCGGTCGACCGCGTCAGTTTCGAGATTGCGGCGGGCGAGACGCTGGGATTGGTCGGCGAGTCGGGTTGCGGCAAATCGACGACGGGGCGCGCCGTTCTGCGGCTGATCGAGCCCGATTGCGGCGACATCCGCTTCGACGGCAAGGATGTGACCGCCCTGTCGGGGCGCGCATTGCGGGCGCTGCGCCGGGATATGCAGATCATCTTTCAGGATCCCTACGCCGCCCTCGATCCGCGCATGCGGGTGGGCGCGATCATCGGCGAGGCCCTCCTGATCCACCGCCTCGTCAAGAACCGGCGCGATTTCGCCGACCGGGTCGCCGAGCTGCTCGAAATCGTCGGGCTGCGCGCCGAGCATATGCGGCGCTACCCGCATGAATTCTCGGGAGGCCAGCGGCAACGGATCGGCATTGCCCGCGCTCTTGCCGTATCGCCGAAGCTGATCGTCTGTGACGAGCCCGTCGCCGCGCTCGACGTATCGATCCAGGCGCAGATCATCAATTTGTTCGCAGATCTGCAGCAGCGGTTCGGCCTTGCCTATCTCTTCATCGCGCATGATCTGGCGATCGTCGCGCATCTGAGCACGCGCATCGCGATCATGTATCTCGGCCGGATCGTCGAAATCGTCCGCACGGACGCGCTCCAGAGCGCGCCGCTGCACCCTTATACCGAGGCGCTGTTGGCGGCCACGCCGGTCCCCGACCCGGCGGTCAAGCGCCGGCGCGCCCCGCTGGCGGGAGAGGTCCCAAGCCCGATCGAGCCCCCTTCCGGCTGTCGTTTTCACACGCGCTGCCCGATCCGCCGGATGCCGCTATGCGCGGTGGAGGCGCCGCCGCTCAGGGAAAGTTCGCCCGGGCACTGGATTGCCTGCCATGTGCGCGGGTAACAGCGGCGCCGTTCCGGCGCCGGCACGCGCGCCAAGGGCCGCCCGCGGTCCTCAGGCGGCGGCGGGCAGGCCGCGCTCCAACAGGGTGGCGAGACGGCGCGCAAAGGCCGGCGGATCGGGCAGCGGTTCGCCCTCGACAATCCGGGCCTGGTCGAGCAGCAGCCAGGCAAACTCCGCAAGCTGTTCGGAGGCGCCGGCCTCGCCGACGCTGCGGGCGAGCCGCTCGATCAGCTTGTGGCGCGGATTGATCTCGAGAATGCGCTTGGCCGTCGTATCGATTTGGCGGTGCTGTTTCAGCAGCCGTTCCAAATGCATGTCGAGGTCGCCCTCATCGGCGACAAGGCAGACGGCGCTGTCGGTGAGGCGGTCCGAGCTGCGCACATCTTTGACGGCGTCGCCGAGCGCCAGCTTGAAGATCGCGATCAGGCTCGCAAGCTTGGCCGGAGGCGCGGATTTCTCCTCCTTGGCGTTCTCGACCGGGGCGATCTTGTCGAGATCGACGGCGCCGCGCGTCGCCGATTTGAACGGCTTGTCCTTGTAGCTGCCGACGGCCGGCACCCAGAATTCGTCGATCGGATCGGTCAAGAGCAGCACCTCGACGCCGCGGGCGCGAAAGCCTTCGAGCTGCGGGCTCTTCCTGACCACCTCGAGGCTGTCTCCGGTAATCGTGTAGATCGCCTGCTGCCCCTCCTTCATCGCGGAGAGGTAATCGTCGAGGGAAATCAGCCCTTCCCGCGCCGTCGAGCGGAAGCGCAACAGCGGCAGAAGCTGGTCGCGCTGCTCGCGGTCCTCATACAGACCTTCCTTCAGCACCGCGCCGAAATTATCCCAGAACTTGGCATATTCGTCCGGCGCTTCGCTGGCTTTCTTGGCAAGTTCGGAGAGTACGCGGCGGGTCAGTTGCTGGCGGATTTTTGCCACCATCGGATTGGCCTGCAGCGTCTCGCGGCTGATGTTGAGCGGCAGATCCTCGCTATCGACAATGCCGCGCAGAAACCGCAGATAAGGCGGCACCAGATCGCCGGCTTCATCGGTAATGAAAACCCGCCGCACGTAGAGCTTGACCCGCGGCTTGCGCTCCGGGTCGAAGAGGTCGAAAGGCTTCACTGACGGAACGAACAGCAGGCTCGTATATTCGAAAACGCCTTCCGCCTTGTTGTGCAGAATCAGCCAGGGGTCGTCGAAGCTGTGGGCGACGTGATGATAGAACTCCTTATATTGCTCGGCGGTGATCTCCGATTTCGGACGGGTCCATAAGGCGGCGGCGGTGTTGACGACCTCTTCCTTGCCGCCGTCCTTGAGAACGATCGGCAGCCCGACATGGTCGGAATAGGTCTTGACGATGCGGGAGAGGCGGGCGGGGTCGAGATACTCGTCCTCGCCCTCCCGCAGGTGGAGGATAATCGTGGCGCCGCGGGCCGCTTCGGGCCAGGGCTCGATCGTGAACGTGCCCTTGCCGTCCGAGGTCCAGCGCCAGCCCTCCTTGTCGCCGGCTTTGCGGCTGATCACCTCGACCTTGTCGGCGACCATAAAGGCCGAGTAGAAGCCGACGCCGAACTGGCCGATCAGGTTCATGTCCTTGCGGGCATCGCCCGAGAGTTGGCTTAAAAACGCGGCCGTGCCCGAGCGGGCGATCGTGCCCAAATTGTCGATCAGCTCGGCCCGGTTCATGCCGATGCCGTTATCGGCGACGGTGAGCGTGCGGGCTTGCTTGTCGGGAGTGAGGACGACCCGATACTGGCTGTCGCCTTCGCTGAGCGCCGGTTCGGTCAGCGCGGCATAGCGCAGGCGATCGCAGGCATCCGAGGCGTTCGAGATCAGCTCGCGCAGAAAAATCTCCTTTTCGCTGTAAAGCGAATGCGCCACGATGTCGAGCAGGCGGCTGACTTCCGCCTGGAAACTTCTGGTCTCCTGGGTCATTTCCTGACGTCGCGTGAGGCCGACGGACGGGCCAGGATATGTGGCAGCCGCCGCCGTCGCGCAAGGGTGCGGTGCGCTCAGCCGGGCATGGAGCGAATGCCGCGGCGCCAGCGTTCGACCGTCTGCTCGACCCTCGCGCCGTCGACATCCCGGGCCCAGGCGCCGGAGAAGCAGGCGGTGGCGCTCTTCGGCCGGCGATCGTCGGGCAGCGGGGCGAAGCATATGCGCATCGCCATCGACACCCCTTCGCCGACCGCGATGGCCTCGCCGTTGCGCAGGGCGGGCAGGAAGCTCATCAGGCCTTGCGCCGCCTCGGGAACGGCGCTGCGCACGATCTCCTGATCGTCCTGGTTGACCATGCGCAAGGCGAACATCGTATTGCATTCCGACAGGAGCCCCGGCGCCAGATCCGAAGGCCGCTGGCTGATCACGCAAAGCGAGACGCCGTATTTGCGTCCTTCCTTGGCGATGCGGCACAGCGCCCGCTTGGCCGGCTCAAAGCCCAAATCGGGATCGCGCGGGGCGTAGCGATGGGCTTCTTCGCAGACGATCGTGATCGGCACTGGCGGATCGCTCCACAGCGCAAAATCGAAGCTTAGCCGGCACAGGACCGAGACGACGACGTTGACGACCTCGGAGGGAACCCCGGACAGGTCGACGATCGTGATCGGCTGGCCGTTGACCGGGATACGAAACAGCTGGGAGAGAATATCGGCCAACTCGTCGCGCACCGTGAGCCTGTTCGCAAAGACGAAGCCGTAGCGGGCGTCGTTTTGCAAGGCCAGGATGCGGGCCTTGACCGCCTGATAGGCGGCGGCGTTTTCCGGCCGGTTCAGGCTGCCCATCGCCGCCTCGATATGGCGCAGCACGTCGGACATGCGATAGGGCGCCGGCGTATCGATCGTGCCGTGCTTGTCGAGCCCCGCCTTCGCAAAATAGGCTTGTTTGGCGGCAAGGATCGCATCGCCGAGGATTTTTGCCTGCTCCGGATGGCGGTTCGAGCCGATGACGATTTCGACGATCTCTTCGAAATTGAACAGCCAATAGGGCAGGTAGAGGCCCTCGCCCGGGCTCAGCACCGCAGCGCGCGGGCCGAAGGCGGCGGCATGCTCATTGTGCGGATCGAGCACGACGATATGAGCGTTCGGGTTGTGCTCGATGACCGCCGAGAGGATCGTTGCGAGAACGCAGGATTTGCCCGATCCGGTGGTGCCGACGATGCTGAAATGCTTGCCGAAGAGCTCGTCGACAAGGAGATAGGCGGGCACCGCGCCGTCCTGATGGATCGTTCCAACGCGCACCGTTGCGGTGTTGGGGCGGGCATAAACCAGCGCGAGATCGGCCGGGGCGGCGAGATAGACCGGCTCATCCAGCGTCGGATAGGTCGATACGCCGCGGCGAAACGCGCTCGATTTTCCGTCCGGGCCGCGCACGACTTCGCCGATCAGATCGATCTCGGCGATCTTGAGCACCTTCTCGGAGGGATCAAGGTCCGGTAGCGGCATCTTGAGGCCGGTGACCAGACCATAGACCGTCGCGGTGCGTGCGTGGATTTTGACCAGGGTCCCGATTTCGAGAGAGGCGCCCGAGGCGGAGTGAACGCCGCCGGCGCCGCCCTCCACCAGCGTGATCGCCTGCGAGGCGCCCACGGAGATGATGCGGCCGACGCGCAGATCGACCGCTCCGCCAGTGTTACCGCCGTCCATATCTATTTCCGGATATGTTGACATGAGGGGCCCGCTGCGGGGCGGGGATGGCCGGCAGGTCGCAACCCGCCGCCCGGCAATGCGGTCGAGGGGTCGCAAAGCTGCTGGAACGATGCGAGCGCGCTTTGCAAATGTCCCGGGGTAATGCCGACTCCGGGATTTCGGATCCTCATCGCCAAATCTCCGATACGGTCGTACGCTGCTGCAACCGGGACCGCCGTGTGAACTTGCAGCAACTTGTCAGAAGATTGGACGGCTTGTCCGAACTTGGCCGGAGCGACGCGGAGGGCAGGCGGCGTCCCGCCGGCAAGGCGGCCCCCCAAGCGGTCGTATCGCGGCCGTCGGCCGGCATCCATGCCGTTGTCAATCGTCATTGTGCGCGCCGCGATCCGCGCGAGATCGGCAAGAGGCAGGCCTGATGAGCTGCAAAGAAGCCGGCGAGCATGCCGGGCGGGATGCGCAATTCGGGCGGCATGACGGTGCGGCAATTGTGCGTGTCGCGACCGGCCTCCGGCGCTTCCGGTGCGCCTGGCCGGGCGGTCATGGCGGGCTTGGCCCGCCGCTTCGCGCTCGCAACAGCAAGCCGCGCATCGCGCTGCGTGCAGCAGCCTTCCCGTGTCGATGGGAGTCTGCCATGGAAGCCGGCCATCGCCTCCTCGCTGGTTTGATGCATTCCGAATGTGAAGGGAGCTGACAAAAAATCGGTTAAGTGTGGATTGCGGCGGCCCCGATTTCTCAATGCGCAAGGTGGGTGCGGCGGCCGCGCACGGCAGCGCCCCGGCTTGGCGATGCGGTTTCCCCCTTGCCCCGACGCGCCTGCGATCCGATACCTTTAGGCGATGGCCATGTTCAGCTCGGCACCGCGACTGGTCGCTGTTCTCGGGCCGACGAATACCGGGAAGACGTATCTCGCGATCGAGCGCATGCTCGCGCATCGCAGCGGCATGATCGGTTTTCCGCTGCGGCTGCTGGCGCGCGAGAACTACGATCGGATCGTCAAGCTGCGCGGGGCGCGTTCGGTCGCGCTGGTGACCGGCGAAGAGAAGATCCTGCCGCCGAACCCGTCCTATTTCGTCTGTACCGTCGAAGCGATGCCGCTCGACCGGCCGGTCGAGTTCCTGGCGGTTGACGAGATCCAGCTTTGCGCCGATTCCGAGCGGGGCCACGTCTTTACCGATCGGCTGCTGCATGCCCGCGGTCTTGTCGAGACGATGTTTCTCGGCGCGGAGACGATCAGGCCGCTGATACGCCGGCTGTTACCCGAGGCCGAGCATGTCAGCCGCCCGCGCTTCTCGCGGCTCTCCTACAGCGGCCATAAAAAACTGACGCGGTTGCCGCCGCGCAGCGCGGTCGTCGCCTTTACGGCGGCCGATGTTTTCTCGCTCGCCGAGCTGATCCGCCACCGCCGCGGCGGCACCGCGGTCGTGCTCGGCGCGCTGAGCCCGCGGGCGCGCAACGCGCAAGTCGGCCTGTTCCAGGCGGGCGAAGTGGACTATCTGGTCGCCACCGACGCGATCGGCATGGGTCTCAATATGGATCTCGATCACGTCGCCTTTGCCAGCATCGGCAAGTTCGACGGCAGCGGTCCGCGTCGCCTTGAAGCCGCCGAGATTGCGCAGATCGCCGGCCGCGCCGGCCGCCATATGAGCGACGGCACGTTCGGCACGACGGCGGAACAGGGGCCGCTTGATCCCGCCGTCGTCGAGGCGGTCGAGAACCACCGTTTCGATCCTCTGCGCCAACTGTTTTGGCGCAATAGCCGGCTGCGGTTCGCCTCGATCGAGGCGCTTCTCAAGAGCCTCGACGAGCGCCCCGTCATCCCCGGCCTCGTGCCGGCCCGCGAAGCCGACGACCTGCGGGCCCTGCGGGCGCTCGCGCGCTTGCCCGACATCGTCGCCCGCGCCAAGCATCCGGGAATGGTCAGGCTGTTGTGGGAGGTCTGCCAGATCCCCGATTACCGCAAGGTAATCAGCGACAGCCACACGCGGCTGCTCGCTCATTGCTTTCTCCATCTCAGCGGGCCTCGCGAGCGGCTGCCGACCGCCTGGATCGCCGATCAGATAGCGCGCCTCGATCGCGTCGACGGCGACATCGACACGCTGATGATGCGCATCGCCCATATCCGGACGTGGAGCTACATCGCCCATCGCAATGATTGGGTCGAGAAAGCGGCGGAATGGCAGGAGCGCACCCGCACGATCGAGGATCGGCTCTCGGATGCGCTGCACGAGCGCATCACCCAGCGTTTTGTCGATCGCCGTTCGGCCTTTTTGGTCCGCCATCTCGCCTCCGAGGCCGCATTGCTGGCCTCGGTCTCGCAGACCGGCGAGGTCCGGGTCGAAGGCGTCTATGTCGGCCGGCTCGACGGGCTGCGCTTTATCCCCGATGCCACCTGCGGGGACGAAATGCGCACCCTGCTCGCTGCCGCGGGCCGCGTCCTGCGCGGCGAGGTCATGGCGCGGGCGCGGCGGCTGGCGGCGGACGGCGATGACGGCTTTGCCCTTGACGAGCGGGGAACGCTGTGGTGGCGCGGCGCCGCGGTCGGGCGTCTCGGCGGCGGCGATAGCCTGTTGGCGCCGCGCGCGGAGCTCTTCACCGCCGACTTTGTCGAAGGGGAGATCCGCGAGCGGGTGCGCCGGCGCTTGCAGAGCTTTGTCGACGGTGAGATCAAGCGGCGCCTCTCGCCGCTCTTCATGGCCGAGGCCTTGCCGCTCGGCCATGCCGGGCGCGGCCTTGCCTTCCAGCTCAAGACGGCGCTTGGAACCTTGCCGGCCAGGGATGTCGCCGCTCAGGTCGCGGCGCTCGCTGCCCCCGAACGCGCCGCACTCGGACGGATCGGCTTCCGTTTCGGCACCGAGAGCGTCTATTGCGAGCCGCTGCTGCGGCCGCAAGTGTTGCGCTTTCGTGCTCTGTTGTGGGCGGTGCGGCAGGGGTGGGCGCCGCCGCCGCTCCCTTCTTCGCGCAGTCTTGGCAAGGGGATGGCGGTCGATCCGGCGGTGCCGCCGTCATTCTACGCGGCGCTCGGCTTTATGGTGGTGGGCGGGTTCGCGCTGCGGCCGGACCGGGTCGAACGGCTCGCCGCGACGGCGCGGCGGTTGGCGCGGCAGGGACCGTTTGCCGCAAGCCCGGAGCTGGCGGCCATCGCCGGGGTCGAGTTGGCGGCGATGCGAGGGGTGCTGACGGGATTGGGCTACCGTGCCGTGCGCGAGAACGGCGGCGAGATTTTTATGGCTTGCCCGCGACGCCGACGCAAAACGGGGAAGCGCGCCCCCCGCCGTCCCCCGGCAGAGGGTCATCCTTTCGCCAAACTGCAGGAGCTGAGGCTTACATGAGCGTCTCGCAGCCCCTTACGGCCGGATATCGACGCCTTGACCAGTGGCTCTGGTTTGCCCGTTTCGCCAAGACTCGCTCGCTCGCCGCGCGGCTCATCGCCGCCGGCGCCGTCATCCTGAACGGCGTCGCCGTCAAGAAGGCCAATCAGGCGGTACGCGTCGGCGATCAGCTCATCCTCCCGCAGGGCGGCTTTCGCCGCACCGTCCGCGTCACCGCGCTCGGCGCCCGGCGCGGTCCGTTTTCCGAGGCGCGCCTGCTCTATCAGGAGACCGCCGCGCCGGTGCGGCTCGCCCCGCCGGTTGTCGAATGGGTTCCGCTCTTTGCCGAAGCCGAGGCGGACGAGCGGGAAGACCGGCCCGGGGCGGCCGCATAACGGGTTCACAGCCCGGCCGCCGCGAGCAGATCCGCGACGACCCGGTCGGCCGCGAAATACTCGCAGGCCAGCGCCCGCGCCGCCCGGCTGTGGCGGGCGTAATCGGCCGCAATGTGGTCGATCGCGGAGAGCGCCTCGTCGAGCGTCGCATATTCGAAAAGGCCGCGCCCGACCGGATAGAATTTGCTGAACCCGGTTCGCATCGTCACGACCGGCCGACCGGCCGCCAGATAGCACACGCTGCGGTCGCTGAACCAGCCGCTGTTCGGCCGCACATAGATGTCTTTTGCCACTGTGAACTCGCCTCGCGACCCGGCGATGAACGCACGGTAGCGCATCATGCCGGCCGAGATCGGGCGCGGGTCGACAAGGCTCCAGCCGGCCGATTGCAGCCTGTCCCGGACGCTTTTGTCGGGCGGCCGCAGAGCGAGGCGAAAGCAGGTCTTCGGCCGGTGCCGCGGCAGATCGAGAAAGCGCAGGAAATTGACGTGCTTCGACCAGTGATAATGCACGCCGTCAAAGGCGATGTTCTTGCCTTTGTTCTGCCAGGTCGCCACCGTTGTAAAACAGCGCGGAACCCCCTCCGGCTCGGGCCATTGCGTCGGATCGACCGGCGGCCGGGTCGGACGCCAGGGAAGGCCGGAAAGAGGGATCGGGCAGTCCGCCGCTCCGAGGTTCTCGCCATAGGTGAAAAAATGCGTATGCGCCTCGAGATAGGCGCGCGCGGCCGGGTCGGCTTGGGCGTATTTGATCTGCTCGTAGACGGGATCAGTGTCGATCAGGATCCGGATCGGGCAGGCGAGGTGCTCCTCGCGCAGGCGGGTGGCGCCGCACAGATTGATCAACCCGTCCGCCTCGGCGAAGAGCGCACAGACGCGCTCGCGCGACAGGCCGTGCCGGACGTCACGGATCGCATCCCAGTACGACCAGCGCTCAGCGAACCCGTATCGCGCCATGACGCGGCGCAAATGGGCGACATTGTACCGGCAGTCCATCGTGACGCTGTCCGCACGGGGATCGTAGGGATTGGCGCCGTGATCCTCGACATACCAGGCTTCATAGCCGAGCCGCTCGAGTGCGAGCAGATAATGCAACGCCTGCCAGGCGATCCCGGCGAGCGGCATCTGAGCCACGAAATGCAAAAGGATGATCCTGCCGCGTTTCATGATCGGCGATTTCGGAGCGGACGATGCCATAACGATCAAGACCGTCCCGCCTTCCCGTGCCCGCGATGCGCGCCCGTGCGCGGGAAGGCGAGGGGGATGGGCGGCCGCTTGGGCCGGAGCGTTCGCCCGGGGCCCGGCGCGAGCGCGAACCGGCCATGCGCGCAATGTCCCTATACGGCATGGGGTTGCCGGCATGCCGGCGCCCATGCTAGGCAGCCATGGCCTGGGAAGAAGACAGGGACCCTATGACCTACGTCGTCACGGAAGCCTGCATCCGCTGCAAATACACGGATTGCGTCGAGGTTTGCCCGGTAGACTGCTTCTACGAGGGCGAAAACATGCTGGTCATCCATCCCGACGAGTGCATCGATTGCGGGGTGTGCGAACCCGAATGCCCGGTTGAAGCCATCATTCCGGACAGCGAACCCGCCGCCGAGCGCTGGCTTGAACTCAACCGCCAGTATGCATCGCTCTGGCCCAATATTACGCGCAAGAAGCCCTATCCGCCGGATGCCGACGAGTGGAAGGATGTGCCGAACAAGTACGATCAGTTCTTCAGCCCGAAACCGGGCGGGAGTTGAGGCCGTCTGCGGCCGCTGCGCCGGCGTCCTGCATCGGCGGCATGCCTGACCTGCTGGTCTTGCCAGCCTATTTGTGGTATTTTGCAGATGATGGCATCGACGCCTTCTCTGGTTGCTTCGCGGTCTTTGATAGGGCCGTAGCAGGTCCCCCGTTTGCAAGGGGCGATCTTTCCAAGCGTCTCAAAGTGCCATATTCGCCTCGGTATGAGAGCTACGGATATGACATCGGAGAAGATTCCATTCAGCGAAGGTGACCTTGTCGTATATCCGACCCATGGGGTCGGCAAGATTGTCGGCATCGAGACGCAAGAGATCGCCGGGCACACGCTCAACGTGTTCGTGGTCCATTTCGATAAGGATCGCATGACGCTGCGGGTCCCGGTGGCCAAGGCCAAGGGGTCGGGTTTGCGCAAGCTGTCAACCCATAAGGAGATGGATGCCGCGCTCGCCAAACTGCGCGGGCGCTCGCGCGCAAAGCGGACGATGTGGAGCCGCCGCGCCCAGGAATATCAAGCCAAGATCGCTTCCGGCGACCCCTGTTCGATTGCCGAGGTGGTGCGCGATCTCTATCGCAATGTCGGCCAGCCCGAGCAGTCTTACAGCGAGCGGCAGATCTATCAGGCGGCGCTCGACCGCCTGGTACGGGAGTTCGCCGCCGTCGAGAAGATCGACGAGACGACCGCGACCCGGCGCGTCGAACAACTGCTGATGGCCTAAGCCGCCGCGCAAGCGCCGCCGGGCGCGCGCCGCGGCGCGCGGGCTCGCCTCGGCCCGGGCCAATCGCGGTGAAGCGCGGCGCGCCTCTCACGGCCCGCGGCCGAGCGCACCTTGGCCCTTCCGTCGCCGGTGCCGGTCGGGGCGGATTGTCGCGTCTCCGCAACGCCCGGCAACAAAGCCCGTGGCCCGCCGTTCCTTCGCCGAGGGCTGCCGCGGAGGAAAGAGGTCATGGGTCATCCCGACAATCCCGAGACCCGGCGTGCCAATCTCGACTTTGTCGAGGCGGCGATGCGGATGCCGCTGCTGTCGCGCGAGCGGGAATTCGAGCTGGCCCGGCGCTGGCGCGAGGATCATGATGTAACGGCGCTGCACGAATTCGTGCGGGCCTATACGCGGCTCGTCGTCGCCATCGCCGCCGGGTTCCGCAATTACGGGCTGGCGATGGGCGATCTCGTGCAGGAGGGAAATGTCGGCTTGATGCAGGCGGCGATCCGCTTCGAGCCGGAGCGCGATATCCGATTTTCCACCTATGCCGCCTGGTGGATCCGCGCGGCGATCCGGGATTACATCCTGCGCAACTGGTCGATCGTGCGTACCGGAACGACGGCGGCGCAGAAATCGCTGTTCTTCAACCTGAGGCGATTGCGCGCCCGGATTGCCGGCCTTTCCGACGGGCCGATGCCGCATGAGGCGCGGCAAAAGATCGCGGAAGAGCTCAAAGTCAGCATCGCCGATGTCGAGATGATGGAAGCGCGGCTTGCCGCCGCCGATCAATCGCTGAACGTGCCCTTGCGCGAGGACGGCGGGGACGACCGCCAGGATCTGCTCGCCGATCCCCGCGCCAATCCCGAGGAGGTCGTGATCGGCATGCGCGACGGCGCCGCCCGCGCGCGTTGGTTGGCGCAGGCATTGGGCGAGCTCTCCCCGCGCGAGCGCCGGATCATCCGCCGCCGGCGCCTGTCGGAGGAGGGGGCAACCCTCGAGGAGCTGGGCCGCGAGTTCGGCGTCTCGAAGGAGCGCGTGCGCCAGCTCGAACACCGGGCGTTGGTGAAGCTCAAGACGGCGATCGCGCGCCGGATCGAGGCCGTCGGCGACCTGCCGCCGGGCTGACTGCGGCCATCGCGGCTGCCGGGCCGGGCTGTCAGATCGCGGTGTAGCCGCCGTCGACGAGCAGATCGCTGCCGGTAACGAAGCTCGCGGCGTCGCTGGCGAGAAAGACCGCGGCGGGCGCGACCTCCTGCGGCTGTCCGAGGCGCCCGAGCAGGTGCTTCGGCCCGATCTGTTCGCGCGCGGCCGCAAAGCTGCCGTAACGCAGCAGCGTTCGTTCGGTCTCGATCGCCCCCGGCGACAGCGTGTTGACCCGGATGTTGTGGGCGGCGTGGTCGGCCGCCATGACCTTGGCAAGCTGAATGAGAGCGCCTTTGCTCGCGCAATAGGCGGCGCGGCCGGCATTGCCGACCCGGCCGAGCTGCGAAGCGATAAAAATGATCGAGCCTCCGCCGCCTTCGATCATTGCGGGCAGCACCGCCCGGCTCAGCAAAAAGGCGCCGGTCAGGTTGACCGCGATGACCTGCTCCCAATCCGCCAAGCTCATCTCCACCACTGTGCCGCTCGGATCACGGCATGCGGCGCCATGCACCAGGATGTCGATCCGGCCGAAGGCCTCCCGTGTCGCCGCGGCCATTGCGCGGGTGTCGGCTTCGCTGGTGACATCGCAGCGCCGCGCGATCGCGCGGCCGCCCGCCTGCTCGACAAGGCGCGCGGTTTCCTCGGCTCCGGCTGCCGCGATGTCGCAGCACGCAACCGCCGCCCCCGCCCTGGCGAAAGCAAGGGCGATCGCGCGGCAAATCCCGCCTGCAGCTCCGCTGAGGACCGCCGCCTTGCCGTCGAGCGTCATCGCCTCTTGACCGCTACAGCAGCACCGTACCGCCGTCGACGGCGATCGTTTGCCCGCTGACAAGAGCGCTGGCGTCGGAGACGAGCCACAAGACCGCCCCCACGAGGTCGGAAGGATCGAGCGTGCGGGCGATGGCTTGGCCGCTCCGGATCACGTCGAGCGCGCGGTCGAGCTTGTCGGCAAAGAACTCCCGCGTGCCCTCGGTCAGGACTGCGCTTGGCGCCAGCGCATTGACCCGGATCCGGTCGCGCCCGAGCTCGCGCGCCAAGCCCCGGGTCAGGCCGATCACCGCCGCCTTCGAGGTCGTATAATGCAGCGCGAACGGCATGCCGTAGGTGGCCGCCAGCGAAGCCATGTTGACGATGCTGCCGCCGCCGGCCCGGCGCATCGCCGGCACCACCGCCTTGCAGCAGTTCCATACGCCCTTGACGTTGACCGCCATCGCCGCATCCCAATCGGCTTCGGCAATGGTCTCGAAGCGACCGCCCCGCAGGGCGCCATAAAGGGCGGCATTGTTGATCAGCGCATCGATCCGGCCGAACGTTCGGACCGCGGCCTCGGCCATGGCCGCAGCCGAGGCGGCGTCGGTGACGTCGAGCCTCACGCCGATCGCGGCCGGCCCGGCCTCCCGCAGCAGCGCGAGCGTCGCGCCGGTATCGGCGATGTCGGCGGCGACGATATGCGCGCCGGCGGCCGCCAAGCTCTTGGCCAAATACTGCCCAATGCCGCGGGCGGCGCCGGTGATGACGACGACCTTGTCGCGAACTTCGATGGCGCCTGCTTTGCCGTCCACCTCGCCGCTCCCCGGGGTCAGATCACGAGATCGGTGCGCGGATCGATCAGATGCATGTGGTTGAGGTCGGCGAGCAGGCGCATCTTCTCGCCGACACTGCCGGCGGCGGCCGGATTGACGCGGGCGCAGACCTCGACGCCTTCGATCAGGAAATAGACCATCGTTTCCATTCCCATCGGCTCGACGACGTCGATCCGCACCTCGAAGACGACGGCGCCGGGCGGCGTCTCGCCGCGCACTTCGGTGATGTGCTCGGGCCTGAGGCCGAAGATCAGCTCGTGACCCGCCCGCGGCCGGTAGCGCGCGAGGCGCGAGGCCGGGACCGGGAAAGAAAGCCAATCGGACAGTCGCACCGAGAGGCCGCCGCCGGTCTCGATAAGCCGGCAGGGCAGCAGGTTCATTGTCGGCGAGCCGATAAAGCCGGCGACGAACCGCGTCCGCGGATGGTGATAGACCTCATGCGGCGTGCCGATCTGCTCGATCCGTCCGCCATTCATGATGACGACGCGATCGGCCAGCGTCATCGCCTCGACCTGGTCGTGGGTGACATAGACGGTCGTGGTCGTGACCTGGCGGTGCACCTTCTTGATCTCGGTGCGCATTTGCACGCGCAACTTGGCGTCGAGATTGGACAGCGGCTCGTCGAACAGAAAGACCTTGGGGTGACGCACGATCGCCCGGCCCATCGCCACGCGCTGCCGCTGCCCGCCCGAAAGCTGTTTCGGCCGCCGCTCCAGCAGATTGCTGATGTCAAGGATACGGGCTGCTTCCTCGACCCGCCGTTTAATCTCATCCTTCGGAAATTTTTTCAGCCGCAGGCCGAAGGACATGTTCTCGAACACCGTCATGTGCGGATAAAGCGCGTAGTTCTGGAACACCATGGCGATGTCGCGGTCCTTCGGCGGCACGTCGTTGACGAGCTGATCGCCGATGTAAATCTCGCCCGAGGTGCACTCCTCAAGCCCGGCGATCATGCGCAGCGTCGTCGTTTTGCCGCAGCCGGACGGGCCGACGAGCACGATGAACTCGCGATCGAGAATATCGAGGTCGATCCCCTGCACCGCAGGGGTACGGTCAAAGATCTTGACAACGTTGCGAAGCGCGACTTGCGCCATACTTGCTACCCTTTTGCGTGCCGGTCAGAAGACCGGCAAACCGATGGCCGATAACGCGGGAAGCGCCCCGCCGACGGCACGGGGCCGTGATCTGCAACGCGGTCGCCGCCGCTTGCCTCATTTCCCGCTCACGCGGAAGCGTTGCCGGCATTTTAGCTCAGATATGAGAATTTGCCTCACCTAATTTTCCGGCTGCGACGACATGCCTGGCGCGTCTCCGGGCAGCGGGCTGAAGATGCCGGCGTCATCCATCCGCGTCCCGCGATGCCGCTCAAGCTCGGAGGCATAGCGACGCAGCGCATAGGCCTCGGACAGGTAGCCGATGACGCGGCGGGATTCGGGGTCGTCGATAACCGGCAGCATCTCCTGTGCGGCGCGGCTGAAGCGGTCGAGCGCGGTGCGCAGATTGTCGCCCGGCAGCAGGAACGGAACCGGCGTGTCGGTCAGCAAGCTGGCCACCGTCTTGTCCTGACCGGCATTTTCCGGGGCGCTCGCCTCCAGCGGATCGACGAGGCCGCACAGCCGCCCCTGCTCATCGACGACGAAGACCGCCCGGGTGCTGCCGGCCGGAAAACGCCGGCGCAATTCGTCGAGCGGCAGGTCGGCGGCAATGACCGGCGGGTCGCGCCGCATCATCGGACCGACCAGCAGCTCGTTGATCCAGCCGACGTCTTCGGGGCTGCGGATCTTCAGGCCGCGCAAGTGGAAGCGCCAGGTCGCGAAGGAATAGCCAAACCAGTGCCGCACCGCGAAAGCGGCGGTGACGACGGCGACCATGACGCCGATCGTGACCGAGAAATCGCCGGTCGTTTCAAGCACCAACATGATCATCGTTACCGGCGCGCCGACGATCGCCGCGGCAACCGCTCCCATGCCGACAAGCGTGTAGGCGAGGGGATCGATCGCGAGATGGGGATCGATGCGCGCCAAGCCGAGGCCGACGACGCTGCCGAACAGGCTGCCGAGAAACAGCGAGGCGCTGAACATGCCGCCGCGAAACCCGGAGCCGATCGACACGGCCGAGCCGATGCAGCGGGCGACCAGAAGCCCGGCGAGATAGGCCAGCGGAAAGCCGGAATGCAGGAGGTGCAGGATGCCGCCATGGCCGCTGCCCAGAACCTCCGGAAAGGCGAGTGCGACGATCCCCAGCAGCAACCCGCCCAGGGCCGGGCGCGCCCAGCGCGGCACCGCCTGCGAGCGAAACAGCGCCTCGGTCGAGGTCACCCCCTTCATGACGGCGATGCCGAGCGCCGCCGCCGCCAGCCCGAGGCCGAAAAAGGCGGCATAGTCCTGGGCGGAGAGGATGACCGGATGCCACAGCACGAAGATCGGCTCGGAGCCAAGGATCGCGCGCACCACCAACACCCCGGTCAGCGCGGCGATGCCGACCGGCGCCAGGGTTTGCAGCGTGTAACTGCCGATGATCAGTTCGAAGGCATAAAAGGCGCCGGCAAGCGGGGCGTTGAAGGCGGCCCCGATCGCCCCGGCGGCGCCGCAGCCGACGAGGGTGCGCACATCGTCGCGGCGCAGCCGCAACAGCCGCGCCAGCCGCGAGGCCAGCGCCGAACCCATCTGCGTGTAGGCGGCCTCGAGCCCGACCGTGGCGCCGAAGCCGCCCGACAGGATCGTCACGCCGACCAGCCCGATACTGTCGCCGACCGACATGCGGCCGCCGAACAGCGCGTTCGCCTCGATCGCATCGACGACTTCGCGCGGGCGCCAGCGCCGCAGCACCGCCGAGACGACGCCGACAATCAGACCGCCGACGATCGGGGACAGCGCCAGACGCAGCGGCGGGATGCCGGGAGTGTTCGACAGATGCTCGTCAAACCGGATTCCGAAAGCGACGTGTCTGACCACCGCAATCAGGAAATCGATGACGACGTCGGCAAGGCCCGCCGCAACGCCGGTCGCCATCGCCAGGGCGAGAAAGAACAGATCGCTGTCGCGCAGGCGCGACTCGGCCCGCCGTTCGCCGGCGGCCTCGCTTTCCCGCGCCCGCGCTCCCGCGATATCGGCCGCCTCCAAGCGCACCGGCGCATCGGCCGGAACCGGCAACGGTGCCCATCTCCTGAAGTGCCGTCGTACTTGGCGAAAGGGTGCGCGTATCGTTTGCCCCATGATCAGCGCTCGGTGAGCTTCAGCTCGATGCGCCGGTTCAGGCGGTAGGCTTCGGGGGTATTGCCGAGCGCGATCGGATGCTTGTCGCCAAAGCCTTCCGCCGCCAGTCGATCCGGCGGGATCCCGGCGGCGATCGCAAAGCGCACGACCGAGATCGCCCGTGCCGCCGACAATTCCCAATTCGACGGAAACTGGGCGGTATGGATCGGCCGGCTGTCGGTAAAGCCGTCGACCTGCAGGATCCATTTGAGGCCCGGAGGGATCTGGGCGGCGATCTGTTTCAATGTCGCAAACACCTGATCGAGCTCCTTCTTCGCCTGATCGGTCAACTCGGCGCTGCCCGGCGCGAACAGCACCTCGGACTGGAACACGAAGCGGTCGCCGACGATGCGAATGTCCGGCCGGTTGCCGAGAATCTGGCGCAGCCGGCCGAAAAACTCGGAACGATAACGGGCCAGCTCCTGAACTTTATTCGCCAGGGCGAGATTGAGCCGCTTGCCGAGATCGACGATTTGCGTCTGCTGCTGCTTGACCTTGGCGTTCGCGACATCGAGCGCGGCGGCGATCTGCGACAGCTGGTCGCGCAATGCGGCAATCTGTTGATTGAGCGCGGCGACTTCGGCGAGCGCGTTGCTGCTGATCTGCTTTTCGCTGGCGAGGGCCTGCTCGGCCTGTGCGGCGCGGGCGGCGCCGGCCAGAACCTGCTGCTCGGCCGCCTGTTCTTTGGCGGTCAGCGCGGCGACTTGGGCCTGCAAGCGGTCGCGTTCGGCGAGCGTGGCCTTGAGCCGGGCCGCATTTGCCGCCGCGTTCTGGCGCAGCTCGTCATTGCTGCGCCGTTCGAGGGCCAACAGATCGGCAAGATTATCGATCTGACGCTGCAATTTCTTGAGAGCCTGATCGCGCCCCGACAAGGCATCGGAAAGATAAAACTGACCAGCAGTAAATATGAGTAATATAAATATGATAACCATTAATAGTTGCGACAGAGCATCGACAAACCCAGGCCAAATGTCAATGTTATATCTTCGAGAATTTTTTGAGTGTAGAGACATGATATCAATAAATATTATAAGTTAGCTCCTTGCCTCTTCAGCAATGGAAGCAATCGTACGAGCAAGAATACGGATTTCATTGCGCAGTTCATGGACACTCTGCTCACGACCTTGTGCCATATCCTCGGAGAGGCGAGCAACATAAGCTTCGATATTGCGCAGATGCGCGCGCAATCCGTCATCCTGTCTGAATGAATTCTCGGCGGCGTTGGCGAGCCGGGTCAGTGCGGGCTTCAGCTCGAGCTGGTTCTCGGCCAGACGCAGCATCAGCAGCTGGCTTGCCTTCATCTGCTCGCCGAGCACTCCGAGGCGCTCCGTCAAGCCGATAAGCGCCGCATTCGCGCCGCTGCGCCCCTCTTCGCCCTTCGCGATCAGGCGCTGCAGGTGGTCAAGACTGTCCGCGGTCTGTTCGAGCAATGCCCGGATGTAAGCCGGCACCGATCCTTCGCCGCCATCGGTCAGCGCGCCGCTGGTCAGCCGGGTGTGGGTGGACAGCCATTCCTCGAGTTCGTTGTAGAACCGGTTCTGAGCCTGACCCGCCTGCAAGTCGAGAAAGCCCAGGACGAGGCTGCCGGCAAGCCCGAATAACGAGGCGCTGAACGCGGTGCTCATGCCGGCGAGCGGCGACTGCAACCCCGCCTTCAAGGCGGTAAAAGCGCGCGCCGGGTCGCCGCCAAGGCTAAGCCCGCCGAGCACGCCGCCGACCGAGCGCACCGTCTCCAACAGACCGTAGAAGGTCCCAAGCAATCCGAGAAAGACGAGCACCCCGATCATATAGCGCGAGGTCTCGCGGGTCTCGGCGAGACGCGAAGAGATGACGTCGAGCAATGTCTGCAGCGAACTCGGCGACAGGCTGACGCGTCCTCCCATGCTGGCGCCCAGCATCCGCGCCAGCGGCGCAAGCAACCGCGGCGGCGTTCGGTTCTCAGCCTCATTCCGGCGGAAGCTTTCGATCCATTGCGCCGCGGGATCGAGCAGCAGCACCTGACGGAAGATATAGGCGATCCCGGAGAGGAGGATGCCGAGGATGACCCCGTTGACCGCGGGATTGCCGAGAAAGGCCCGGATCAATGCGGGACCGAGCGCGGCCGCCAGAGCGGCGACCAGCCCGAGAAACAGGATCATCCGGATCAGAAACCGGCGCGAGCGGCTCATGCGGCGGTACCGGGGCAGTTGTCAAAAGGGTTGCGGCTCACGCTTCGAACACCCCGGGCGGCACCCGGACAAGCGTGATGGACATACCCCCTACTCCCTCGCACCCGGCCCCGCGCATGCCGGCCGGCAACGCCAAATTAGCGCATGCGGCGCGGCGGCGACAAGCCGCCGGCTTCGGCGCGGCGACCCCGCAGCCCCTCCCTTAACAATGCGCCCAGCGGCAGGTGCAAATGATCGTTGGCGGCCAGCACCTCGCCCTTGGCCATCATGTCATGGCCGCCGGCGAGGTCGCTGACATAGCCGCCCGCTTCGCGCACGAGCAGAATTCCGGCGGCCAAGTCCCACGGCGACAGGCCGAACTCCCAAAAGCCGTCATAGCGTCCGGCCGCGACATAGGCAAGACCAAGCGCCGCCGAGCCCATATGTCGGATCCCCGCCGTCGCCGCCATGACGGCCGCGAGCGCCGCCAGATAAGCGGGCTCCTCGTCGCGGGCCGAAGAGGCAAAGCCGGTTCCGATCACCGCATCGGCGAGCTGGCGCCGCGCCGAAACCCTGAGGCGGCGGTCGTTGACATAGGCGCCGGCCCCCTTCTCGGCCCAGTACATCTCGTCGCGGACGGGCTCATAGACGAGAGCGGCGACGATCTCGCCGGCGCGCTCGACCGCGATCGAGATCGCAAAATGCGGGATGCCATGGAGAAAATTGGTGGTGCCGTCGAGCGGATCGACGATCCAGCGGTGATGGGGATCGGCGCCGGGCTCGGCGCCGCTTTCCTCGAACAGCAGGCCGTAACTCGGGCGGGCCCGCGTCAATTCGGCTTTGAGCGTGCGCTCGGCCTTGAGGTCGGCGGTCGAGACAAACTGGCCCGGCCCCTTGATCGAAACCTGCAGCTGCTCGACCTCGCCGAAATCGCGCAGCAGCCCCCGCGCCGCTTTCAACGCGGCGCTCGCCATCACATTGATGATGGCGGAACGGACGATCATCGGCAGCGGCCCCGGGCGCGGATCAATCCTTGGCCCTCTCGATATAGCTGCCGTCCGCGGTGCTGACGACGATGCGGGTGCCGGCCTCGATATGCGGCGGGATCATGATGCGGCGGCCGTTTTCGAGCTTGCCGGGCTTGTATGAAGAGGAGGCGGTCTGGCCGCGCACGACCGGATCGGCCTCGACGACCTCCATCACGACGGTGGGCGGCAGCGCGACCGACAGCGCCTGGCCTTCATAAAGCATGACGGTGCAGGTCATGCCCTCCTGCAGGAAGTCGGCCGCTTCGCCGATCGTTTCGCGCGGCACCGTGACCTGCTCGTAGGTTTCGTTGTCCATGAAGGTCGCCTGGTCGTTCTCCATGAACAGGAACTGCATCTCCTTCTCGTCGAGGCGGACGCGCTCGACGGTTTCTTGCGTGCGGAAGCGTTCGTTGAGTTTGGTTCCGCTGCGCAGATCGCGCAGCTCGACCTGGGTAAAGGCGCCGCCCTTGCCGGGCTGCACCAGTTCGCGCTTCAACACGAGCCAGAGCTTGCCCTGGTGCTCGAGGACGTTGCCCGGCTTTAAATCGATGGCATTGATCTTCATAGGATGAAAGCTCGCAAAAAGAAGGGCTCGGTGCACTTCTCGATGGCACACCGCTGCTGCGAAGGTAGCATCGAACAGCGCCGGAGCAAGGCGGGAGCGCGGACATGCTGCAATGGTGGCGGCCGGAGCGTTTTGCGGCGCGGCGGGACAAGCTGGAACGGCGCGCACGCATGCTGTCCGCCGTGCGCGGGTTTTTCGCCGCGCACGGCTTTGTCGAGGTCGATACCCCGGCCCTGCAAGTGAGCCCCGGCCTCGAGCCGCATTTGAGGGCGTTTGCGACCGAGTTCCACGATCCCGACCAGGCCCTGCCGGTGCGCCGCTATCTGCATACCTCGCCCGAATACGCGATGAAAAAACTGCTGGTCGCCGGCCTGCCGCGGATCTGGCAGCTGGCGCATGTGTTCCGCGACGGGGAGAAGAGCCCCACGCATCATCCCGAATTCACGATGCTCGAATGGTATCGCAGCGGCGCCTGCTGGCGCGATCTGGCCGAGGAGTGCCGGGCGCTTGTCGCAGCCTGCCAGCGAGCGGCCGGCGCCGCCCACCTCGCCTGGCGCGGTCGTCGGGCGGATGCCGGTGGCGAGTGGCAGTATCTCAGCGTCGCCGAAGCCTTCCAGCGCTTTTGCGGCATCGACCTGCTGGCCACCGCCCCCGATCCGCTGTCGCCGCGCCTTGAGCTTCTCGCCGCCGCGGCGGCCGCGATCGGCATCGCCCCGCATCCGGGCGACGACTGGGAGGCGCTCTATTTCCGGATCTTCCTCGAGCGAATCGAGCCTCATCTCGGCCTCGGCGTGCCGACCGTTCTCTACGATTATCCGCTGTCGATGGCGGCGCTGGCACGCCGCAACCCGGCCGATCCCCGCCTCGCCGAGCGCTTTGAAGTCTATGTTTGCGGCCTGGAGCTCGCCAATGCCTTTGGCGAGCTGACCGATGCCGACGAACAGCGCGCCCGCTTCCGCGCCGATCAGGCGAAAAAGCAGGCGCTCTATGGCGAAGTTTATCCGATTGACGAAGATTTTCTCGCCGCCCTCGCTTTCGGCCTGCCGCCCTCGGCCGGCATCGCGCTCGGGTTCGACCGTCTGGTCATGCTTGCAACCGGCGCCGACGACATCGAGGAGGTGTTATGGGCTCCGGTGCGCTGAGTCCTCGATCGGCCGGCGGCCGCTGCGCACGCTTTGCCTGCGGCGCCGGCCCGAATCGCCCGGTGCGGGCCTCACGAGCGCATCGCCTCGGCTCCGGGCAGTTCGCCGCCCCACAACTTTTCGAGGTTGTAATAGGCGCGCGTTTCGGGCCGGAACAGGTGCACGATCACGTCTCCGGCATCGATCAGCACCCAGTCGCCGCCCCTTTTGCCCTCGATCGCGATGCGGGTGCGGCGCGACAAGGCGGCTTCGAGATGTTCGGAGAGAGCCTGAACCTGGCGGGCCGAGCGGCCGCTGGCGATCACCATCTGGTCGGCGATCGTCGTCTTGCCCGCGAGTTCGATCGTAACAACGTTCTCGGCCTTGCCCTCTTCGAGCGCTGCCAGAACGAGGCCGAGCAGGTCGGGACGCGCCGTCGCGGCGCCGGATGCCACCGCGTGTAGGCGTTCGGGGTAGGTGAGAAGAGAGGTCAATTCGCTTTCTTGCTCCTTGGCCGTCACAGGGGGGTTGCGCCCGCGCCGGGCCCGGATTTCGCTCGCCGAGCGAGGGTCGAGCCGGGTATGGAAAAACACCCAGGCGGGCGGGGTCATGTCGGCGAGCCGCCGGGCCGCCGAAGGCGGCACGCGGTAGCGGGCAAAGCGCCGTGCCGCCAAGCTGGCGAGCGCTTTTAGAGAATAGGAAGGGCGGTCGAACACGGCAACGGGCAGCGTGTGGAAGATCTCGGTCCAACGCTGCCAGCGGCGGATCTGCAGCAGATTGTCGCCGCCCATCAGCCACACGAAGCGCAGCCGCGGGAAACGGCGGCGCAGCGCCTTGACAGTATCGGCGGTGTAGCGCAGGCCCAAGCGGCTCTCGATGTCGCTGACGGCGATGCGCGGATGGTTGCGGGCGACCCGCCTGGCGCTTTCGATCCGCTCCGCCAGCGGGGCCATGTCTTGGGCGGGCTTCAACGGGTTTTGCGGCGATACCAGCCACCAGACCTCGTCGAGCTTGAGCCGCTTGAGCGCCGTCAGGCTCACATGCAGATGCCCGCCATGCGCCGGGTTGAACGATCCGCCCAACAGCCCGATCCGGCGATGCCGCCCCATCGCCGGGCTCAGGGACGCACCTGGCCGTTGCCGCGCACGAGGTATTTGTAGCTCGTCAGCTGCTCGGCGCCGACCGGGCCGCGCGGCGGCAGCCGCTGGGTGGAGATGCCGATCTCGGCGCCCATGCCGAATTCGCCGCCATCGGCGAATTGGGTCGAGGCGTTGACCATCACGATGGCGCTATCGACCTCGCGCAGAAAACGCTCTGCCGCCGCCTCATCTTCGGTGATGATCGCATCGGTGTGGTGCGAGCCATAGCGCGCGATGTGATCGATCGCACCGGCAAGGCCGTCGACGATGCGCACCGACAGGATCGCATCGAGATATTCGGTGCGCCAATCGGCTTCGGTCGCCGGGATCAGATCCGGATCGATGGCCAGCGTTTCCGCATCGCCCCGCAATTCACAGCCGGCGGCGCGCAGATCGGCCAGGATTGCCGGCAGATACGCGCGGGCGATGGCGCGGTCGACGAGCAGGGTTTCGGTCGCGCCGCAGATCGAAACCCGCCGCATCTTGGCGTTCAGCACGATCCTGCGCGCCTTTTCGAGATCGGCGGCGCGGTCGATATAGGTATGGCAGATGCCTTCGAGATGGGCGATGATCGGGATGCGGCTTTCGCGCTGGACCCGTTCGATCAGCGAGCGGCCGCCGCGCGGCACGATGATGTCGATGACGCCCTCCATCGCCAGCATCAGGCCGACGGCGGCCCGCTCGCGCGTCGGCACGAGCTGGATGGCGGCGGCGGGAAGACCGGCCGCGACCAGGCCGTCGTGCAGCGCCGCAACCAGCGCCCGCGAAGAGTGAAAGCTTTCGGAGCCGCCGCGCAGGATCGCGGCGTTGCCGGATTTGAGGGCGAGCCCGCCGGCATCGGCGGTGACGTTGGGGCGGCTCTCATAGATGATGCCGATGACGCCGAGCGGCACCGCGACGCGCTCGATCGACAGCCCGTTCGGCCGCATCCAGCGCGCGAGCACGCGGCCGACCGGATCGGGCAGGGCGGCCACCTCGTCGAGCCCGCGGGCGATCGCCGCGATCCGCTTCTCGTCGAGGGCGAGCCGTTCGCGCAGGGCCGCGCCGAGCGCGCCCTCCGCCTCGGCCAGATCGCGCGCATTGGCGGCGAGGATCTCGTCGGTGCGGTCGCGCACCGCGCACGCCGCCGCTCGCAACGCCCTTTCCCTGGCGGCGGCGGGGGCGAGGGCAAGCTCGGCCGCGGCGGCGCGCGCGCGCCGCCCGATCTCGGCCATCATCGCCGCCAGCTCCGCTGCGCCCGCCGGTACGGTCCCGGTGCTGTCTGCCGTCTCGATCGTCATGGCTCTGCGTTCACCACCAGATCGTCGCGATGGATGATCTCGTCGCGGCCACGGTAGCCGAGGATGCCGGCAATTTCACTACTCTTGTGTCCGGCGATGCGGCGGATGTCGGCGCTCGAATAAGCCGACAGCCCGCGGCCGGCCTCGGCGCCCGAGCGCGTGCGGATGAGCACCGCATCGCCGCGCTCGAACGCCCCCTCGACCGCGACGACGCCGGCGGGCAATAGGCTCTTGCCGCGCAAGAGCGCGCTGGCGGCGCCGTCGTCGATGACGATTGCGCCGAGCGGATTGATGGCGGCGGCGATCCACGCCTTGCGTGCCGAGCGCGGCTCGCCGCGCGGCAGGAACAGGCTCGCCCGCCCCCCCGCCTCGATCGCCGCAAGCGGCCCGGCCCTGCCACGCGCGATCAGCATGTGGCAGCCGGCCGCCGTCGCAATCCGGGCCGCGGCGAGCTTTGTCACCATGCCGCCCGAGCTGTAGCCGGGCGGCGCCTCGCCCGCCATCGCCTCGATCTCGGGCCCGATCTCGCGCACGAGCGGGATATGCCGCGCATCCGCGTGCCGGCGCGGATCGGCCGTGTACAGCCCGTCGATGTCGGACAGCAGGATGAGCATATCGGCGCTAGTCATCTGCGCGACGCGGGCGGCCAGCCGGTCGTTGTCGCCAAAACGGATCTCGGCCGTCGCGATCGTGTCGTTTTCGTTGACCACGGGGACCGCACCGAGCGCCAGCAGTTGCGCAAACGTGGCGCGCGCGTTCAAATGGCGCCGCCTGGCCTCGGTGTCCTCCGCCGTCAGCAGGATCTGCGCCACGGTGATGCCGTGCCGCGCCAGCGCATCCTGATAGGCGTGGGCAAGGCGGATTTGGCCGGTCGCGGCCGCCGCCTGCTTCTCTTCCAGGCGCAGGCGCCGCCCGAGCAGGCCGAGCCGCCGCCGGCCGACCGCGATCGCCCCCGACGAGACCAGGATGACCTCCTGGCCGCGGGCGCGGCAGCGCGCGACATCCGCGGCGAGCGCATCGAGCCAGGGGCGGCGGATCTCGCCGTTCTCAGCGACGAGCAGGGCCGAGCCGATCTTGACGACGAGCCGCCGCGCCCGGACCAGCGCTGCGGCCGGGCTGGGGGCGGCGTCGATCCCCGCGGCGCTTGGCCGGGAAGAGGGCGGGTCTTTGGCGCATGCGGGCGCCGCCCCGCGCTCATGCTTCGACGAGGACATCACGCCGTTCGGCGCGCCCGGCCGTGACCGCGGCGAGGAGCGCGTCAAGCATCTCGGGCACGCCGGCGCCGGTGGCGCCGGACAATGCCAGCACGCATGCGCCCGCTGCCGCATCGGCGAGCATGCGGCGCTTGGCGGCGACCTCGGCGGCGGCAAGCGCGTCGATCTTATTGAGGCCGACGATCTCGGGCTTGTCGGCAAGCCCGTGCCCATAGCGCGCCAGCTCGCGGCGGATTGCCCGGTAGGCGCCGACCACATCCGCGAGGGTGCCGTCGACCAGGTGCAGGATGACCGTACAGCGTTCGGCGTGCCCCAAAAAGCGGGTCCCCAGCCCCATACCGTCGGCGGCGCCTTCGATCAGACCGGGCAGATCGGCCATCACGAACTCCTCGTCATGCCGGCGCACGAGCCCGAGCTGCGGCTTGAGCGTCGTAAAAGGATAATCGGCGATCTTCGGGCGGGCATGAGAAACCGCCGCGAGCAGGGTCGACTTGCCGGCGTTGGGAAATCCCACGAGCCCGACATCGGCGATCAGCTTCAGGCGCAGCCATACCCACGCCTCGCGCCCGGGCCAGCCGGGATCGGCGCGGCGCGGCGCCCGGTTGGTCGAGGATTTGTAATGGGCGTTGCCAAAGCCGCCGTCGCCGCCGCGCAAAAAGACGATCCGCTCGCCCGGCCGGGTCAGGTCGGCCAGAACTTGGCGGTTGTCCGCGTCCAGGATCTGCGTGCCGGCGGGAACTTTCAGCACGAGATCCCGGCCGGCGGCGCCGGTGCGCTCGCGCCCGCCGCCGCGGCTTCCGTCCGGCGCCCGGAAATGCTGGCGGTAGCGGTAGTCTATCAGCGTATTCAGATTGGCGACGGCGAGGAAGACGATATCGCCGCCCTTGCCGCCGTCGCCGCCGTCGGGGCCGCCGAATTCAATGAATTTTTCGCGGCGAAAGCTGACGGCGCCGGCGCCGCCGTCGCCGCTTCTCAGATAAATCTTGCACTGGTCTAGAAATTTCATCGCTCGAACGTCGCCCCTCCCGCCTCCTCTGCTGCCGCGGCGGAAGGGGCGGGGAGAGAACCGCGGGCTCGTCCGCCGAGACGGACAGGGCTATTCGGCGGCTTCGGGGGGCAGCGGCACCACCGACACGAAGGTTCGGCCGGCCAGCCCGGTGTGGAACTTGACCATGCCCTTCTGGGTCGCAAACAGCGTATGGTCGCGACCCATGCCGACATTGCTGCCGGGATGAAACTTGGTGCCGCGCTGGCGGACGATGATATGGCCCGGAATGACGATTTCGCCGCCGAACTTCTTGACGCCAAGCCGCCTGCCGGCGCTGTCGCGGCCGTTGCGCGACGAGCCGCCCGCTTTCTTATGTGCCATTTGTCGCTCCCTCCTGCGGTGTCGCCCCGGGCGCCGCGGCCGCAGCGTTGATCGCGGTGATGCGCAGCACCGTCTGATACTGCCGGTGACCTTTCTTGCGCCGATAGTTCTTGCGCCGCTTCTTCTTGAAGACGATGATCTTTTCGCCACGCCGCTGGTCGAGGATCGTCGCCCTGACCGAGGCGCCGGCGACAAACGGCGTGCCGGTCGCGACCGCGGCGCCCTCGCCGACCATCAAAACCTCGCCGAACTCGACCGTGCCGCCGGGCTCGCCCGCCAGCTTCTCGACCGTGATGACATCGTCCTCGGCGACCCTGTACTGCTTGCCGCCGGTGCGGATTACTGCAAACATGACACCCGCCGATATATGGTCTACCGCGCCCGCAACGCAATCCGTCGAAGGACATAGCGCGGGCTGCCCGCCCGAAGGGGGCGCACTATAGTCGGCCCCCCGGCGCTGTCAACGCAACCGGCGGGGTTCGAGGAGCGGCGGCTCCGGTGCGCGCGCAGCGGCCTCGCACCGCTCCGCCTCGGCAAAGGGTGGCCGACCGCGCGCCATAAATGGCCCGGCCGCATTGCGCCGTCCCGCCCCGGCGCGCCCGGTCCCGCCTGCACCTGCCCGCGGGAGCCAAAGGCGCGCTTTGACGCGAGTGGCTGCGCTCTCTACAATTTCACGATTGCAGCACCAGGAGCGCCTGTTGTTATGGACACCGGCACAGCCCGCGCGACCGAGGATGAAGCCCTGCGATTTCACCTTCGTCGCGGCGATCTCCAACGGCGCCGCCATGCTGGGAGTGGGTGATCTTGGCGCGCTCGCGGCAAAGCCAGTCATGGAGGGCAAGGCGGCGCTGTTCAGGCGTTTCGCCGACATCGATGCGATCGATCTCGAAATCGATACCCGCGGCGTCGATTTCGCGTATGACGGCGAAATCAGCGCCGATGTCGCGCCCGATCAGCGGCTGATGCGGCAGCTCTATCCGTTCCGCCGGTTGCGCGGCCCGGCCCATGTCCCGGTCATGCCCGGGTTGCACGGCGCCACGATCGCGACCAAGCTGCCGCCGCAATTGGGCGGCGGGGCCATGGTCGGGCCCCTTTTGAGCGGCCTGTCGCGACCGCTTCAGATCGTCAGCATGGGGGCGACGGTATCGGACCTCGTCAATCTCGCGGCCCTGGCGGCCTAGGGCGCGATCGCCTGAACGCCGCCCTTGCGGCGGGGCGGTCGTTGCGCGCAGCCGCCTTGCGCATCCTGTGCGCGGCGGCGCCAAGCCTGGCCGCCCTGGCCATCCTCGTCCTGGGAGGGATGCTCGCGCCGGTGCCGGCGCTCGCCGCCGCCGGCGCGATCCTGGTGCTGACCGGTCTCGTCCTGGGCCGCCTGTTCGTCGCGCCGCGGGCGCTGGGCGCGGCGATAGAAACGCTCGCCGGCGGCGCCGGCAGGGGGCGGATGTCGCGACCGCCGCTTAGCAGCGGCGAGACGATCCGCGAGATCGTCCGTCTGGCGCGGGCGAGAGAGGCGCAGCTGAATGACGCGCGGATGCGGCTTGCGGCGGCCGAGGCGATCTTCGCCGCAATCCCCGATCCGCTCCTCGTGCTCGACGACAAGCGCCGCATCCTGCGCGCCAATCGGGCGGCGGAAGCCCTGCTCGGTCCGCTCGTCGAGGGGCGCGACCTCGCGACCGCGCTGCGCAATCCGGCCGTTCTGGCGGCCGCCGACGCGGTGCTGCGCGGCGAGGAGAGCCGCATCGTCGACTTCGCCTTGACGGTCCCGATCGCGCGGCAGCTGCGCGCCCGCCTGGCGCGGATCGCCCCCGGACCTCAGGGCGGCGCGGCCGGGGCGCTGGTCATTCACGACATTACCGGATTGAAGCGCGCCGAGCAGTTGCGGGCCGACTTCGTCGCCAATGCCAGCCACGAACTGCGCACGCCGCTTGCCGCGCTCGCCGGTTTCATCGAGACATTGCGCGGGCCGGCGCGCGAGGATGCGGAGGCGCGCGAGCGCTTTCTCGCCATCATGCAGCAGCAGGCCGAGCGCATGACACGGCTTGTCGATGACCTGTTGTCGCTGTCCCGGGTCGAGCTCAACGAGCATGTTCCGCCGACGGGCCGGGTGAGGCTCGCGCCGCTGCTGCGTGAAATCACGGAAATGCTCGAACTGCGCGCCAGCGCGCGGCGGATGTCCCTCGTGCTGTGCCTGCCGCCCGATCTCCCCGAAGTGGTCGGCGATCGCGACGAGCTCGTGCAGTTGTTTCAGAATCTCCTCGACAATGCGATCAAATACGGGCGGGCCGGCGGCACCATCACGCTCGCCGCTAGGCTCGTGCTGCGGCAGGCGCCCGCGGGCGGGGCGGATCGCCTTCCGTTTGTCGCGGTCGCGGTCAAGGATGAAGGCGAGGGGATCGCGCGCGAGCATCTGCCGCGGCTGACCGAGCGGTTCTACCGCGTCGATACCGCCCGCTCGCGGGCCATGGGCGGCACCGGGCTGGGGCTTGCCATTGTCAAGCATATTCTCAACCGCCATCGCGGCTTTCTCGAGATCGAGAGCACGCCGGGCGTCGGCTCGGTGTTTACCGCCTTTCTGCCGCTTCCCCCCGAAGCGGCGCGGGCGGCGATCTCTCTGTCATGAGATTGTAACGAAAGTGTCATCGAAGCTTCGCGGCCGGCGACTATGGAGGGCATCGCAAGACCTGCATCGGGCGTGGCCAGCAGAGAGGGATCTCGATGATGATGATGACAATCGCGATCGGTGTCCGGGGGCGGCTGCGAGGGGCCGGCCGAACCGTCCGTGGCCTCGTAACGCTCGCCCTGCTGCTTGCCGCCGTCCCGGCGGCAGCCGCCGCGACGACGATTACCGGCGCCGGCTCGACCTTCGATTATCCGTTCTTTTCGCGGGCCTTTTATACCTACAGCGAGCAGCACCCCGGGGTCAGCGTCAACTATCAATCGATCGGCAGCGGCGGCGGCATTCAGCAGCTGATCGCCAGGACCGTCGATTTCGGCGCCAGCGACGTGCCGATGAACGCCCAGGAACTGGCGCGCGCCAAGGCGCCGGTTCTGCAGATCCCGGTGACGCTGGGCGGCGAAGGCATCGCCTACAATCTGCCCGGTATCGCGAAGGGGCTGCGTTTGACGCGGCAGGTCGTCGCCGACATCTATCTCGGCAAGATCACAAAGTGGAACGATCCCGCGATCGCCAAGCTCAATCCGGGTCTCACGCTTCCGGACATGGCGATCACCGTCGTGCACCGTTCCGACGGGTCGGGGACAACCTACATCTTCACCGATTTTCTCAGCCATGTCTCTGCCGAATGGAAACAGAAGGTCGGCGTCGGCAAAAGCGTCACATGGCCGGCGCCGAGCAGCATCGGCGGCAAGGGCAATGAGGGTGTCGCCGGCCTCGTCCGCCAGACGCCCGGCGCGATCGGCTATGTCGAGCTCGCTTATCTGCTCGAAAACAATATGCCCTATGCGCTGCTGCAGAACCGGGCCGGCAACTATCTTTACCCGACGATCAAGACGGTGGCGGCCGCAGCCGCCACCAAGCCGAACATATCGGCGAGCGACTTTTCGATCGTCGATGCGGCCTGCCCCGACTGCTATCCGATCAGCGGCTATTCCTGGGTCCTGCTCTATCGGGAGCCGGCCGATCCGGCGCGCGGCAAGTTGGTCAAGCAGTTGATGAGCTGGCTTGTGACAAAGGGACAGCCGATCGCCCAAGCGATCGATTACGTGCCGTTGCCCGCCAATGTGCAGCGGCAGGCCTTGCATATCCTCGACGGGATGGGCAAGACCGCCAGCCGGTAGAAAATGAGCGATCCGGAAAGCGGGCCGGCGAGCGTCCAGGCCAGCGCCTTGCGCTCCAATCGGCGCCTTGCCGCCGGCTTGGCCGAGCGGCGCGAGCGGGTCGCCGCCAGGCTGTTTACCGCTGTGCTCTACGGCTGTTGCATGCTGTTCCTGTTGGTGATGGGCGGCCTCGCCGTCGAGCTATTATGGGGATCGCGACTATCGCTTGCGGCCTTCGGCCCGGGCTTTCTGTGGAGCACCGAATGGAACCCGGTGCGCGGCCGTTTCGGGGCCGCACCGTTCCTCTACGGCACCGTGGTCAGTTCGCTGATCGCCCTGCTGCTGGCCGGCAGCGTCGGCATTCTGGCGGGCGTGTTTCTAGCGGAGTTTGCGCCGCGCCGTCTGGGGGCCGCGCTCGGCACGATGATCGAGCTGCTGGCGGCCATTCCGAGCATCGTATACGGCCTGTGGGGACTGTTCGTCCTGGCTCCCGTCGTCAGCGGCTGGATCGGCCCGGCGCTACAGGCGGCATTTGGCTTCCTGCCGATTTTCCGGGGCCCGATCTACGGCGTCAACATGCTGACGGCGGCGCTGGTGCTGGCCGTCATGATCGTGCCGACGATCACGGCGATCACCCGTGACCTGATCAAGGCGACCCCAATGTACTACCGCGAGGCCGCCTTGGCGCTCGGCGCAACCCGCTGGGAGAGCGTCGCCAAGGTGATCCTGCCGACGGTCCGCAGAGGGATTTTCGGCGCCTGCATGCTGGCCCTTGGGCGGGCGCTCGGCGAAACGATCGCGACGACCATGGTGATCGGCAACCGCCCGGTCATTTCCGCTTCGCTGTTGGCGCCCGGCTATACGGTTGCGAGCGTGATCGCCAATGAATTCACCGAGGCGACCTCGGCTCTCTATCTGAGCGCGCTGATCGAGCTCGGGCTGATCCTGCTGGTGACCAGCCTTCTCGTCGTCGGCCTCGGCCGGCTGATGCTGCGCCTGTTCGTGCCGTGAAGCCGGCGGTGATCCGCACCCTGTCGGTACCGGCGCGGCGGCGCCTTAGCAGCGCATTGTGGGCGGCGGCCGCGATGCTGTGCACTTTTGGCGTCGCGCTTATTCTGCTGCTGGTCATCGGCTATATTCTGCGCGAAGGCTTCGCGGCGCTGTCATGGTCCTTTCTGACGCATCTGCCGCGCCCGGTCGGCGTACCGGGCGGCGGCGTCGGCAACGGCCTCGTGGGCTCCGGCATGACCGTCGCGCTCGCCGCCCTGATGGCGTTTCCCGCCGGGATGCTCGTCGGCATCTATGTCGCAGTCTATGCCTATCTGTCCTTGGCGCGATTGCTGAGTTTTCTTGCCGATGTCCTGGCCGGCGTGCCCAGCATCGCAATCGGCATCTATGCCTATACCCTGTTGGTCGCACCGTTTGGCGGGTTCTCGGCCCTATCGGCATCGTTCGCGTTGGCGGTGCTGATGATGCCGCTCGTCATCCGCGCCACCGAAGGCGCCGTCAGAGCCGTGCCGCGGGAATTGCGCGAGGCGGCAACGGCGCTCGGCGCGACCGATTACCGGGTAACCTGCAAAGTCCTGCTGGTCGCCGCGCGGCCCGGCATCGTCACCGGATTGCTGCTGGCGCTGGCGCGAGTGACCGGCGAGACGGCGCCGCTCTTGTTCACCGCCTTCGGCAACCAGTTCTGGGAATTCGATCCGACCAAGCCGATGGCCGAATTGCCGCTGCAAATCTTCACCTATGCCATCTCCCCCTACCGGGACTGGCATCGCCAGGCCTGGGGCGGTGCGCTCATCCTCGTCACCGCCGTTTTTGTGCTGAGCGTGGCGGCCCGGCTGTCGTTCCTGCTGCTGCGCGGGAGGGCCGCAGATGGCACCGGCCCCTGAGCCCGGCGTGATCCCCGCGCAACTCGCCTCCCCGCTGGCGGGCCTTGCGAACCGGTCTTCCGAGGCGGCGGCGCGCGAAAAGGTGCTGATCCGCGACCTCAGCTTCTATTACGGCAGTTTCCAGGCGCTCCACGGCATCACCGCGCCGCTCTACGACAAATGCGTGACGGCGTTCATCGGCCCGTCGGGTTGCGGCAAATCAACCCTGCTGCGGGTCCTGAACCGCATCTACGAGCTCTATCCCGGGCAGCGCGCCAGCGGCGAGGTTCTGATCGACGGCGAGAACATCCTGCGGCCCGGGCTCGATCTGAACCGGCTGCGCGCGCGCATCGGCATGGTCTTCCAAAAGCCGACGCCGTTTCCGATGTCGATCTTCGACAATGTCGCCTTCGGGATTCGCCTTTACGAGCGGCTGCCGCGCTCCGAGCTTAGCGATCGGGTCGAATGGGCGCTGCGGCGCGCGGCGCTGTGGGAGGAGGTGAAGGACAAGCTGAAGCAGAGCGGCCACAGCCTTTCCGGCGGCCAACAGCAGCGCCTGTGCATCGCCCGCGCGATCGCCGTCGAGCCGGAAATCCTGTTGCTCGACGAGCCCGCCTCGGCCCTCGATCCGATCTCGACGCAACGCATCGAGGAGCTGATCGCGGAATTGAAATCGGACTATTGCGTCGTCATCGTCACCCACAACATGCAACAGGCGGCGCGCAGTTCCGACTACACCGCATTCATGTATCTGGGCCGGCTCGTCGAGTTCGACGAGACCGAGCGCCTGTTCACGCGCCCGCGGGACAAGCGCACCGAAGACTATATCACCGGCCGGTTCGGGTGAGCCGGAAAAGGGGCGAGAGCCATGTCCTCCGAGCACATCATCAGGAGTTACGACGAGGAGCTGGCGAAGCTGAGCCGCACGATCGTCGAGATGGGCGGGCGCGCCGAGAGCCAGCTCGCGCTTGCCATCGAGGCGGTCACGACGCGCGACAGCGAGCTTGCGGCGCGGGTCGTCGAAGGTGATGCCGCGGTCGATCAGCTCGAACGCGATCTCGACAATTTGGCGATCCGCCTGCTGGCGCTGCGCCAGCCAATGGCGCGCGACTTGCGAGAGATCTTTGCCGCGCTGAAGGTGGCCAGCGACCTCGAGCGCATGTGCGACTACGCGGCGAACATCGCCAAGCGCTCGATCGCGCTGAACCGAACCCCGCCGATTCAGCCGGTCGGAGCGCTGCCGCGCATGGCCCGGCTGGCGCAGCTAATGGTCAAGGATGTGCTCGACGCCTATGTCGCGCACGACGCCGACAAGGCGATCGCGGTATGGATGCGCGATGAAGAACTCGATGAAATGTATTCGAGTCTGTTCCGCGAGTTGCTGACTTACATGATGGAAGATCCGCGCAATATCAGCGCATCGACGCATCTGCTCTTTATGGCCAAAAATATCGAAAGGATTGGCGATCATGCAACCAATATCGCAGAGAACGTATACTATCTGGTGCACGGAACGCCGCTCAGCGAGACGCGCCCGAAGGGCGACAAATCGAGCCTCGAAGTCGTGACGCCGACCCGCGAGAGCGGCTGATGAAACCGCTCGTGTTGATCGTCGAGGACGAAGCGCCGCTCGTCACGATGCTGCGCTACAACCTCGAAAAGGAAGGCTTCGCGGTCGTCGCAGCCGGAGACGGCGAGGAGGCGCTGCTGCAGATCGCCGAGCGTCGGCCCGACATCGTGCTGCTCGACTGGATGCTGCCGCGCCTGTCCGGTCTCGAAGTCTGCCGCCAGATCCGCCGCTCGCAACAGACCAAGAGCCTGCCCGTCATCATACTGACGGCGCGCGGCGAGGAGGGTGACCGCGTGCGCGGCCTCAACAGCGGCGCCGATGATTATATCGTCAAGCCGTTCAGCCCGAGCGAGCTTGTGGCCCGGCTGCGGGCGGTGATCCGGCGCGCCGAGCCCGGCGCGGCCGCAGAGGTGCTGCGCTTTGCCGATGTCGAGATGGACCTTGCCGCCCATCGCGTGCGGCGCGCCGGCCGGCCGGTCCGCCTCGGCCCGACCGAGTTTCGCCTGCTGCGCCATTTTCTGCGCCAGCCCCGGCGGGTGTTCTCGCGCGAGCAGCTGCTCGACGCGGTATGGGGCCACGACGTCTATGTCGAGCCCCGCACCGTCGACGTGCATATCCGCCGCCTGCGCAAGGCGCTGAACGAGGGCGGCGAGGCCGACCTCCTGCGCACCGTGCGCAGCGCCGGTTACGCCCTTGACGAAGCCGAAGGTTAGCGACTTCTTTCGCCCTCCCCGGAGGTCAGGATCGCGGCGGGCCTGTTGCCGTCCCGCCGGCGGGCATAAAAGCCGCGAAGCCAGCGATAGAACGCCGTCCGCTCCTGCTCTTCTTGCTGCAGGCGAAGGCGGACGCGCATCAGATCCTTCCAGCTGATATAGCCGACAAGGGTCGAATCTTCCCGCGAAATCACCGCAAGATGGGCGACGTTGAGGCGCCGCATGCGCTCGATAACCCCCTCCAGATACTCGTCCGGATAGGCGATCGGCACCTTCGCGCCTTCGAGCAATAGGCCAAGCGGCGTGCGGCGATGCTTGCCGGCACGCCGCCAAGCCAGCACCGTCGGCGGATCGACAATGCCAAGGACCCGGCGCTTGGCGTCGACGACCGGGAAGCTTGGATGTCTGGTCGTCGGGGCGGTCAGAAACGCGGCGGTTTGGTGCAGCGTCATCGTTTCGGGCAGGGTTTCCACCGCGGTCGTCATGACCTCGCATACGCGAGTCAGCGCGAACGGATCGACGCGATATTCGCGCAACAGATGATGGCCGCGCCGCGCGATCTTTTCGGTCAGGATCGAGCGGCGCATCAGCAGCACGGTGACGAGATGCGCGGTCACGCAAGCCGTGATCAGCGGCAGCAGCACATGCGTGTTGCCGGTCAGCTCGACGGCAAAAAAGGTCGCGGTCAACGGCGAGCGCATCGTGCCGCCCATCGTCGCGGCCATCGCGAGCAGCGGCCAGAAGCCGGGGCTGGCGGCGGGGAAGTCGTGCGCGAGCACCGCCCCCAGGCCGCCGCCCATGATCAACAGCGGCGCCAGCACGCCGCCGGAGGTTCCCGAGCCGAGCGCCACCGCCCAGATGGCGGCCTTGATGACCAACAGCGACAACCCGGAGAGCGGGGCCATCCCGCCTTGCAACATCAGCGCGATGTTGGGATAGCCGACGCCGAGAGCATGGGCATTGACGAGCCCGCCGAGGCCGACGACGAGACCGCCCAGCACCGGCCACCACATCCAATGGATCGGCAGTTTGAGGAACAGATCTTCGCAGCCATAGACGAGCTGCGTCAACAAGCCCGATAACAACCCCGACAATAACCCGATCAGTACCCAGCACAAAACCGCGATCAGCGACAGCTCCATGCCGCCGTGAAACGGAAAAAGGGGTTGCGGCAGGTGCAGCAGGGTGCGCTCGAAGGCGGCGGTGATAGAGGCGGCCGCGACCGGCACAAAGCTGCGCGGCGTCCATTCGAACAGGAGGAGCTCGACCGCCAGCATCATTGCGGCAATCGGCGTGCCGAACACGGTCGTCATGCCGGCGGCGGCGCCGGCCACCAGCAATGTCTTGCGCTCGGCATCGCTGACCGGCAGCATCTGCGCAATCAGCGAGCCGACGGCGCCGCCGGTCATGATGATCGGCCCTTCGGCGCCGAACGGTCCGCCGGTGCCGATCGCGATCGCCGAGGACAGCGGCTTCAGGATCGCGACCTTGACATCCAGCCGGCTGCGCCCGAGCAGAATCGCCTCGATCGCCTCGGGAATGCCGTGGCCGCGGATCTTGTCGGTGCCGTAACGCGCCATCAGACCGACGATCAGCGAACCGATCACCGGCACGATGACGGCCACAGGCCCCAGAGGGGAATGCCCGACATAGAGAACGCGCAGGGTGAAACGGCCGAAATAGGCGAGGTTGGTGATCAGATAGATCAGGTTCAACAGGATAACGCCGCAGAGCACGCCGGCGCTGCCGACAAGGATGGCGATCGCCGCGATCAGCAGCACGCGCGGTCTGGTAGTGAAATCGCCGAGACGTTCAGGCTCTGTGGTCACGACGTCGTGCCGTTGGCCGCCGGAACCGCTCTGTCCGAGCCTTTTCACCTGCTCCCTCCGGGACGCAAACCTGTCCGGATCGCTTATATGTCGTAGTGCGATATAAATTTGCAAGCCAAGAGACACCGATGGCCGATCCTCCCTCCCCCCGATTGCGCATAGCTCACCTGCCGCCGGCGCAGCTCGACCGCGCCGACTATCGCACGCTTGCCGAGTTCCGCTATCTGATCCGCCGCTTTCTGGAATTCAGCCAGAGGGCGGCCGGCCGCGCCGGCCTGACCCCGCGCCAGCACCAGGCTTTGCTGGCGATCAAGGGGTTTCCGCGGGATGACAGCCCGAGCGTCGGCGATCTCGCGGAGCGGCTTTGTATCCGCCACCACAGCGCCGTCGAGCTGGTGGACCGGCTGGCGGAAGCCGGACTGATCGTGCGCATGCACGATCCGCAGGACCGCCGCCGCGTGCTGCTGGGGCTGACTGCGGCGGCGGAGGAATTGCTGGCGAGCCTATCCGCGATCCATCTGCAGGAATTGCGCGCGCTGCGCCCGGCCCTGCTCGACATCCTGAACCGCGTCGGCGGCTCGTCGGAAGGGCACAAATGAGCCGCGCCGCGGGGATCGGCGCGGCCTCAGCCGACCAGGATCGAGACCGGGATCATCACCGCGGCGGCCTTCAGCGGCCAGATCCAGCCTTCGGCGTGGACGAGCCCGACCAGCGCCGCCGTGCAGACGATCAAAACCACAAGATAGGGCCGCAGTTCGATTCGTTTTTTGCGCATGATGGTCCGATCAGTCTCATGAAGCCGGCGGCGCGCCCGGCGCCCGGAAGGCTAGCTTGCCGCCCAGCTCAGATAGTCCTTGGCAAGCGCGGCGACCGCGGCTTCGTAGAGCCGGCGCCCGGCCTCCGGGGTTGCCAGCGCCGGATTCGAGCCGATGCGGCCGTCGGGAAAGTTGCGCCGATAATCGGCGGCGTCGGTGAATTCGCCGCGCGGCGCCACCGGCGGGTCGAGCGGCGCCGTCTTGATCGCCTCGGGATGGGCGAATTGCGCGACCGCCACCTCGCTTGGCGTCGCATGGCTGCCCTCCGCCTCGCCGAACAGCTCTTTTGCGAGCTTGCGCACCTCTTCGCCGTGCCACCAGTTGCGCAGCCGGCATTTGAGCGCCGGTGCCGTCGCCGGGGCGAGGCTGCGGGCGGCGTAGATCTCGGAAAAGGCGGCGCTGACGGTGGCGATATTGCCGCCGTGTCCGTTGATGAAATAAAAGCGCTCGAACCCGTGGCGCGCCAGCGAGGCGACGATATCGCGCAGAACCGCGATCAATGTCAGCGGGCGCAACGTGATCGAGCCGGGAAAGCCGAGATGGTGCTGCGCCATGCCGATCGCAATGACCGGGGCGACCAGCGCCTCGGCAGCCTCGCCGACGCCGCGGGCGATGACCTCGGCGCAAATCGCATCGGTTCCAAGCAAACCCGTCGGTCCGTGCTGCTCGGTCGAGCCGATCGGCAGGATGATGCCGCGGCTTCGCCGCAAATAGGCCTCAACCTCCGGCCAGGATTGCAGGTGCAGCAGCATCGGGGGCCCTCCCACAAGCGGCGCCATCCTAGCACGAAGCGGCGGAAAGGGAGCGGGAGGAGCGCAGATGCGGCGCGCGGCCGCGCCCGGGCTTTGGATTTCGCAGGCAAAGTGATAGAAGCCCCGGCCGGGGGATCAGCCGTTCGTAGTGATGAAGCTTGCGCTCGTTTCGGGGTTGCTGTGCGCGACGACGCTGGCCGCCTGCACCCTGGCGCCGGCGGCGGGCCCGCAAGGCGTCGGCGCGGTTACCGGCGGCGGCCGGGTCGACGGCGCGGTTCTCTACGACGTCGTCCCGGTCGACAGCCGGGTCGTCGCGACCCTGCTGGTGGCCCGCCCCAAGCCGAATTTCGCCGCGCTCTTCACGCCGCGGGGCAAACCGCCGCCGCCGAAGATCGCGGTTGGCGACAGGCTCCTGGTCGTCATCTGGGAAGCCGGACCCGGCGGCCTGTTTACCGCGCCGCTGCCCGCGCTCCCCGCTCCGCCCGCAAACCCGACGATCGCGCCGCTCGAGGAGCCGACGCCGCCGCATGAAAACTCCGGCACTCCCGGCTTGGATCAGCTTCTCGGCGGCCGATCCGAGGAGCAAACGGCGCCAGAGGAATTGCCGCCGAAGACCGGCAAAAAGGCGCAAACCCAGCCGGCGCCGCCGCCGGCGACCGCCGCAAGCGGGGCGGTGAGAGCGCTCGTCGAACGGCAGAACCGGCAGGGCGCCGCCATTCCCGCCCAGCAGGTAGCGCGGGACGGCACGATCACGATCCCCTATGCCGGCCGCATTGTCGCCGCCGGGCGCACGCCGGCCGCGCTGCAGCGCGAGATCGAAGCGCGCCTTGCGACAAAGGCGATCGAGCCGCAGGTCCTGGTCATCGACACCGGTGGTCCCGCCCATACCGTGACCGTGGCCGGCGAAGTCGTGCACGGCGCCCGGGTCCCGTTGTCGCCGGCCGGGGACCGGCTTTTACAGGTGATTGCCGAGGCCGGCGGCGCACGCGCCCCGGTTCATGATCTCTTCGTGCGCCTGTCGCGCGGCGGCGTCACCGCGACCCTGCCGCTGGCCGCTCTCGTTCGCGACCCGGCCGAGAACATCTATGCCTGGCCCGGCGATGTCCTCACCCTGATCCGTCGGCCGCAGACCTTCAGCGTCTTCGGCGCGGCCAAGCGCAATGCCCAGATTCCGTTCGGCGCCGCCACTCTGACCCTGGGCCAGGCGTTCGGCAAGGCGCACTGGCTGCGCGAAGACATAGCCAATGCGCGCGGCGTGTTCCTGTTCCGCTACGAGCAGGACGATATCGTTCGGGCATTGGGCGAGCCGCTCGCCGCCGGGGCGACGGGCGACGTCTCGCCGGTCGTTTACCGCTTCAATATGAAAGACCCGAAATCCTTCTTGCTGGCGCAGCGGTTCCCGATGCGGGACAAGGATATCGTTTTTGTCGTCGATGCCGACATCGTGCCGCTCTATAAGTGGTTCCGCGTATTGTCGAAAATTACCGGGCCGGTCGAGGAGGGGCTGATCGTCTGCTTTACGACGAAGAGCTGCTGAGTGCCGCCGCGCTCTCCCTATCGTTCAAGGCCGCCGATCGTGCCGGCGCGGAAACGGGCGATGTCCTCGGGACCGAGATAGTTGATGTCGCCGGGGGTGGCGAGCCCCATCGCCGCGCTGAAGGCGCCGAGCCGCACGCCGAGATCGAGATCGTCGTCGAGAAGGCCGTGGATAAGGCCGGCGACGAACGAATCGCCGGCGCCGATGCGGTCGACGACCTCGACCGGATAGCGCGGGGCCTGGAAGAGCCTGCCCGCGGCGAGGACGAGCGTGCCGGGCTCGGCCTCGGGGGGCCGGGTCAGGGCGACGATCGGGATGTTATGGCGCGCGGCGATCGCCTCGGCCAGAGACGGGCCCTGCTCGGCAAAACCGAGCACGTTTTGCGCATCGCGCTCGGCCAGCACCAGTAGGCGCAGATGCGGCGCCATCGCTTCGAATGCCGAACGCGCCTCCGGCGGCGTCGTCAAGGTGGCGCGATAATTGAGATCGTAGGAGACCGGCTTGCCGGCGGCGGCGGCGAGCGCGGCCAGCCGCAGCACAAGCGCCCGGCAGCTGGGCCCCAGCGCCGGAGTGATGCCGGACAAATGCAGCCAGCGGGCGGTTGCGATCAATGCCTCCCACGGCGCATCCTCAAAGCCGAGCTCGGCCGCCGCCGAATGCTTGCGGTCATAGATGACGCGGCTGGTCCGCGGCAGCGGCCCGGCTTCATAGAACATCAGGCCGAGGCGGGCGCCCTCGATCCATCGGACCCATTGCGTATCGACGCCGTGGCGGCGCGCCTCGCCGTCGACGAGGCGGCCGAGCGGTCCCGCGGGCAACCGCGACACCCAGGCGACGCGGCGGCCGAGCCGGGCCAGAAGGCAGCCGACATTGAGCTCGCTGCCGCCGATCCCGATCTCGAACAGCCGCGCCTGGTCGAGACGCTGGGCGCCGGGCGGCGACAGCCGCAGCAGTGTCTCGCCCAGGGTCAGCAGATCGTATCCGCCTTCCGCCGATCGGCCCGGCCGCGCCGCGACCGTGTCCGCTTCCGCCGCCATAACATCTCCCCTTGCCCCGGCCCCGCCCAGCCTGTCGCAAAAGGGGGCCGTTGCGCAACCGATGACGGTCGAGAGGCCGAGAGAAATCGGCGCCCGTCCGCGCAACGGGTTAATTGTCCGCCGGGTTCGTCCCCTGTTCCGGAGGAGGGCGGGCAGGATGTTGTTCGCAACGGGCGGTTCGCGCGAGGCCGCCCTTCGGACCTCTCATGCCCGGCCCGCAATAGGGCCGCTCAGGCGGTTGTCGGCGACCAGTTGTACACCCGCGTCAGCGTGCCCCCCATCAGGGCGGCCCGCTCGTCGTCGGAGAGGCGGTCGATGGCGTGAAACGCCTCGACCCCCTGCCTGTAGGTCAACAATGCGACCGCGCGCGTCCAGTCGGTGCCCCACATGCAGCGATCGAAGCCGAAGGTCTCGAAGATGCGAAACAGCGGATCCCACAAATCCTTGTAAGGGAACGGTTCGTGCGACAGCGTGCAGGCGCCGGTGATCTTGACCGCGATGTTGTCGTGAACCGCCAGCGCCAGCAGCTTTGGCAGGTCGGCGAAAGGCTCCGCCGGCGGCGGCGGCGCGAACGGCTGCTGCAGACCGAGATGATCGATCACCAGCCTCGTATCGGGGTGGCGCGCCGCCAGCTCTCCGGCCTGCTCCAGGCGTCCCCAGCACAACAGATTGACCGGCAGGGAGTGCCGGGCGGCGGCGGCCAGCACCCGGTTGAGGCCGGGGTCGTCCGGATCCTCCGAGGCGCCGCGGTTCAGCATGAGCCGCACGGCGACCGCGCCGTCGATCGCCGCCCATTCGGCGATCGTATCGGCCACCGCCGGATCGTTCGGATCGACCGGCTTGATCAAGCCGAACCGGCCGGGATGGGCGGCGTGTACTTCGAGGATATAGCTGGCATCGTAGCCGTACAGGGTGAACGGCGAGACCAGCAGCGCGCCGTCGACGCCGACGGCGTCCATGGCGGCGACCATATCGTCGCCGGTGACCTCCTCCGGCCCCGGGAGAACGGCAAGCCAGGGGCGGGCGGGGTGGTTGCGCTCGTAGGCGTGCACCTGGGCGTCTATCGTCAGCATGATTTCCGGCCTTGCAGATCGCACCATCGCTCAATCCGGAAACTATGCGGCCCCTCGCCTTGGCGAGTCAAACCGCGCGTCCGGCGGCGGGCCGCCCGGGAGGGCGGCTTGTCCACGCCGATGGGATGCGCTCGCAACGGAATTCCGTCATGGTTGCCCCGCCGCTCCGGCGAGGTGGCGCCGGCGCGGCCTTCACAGCGGAAAGGAGTGACCGATGCGTTTCGGATTGATGCTGCCCAGCTACTCCTTCGCCGATCTCGACTATGCGACCTGCGCGCGGCTGCGCGGGTTCTGCACGCGGGCCGAGGCGCTCGGTTACGAGGGGCTGTGGGTCGCCGAGCATTTGCTGACCGCGCGCGGGCTCTATGGCACGGCCTGGTTGTCGCCGCTTGAAACCCTCGCTTTTGCCGCCGGCTGTACCGAGCGCATCGCGCTTGCCACCGGCATATTGATACCCCCGCTCCGCAATCCGGTGTTCCTGGCCAAGGAGATCGCCAGCCTGCACATGCTCTCGGGCGGCCGCTTCGAGCTCGGCGTCGGCGTCGGCTGGGACGCGCACGAATTCGCCGTGGCGGGAGTGCCGCTCAAAGAGCGCGGCCGGCGCACCGACGAGATCCTCGACATCTTCGACAAATTATGGACGGGCGGAGAGGTCAGCCATCACGGCCGCTATTATTCCTTCGAACGCGTCGTCATCGATCCGCCCTTGCCGACGCGCCCGCGCCTGTGGGTTGCCGGCGGATCGAAGATCAAGACCGCATTGTCGCCCGATCCCGAGACGATGGCCCCCGCGGTGCTGGAGCGCATCTGCCGGCGCGGCGATGGCTGGCTGTCGCGCCCCGCCGGCACGAGCGCAAGCGTGATCGCCGATTGGCAAAGGATCACGCGCCGGCTCGACGAGCTGGGCCGGCCGCGCGCCAGCCTCACTTTCGGCCATGTGAATTTCGTCCATGTCGTCCCGACCGACGATGAAGCGGTCGCGCTGCGCGAGCAGCGGCCGCTCGTCGAGCGGGTGATGGGGACGCACCGCTCGTTCGAGCATCTGCAGAGCTGTTATTTCCTTGGCAGCCCGCGCCGTATCCGCGAGCGCATCGCCGGGCTCGCCGAGGCCGGGCTCGAATACCTCGTGCTGCAGCCGCTCGATTACGATCTGTCGCAGCTCGATCTGTGGCAGGAAGAGATCATCCGGCATTTCCGCGCGCGGTGAGCGGTCTTCCCGTGCTTGGCCCGAATGGCGGCCCCGATGCCGGATCCGTTCCGGCTGGTGAAACATCGAGGCATTCTATATCTTTGCGCGGACGGCCCGATGGCCGGCCCCGACCGTGTCGCTAGAACTATTGCAGGCGGTCGGGAGCAGGCGGCGGGCGCGCGTTCGAGCGGCGGCGGGATTGACGGAGATAACGGCATGGCACACGACATCGCGGCACTGCGGCAGCGCGCCTCCGGACGGCTCGGCCATCTCTACAACGAGGCCGCGCTCGGCGCCGATCCCGGCTGGACCGAGGCGCAGAAACTGACCCTCGCCTGCCGCATCCTCGCGGCCGACGGTCATGACACGATCGTGCCCGGTCTGGTCTTGGCGCGAACCTCGCAGCCGGACGTGTTTGTGACGCTGCCGATGGGTATCGGCTTTGACGAGGTAAGGCTGGGCGACATTCTGAGGGTCGACGGGCATCTCAATGTGCTGCACGGTCGCGGCGCGCCGCCGAAGGCGGTGGGCTTTCTGGTCAAGATCCATCAGCTGCGCCCGGATATCCGCTGCGCCATCCACACCCACGCCCCCTACACCGCAGCCCTCTCGATGATCGACGAACCGCTGGCCGTGGCCCATATGGACGCGACGATGTTCTACGATGATTGCGCTTTCCTGCGAGAGTGGCCGGGCAATCCCGTGACCGAACTCGAGGGCGAATTGATTTCGCGGGCGCTCGGCGCCAAGCGTGCAATCCTGCTCGCCAATCACGGCCTCGCCACGGTCGGCGAATCGATCGAGGAGGCCCTGTGGATGGCGCTGTGCTTCGAGCGGGCGGCGAAGATGCAGCTGCGCGCGCGCGCCGCCGGGCGATTGCGTGCGATCGATCCGGACTTCGCCCGCGACGCCCACGACTACATGACGGATCCGACGATGGTGGCGACCCAGTTCCGTCGCTTGGCGCGCCGCGTACTGCGCGAGGATCCCGGCTGCCTCGATTGAGCGGCGTGCCGCCGCGGCGCGCTCGCCGCGTTCGATCCCGGCCGCGCGATGACGCCCGCCCGGCTGGACCCCGGGGGGCCTGAGATGCCGGCATCGGAAATGACGGGGCGCGGAAAACGCGGAAAAGAGGGGAAAGCCGCGCCGCCCGCGATCGCCTATTTCTACCTAGCCGTCATCGTTACGAGCTGGGCCGGCAATTGGCCGTTGATGAAGCTGGCCCTGGCCGACGCGCCGCCTTTGCCGTTCGTCCTCTTGCGGCTTGCCGGCGCGATCGCCCTGCTCGTCCCGCTGCTGCTGGTCATGCGGGCGCCGCTGCTGCCCGGGCGCGGCGAGCGGCTTGCCCTGTTCTGGGTCGGTCTGCTGCAGGTCGCCGGCTTCCTGATTTTCAGCATCCTCGGGCTGGCGATCGTGCCGGCCGGCCGCGCCATTGTGCTCGCATATACGATGCCGCTATGGGCGATCCCGATCGGCTTATGGCTATGGCCGGAGGCGCTGAGCCGCCGCCAGCTTGCCGGCGCGGCGGTCGGTTTTGCCGGCCTTGTCCTGTTCATGAGCCCGGGGCTCGTCGATTGGACCGACCGGCGCCTCCTCGCCGGCAACGGGCTTTTGCTCCTTGCCGCCATCTGCTGGGCGCTCGGCTCCTGTCTCTACCGTAACAGAGGCGCTTGGCGCGCGCCATTCTGGACCCAGACCTTGTGGCAGCTCGCGGTCAGCGCCGTCCCGATCGCCGCGATCGCATTGCCGGCGGCCGCCCGCGAGCCGATCCGTTGGTCTCCCGCGTTGCTCGCAATTCTCGCCTATAATTGGATCGTCACGACCGCGCTTGGCTACTTTCTGTGGAACAAGGTCCTGTCGATGATGCCGGCGGCGGTCGCCGGGCAGGTCCTGGCGCTGACGCCGGTCGGCGGATTCCTGCTGTCGATCGCGATGTTCGGCGGCGCGATTGGCGGGAGCACGATCGCCAGCATCGCCCTCATCGTCGGCGGGATCCTTTTGACCCTGCGCGGCTGAGCCCTGGATCGCCGCCGCTCAGGCCAGGCTCTTTGAGACCATCTCGTAGGTGTTCTTGCTGAGCCCCGGGAGGGCGAGGATGCGTTCCAGCGCGCGGCGCATCAGCGCTTGCCGCCCCGGCTCGTGACGGCGCCAGGCGCCGAGCGGCTGCACGAGGCGCGCGGCGATCGTCGGGTTGATGGGGTCAAGGGCGATGATCTCGTCGGCCAGCAGCGCATAGCCCTCGCCGCCGGCCGCATGAAAGCGCAGCTGGTTGCCCTGGGCAAAGGCGCCGATGAGGGCGCGCACGCGGTTCGGGTTCTTGCGGTCGAAGGCGGGATGGGCGGTCAGCGCCCGCACCCGCGCCGGGGTCTGCGGCAGGGATGAGCGCGCCTGCAGGGCAAACCATTTGTCGATGACGAGATCCTCGTGCCGCCAAGTCTCATAAAAGCGGGCGAGCGCCGCCTCGCGCTCCGGTCGATCGAGATCGGCGAGCACGGCGAGCGCCGCCAATACGTCGGTCATGTTGCGTCCGGCATCGAACTGCGCCAGGGCCTGGCGCGCGCCGCGCTCGGGATCGGCGGCGGCGAGATAGGCCAGACACGCATTGCGCAGGGCGCGCCGGCCGATCGCGGCGCCGTCGATGCGATAGGGTCCGGGATCGTCAAGCTCGCGATAGGCGGCCTCGAACCGCGCCTGCAACGCCCGGCCGATTTCGGCGCGGGCCTGTTCGCGGGCGGCATGAACGGCGTCGACATCGACGACCGCAAGCTGATCGGCGAGAAAGCTCTCGCTCGGCAGCGTGATCGCCTCGGCGGCAAAGGCGGGATCGGCGTCGGCGCCGGCGAGCGTCGCCTCGATCGCCGCGATCAGCTCGGCATCGAGCGGGAGCCATTGCTCGCCGCGCCTGAGGCGGGCGACGCGCTCGAGCAGAAGGGCGGTCGCGACCTGTTGCCCGGCCTCCCAGCGGGCGAACGGATCGGTATCGTGGACCGCAAGGAATTTGAGCCGGTCGAGCGGGGCGCCTTTCACTTTGACCGGCGCCGAAAAGCCGCGCAACAGCGAGGGCACCGGCCGGGCCGGCAGATCGACAAAGCAGAAACTCTGCCGCTCTTCGGCAAGCATCAGCACGCGCGTGCCGGCCCGAGCCTCGGCCTCGCCGTCGAGCCGCATCGCCAGCTCGCCGCCCTCCGGGCTCAAAAGACCGAGGGCGAGCGGGATCGGCACCGGCAATTTGTCGGGCTGGCCCGGCGTCGGCGGCACGCGCTGGGTAAGTGTCAGGACATAGCGGCGATGCGCCGCCTCCCAGCTGTCTTCGACGGAGAGCTCGGGCGTGCCGGCCTGTTCGTACCAGCGCATGAACCGGCCGAGATCGACGCCGCCGGCATCCTGCATCGCCGCGAGGAAATCCTCGATCGTCACGGCCTGATGGTCGTGCCGCGCGATATAAAGGGCAAGGCCGCGACGGAAGCCCTCCCGCCCGAGCACGGTCGCGATCATGCGGATCAGCTCGGCGCCCTTGTTGTAGACCGTCGCCGTATAAAAATTGTCGATCGAGAGATAGCTCTGCGGCCGCACCGGATGGGCGAGGGGGCCGTCGTCCTCGGGGAATTGCGCCGCCCGCAGGGCGCGCACGTCGGCGATGCGCTTGACCGCGCGGCTGCCCTGATCGGCCGAGAATTCCTGGTCGCGGAACATGGTCAGCCCTTCCTTCAGCGACAGCTGAAACCAGTCGCGGCAGGTCACCCGGTTGCCGGTCCAGTTGTGGAAATATTCGTGGGCGACGACCCCTTCGATCGCCTGGTAATCGCTGTCGGTCGCCGTCTCCGGTTTTGCCAGCACGTAGCGCGTGTTGAAAATGTTGAGGCCCTTGTTCTCCATCGCCCCCATGTTGAAGTCGCTGACCGCGACGATATTGAAGACGTCGAGATCGTATTCGAGACCAAAGGTGTCTTCGTCCCAGCGCATCGCCTTTTTGAGCGAGGCCATGGCATGGGCGCATTTGTCCTCGTCGCCGCGGCGCACCCAGATGGCAAGCGGCACCTCCCTGCCCGAGCGGGTCGTGAACCGGTCGCGATAGGCGACCAGATCGCCGGCCACGAGGGCGAACAGATAGGAAGGCTTCGGATATGGATCGACCCATTTCGCCCAATGGCGGCCGTCCGGCAGCGCGCCGCTTCCCGCCGGGTTGCCGTTCGACAGCAGCACCGGAAAGCGCTCCTTATCGGCGATGATCGTCGTCGTATAGCGGGCCATCACGTCCGGGCGGTCGATGAAATAGGTGATGCGGCGGAAGCCTTCGGGCTCGCATTGCGTGCAGAAATTGCCGCCCGACATGTAGAGCCCCGAGAGCGCGGTATTGTCGCGGGGCGCGATCCGGGTCTCGATGGCGAGCGTGAAGGCATCCGGCACCGCGGCAAGGACAAGCCCGCCTTCGGGGCGCAGCTCGTAGCGATTGGCGTCGAGCCTTTCGCCGTCCAGCGCGAGGGCGAGCAATGCGAGCCCCTCGCCGTCGAGACGGAGCGGCGCCCGCCTGTCCGCCGCCTGCGGATTGCGCCGCACCGCGAGGCGCGCCTGCACCCTGGTATCATCCTCCGCCAGCGCGAAGACGAGATCGACCGTGTCGATCAGAAAATCGGGCGGCCGGTAGTCGCAAAGGCGGACCGGTTGGCGCGGCGAGGGTTCGGCGGGATCGGGCATGGCGCAACCGCTTTCGGGCAAGGGGGTTCGGACGAGGTGATCAGCCTAAACGCTCCGCCGCCGATCGCAACTCCCCGATAAAGCCGCTCGCGGTCGCGCCCGCGAGCGGCTAACCTGCCGTCATGAGCGGAAAGGCGCCAACCCCGCACGGGAATGTTCCGTGCGCGCGGCGAGCGCGCGGCCATTCCGGCGCGGCCGCGCCGGGATCCCGCGCCGCGGTGCGCGCGGCGCGCGGCGGGGAGGGCGCCGCCGAAGAGCGGCGCGCGGTGCCGTTGGCAGCGATTTTTGTCGCCTTTTTGCGGCTCGGTCTGATGAGCTTTGGCGGCGCCACCGAAGGCTGGGTGTATCGCGACATCGTCGAGCGGCGGCGCTGGCTCGACGATCGCGAATTCACGGCCGGCGTCGCGCTCAGCCGGGTGATGCCGGGTTCGGGGGGCGTCAATCTGACCGTCCATGTCGGGCGGCTGCTGCGCGGCGGGGCGGGCGCGCTGTTCGCCGCGAGCGGGCTGCTGCTGGGCCCGCTTCTGGTCATCATCGCCCTCGCCATGCTGTATGCCCGCATCGCCGGGCACCCGGTCGTCCATGCGGTCCTCGCCGGCGCCGCCGCCGCCGCGGTCGGATTGACGCTCGCGACCGCAGTGAAGCTGGCCTGGCGCGGCGAGCGGAGCGTCGGCGCGGTCGCGGTCATTCTTGCGACGGCTCTCGCCGTCGGCGTTCTGCGTTGGCCGATGGTGCCGGTCATCCTCGGCCTGGCGCCGGTCAGCATCGGCCTGGCCCGTTTGCGGGCAAAGCGGCGCGGCGGCGATGGCTGAGGAAGGGCACGCGCTGGCGGCGCTGGCGCTCGCTTTCGCGCCGCTGTCGCTGCTGTCGTTCGGCGGCGGCGGCGCCGTCGTCGCCGAGATCGCGCATCAGGCCGTGACCGTGCACGGCTGGACGAGGCCGGATGAATTCGCCGATCTGTTCGCGATCTCGCGCGCCGCTCCCGGGCCGGGAACGATGCTGTCGGCCTTGATCGGCTGGCGGGTGGCGGGCTGGGCCGGGGCCCTGATCGCCGCGGCGGCGCTGTATCTGCCCTCCTCGCTGCTCGTCTATGCGATCGGCCGGCTGTGGGGGCGCTGGCGCGGTTCGGCGTGGCACGCGGCGGTCGAGCGCGGGCTGGCGCCGCTTGCCGCGGGCCTTATCCTGTCGGGCGGGATTGCGATCTTGCGCATCGCCGCCGGCGGCCCGGCGCTGTGGGCCGCCGCGGCGGTGTCGGCGGCGCTGCTGTTGCGCTGGCCGCGCCTCAATCCGCTCGCGCTGTTTGTCGTCAGCGGCGCGCTGTTCGGGCTCGCCGCGCAATGGGGATGAGAAGGAGGCCGAAATGGCGAACGAGAGCTGGAGCCTGCGCGGGGAGTATATGGAAAGCTGCAACTGCGACTATCTGTGTCCCTGCATCTATACAAACCCGCAGGCGCCGGCGACCCGGGACCATTGCATCGCCGCGATGGTGTTCCATACCGAGGAGGGCCGGTACGGTGCGATCCCTCTTGACGGGCTCAATTTCGCTCTGGTGATCCGCTCGGGGAAAGTCATGGCGGACGGCAATTGGGCCTTCGGCGGCGTCGTCGATGCGCGCGCCGATGAAGCCCAGCGCCAAGCGCTGGCCCGGATCGTCGGCGGCGAAGCGGGCGGCCCGCCGGCGCTGATCCGCACCCGGCTCGTCGGCGATTTTCGCGGCGTCGTCTATGCCCCGATCGAATTCACGCAGGAGGGGATGCGGCGCGCCGTCGCGATCCCCGGCCTGCTGTCGTTCGAAATCGCCGGGGTGCCCTCGCGCAACCGTTCGGGCGAGCCGTTCTACATCGACAACACCGCGCATCCGGCCAACCGCCGCCTGGCATTGGCGCGGGCGAAGGAGATCCATCTGCACGGCTTCGGCCTCGACCTCGACATGGCGGGCGCGGGCAATAACGGCCACTACGCGCCGTTTTCATGGACGGCCTAGAGGCGGCTTCCGCCGTCTTGGCTTGCAAACGGCTCTCTGTGCCGCTAACCGCTGTTGCGCGCGGCCGCCGCAATGCGGCGCTTCAAGCGCCGGATCTGCGGCGACAGCTTGCGCTCGGGAGTGTTGCGCACAAACGCGTCGAGGCCGCCTTTCTTCTCGATCGTGCGCATCGCCGCCGGCGACAGGCGCAGGCGGACGCGGCCCAGCGTGTCGGACAGGACCGAAAGCTGCTGCAGATTCGGCAGGAAGCGGCGCTTGGTCCTGTTGTTGGCATGGCTGACATTGTGCCCGACCTGGACGCCCTTGCCGGTGATCGCGCATCTGCGTGCCATGACCCACCTCGGCGATAACAACACCCGAACACCGCGCGCCGCCCCGCTGCGGGGCGGCGCGAGGCGCGCCTTCTAGGCCGGCCGACGGGCCCTCGTCAAGAGGGATCGCCGCCGCCGCCGGCGCGGCGATTGACGGGCTTTCTCCCGTTGCGCGACACTGGCGCGCCCATCCTCTTGCACTCAGGAGAGACCCGATGGACATTCGGCGCATTGATCTGACCGAGCCGCCCGGTCCGCGCATGAGCCGCTGCGTCGTGCGCGGCGATACCGTCTATCTCGCCGGCCTGACCGCCAGCGACACCAGCCAGGACATCAAGGGCCAGACCCGCCAGATTCTCGACAAGATCGATCACTACCTCGCTCAGGCCGGAACCGACAAGTCGAAGCTGTTGTCGGCCAATCTGTGGATCAAGGACATGGCGCTGTTTGCCGACATGAACTCGGTGTGGAACGCCTGGGTCGATCCGCAGAACCCGCCGGCGCGGGCCTGCGTGCGCGCCGATCTGGCGCGCCCCGAGGTGCTCGTCGAGATCATGGTCACCGCGGCCAGATAATCCCTTCGCCGCGGCGGGAAGGGGACGTGGCCGGGGAGGTGATCGCGCTCGCGGCGCTGGTTCTGGCCGCCGGCGCCCTGGCGTGCGGCGTCGTGCTGGCGCGGCGCTTGACCGCCGCGACGTCCGGCGCGGCGGCGTTCGAGGACGCCCTGGCGCGCCTCGAGCACAGCCTGCGCGCGGAGCTGGCGCGCGGGCGCGGCGAGGATGCGGCGAACGCCAAGCTATTGCGCGAGGAAGTCACGATCGCGCTGAAGCAGCTTGGCGATCTGCAGATGCGCTTTCTCGAGGCGCTGCGCCGCGGCGTCGAAGACCGGCTCGATGCGATGCGCGCCGACAATGCCGAAAGGCTTGAGCAGATGCGCCTTGTCGTCGATCAGAAGCTGCAGACGACGCTCGAACAGCGGCTCGGCGCCAGCTTCCGGCAGGTCAGCGAGCAGCTCGAACGGGTGTTCAAGAGCGTCGGCGAGATGCAGAGCCTGGCGGCCGGCGTCGGCGATCTGAAGCGGGTGCTGAGCAACGTCAAGAGCCGCGGCACCTGGGGCGAGGTCTCGCTCGGCGCGCTGCTCGAACAGGCTCTCGCTCCCGAGCAGTACGCGCGCAATGTCGAGATCCGCCCCGGCAGCCGCGAGCGGGTCGAATATGCGATCCGCCTGCCGGGGACGGACGGCGGGGGCCCGCTGTGGCTGCCGATCGACGCCAAATTCCCGACCGAGGATTACGAGCGCCTGTGCGAGGCTGCCGAGCGCGCCGACGCCGCCGCGGTCGAGAGTGCCGGCAAAGGGCTCGAGGCGCGCGTGCGCCAAGCGGCGCGCGAGATTGCCGCCAAATACGTGGCGCCGCCCTGTTCGACCGATTTCGCGCTGCTGTTCCTGCCGACCGAAGGGCTCTATGCCGAGGTCGTCCGCCGGCCGGGGCTCGTCGATGCGCTGCAGCGCGAATGCCGGGTCGTCGTCACCGGCCCGACCACGCTGCTGGCCCTCCTCAACAGCCTGCGCATGGGTTTCCGCACGCTTGCGATCCAGCAGCGTTCGAGCGAAGTGTGGCAGATCCTGCGCGCGGTCAGGACCGAGTTCGGCCGCTACGGCGAGGCACTCGACCGCGTCCAGGCCAAATTGCAGGAGGCCTCGCGCTCGCTCGACCAGGTCGCGACCCGGCGCCGCCAGCTCGATCGCCGGCTTGAAAGCGTCGAACGCCTGCCCGCAGCGGAAGCCGATCTGCTGCTTGGGTTCGACGGCGCCGACGGGCCGGCCCGCCCGAGGGCGGAGGGCTGATCAGTCGAGCCCGATCTCGCCGTCGACGACGTGTTCGAGCCCGATCTCGGGGATCGACAACCGCATGCGCGGCTTCAGCACGGCGGTTTCCGACAGCCGCCCGGCGGCGAGCGCGGCGCGCACCTTGGTCTCGATCTCGCGCTGCGAGGTTACCCCGACGAGCTTCAGAAATTTGCGGATGTCCATGTTGAAGCGGTCTTCGTTCATGCCTTCCTCCGATACTGCCGGCGCGCGCGCCGGCTGAGCGAGACAGCTTGCGCCACATCCTGCCCGATGACGAACGGATCCGGAAAGCTCTGGGAAGAGCCCCTGCGGGCGGGCGCCGGGGCGGGGCCGGGAGCCCTTTACCGGGCGCGGCTCGCCGCCGGGCTGCTGCAACCCGATGCCGCCCAGGCGCGCGCCGTCGACAAGCTCGATCATCTCTATGAGGCCGTGCTGCGCTATCGGCCCGGGCGGCGCGGCTGGCGCACCCGCCTCGGGATGGCCGGCGCCGCCCCGCCGCGCGGCCTTTATCTCTGGGGTCCGGTCGGGCACGGCAAGTCGATGCTGATGGATCTGTTCTTCGCGAGCGTGCCGCTGACGCGCAAGCGCCGGGTCCATTTTCATGCCTTCATGCTCGAAGTGCATGACCGGCTCGAACAGGCCCGTCGCGCCCGGGTGCCGGCGCCGCTCGCCGCGGTCGCGGCCGACATCGCCGCGGCGGCGATCCTGTTCTGCTTCGACGAGTTCGAGGTTACCGACATCGCCGACGCGATGATCCTGGAGCGGCTGTTCACCGCCCTGTTCGCGGCCGGGGTCGTCGTCGTCGCGACCGCGAACCGGCCGCCCGAAGCGCTCTATGAAGGCGGGCTGCAGCGCGACCGCTTTCTGCCGTTCATCGCGCTGCTGACGCAAAAGCTTGAAGCGTTCGCGCTGTCCGGCGCGCGCGACTACCGTCTGGCGCGGCTCAACGGCAAGCGGGTCTATCACTATCCGCTGGGACCGGCGGCGCATGCGGCGCTCGCCCGCGCCTTTGCCGAATTGACCGACGGCGCGGCGGGCGAGCGGCGTACGGTGCCGCTCAAGGGCCGCCTGCTCGAAATCCCGCGGGCGGCGCGCGGGGCGGCGTGGTTCGGCTTTGCCGATCTCTGCGAGCGCCCGCTCGGCGCCGCCGACTATCTCGCGATCGCCGAGCATTTCCCGGCGGTCATTATCGAGGGCATCCCCCGGCTCGCCGCGCGGCAGCGCGATGCGGCGCGCCGCTTCAACACCCTGATCGACATCCTTTACGAGGCGCGGACATTGCTGATCGCCTCGGCCGCGGTCCCGCCCGAGGACATCTATGCCGTCGGCGACGGCAGTTTCGAGTTCCGCCGCACCGTCTCGCGCCTCCATGAGATGCAAAGCGATCTCTACATCGCCGAGCGCGGCCGTCGCGGCGGCTGAGCCGGTCTGGACGGCCCGGTCCGCGCCCGGATAGGCTGCGCCGCAGGCGAGGGAGCAGGGCGGTGGCGGGCTCGGTTCTTTTTTATGTGCAGTATCTGCTCGGGATCGGTCATCTGCAGCGGGCGCAAAGGATCGCCGCGGCGCTCGCCGAGCTCGGCCTTGAAGTAACCCTGGTCTCGGGCGGCGCGCCGGTCGATGCGTTCGGCGCGGCGCGCCGCTATGCGCTCGTGCAATTGCCGACGATCCGGGCGCGCGACGCCAGCTTTGCGCTGCTTGACGGCGCCGGCCGGCCGGTCGGCCCCGAGCTGTGGGCGGAGCGCACGCGGATGCTGCGCGCCGCTCTTGCCGCGGCGCGCCCGGATGTCGTCGTGCTCGAAGGCTTCCCATTCGCGCGCCGCGCCTTCCGCGTCGAGCTCGATCCGCTGATCGCGGCGGCGCGCGCGATGACGCCGCGGCCGCGCCTGCTCTGTTCGATCCGCGACATTCTGGTCGTGCGCGACGACCCGGCGCGGCAGCGCGAGATCGTCGCGCGGGTGCGGGCCGATTTCGATCTCGTTCTCGTCCACGGCGATCCCGCCTTCGTGCCGCTCGAGGCGAGCTTCAGGGCGGCCCCGGACCTTGCCGACCAGCTCGTCTATACCGGCTATGTCGCCGCCGAGGACGGGGCGGCCGCCGCACCGCCCGCGGACAAACCGGCGGGGGTCGTCGTCTCCGCCGGCGGCGGCGCGGCGGGAGAGGCTCTGCTCGCAGCGGCGCTTGCGGCGCGCCGCGCCGGCTGCCTTGCGCATCTGCCGTGGCGGCTGTTCGCCGGGCCGCATCTGCCCGAAGCCGCGTTCCGCGCGCTCGCGGACGGGCTGCCGCCGGGGGTTATGGTCGAGCGCTTTCAGAACGATCTCGCCAGCCTCTTGCGCGCGGCCCGCGTCTCGGTCAGCCAGGCCGGCTACAACACCGTCCTCGAAGTGCTGGCCGCGCGCGTTCCGGCCGTCTTCGTGCCGTTCGCCGCCGGGCGGGAGAGCGAGCAGAGCGTGCGCGCCGAACAGCTTGCGGCAAGAGGCATCGCCGAATTCGTCCCCGATGCCGCGCTGTCGCCCGAGCGCCTAGCCGCGGCGATCGCGCGCGCGCTGGCGCGCGGCCCGGGCCGGCTGGCGATCGACACCGGCGGCGCCCGGCGTTCGGCCGAGCTGATCGCCGGGCTGATCGGCCACCGGCAGGCTCATACCGTGCGGTAGCGTCAAAAGGTATGTGTCAGCAGGAGGGGGGCTGACGCCCTGGTTGCAATTTTCGTGATTGAAGGCGGCGAACCGGATGCGGTCCATCAAGGTTCGAGCCGGGAACGGTGCGGCGCCGCAAAGCGCGGTTATGGCGCAAGCGACGCTGAGGAACGCTTTCTCTACGGATATGACGAACCAGGGCAAGGCTGCATCGATGACCTTTCCAGAATTTGCAGGTCATTGCAGAGGGATCATGGTCGGCGCCGCGGATGACGCGGATGAAAGGCGGCGACCAAAGCGCGACAGCAGAAAGGGTTCTATCGGCTGCGACGGCCGCTCGCCGGCGGCGAGCTCGGCGATGACAAGGCCCGTCAGCGGCGCGTTGAGGATGCCCGTCCGGAAATGCCCGCAGGCGTTCAGATACCCGTCGAGCCCGTCAACCGGTCCGAGAATCGGCAGCTCGTCGGGCGAACCCGGCCGGAGCCCGGCCCAAACACGTTTGATTGTCACCTCTCCGAGGAACGGGACGGCACGGACCGCGCCGGCGGACAAAGAAGCAATTGCTTCCGCGGTGACGCCGACATTAAAGCCGGCCTCTTCGGTCGTGCTGCCGATGATGACCTCGCCGTGGCCCTTCTGGGCGAGGTAGCAAGCCGTCGTCGAAATGCAGGCGGAGAGGATTTTGGGGAGCGTCTCGGTCGCGACGATCTGGCCGCGCACCGGCCGCACAGGGATCTCGAGCCCCGCCATGGCGCCGATCTCGCCGGCCCAGGCGCCGGCGGCGTTGACGACGGTGCCGCAAGGGATCGTCCGGTCCTTTATGCGCACGCCAGTGATCCGGCGGCCGCTCCGCGCGAGCCCCACGACCTCGGTGTGCGGGAGGACCGTTGCGCCATGCGCGCGCGCCGCCGTCAGGAGCGCATTCGCGAGGCGGTAGGGATTCACCTGGTCGTCGCCCCGGAAGCGGAGCGCCCCCCGCAGTTCGCCGGTCAGATAGGGTTCCTCCCGCGCCACCTCCTCCGGGGTCAGCCAATCCGTCAGCGTGCGCCCGCACGGGCAGCTCTGCCAGAGCGGACGCGCGAAGGCCTCGTCGCCCTCGTCGTACATCAGAAAGAGGAGCGCGGTGCGCTCGTATTCGATGTCGATGCCGTTCGCCTCGCGCAATTCCTCGGCGAGCCTCGGAAACATCGCGTTCGAGGCGATCGCGAAATCGAGAAACGCGCGCGGTAGCTGTGCCGGGCCGCCGTTCGTCCCGTGCGGCCCGCCGCCCTTCGCGAGCAGGGTCTTGTAGAAGATGACGCCACAGCCGAGGCCGACGGATTCGCCGAGTGGCCACAAGCCGCCGGCCGAGGCGGAGGTCGCGCGGCCGCGTTTCGGCTGATCGATGATGGTGACGAAGAGGCCTCGCCGCGCGGTATAGTGGGCAACGGCGGAGCCGATCACGCCGCCGCCGATGACGACGACATCCGGTGAACGGCTCATGGCGTATCCCCGACCATCTCGACGACCCGCGCCGCGGCGGGCGGGCTTTGCGCGAGTGCGCCAAGCGTGACCGGTTTGACCGGTGGACGCGGGTTGATCCGGCCGATCTCCTCCGTAGAGCGCCCGGTAGCCCGGCTGAGCAGCATGGCCGTAGACGGGGCGCACTGCCGCCCCTGGCACGGCCCCATGCCGAGACGGGTGTGCAACCGCACCGCCGGGAGGTCGCGCGCGCCCTCTCGGATTGCGTCCTCGACCTGCGAGCGCTCGACTTCCTCGCAGCGGCAGAAGAGCGTCTCGGGGGTGGCGAGGTCGCACAGACCGTGGCGGATTCGCGAGAATTCGTCGAGCACTGAGCGAAAACGCGCGAGCGAGCGCAACCGTCGCAACGGCGCGGCACGGCGGCGGGCGGCTTCGGCAGCGGTCAGCGCGCCGAGCTGTACCGCGGCCGTGATCCCGGCGACCCGCCCTTCCTCCACAGCAACGAGAGCGCCGCCGACACCAGCGCCGTCCCCGACGGCAAAGAGGCCCGGCACAGTCGTTTCCATCAGCGCGCTGCGCTGTGGGATCCAGCCACCTCGCTCGTGGGCATAAAGGTGGCGGCAGCCAGCGAGTTCGGTCAGCTCGGTGTTCGGCACCAATCCGAAGCCGACGGCCACGAGGTCCACCGCGACCGTTTGCGACTCGGTCTTGAGCGGCCGCCAGTCGCGGGGGTCCACCGGCCCGAACGACGCCGCGGTCACCTCATCCCGGCCATGCGCCGCGAAGATCGTGTGATTGAAGAAGAGAGGAATCCCGGCGCGGCGCAGTCCGCCCCAGAGCTTCCATGCGTCTTTGATGAGACCCCAATTGCCCCATAGCTTTGTGAGGGCCGCGGGCGACCGGGGAAGGGCGCCGGCTTCGAGAACGGCGACAACCTGGACGCCGGCCTTATGCAGCTGGTTGGCGACGACAAAAATGAGCGGCCCCGTTCCCGAAACGAGGGCGCGCCGGCCGGGACGGACACCCATCGTCTTGACGAGAGACTGGGCGCCGCCCGCGGTCATCACTCCCGGCAGCGTCCAGCCGGGAAAGGGCACCGGCCGCTCATAGGCGCCGGCGGCAATGATCAGGCGCTCGGCCACAGGCTGCCTGATCCCGTCGTCCGAGGCGGTGACGAGCTCGCGGCCGCCCCACACGCCGAGGACCGATGTTGCGGTGCGGATTTCGACCCGATCGGCAACCTCGTCGAGCGCCGCGCTCAGGCGCCGCCCGCGTTCGTAGTCGCTCCCAGGGATCGCGCGTCCCGGACCGCGAATTCCGACGGCGGCTGCCGGTAGATCTGCCCGCCCAGCCGCGGTGCTTCGTCGATCACCGTGCAGGAGAGGCCGGCGCGCGCCGCCTCGATCGCAGCCGCGATCCCGGCCGGGCCGCCGCCTACGACGACGATCGGCCGGCGCCGCGTCATGCACTGGTCGGAAGACAACATGGGAGCAGCTGCCCGTCGACGACGATCGCCGGCAGTTCCGCGATGCCGTAGCGGGCGATCCGGCGTTGACGCTCGGCACCCTCGCGTTCATCCCGCCCGTCCCACACGCGCAGCTCGGAGCGCGATGCCGAGCCGGCAAGTTCGCGGCCGTAGGCCACCCAGCCCTCGCACGCCGGACAGCCATTCGTAAAGACTTCGACGAGTTTTGCTACCGAGCGAGCAGCCTCGTTTCGGACCCACGTCCCGACGCCCCGCTGCGACGTCACGCGCATGCCGGCACGCACAGCGGTCCGGCAGGCGCGTACGTTCGGGCGCCCGTCGATCGTCATGAGGCAGTCGAAGCAGAGGCCGATGCCGCAATAAAGCCCCCGCGGCTCGTCCCGGACCGCCGTCCTGCGAAAGGCGCGTTGGCCGGCGGCGACGAGGGCGGCCGCGACGCTTTCGCCCGCGTAGGCCGGCAGCGCCTCTCCGTCGACGACGATCTCTATCGCGCGGCCACGGCTGAAGGCGCCGTCGATCCGCATGCTCTCCGCCTCGTGGGAGGCGGGGCGCTCGCACGCTTCGCGCCTCGTCATCGCGCCACCTCACTTGGCGCGGCCTTGCGGGCCGGCAGACCCAAGGTCAGCGCCGCCGCCACGGCCATCAATCCGGCGGTGACCCAAAAGATCAGCGAATAGCTTCCCGCCGCATCAAGGACGAGGAGCGCGCCCAGAATGCCGAGCCCCATCGCGCGGCCCATATTGTGCGCGAAGTTGAAAAGCCCACCCGCCTCGCCGGCCGCCTCCTCGGGCACCGTGGTCAGCGCCGTGACCGCGGTCGGCGCCAATGGCAGGGCCATGCCGAAGCCGGTCGCGGTCATGATCGCGAAGAGCAGGGCCGGCGGCGTCTGCGGGCCGAGCGCGGCGAGCGCGACAAACCCCGCCGTCATTACCAGAAAGCCGGCCGCCCAGGGCAGCGTCGCGCCGAGACGGTCGGTGATCTGCCCGCCCCAGACGCCGACCACGATCGCCGTCACGGTCAGCGGCAGCAGCGAGTTGGTCGCCTGCAGTTCGGAATAGCCCCTGACGTATTGCAGCTCCAAGGGCACGAACATCATCGCCGAGAACATGCCGACGCAGACGAGCCAGGTGCCGAGATTGCCGAGCACGAACGGCCGGATGCGGTAGAGGCTGACGTCGAACAGCGGCTTCTTCTCGGTCTTCTGGTTGATCCACAGGAGGATCATCGCGACGACGAAGACGCCGTAGAGCATCAGCGCCATTGCGCCCATCGTCTTGCCGATCGCGGTCGTGAGACCGGCCTGCATCGTATCCATGCCGGAGACCGCAAGCGCCACGACGAAGGCCGAGAAGCCGACCAGAAAGATCAGCGAGCCGACCCAGTCGAAACGCTCCTTGCGCCGCGGCAGCTCTTCGAGCAGGAACAGCGCCCACAGCCACAGGGCGCCGGCGAGCGGCGCCGCCAGCCAGAACAGCGAGCGCCAGCCCAAGGCCACGGCGAGATAGCCGCCGATCACCGGGCCGGCGACCGTGCCGGAGAGCAGCGCCGCGCGCCAGAAGCCGAAGGCGAGGCCCTGATGCTCGCGGATCTGGGTGCTGATGAACACGATCGAGACAAGGATGATGCCGCCGCCCAGCCCTTGCAGTGTGCGCAGCGCGACGAGCACCGCGGGGTCGGGGGAGAAGGCGGCGGCGAGCGATGTCACCGCGTAGAGCCCGAGGCCCCACAGGAAGATGCGCTTGTGGCCGTAGCGGTCGCCGAGCTTGCCGATCACCGGCATCACGACGGCATAGGGCACGAGATAGGAGAGGATGATCGCGACGAGCGCATAGTCGCCGCCGCCGAGCGCCCGCGTAATCTCGGCGATCGGCACGTTGACGATGCCGGCGCTCATGTTGGACAGAAACGTCGCCAGCGAGGCGACCGCGACGAGAGCTGCAGAGGACCCGCCCTTGCTCGCATTCGAATTCATGTGCGACCTCCCTGAACGAGGCGTCCGCCAAAGGAATTGATCAGAACCGCGCTGACGGAGAGCACCATCGCCACCATCGCCCAGACCGGCTCAAGGATGCCGCTTGCCGCCACCGGGATGCCGAGGCCATTGAAGGCAAAGGCGACGGCGAGGTTTTCCTTGGTCTTGGCGTAGCTCCTGCGGCCGATGTCGAGAAGATCGGGGATCGCGGTCAGCCTATGGTTCATGACCACCGCATCGGCCGATTCGATTGCGATATCGGTGCCGGCATCGAAGGCGATCCCGACATCGGCCTGCATCAGGGCCGGCGCATCGTTGATGCCGTCGCCGACCATCGCGACGGAGAGGCCCTCGCGCTGCAAGGCGCGGATCGTCTCCGCCTTGTCGGCGGGCAATTGCTCGGCATGCCAGCGGCGGATGCCGAGACGGCCGGCGAGGGCGGCCGCGGCACGGCGGTTGTCGCCGGTCACCATAATGACCTCGACGCCGCGGCCGGCAAGGGCGCGGACGACCCCTTCGGCCTCAGGCCGCACCGCGTCGCCGAGCGGAATGGCGCCGATGAGGCGCCCCTCGCGCGCCACCCCGACCAGGGTCGCCGCCGCGGGCAGGCTCGCGCCAGCATCCGCCGGCACATCGACCCCGCTCTCCTCGAGGAACCGCAGGCTGCCGACGACAACAGAGGCGCCGCCCACCACCGCGGCGATGCCGCGGCCGGGCGCCTCGCGGAAATCCTCGATGTCGGAGAGCGGAAGCCCCCTTGCTTCCGCCGCTTCGACAATGGCTTTGGCGAGCGGGTGGCGCGAGAACCGCTCGACCGTCGCGGCGAGCGCCAGCACGTCTTCGGGCACCAAGCCCATCACCTTGGGCTTGCCTTGGGTCAGCGTGCCGGTCTTGTCGAACACTACGGCGCGCACCCGGGTCAGCATTTGGAAGGCCTCGGCGCTCCTGACCAGGATGCCGCGGCGCGCCGCTTCGCCACCGCCGCGCACCAGCGCCAGCGGCGTCGCCATGCCGAGCGCGCAAGGATAGCCCATGACGAGCACCGACAGCGCCGCGAACAGCGCGCGCGATTCGTAGCTCGCGCCAAGAACGAGGCCGGCGAGGCTCCAGCCGACCAGCGCCGTCGCCGCGACCGCCAGCACCGTCGGCACATAGACGAGGAGAATGCGCTCGACGAGGATGAGGATGCCGGGCTTCAAGGCCTTCGATGCTTCGACCTCGCGCGCCACGCGCGCGACGAAGCTTTCGCCCGCCGGCTTTGTCGTGCGTATGAGAAGAAGTCCGTCGGTGTCGAGCGAGCCGGCGATCACCGCGGAGCCCGGCGCCTTGCTCACCGGCAGCGGCTCGCCGGTCACCATCGATTCGTCGACCCCTGCCGTCCCTTCGGCGACGTCGCCGTCCAAGGGGATGCGCTCGCCCGGCCGCACGCGGACGAGCTCCCCGACCGCAATCTCGGCGACCGGCACCTCGCGTTCTTCGCCGCCGCGCACGACCCAAGCGGTTGCCGGCTGCAACTCCAACAGCTTTCTCACCGCCTGCGAGGCCCGTGTGCGCACCAGTCCGGCGACAAAGCCCGACAGCGTGTGATAGGTCACCAACAGAACGCTGGCGCCGAAGAAGTCGACGGCCGGAAACGACGGCTCGTAGAGCCCGATGAGACCGGCGGCAAAGGCGCCGAGCGCGCTGAAGCTCAACAGCACATGCTGGTTGAGGATGCCGCGCCTGAGCGCGGCGAACGCCATCGCGAGGAAACGCCGGCCCAGAACCAGCATCAAGAGGGCGCCGAGCCCCATCGCATATCCGAGCCAGGGCCCGGCGATCGGCAGGCTCAGCCATTCCGTCGCCATCATTGTCAGGCCGACGCCGGCGAGCAGCGCCGCCACCAGCAGCCAGCGGCGCTCTTCGTCGAGTTCCTCCTCGGCTTGCACGAAGGCCTGGAGCCTCTCGCGATCGCGGATCGTGTAACCGAGCGCGCGCAGGGTCTCGCCGACCCGCCGCGCCACCGCCGGCGAGCCGTCATAGCCGACGAGCGCCTCCTCGTGCGCAAGGTTGACGGCTGCGAACGCGACGCCGGGCAGCCGGGCGAGCGCGCGCTCGATGCTCTGGCGGCAGAACGAGCACTGCATGCCGCCGATGCCGATCTGCAGCCGCGCCGCCGCACCGGCCCCCGCAGCGCCGGCGGAAGGCGTCCCGGCCGTACCCGTGTCGGAGATGGTGCTTGCGCTCACCGTGGTGCTCCCGCCACTTCTTCATGGCCCGGCCGGATGAGCCGGGCTGATCGCTCGAAGCCGCATGTGGTCGCCGTACCGCCATACGGTTCAAGACCCGGCAGCGAAATTTTTCAGCCGACTTTCGGCACGGCAGCAAAGACCCCGAAACCGATCGACCACAGGCCGAGGCCGAAGAGGACGATGCCGGTCCAGAGCGGCGCGCGCCGCGACAAGCCGGCGATCCGGTCGAGCCCTCGCCGCGCCGCCGGCACCAGCACCGCGACGACAAGCGGCAACGACAGCGCCAATCCGAACACGGCGAGCGAGACGAAGCCGCGGGCGAAGGTTGCACCGCCAGCCGCGGCGGCGCCGAACAGCACGACGAGGAGCGGCGTCGCGCAGGCCGGGATGTTGAGGCCGAACAAGAGGCCGAGCCCGGCCGAGCCGCCGAGCTCGGACAGGCGCGACAGGCTCGGCCCCGCCGCGACCATCAGCACGCCCGCGCGGCCGGCGAGATAGAGCGTACCGATCGCGAGGTAAAGAGCGCCGAGCGCGATCCATGCGCCGCGCTGGAACGCGATAAACTGTGCGCCCAAGGCCACGGCCGCGACGCCGAGTATGCCGATGAAGAGAGCGCGCGTCAGCGCGAAGAGCCCGACCTCGACGAGTTTGCCGACGCGGTCGCGGCCCTCGATGTATTTAATGAATATGAGACTCGACCCGATCGTGCACGGCTCGACAAAGCCGAGGAGCCCCAGTCCGAACGGCAGCGCGAAGAGGCTCAGCACGGCCGGCACGGTCACGGCGTGTGGCCGGTCACCCGAAACCCCAGGCGTCCGACCGCGGCGACGAGGCGTTCCGCGCTCGTCGCATTCGGGTCAAAGAGGATGCGCGCCTCGCCGCCCTTGAAGCTGACGGCCGCCGCCTTCACTCCGGGCTCGCGCTCGACCATCGCCTTGATGGTATTGGCGCAGCCGTCGCAGTGCATGCCCTCGACCTTCAATGTTAGAGTGTTCACGGCCTCCTCCGTTGTCTGCTGTCCGGCCCGTTCTGGCGCTTCCGTTTCGGCGGCGCCGCGGGCAGCGGCCCCGATCCCTTGATCGCGAGATCGGGTTCGACGAGCGTATCGAGGATCGAGCAGCTCTGCAGCCCGCCCTGGCCCGGGCAGGCGGCGATCAGCGCTTCGAGCGCCGCCCCTAGCTCTTGCAGCTGCGCGATCTTGCGCTTTACCTCCTGCAATTTGGCGACCGCCTGCGCGCGCACCTCCGAACAATCGGCGTGCGGGTCGGCGCGCAACGCCAGCAACTCCCCGATCTCGCGCAGCGAGAAGCCGAGCTGCTGCGCTTGGCGGATGAACCGGATACGCTTCACCTGCTCCGGCGAATAGATGCGAAAGCCGGAGTCGAGCGGTTTCTTCGGTTGCTCGATCAGGCCGCGGCGCTCGTAGAAACGGATCGTCTCGACCCCGACCCCCGCCGCCTCCGCCGCCCTGCCGATCGTCAGATCCATCATGCGATCACCTCAGACAAAGTGTAGCCTGCGGACCGCGGTACGGAGTCAAGGGGATCGCTGAAAGTCAGGAGCCGATCAGGCACCGGCCCCTCATTCTCCGTGCACGAGGCAGTCCCATCGCCGCGGTCGGATCGCCTGGCCGTGCGGCACTTGGCGATCTCGAAGATATAGCCGCCGCCGATCACCAAGAGCGACCGCGGCAGCTGCTCGAGGTCGAGAGCGGTCGTGCTCGTCGGATAAGGAACCGTCTCGATCCCCCGGATCGGCGGCAACGCCGGCGAGGCGCCAGTGGCGATAATAATCTTGCCGGCAGCGAGCGGCTTGCCGTCGACCAGAAGCCCGCCATTTGCCAGCCGCGCTCGCCCCTCGATATCGGCGACGGTGTTGTAGGCCGGCAGCAAATCGGTGTACTTCGCCCGGCGCAGCGCCGGGACCAGGCATTTTTCCCGCCCACGACGGCGGACCAGTCGACAACGCGGGCCTGCATTTTGATGCCGCCGGAGCGGCCAGAGGCGGCCTGATGCAGCTCGTCGGTTGCCCGGATCAGGTTCTTCGACGGGACGCAACCCGTGTTAACGCAGGTGCCGCTGATCGTCCCATGGCCGATCAGCGCGATGCGGGCGCCAAGCTCGGCGGCGATGATCGCCGCCGAGAATCCCGCCGAACCCGCCCCAATGACGGCGAGGTCGTAACGCTCGTCATTCTCGCCGCCGCCTGGGGCGCAGCAGGCCTCGATGTCCGTCATCATCGCGACTGCCGGGCTCTATCTCGCCACCACGGGATCGGCGATCGGCTGCGAGGGATAGCCGGCTCGTGTTGTCGCCTGTATCAGAGCAGCGACATTCGTCTTGGCATCGTCATAAGTCACGGTCGCGGTCTTCTTCTCGAAGGACACCGCCATCTTTGCGACGGCGGCAACCTTTTTTAGGCTCTTGCCTATGATGTAGGGGCAGGCCGAACAAATACATGTTCTTGACGGCGAGAGTGACGGTCCGCTCCGTCGCCATCGCCGTGCCCGCCGCTGCCAGCACGAGGACCGTCGCCGCCCACAGCACTGCCTTGATGATCCGCCCCGGCAGCGAGCGCGTGCAGGTGCCGTCGATGCACACAACCTTCGGCCGGAGATAGACGAGATAATAGCCGACGCCGAGAAACCCCGCCGTGGCGGCGAAGAAAATCGGCTGGTAGAGCTCGAGCGCCGTTAGATTGCTAATCCAGGTGCCACCGATGCCGAGGGTGAACAGGACGAGCGGGGCGACGCAGCAGGACAAGGCGGCAAGCGCGCCGAGGACGCCGCCGGCTACCGCCAGCCCTGCCTTGGCGGTCGATGACGCGACCTCGCTGCGATCCGGCGCCGCCGAGAGCGGCGCTTGCGTGATCTCTGCCTCCATGCGCTGCGATTCCTGGTTGCGGAGCCGCCGCGCAGCACCGGTAGCCGCCGGCTCTACGGCCCCAATCTTGTCAAGCGCCTCGACTTTGTCCGCAGGAGCCGCGACATCGGCTTTACGATCGAGGAGATCCACGAACTCCTCTATTTACGATGGCGGCATCCACACCTGCGCCCGGGTCGAGCAGAGGGCCCGCGGTCATACACGCCAAATCCGGCAAAAATCGCCGATTTAAGGAAGCTCGAAAAGGCGTTCGAGACGATGGCCACGCAGTGCAGCGGCGGGGCCGTGCCCGACTGTCCCGATCATCGACGCTCTCTTCGATCCCCGACGGCCGCGCGCAGCCTAGGGTCAAGGCAACCCGCCGCGCCCCGGCGCCCGCACCGGATAGTCGCTTTCAGTACCCTGATCCGCGTCGCGTCCCGCACTTGGCCAGTTTGACGACATCGGCCGAGGCGGCCAAGCCGGCGGCCGATCGGCGTGCGGACGGGGCATATTCAGGCATTGCTCTGCCAAAGATCCGGCGGCCAAGCTTTCGTGGGGCGAAGAGGATCGGCTCTCGAGCCGGCGCTCCACCGCAACTCGACCGGGATTGACAACGACAGGGGCGAGGCGCATCTAGGCCGGCATGTGGCGTCGCTTGCGTTCCATCGCGGTCGTGGCCGCCGTAATCCTGGGGCTCTTTGCCCAAGTTATCGCCGTGCCGGCCATGGCTGCGAGCGTCGTCAAGAGCGAGTGCGCGATGGCGCACGGCAAATGTCCCATGCCGGGTACGACCAAGCATCTCGGCATGCAGCCGCGTCAGCCGCCCTGTGTCATTCCGGGCATGTTGCTGGGGCCGCAAGTGGTGGCCATACCCATCGTATGGGCCAGACATCTGTTCGCGACAAGGGCGGCCGGGCTGCCGCCTGGGCTGAACCCGGCGCCCGATCCTTATCCCCCGAGATCTCCTGCTCTCGCCTGACCGCCGCGCCTTGAGCCGGCGGCGATGACAGGGCGCGGCTGTCGCGCGGGCGAATCCGCGCGGCGGTTGGCGCCGGGCAACCTCATCATATCGACATCGCTGCGGACCGGCACGCGCCATCTCCGTTGGCTTCCCGAGGGAGATCGCGGGCGCGCCTCGATGGCCCAGCCGGCCGCGAAAGAAAGGGCCCTTGGATGGAAACGATGGACAGGACCGGATCGCAACAGAACTCGCTCCCGACACATCCGTGCTGCCAGGGAGCAGCAGGAACGAGCAGCTCGCGCCGGAGCGGCATTTGCCGGCATGGCGGCGCGGCAAATGGGGCATCATTCTCGGTGTCTCGGCGGCGGCGCTCGGCAGCGCCGCGCTCGGTTGGCCATGGCTCGTCGCCATCGGCATCGCCCCGATCCTGCTTTCGCTTCTGCCCTGTGCGCTCATGTGCGCCCTCGGCTTCTGCATGATGGGCAGGGGCATGAATTCGGCCGGCTCGCAGAATGCCGGGACAACCCTCGCGTCGACGATGACCGCGGCGTCCTCACAGATCGGCAACGAGTCCGAAGCCATTCCCGCGCCGCAGCCGGCGCGCGAGCCCGAACGTATCACGCTGTCCTGACCGCCCCTCTCCCTTCCGAGGGGCTTTTTCTCAAGGGAGCCCGTTCCATGATGCGAAGACGAGAGTTGCTCGAAGCCTTCACGGGCGCACTCCTTGCCGCCGGAGTACCGCCCCTCTTTCCCGGTAAAGCGAGGGCGGCGAACGCCGCGAAACGGCTGGTCGCGACGACCCGCACCCTCGAAGTGGACGGCAAACCCGCGCGCGTCTTCAGGCTGACCGGTCCGGACGGAAAGCCTGGCATCCACCTTGCCCCCGGCGAGCGGTTCCGCGTCGATCTCGCGAACGACACCGGCGTGCGCACGATCGTCCACTGGCACGGGCAGCTCCCGCCCTGGAGGCAGGACGGGTTTCCCTGGCCGCAGACCCCGCCGCTCGCCGCCGGTACTACCCATGCTTACGACTTCATGCCGATCCCCGGGACCTTCTGGATGCACTCGCATCAGGGGCTGCAGGAGCAGCGTCTGATGGCGGCGCCGCTCATCGTCCATGACGCGGCGGAGCTGCGCGAGGATCGGCAGGAGATCGTGTTGATGCTGCACGACTTTAGCTTCCGTGAGCCCGACGAGTTGCTCGCCAAGCTCACCGGAATGAACGCCAGCGCTGTTCATGCGATGGCCCGGCAGGTCGAGAACGCGCCGGCGCCGCAAGAGACGGCGTCTGCCGCCGGTGGCAGAGCGGCCGGCATGGGCGGCGGCAGTATGATGGGGATGATGGGCGGGTCCGGCATGGGCGGCATGATGGCCGGAATGCGCAAGCGTGGCATAGGGATGATGATGCGGCCCAACGACCTCAACGACATCGATTACGATGCCTTCCTCGCCAACGACCGCACTCTCGCCGATCCGCAGATCGTTCGCGTGGCCGCGAAGGGGCGGGTGCGCCTCAGGGTCATCAATGGCGCCTCGGCAAGCCATTTCTGGATCGATCTCGGCGCGCTCAGAGGGCAGGTCGTCGCGGTTGACGGCCGTCCGGTGCAACCGGTGGCGGGCCGGACGTTCCCGCTCGCCATCGCCCAGCGGCTCGACATCCTCATCGACCTGCCCGGCGCCGGCGCGTTTCCGGTCTTTGCGCAGCTGCAAGGGTCGCGCCGCCGCACCGGCCTCGTTCTCGCGACCCCCGGCGCGCCTGTCGCCAAGGTCGCCGATCTCGCGCCGCAGACAGCGCCGGCCGTGGACAATTCGCTGGAGACCCGGCTTACCGCCGTCAATCCGCTCGCGCAGCGCCGGGCCGACCTTGTCCACCGCATCGTGTTGTCGGGCAGCATGATGGCCTACGCCTGGTCGATCAATGGCGAGCTCTGGCCGGAGATCACGCCGCTGATGCTGACGACGGGACAGCGGGTTGAATTGGAACTGCTTAATCACTCGATGATGGCGCACCCGATGCACCTGCACGGCCATGCGTTCCAGGTGATCGCGGTCAATGGCCGGCCGATCCGCGGCGCGGTGCGCGATACGGTGCTGGTCGAGCCGATGATGGGCAGCGTGCGAATCGCCTTCGACGCCGCCAATCCGGGGCGCTGGGCGTTCCACTGCCACAACCTCTACCACATGATGACCGGCATGATGACCGAGTTCCGCTATCGCGGCATTTCCGTCTGATGACACCCATGGCTCGTATCGGTTTGGCAGCCACGGCTCGGGACGTCCCGGGCGACACGGATACGCTCCGGATCATTTCCGACCGCAAACGGGCGATCGCCGCCCCGCATTGGTGTGGTGACCGGGATCGCGAAGAGAACATGTCATGAAACGAGGATTGGCAACGGTACTTGCACTCCTAGCGGCGATTGCCTCGGGACCGTCCTGGGCGGGCGCGGCCGCGCAAACGAGCGGTGCCGGCAACACCCTCCAGGCCCGCCTCGCCTATCTGAGCACGCACGGCAATTCCAACTGCTCGCAATCCTTCATGGATTCGATCGCGTCGATGCCGGCGGGGGCGCGTCTTCAGGGCTCGTGCTGCTCGCCGATGGTGCTGCAGCGCTATATCAAGCAGGTCGAAGACCTCAAGAAGTACGCCAAGGTTCCGGAGATCCCGCCCGACCCCTATGACATTGAGGCGGGCCTCGCGAAGAAGATGATGGCCGCCTACGGGTTGAAGCTCACCAGAGTGCAGCAGGCCGCCTACACCTACGCGATGCAGCATTCCGAAGAGAAGGGGCCGTGCTGCTGCAAGTGCTGGCGCTGGCGCGCTTATGGGGGGCTCGCCAAGCTTCTGATCCGCGACCGCGGTTTTACCGGCCCGCAGATCACCGAGGTGTGGGACCTCTCGGACGGCTGCGGCGGTAACGGATGAGCGAGGAATACGCAAACCGGCAGCCTTCCCGCTGCCGTAAAGGATGCTCTGGCACCGACCGGGCTGACAGGATGGCGGCGCTTCCGACCGGCATTTTTCACGCCGCTCATGCTGGCCGCCGGGTTCTTCGTCGCCCTCGGCCTCGGTCTCGGCCGCGATGCCCGCATCGCCTTCAAACAGATCGGCCGATCACGCCGCGGGTGTTGCAACGGACGATCCTGCCCTTGATCGCGCGTCTGCGGGCGGCCGCGGCGGAGGCGAAGGGAGGCCCTCGTTGACCGGGAGCAATACAACCGGCGCCGCGGTCCGACATGTGCGGCGCACGGTGTTCCGCGCCGCGGCTATATTCCTCGGTACGCTCGCGACGGCTGCCGTGGCCTGTGACCTCGCGACAGAACTGGTCGGCGGCGGGTGAGGCGGACCCCATCCGCGGGACCACTCAGACCTGCTTCTTAGTTGGAAGCTCAGCCGTTCCGACCTCATGGGTCCCTTATGCCATCAATGTCTAATGTCTGTTGGGGCGGTGGCGGCTGGGGACATGGGGCAACGCGCCAGCGTTATCCAAGCGCAGCGTCATGTCCACAGCCTTCTCACCGAGCGCGCCGGCGATGCCTGCGCGCCAGACCGCCATCGGCGTCTGGTTGGCGAGCGCCTGGTGCGGCCGGCGGGTGTTGTAGAAGGCGAACCCGGCGCTGATGCCGGCACGCGCCGCGCGGCCATCGGCACAGCCCTTGAGAGAGACCTCCTCGTATTTCAGGGAGCGCCAGAGCCGCGCGATGAAGACGTTGTCCATCCGCCGGCTGCGCCCGTCCATCGCGATGCGCACGCCGGCGTCGGCGAGCGTGCCGGTGAAGGCGGCGCTGGTAAATTGGCTGCCTTGCCCGGTGTTGCAGATGTCCGGCGTGCCGAAGCGCGCCAGCGCCTCCTCGAGTGCACTGGCGCAGAACGCCATGTCCATCGTGTTGGAAAGGCGCCAGGTCAGCATCGCCCGGCTGGCCCGATCCATGATGGCGACACGGTGGCGGAACCCGCGCCCGAGCGGCAGATAGGTGAGGTCGGCCGCCACACCTGGTGCGGTCGGTCGATCCCGAGATCGCGCAGCAGATACGGGAAGGTCCTGTAGCCCGGCGCCGGCTTGGTGGTCCGCGGCTTCGGCCCCAAGGCGGCGATCCCCAGCTGGCGCATCAGTCGCCGCACGCGCTTGCGGTTGACCGGATGCCCGTCCGCCCGCAGCAGCGCCGCCATCCGCCGTGAGCCGAGAAACGGCCAAGCCAGGAACAGCTTGTCGATCCGCCGCATCAGCGCGCGATCCTCGGCGTTGGCCGGCGGCGGCGAGCGATAGACACCCGAGCGCGTGATCCCAAGCAGCCGGCACTGCTGGCGGACCGAGAGCCGATCCTCCTCGCGGTCGATGAGCGCACGGCGGTCCGGAGCGCTCATCTTCCCGACCTCCTAGCTAAAAAATCCCGCTCGACAACCAACTCGCCGATCTTGGCGTGCAGCTTCTCGATCTCGCGCTCGCGCAGCGCCGCGGCATCACCGCCGCCGCTCTCGAACGCCCGCGCTGCCTGCTCCACAAGCTGCTTCTCCAGGCGGAGATCTGGTTCGGAGGAACCTCGTAGCGCTAGGCCAGAGCGGCCACCGTCGCCTGCTCGCGCAATGCCTCCAAGGCGATCTTCGCCTTCAGCGCCGCACCCTCGTTCCCTGCGTCATGATCCGCTCCGTCTAGCATGACGGAACGGTCCGCGCTCCAATTAAGCCGCTGGTCCCAAAACCGGCGTCCACTTCACTCCGCGTGCTTCACGTCCTCAAGGAAGCGCAGCCAGTGCTCGGGCAAATCGTGGGCCCGCGCCCCCTCGCGCAACAGCGTGATGTAGCGGAGCGAAGGGCGGCCGTCGCTCGAGCTGCCTTCGGCGATGTAGGTGACGCAAGGCATGCGGCCGCCCTTGCTGTCCTCGGCCACGACCCAAATCTGGCGGTAGCGCCGGCCCGGAACCCCCTCTGTGCAATCGAGCCAGACAAGATCTTTGCGGGTGATCCGGTACAACACGCCCCAAACCTCGGCATCCGGATCGGGCGCGATATTGGCGGGGGCGGCGCGGCCTTTCGGGCGCCCTTCGAGATTGAAGCGCAGGCGGTAGCCTGTGATGCGCCCGGGCCGCCATTCGCGCGGGCGCATCTGCCGGCGCCCGCGAAAGGCGCTGTCGTGCATGTTGGCGCCGAACGCGAAATACCACACCTCGCCCTCCGGCTGGCCTTCGAGCCTCAGGCCATGGCAGCGATACCATGCCTGCGAGAGCCACCAAGACCGTGCGATCGCCCGCCGCAACCCCCGCTTCAGGCAGCCAATCATGTCTCGGCCTCGCGCGATGCCATCCGACGCAAGCGCCGCACGGCGAGAAACTGGAACAAGGCCGCGACGGCGCTCGCCAGAAAGACGGCGGGCAACCCGCTGCTCACGACAAGCAAGATGCCGGCGAGCGGCGACAGCGCCGCCGGCGCGACGAGCGCGTTGAAATAGCCGCTGTAGGCCGGCCGGCGATCGTTGGGCGAGATCTCCATCAGATAGCCGAGCTGCGCGATGGTGGCCCCGTTGCCGATCGCGCCAAGCAGGACGAAGAGGATCCCGAACCAGATCAATGCTGGCGCGGCGGAAGCGGCCGCCGGCCAGGCGAGAGCGAAGCCGGGGACAAGCGCCGAGAGAGCGGCAACGACTTCGAGCAGCGGCTGCTTGCCGATCCGGTCGCCCCACCAGCCCCAGAGCGGATTGGCAAGAAGCGCCCCTGCCCTGCCGTCTGTGCGCCAAGCAATATCGCGACTTCGGCGGCAGTGATACCGGCGGCCGCTGCGGCCACGACATAGAACGGTAGCGCCATCGCTGCCGCCCCTTCGAGCCAGCGCGCGCCGACGAACAGGCGAAACCGGCGGTCGGTGCGATAAACCGCAAGCCCGTCCTTCAAGAACGTGCCGAAGCTGGCCATTTGCGGCGACGGCGGCGCCTCTGGCTCGCCAGCCGTGACGAAGGCGAGCGCGGAGAGAAGAAGCAACCCGGCGCCGAGGCCGAGCACGGCCGCGTGACCTTCGGGAAAAGGCATGATGCCGAGCAATCGGTGCGCTGTGCTGGCGACGGCGAGCGCCAGCATTCCGCCGCCGAAGAAGCGGATCGCCAACAGACGGCTGCGCCTCGCCGATGGCACAGCGCGCGCCACGATGTCATTGTAGGGGACGGCAAGGATGCCGCCGACGAAGGCATAGAGCGTCCACAGCATGAAGAAAAGGGCGATCGCCGATGTGCCCGGCGCCGGCCCGGAGGCAGCCACGATGGCGGCGACGCCGAGGAGGCAGCCGACACGGCCGAACGCGCCGAAGCTGTAAAACGGCAGCCGCCGGCGGCGGTTCTGCGCGAAGTAGCCGATGAAGAGCTGCGGGAAGAGCCAGCCGTAGCGCGAAATTGCTGCCGCGGCACCGACGGCGGCGGGGTTGCCGGTCAGCCCCTGGACAAGCGCCGCGACGATGGTGCCGGTATCGACCGCGGCGGCGGCGCCCTGGAAGAAGATCCCGGCAGCGGCAATATGCCGGAAGCGCCGCCCTGCCGCCTCAGGCCCGACCATCGTTCGCGGCCACGTGTGTTTTCAAGTCGCTCAGCGCAACACCGTGACGCCACAGCGTCACGGTGCCGGCGATGCCGATCGCAGCGAGGCTCGATGCGACGACGACCGTCACCATGGCGAGAGCGCGTGCCTCGCCGATGCCGAAGAGGCCAAGCGCGAACACTGCGCCGAGGATGAAGCCGCCGGGCACGCGCGCGATCTGCGCCAGCACGACGATGAACCCGAGAATTGCCAGCAGGACGAGATAGGCGACCGGCGGCAACAACACGCCGAAGGCAAGGCCGGGCCCATAAGAAATCGCTGGCCGCGGTCACTTTGATGACAAGGCTCGCCGCGACGATCGCAGCGCGCCGCCAGGGCTCCGCCGGCCAGAGTATGCCGTCGGCAAAGGCGAGCGCCAGCGCCCGCGCACGCGGAGCGAAGCGGCGCGGCAGCCGGTCGGCGAGGCGCAGGACCCAGCCGGTGCCTTCTCCTGCGGCGTATTTGTGACGCCACAGGAGGACAAACGCGGCGAGGATCGCGGCAAGACTTCCGGCGGCCGCCACGGCGAGCCCGAACCGGATGTCGGCGCTCGGGCCCGGGATCGCCGCGAAAACAACGACAATAAGAACCACCCCGGCGAAGGCGACGCCGTCGATCAGGCGGTCGATCGCGATGCTCGCCAGCACCGCGCTGACCGTCAGCCCCTCGCGGTTGGCGACGAGCCAGGAACGCACCAGCGGGCCGAGCCCGAACGGCGCCAGGAGGCTTCCGAGGTAGCCGGCCATGATCGCACCGAACAGGCGCGGCGTGCTGACGGAGCGAATGGGCCAAAGGAGTTGCCGCCATTTCCAGGCGCGGATGAGCTGTTCGGCGACAATCGCGAGCGGCACCATGGCGAGGAATACCGGGTCCGCCTTAAGTATCGTCGTCCGCAGCTCGGCGAGGCCGAGCCGTCGGGTTATCCAAACGAGGCCCAACAGCGCCAGCCCTGCTCCGGCGAGCGACCACCAGTTCCAGCGGCGCGGTTTCCCGGCATGCCCGCTCAATCCCTCGTCTCCATGCGGTCGAGAAAGGTCCGATAGTCGCTTGGCAGTCCCCGCTCCTCGGCCGCCTGGAGGATGACCGAGAAATAAGCGCCCGCCCGGTTCCCTTTGGCGGGGTAGGGGATAAATTGCCGCACCTCTCATCGCTGCCCGCCGACCGCCTCCTTGTTGCCGCTCGACGGCACCGCTCCCCCCCCGGAGGCGATGTAGGTGCCGTATTGCGATACGGTTCAAGCCCCGGCGCGACCTTTTTAACCGATCGTTCGAGACTTGACTCTGGACTGCGGTACGGGGCGTAAGGCCGCCGGTCGGCCGATGGAGTTCCCGTGAAATGGACAGCGCCGCTCTCACGTCCTGGCTCAACCAGACTTCGGGAATGTCGGCCTTCGTCGTCGGCGCGGTCGTCCTCGCGGGGCTTCTGGTCGGGGTGGCGCCGAGCTCGTTGCCCTTCTATGGCGTGGTCGCCGGCTATGTCGCGGGATCCGCGAGCAGGAGAGCAAAAGGGCTGCTGCTGTCGGTCGGCTTCATTCTCGGCCAGGCGACGGTTGACGCCGGCCTTGGCATCCTGTTCGGCACTCTCGGCGTCGTCGTGATCATCACAATGGCGCGTTATCTCGCGCTGACCTATCTCTTATTGGCGGCGATTCTCCTGGTCCTTGCTCTCGCGCTGTTGCGCAAGATCCGCATCGTCGTGCCGGTGCTGCGGCCGCGGGCGCGGCGCGTCAAGAGCGTGGCGGCGGCCTATGCGCTCGGCATTCCGTTCGGGCTTTCCACCTGCCCGGCGTGCACGCCGATGGTATTGCCGGTCCTGGGCGCCGCCGCGGCGACCGGCTCGCCATGGTTCGGGGGGCTGTTGATGTTCCTCTTCGGCCTCGCCCGCGGACTGCCGCTGCTGGTGATCGGCGGCGGCGCGCAGGAGATGAACCGGATGCCGCGCCTGACGCCATGGGTGCCAACGATCGAGCGCGTGGGCGGCGCGCTGTTGCTGCTCGCCGCGCTGTTCGCGCTCTACCAGAGCGCGGTCTTTGCCGGCCTCGCACCACCGATTCCGTTCCTCAGGTAACGCCTACTATCTGGCGAGCAGGGCGGCGTGGTCACGTCCTTGGCAAAGGTTTGGGCGGCGCGCTTCAGCCTCTCAACCGCGGGGTCGCATTTGATCGCGAGCTTTGGCGGAGCATCCCCTCTCACCGCCCTGACACAAACTTCCATACATCACCCCTACCGCGCCGCCGGCTTGACGGTGCCGGCGGCGCGGCGCGAACATCCTTCGCTTCCGGCGCGAGCGGAACCGCGGTCGCGGGCGGCCACGCCGATGGCGTGGCAAACCACATAAATCAAAGGGAGGATGGCATGGGGATCTTTCTGAGCAGGCGCGAACTGGCCGCCACCGAACCGGCGGAGACGGCGGCGTTTCCTTCTCCGGTTCCGACCCGCATGATCTCGAACGGCGAGTTCAATCCGCTGCCGCAGACCGCACGGCAGCGGCAATTCGAGGCGCGGCTGCAGGATCTCGCCGCGGCAAACGGCAAAAGGCTCGGCCTCGACCGCCGGCATTTCCTGCGCACCAGCTGCGGCATGGCGGCGGCTTTTATCGCGCTCAACGACGTCTTCGGCCCGCTGTTCGACGTCTCCCCCGCCGAGGCGGCGGAGCCGGAAGCGGCCGAGGAGCATGCGCGTCGCTTTTCCGGGCAGTTCATCTTTGATGACCAGGTCCATTTCGTCAAAGACGACTACACGGTCACGGACATCCTTTCCCTCGCCCGATACGCCGATCGATACTGGAATCCGGGCTTTTTAAAGGACGCCTACGGACTGACCCTCGACCGCTACAAATTCGACAATTTCCTGAAGGAGATCTATCTCGACAGCGACACCAAGATCGCGCTGCTGAGCGGCGCCCCGTTCGACAACAAGGCGGAATGGTTCCTGTCCAACGACCAGATCAAGCAGGCGGCCGACACGGTCAACCGCATCGCCGGCACCAAGCGCCTGTTCTTCCACTCCGTCATCACGCCGCGCCAGCCCGGCTGGCTCGAGGAGGTCGACCGCTGCATCGAGCAGGTCAAGCCGGACAGCTGGAAGGGTTATACGATCGGCGATCCGCTCAATGTGGCGACGACGAAATATCCGTGGCGGCTCGACGACGAAAAGATCGTCTATCCGTTCTATGAAAAGGCGGTGAAGGCCGGGATCACGACGGTGTGCATCCACAAGGGGCTGCTGCCCAGGGATTACCGCACCGCGATCCCGGGCGGGGCGTGGAAATATGCCGATGTCGACGATCTGCCGCGGGCCGCGAAGGATTGGCCGCAGATCAATTTCGTCATCTATCATTCGGCATTGCGGCCGTTTCAGGAATCGCCGCAGCGCGCGCTCGCTCATTTCGAGAGGACCGGCTATATCCGCTGGGTCTCCGAGCTGGCGGCGATCCCCGCCAGACACGGCGTCAGCAATGTCTATGCCGATCTCGGCACCGCCTTTGCGATGTCGGCGACAACCAATCCGCGCTTCTGCGCCGCGATGATGGGGACGCTGATCAAGGGCCTCGGGCACGATCACATATTCTGGGGCACCGATTCGGTATGGTACGGCTCGCCGCAATGGCAGATCGAGGCATTGCGCCGCCTCGAAATCCCCGAGGACATGCGCAGGAAGCACGGTTTCGCCGCGCTCGGCCCGGCCGACGGCCCGGTCAAAAGCGCAATCCTCGGCGCCAACGCCGCGCGGTTCTACAAGCTCGAGCGGCATGCCGGGCTGGAGCGGCTCGACACTGACGGGATCGCCGGGATGAAGGCCGCCTATCTCGCCGAGCATCCGTTGCGCAGCAACAGGGCTTACGGCTTCATTGCCCGCCGCGCCTGAGGGCCGGCGGCGGGGCGCGCAATCGGCCGGGCCGGCGAAATCCGTCATGGGCCCGCGGCTGCGGCGCCTTCTTCCCTGCGGGCGCCCTAGAGAAACTCGGCGACGGCGGCGTGGTAGCGTCTGAGCGCCGCCAGATGATCGGCCAGCGTGCGGCCGGCAATGCGGCGGTGATGGCGGCGGTTGAAGGTCGTCGTCAGGGTCAGGTGGGAGACGCCGGCCGCCTTCCAGAAGCGGGCTTCCCGGGCCCAATCGGCCTCCGTTCCCGAGCCCATCGACACCCATACCTCCAGTCCGACGGCGGCCGGATCGCGCCCGGCCTTGCGCGTCAGCGCGCGCAGCCGGTCGAAAATCGCCAGCGCCTCGTCATTCGGCTGATAGGCGTTCGGCATCCAGCCGTCGCCGAGCCGGGCGATGCGTTCGAGCGTGCGCTCGTGATGGCCGCCAAACCATACCGGCACCTTGCCGGCCGCCGGTCGCGGGTTGATGCCGGCATCCTCGATCGTGTGCCAGCGCCCCTTGAAGCTCACATGCGGCTGACGCCACAGCGCCTGCATGACCGCGATCTGCTCTTCGGAGCGGCGGCCGCGATTGTGGAAGTTTTCGTTCAGCGCGGTGAATTCGACCTCGTTCCAGCCGACCCCGACGCCGAGCCGGAAGCGGCCGCCGCACAAGACGTCGAGACAGGCCGCCTGCTTGGCGACAAGCACGGCTTGGCGCTGCGGCAGGATCAGCACGCCGGTGGCAAAGCCGAGCTTGCTCGAAATGCCGGCAAGAAACCCGAACAATACGAAGGGATCGTGAAACAGATCGGCCGAGGTGTTGCGCTCCCATCCCGGCCGGCTGGCGGCATTGACGCCGACGACATGATCGGGCGCCTCCAGAAAATCGTAGCCGATCGCCTCCGCCGCCTGGGCGTATTCCCGCACGACGGCGGGCTCCCCGCCGATATCGCCCAGAGGCAGCAAGGTGCCAAGCTGCATGATTTCTCCTCCCTCTGTTACCTGCCCAGCCTATCTCAAGCGGCGGGCGCCGCCTCAGACGGCGGGGGCGCGCCCGACCACCGCGAAGAGCGGATCGCTGCGGTCCTCTTCGCCGGCGACAAGGCAATGGCTCGTGATTCGCATGAACCCGGCATGATGCAGATACCCTTCGACCAGCGCCATATGCCCGTGATCGTCGAGCGCCCGCCAGATCGCCACCGCCTTGGTCCAGAAGCAACGGTTTGAAAAGCTGATGACGAGCGGCCCCTGCGGCCGCAGCACGCGCCCAAGCTCGCGCAGGACGGCGATGGGCCGCTGCAGATACTGGATCGACACGCAGATCATCGCCGCATCGACGCTCGCCGTGGCGAGCGGCAGCAGCGGGTCGCGGTTCAGGTTCTGGACAAACCAGCGGCTGAGCCGCCGATTGGCCGCCAGCTCGGCCGCGTTCATGCCGTGGCCGATGATTTCGGCATAATCGACCTCCTCCGGCAGATGGCTGACCCAGCTGCTCATCAGGTCGAGCAGAACGCCGCCCGCCGGCAGCACATGGCGGTAGAATTCGGTCAGCGCCGCGACCGCGCCGGCGTCGATATGGGTGACAAACCGCGGCAGCGCGTAGAACTGCTCGTCCGCTTCCTCGTCCAGCCTGGTGAAGGCGTCCGCCGGCAGGCCGAGCGCGTCGTCCATATTATCCCCACGGCCGGCACGAGCGGGCCGGGGAGGCTCGGGCCCCTCCTCCCCGTGCCGACCCCCTGGGCAGACCGCCTGGGGTTACCCGGGATCCCGCGGTCTTTGACCCAAGCTCGCAAATCCGATGCCCCTATCGTCCGCAGTTCCGGGCGAAGGTCAACACTCCGCTCGCAACGCCAGCAATAAAGCGCTATTGACCGCGTGCCGCCGCGACGGGACAAAGGCCGCGCGGCCCACAGAGGGGAGAGGATCGTGACGACAGCGGACGACGACATCCAGCCGCGGCTGATCGACCAGGCCAAGCGCGTTCTGCCCGGCGGCACCTTCGGCAATTTTGCCGCCGACATCGTGATCCGCGCCGGGCGCGGCGGCCGCGTATGGGACGAAAGCGGCCGCGAATATGTCGATTTTCTGCTGGGCTCGGGGCCGATGCTGGTTGGCCACGCCCATCCCGAGGTCACCGCCGCGGCGCAGGCGCGCATCGCCGCCGGCACGACCTTTTTTGCCAACAACCGCTGGGGGATCGAACTGGCCGAGGCGATCGTCGCCGCGGTGCCCTGCGCCGAGCAGGTGCGGTTTGTCTCGACCGGGTCGGAAGCCGACCTTTATGCGATGCGGGCGGCGCGCGCCTTCACGCGGCGCGACAAGATCCTCAAATTCGAGGGCGGCTTTCACGGCATGAGCGATTATTCGCTGATGAGCCTGGCGCCGCGGCGGCCGGGCAACTTTCCGCGACCGATCCCGGATTCGGCCGGCATTCCCGGCAGCCTGCGCGAAGAGGTGCTGGTCGCGCCGTTCAACGATCTCGACGCCGCCGCCAGCCTCATCCGCACCCACCGCCAGCAATTGGCCGCCGTCATCGTCGAGCCGTGTCAGCGCATTATCCCGCCGCGCCCCGGTTTTCTCGCCGGGCTGCGCCGGGTCACGGCAGAGAACGGCGTTGTGCTGATCTTTGACGAGGTCGTGACCGGCTTTCGCTTCGCCTATGGCGGGGCGCAGGAATATTACGGCGTCGTCCCGGATCTGTGCACGCTGGGCAAGGTCATCGGCGGCGGTTTCCCGCTGGCGGCGATCGCCGGTCGCGCCGACATCATGGCGCATTTCGATCGCGCCCGGGTCGGCGAGGAGGCCTTTCTGCCGCAGATCGGCACGTTGTCGGGCAATCCGGTCGCCGCCGCGGCCGGGCTGGCGACGCTCGCCATTTTGCGGCGGCCGGGCGCCTATGAGCGCCTGTTCGCCACCGGCCGCGAATTGATGGACGCCCTCTCCGCGCTGCTGCGGCGACACGGCATCGCCGCGCAGGTGATCGGCGAGCCGCCGCTGTTCGACGTCGTGTTCAATGCCGAGCCGGTATCCGACTACCGCGGCACCTTGCGCGGCGACGCCGACCGCCTGCGCCGCTTCAACGCCCTGTTGCGCGAGCGCGGGATCCTGAAGGGCGAATCGAAATACTACGTCTCGCTGGCCCATACCGAGGAGGATGTCCGCCATACGATCGCGGCCTGGGATGAGGCCCTTGCCGTGCTCGCCGCCGGGTGACCGGCGCGCGCTTCGACAAGCAGGAGGATAGGATGGATTTCGGCGCGTTGATGTTTTTCACCGACTATGCGATCTCGGCGGTCGATCTGGCCCGCGCGCTCGAAGAGCGCGGGTTCGAATCGGTGTGGGCGCCCGAGCATTCGCATATTCCGACCTCGCGCCGATCGCCGTGGCCCGGCGGCGGCGAATTGCCGAAGGTCTATTACGAGGCGATGGACCCGTTTGTCAGCCTGACCGCGGCGGCGGTGGCGACGACGCGGCTCAAAATCGGCACCGGCGTCTGCCTTGTCATCCAGCGCGACACGATCCAGACGGCCAAGCTTGTCGCCTCGCTCGACCAGGTCTCGGGCGGGCGCTTTCTGTTCGGCGTCGGCGGCGGCTGGAACGCCGAGGAAATGGAGGATCACGGCACCAAATTTGAGACGCGCTTCAAGAAGATGCGCGAGCAGATCGCGGCGATGAAAGAGATCTGGACCAAGGAGAGGGCCGAATATCACGGCGAAATGGTCGATTTCCCGGAGATGATGGCGTGGCCGAAACCGGTCCAGAAGCCGCATCCGCCGATCCTGGTCGGCGGCGGCTTTCCGCAGGCGGCGCGGCGCGCGATCCGCTACGGCGACGGCTGGTGCCCGATCGGCGGCCGTCCCGGCCATGACCCGGTCGCGATGGTCGAACGCTTCCGCGAGATGGCGCGGGCGGCCGGGCGCGATCCGGTCACGCTGCCGGTGACGCTGTTCAACCCGGCCGAGGATGCGGAGGCGCTCGAACGCTATCGCGAGCGCGGCATCGCCCGCGTCGTGGTCATGCTGCCTTCGGCGCCGCGCGACAAGATCCTGCCGATCCTCGACCGCTGGGCCGCGCTGATGCGCCGCTTTGAACGATAGGCGAAGACCTACGGCCCCGCCGCGCCGCCGGCGCGCGCCGCGCGGATCGCGCGCCAGACCCGCTCGGGGGTGGCCGGCATCTCGATATGGCGCACGCCGAACTCGGAAAGCGCATCGACGATCGCATTGACGACCGCAGCCAAGGCCGGCGTCGTCCCGCCTTCGCCGCCCGAGCGCACGCCGAGCCGGTTGGTCGGCGAGGGCACCTCGCTGAGCGCGGTCTGCAGCGCCGGCAGAGTGTCGGCGCGCGGCAGCGCGTAATCCATGAAGCTTGCCGACAGCAGCTGGCCGCTCGCGCGGTCGTAATGGGCCTCCTCGAGCAGGGCCTGCCCGACCCCCTGCGCGATGCCGCCATGCGTCTGGCCGTGCACGATCAGCGGGTTGACCGCGCGCCCGACGTCGTCGACGGCGGCATAGCCGACGATCTCGACCACCCCGGTCTCGGGATCGACCTCGACCTCGCAGACCTGCGTGCCGTAAGGAAAGCTCGCGACCGGCACGCTCTGGTCGGAGACGGCGGCGAGCGGCCCCTGCAATTGCGGCGGCAGGTCGGCGCGGGTCAGCGCGGCGCGCGCCACCTCGAAAATTCCGCTCTCGCGATCGGTGCCGGCGACGCGAAAGCGGCCCTGAACGAACTCGATGTCGGCCTCGCTCGCCTCGAGCAAAAAGCTCGCGATTTTGCGGCCCCGCTCGATAATGTCGTCGCTCGCCTGGCCGATCACCGTGGCGGCAAGCTTCATCGAGCGGCCGGAATGGGAGCCGCCGCCGGCCGCGACGCGGGCGGTGTCATGGGCGATGAAGTCGATGGCCTCGAACGGTACGCCGAGCCATTCGCTGACCAGCTGGGCAAAGCTCGTCTCGTGGCCCTGGCCCGAGGACATCGTGCCGATGACGAGCTCGACCCGGCCTTCGGGAAGGACGGTGATCTCGGCGCGCTCGCGCGGTGCGCCGCTGGTGATCTCGATATAGTTGGCAAGGCCGATGCCGCGCCGTTTGCCGCGCCGCCGCGCCGCCGCGCGGCGGGCCGGGAAGCCGGCCCAGTCGGCGAGCGCGAGAGCCTTGTCCATCGCCTCCTCGTAATGGCCGCTGTCATAGGTCAGGCCGAGCGGGTTGCGGTAGGGCTGCGCCGCGGGCGGGATCAGGTTGCGCCGGCGCAGCGCCACCGGGTCGAGCCCGAGCTGGTCGGCGGCAAGATCGATCAGCCGCTCGATGACGAAGATGACCTCGGGCCGGCCGGCGCTGCGATAGGGGGTCGTCGGAACCGTGTTGGTGACGGCGCCGCGGCCGCGGACATAGGCGGCGGGGATATGGTAGACCCCCGACAACAGGCCCATGCCCTTTTGCAGGGATACGAAGGCCGCGGCATAGCCGCCGAGATTGCTGACGTTCCGGCTGCGGACGGCGAGAAACCGGCCTTGCGCGTCGAGCGCCAGCTCGGCCTCGACCGTGAGGTCGCGGCCCTGGTAGTCGCTGACAAACGCTTCGCCGCGCTCGCAGGTCCATTTGACCGGCCGACCGAGGCGCCGCGCCGCCCAGGCGAGCAGCGCGTATTCGGGATAGAAGAAGTTGCGCGTGCCGAAATTGCCGCCCATGTCCCCGCACAGCACGCGCACGCGCTCGGGCGGCACCCCGAGCATATGGGCGAGATCGAGGCGCAGTTTGGCAACGCCGCGCCCGCTGCCGGCGTAAAGCGTGTAGCAGCCGCTCTCTTTCTCATAGAGAGCGGTGGTCGTACGCGGCTCCATCGGCACGCCGGTGACGCGCTGCGCGCGGGTGGCGAGCCGCACGACATGGGCGGCGTGCCGGAACGCCGCCGCGGTCGCGGCCTCGTCGCCGGCCTCGGTGTCGACGCACAGATTGCCCGGCGCCGCCTCCCACAACTGCGGCGCGCCGGGTTCGAGCGCGTCCGCGGCGTGCACGACGGCCGGCAGCGGCTCGTAGGTGATCGCCAGCCGCTCGGCGGCATCCTTGGCCGCGGCAAGGGTCTCGGCGACGATCAGCGCGACCGGCTCGCCGACAAAGCGCACGCGCTCGGGCGGCAGCGGATAATGCGGGGTCGTGACCGGCGCCGTCCCTCTCTGCCGCACGGCAAGATCGGGCGGACCCATCAGCCCGGCATTGTGCGGGATCGGCCCGAGCCCCTCGGCGACATAGTCGGCGCCGCTGAGAACGGCGAGCACGCCGGGCATCGCGAGCGCCGCCCGTTTGTCGATCGCGGCGATGCGCGCATGCGCGTGGGGCGAGCGCGCCAGGACCGCATGGGCCGCACCCGGCGGCAGGACATCGTCGGCAAAGCGGCCGCGGCCGGTGAGAAGGCGGAAATCCTCCTTGCGCCGCACCGGCTGACCGATGCCGCCCGTCATGGCATGCGCCGCATTCATGCCCGTCCTCCTCCGCTGCCGCCCGGCTGCGACCCCGGCCGCCGGACATCCCCTATTGCGCCGCCGCATTCGGGTCAACCGGCAATCGATCGCGGCGGCCGCATCGCCGGTTGCCCAGGCGAGCTCGTCCGGACTAGCCTGATCGTCCGGGGCGGGTTCAGGGGGCGGGTGGGGCAGAGACGATGATCCGGCAGGCGCGGCCGGCCGCCTTTCTCGATCGTGACGGCGTTCTCAACCACGACGACGGCTATGTCGGCTCGCGGGCGCGCTTTCGCTGGATCACCGGCGCCCGGGCCGCGGTCAAGCTGCTGAACGAGGCCGGCTTCTTCGTCTTTTTGGTGACCAACCAGGCCGGGGTCGCGCACGGCTTCTACGGCGAGGAGGCGGTGCGCGCGCTGCACGCGCAGCTCCGCTGCGAGCTGGCCGAGATCGGCGCCCATCTCGACGACATCCGCTATTGCCCGTTTCATCCCGAGGCGGCTCGGCCCGAATACCGGGCCGCCAGCGACTGGCGCAAGCCGGCGCCGGGGATGATCCTCGACCTGTTGCGGTGCTGGCCGGTCGACAAAGAGCGCAGCTTCCTGATCGGCGACCGGGACAGCGATCTCAAAGCCGCCGCCGCTGCCGGCATTGCCGGCTACCTGTTTCCCGGCGGCGATCTGTTGCGTTTCACGGCGGCGATTCTGGCCGCGCGGGCGCGGCCGTAATGCCGAGTCCCGGTGGCAACCGCGCCCCCGGTCATTGCGGGGCGCGGGCGACGAGACGATCCCGCACCGCGGGCGCGCGTCCGGGAGGATGGTTGCGCCGGCCGCGCGGCCGATGGCCGGCATGGGAGCCGGTTCGAGACGGTTGAGAAACCGTGCTCGCGGGCAAGCGCTGGTGCTGCCGGCTGGGATCGAACCAGCGACCTCTCCCTTACCAAGGGAGTGCTCTACCACTGAGCTACGGCAGCCCGGGGACGGCGAAGGCCGCCCCTCGAATACACGAGGGACCCTTGCGGCGCAAGGCGAGCCGGGCGCGGGCGAGGTCGTCGCTGCGAAATTCTGATATCTCGACTCCGGCGGCAGCGCCCGATCCGGAAGCGGCGAGCCTTTGTCTTTGCGAGGCTTGCGGGCGGAAGGGAACCGCGCCGGCGCCGCAATGTTGTTCCGATATCGAAAAGGATCGCGGCCGCCCTGTCCGTTCCGCCGTCGGCGAGAACGGGCGAACGGCGCCGCAGCATCTCCTTGCCACGAAAAGGGAGGGCGGCATGGCACGGCGCGAGACCGGGATCGATCCGGCAGGCTATGCGGCGGGGGCGGCGTTGGCGGCGTTCCGCTCCGCCCGCAATGCCGGCAAACCTGCGGTCGAATGCTATCGCGCCGGCGTCGCGGCGTGGCGGCGCATCCATCCCGATCACTCTCCCGAATATGCGGCAAAGCAGGCGGTCGGGGTGATCCTGGCGCGGCATGCCAGGCTGACGATCGAGGGATAGCTGCGGGCTTGACGACGAGCCGGCCTTCCCCTTCGATCGGAGCATGAGCAGGCCTCCCGAACGGACCCGCCGGAAGGCGGCGGCGCGCGCCGAGCGCGAACAGCGCCTGGCGGCGGCGCTGCGCGAGAATCTGCGGCGGCGCAAGGAGCGGGCGCAGGCCGGGGACGGCGCGGCGCCCGCGGCGGACGAACGGCGGAAGCCGCCGCGCCCTGCTTGAGCGGCGCCACCCACTTCACTAAAAGCATGAACAAGGCGGCTGGCGGCCGGTCGGCGGCTGAGCGCGCCGGCCTGCCAGCGCGGGAGCCGGAGGAATATGGACAGGATCCGCATCAGAGGCGGGGTGCCGCTCGCCGGGGTTATCCCGATCGGGGGAGCCAAAAACGCGGCGCTGCCGCTGATGGCGGCGAGCCTGCTGACGAGCGAGACGCTGACGCTGCAAAACCTCCCCGATCTGGCGGATATCGCGACGATGGCGAACCTGCTCGTCCAGCACGGCGTCGCCATCGCGCCGGCCGCCGCCGACGGTGCCGGCCGGACCCTGGAGCTGCGCGCCGAGCACATCACCTCGACGACCGCCCCTTACGACCTTGTCCGCAAAATGCGCGCCTCGATCCTGGTGCTGGGGCCGCTGCTGGCGCGCTGCGGGCGGGCGCGGGTGTCGCTGCCCGGCGGCTGCGCCATCGGCCCGCGGCCGGTCGATCTGCATATCAAGGGTCTGCAGCAGCTCGGCGCCGCGATCGAGCTGCGCGAGGGCTATATCGATGCGCGCGCACCCAAGGGCCTCAAGGGCGCCGAGATCGTCTTTCCGACGGTGTCGGTCGGCGCCACCGAGAACCTGCTGATGGCGGCGGTTCTCGCCGAGGGCGAGACGGTGCTGGTCAATGCCGCGCGCGAGCCCGAGATCGGCGATCTCGCCGCCTGTCTGTCGGCGATGGGCGCGCGCATCCGGGGGGTCGGCACCGGTCGGCTCGAGATCACCGGGGTCCGCCGGCTCCGCGGCGCCACCCATACGATCATCCCCGACCGCATCGAAACCGGCACCTATATGATGGCGGCGGCGGCGACCGGCGGCGAGGTCCGCCTCAGCGGCACTTCGCTCGACCTGGTCGCGACGGTGGCGCGCGTGCTCGAAGAGGCCGGGGTCGAGATCACGCCGACCCCGGACGGCCTCTCGCTGCGCCGCAGGAACAGCCGGATCGAAGGCGTCGATATCATGACCGAGCCCTATCCCGGGTTCCCGACCGATCTGCAGGCGCAGGCGATGGCGCTGATGGCGACCGCCCGGGGCGCCGCCATGATCACCGAGACGATCTTCGAGAACCGCTTTATGCATGTCCCCGAACTCGTGCGCATGGGCGCCAATATCAGCGTGCACCGCGCCTCGGCGCTGGTGCGCGGCGTGCCGCGGCTCTTGGGGGCGCCGGTCATGGCCACCGATCTGCGCGCCTCGGTCTCGCTGGTCGTGGCCGGGCTTGTCGCCGAGGGCGAGACGGTGATCCATCGCGTCTACCATCTCGACCGCGGCTATGAGCGGCTGGAAGACAAGCTCGCCGCCTGCGGCGCCCGCATCGAGAGAGTGCGCGATGCCGCCTGAGGAAGCGGCGGGCGGTCTGCGATTGCGCGCCGAGGATGCGGACGATCTTGCGGTGATCTCGGCCTGCCTGCAGGACGCGCTGGTTCCGGTCGGCGACATCGCCTATCTCGCGCAGGAACGGAGTTTCGTGTTCGTGGCCAACCGCTTCCGCTGGGAGGCCAGAGAGCGCGCGGCCGGCGCCGCCGGTTTCGAGCGCACGCTGTGCGCGGTCGCCTTCGACGCGGTCGGCGGCGTCCATTATCGCGGCTTCCGCCGCGGCGCGCGCGAGCGCATTCTGCCGTTGTTGGCGATACGGCCCGAAACGCGCCCCGGCCGGGAGGGCGGCATGATCCATATCGACTTCTCGGGCGGAGCGGGGATACGGCTTGAAGTCGATCGCATCCTGTGCCGCGTCAAGGATGTCGGGCTGCCGTGGCCGACCCCGTGGCGACCGCGGCACGATCCCGGCGAGCGGCGATGAGGGAAAGGATCGCGCCGGCGGACGACCGCCGCGGGCTGGTGCTGGCCCTGCCCAAGGGGCGCCTCCTTGAGGAGGTGCTGCCGTTGCTGCGCCGCGCCGGCATCGTCCCGGAGCCGGCCTTCGCCGATCCGAACTCGCGCCGCCTGCGCTTTGCGACCGGCGAGCCCGGCCTCGACCTGATCGCGGTGCGCAATTTCGACGTCGCCACCTTTGTCGCCTTCGGCGCCGCCGAGCTCGGCATCGCCGGCAACGACGTGCTGATGGAATTCGATTATTCGGAGATCTACGCGCCGCTCGACCTCGCGGTCGGGCATTGCCGCCTTGTCGTCGCCGGCATCGCCGACGGGAGGCAGGATGATCCGCGCGGCTGGAGCCACATCCGCGTGGCGACCAAATACCCGGAGATCACGCGCCGCCATTTCGCCGCCCGCGGGGTCCAGGCCGAATGCATCAAGCTGAACGGGGCGATCGAGCTTGCCCCCCGCCTCGGCCTGTGCCGCCATATCGTCGACCTCGTACAGACCGGCGCCACCTTGCGGGCCAACGGGCTTGTCGAAATCGAGCGCATCGCCGAAGTGAGCGCCCGGCTGATCGTCAACCGGCCGGCGCTGAAGACGCGGCCGCAGCAGCTCGGCCACTGGATCGAGCGCTTCCGCGCCGCGATCCGCCCGCCGCGCGCCGCCGCGGCCGGCCGGGAGGAGGAGGGATCATGCCGGTCCGGCTGACGACGCGCTCCGCGGACTTTGCGGCCGCGTTCCGGGCGCTGCTCGAGGCCAGGCGCGAAAGCGCCGCCGCGATCGACGCCGCGGTCGCGGCGATTATCGACGACGTCGCCCGCCGCGGCGATGCCGCGCTTTACGAACATACGCGCCGGTTCGACCATATCGATCTGGCGGCGCAGGGGCCGCGCCTGTCGCCGCAGGCCATCGCCGCCGGCGCCGCCGCGGCGGCCCCCGAGACGGTTGCGGCCCTGCGCCTTGCCGCCGCGCGGATCGAGAGCTTTCACCGCCGGCAGCTGCCGGCGCCGATCGACTATGTCGACGGCCTCGGCGTGCGCCTGGCCCAGCGCTGGACCCCGATCGCCGCCGTCGGGCTCTATGTGCCGGGCGGCACCGCCGCCTACCCCTCCTCGGTGCTGATGAATGCGATCCCGGCCCGGGTCGCCGGGGTCGAGCGGCTGGTCATGGCGGTGCCGGCGCCGGACGGAGTCCTGAACCCGCTCGTGCTGGCCGCGGCGCAGCTCGTCGGTATCGACGAGATCTATCGCATCGGCGGGGCGCAGGCGATTGCGGCGCTCGCCTACGGCACCGAGACGATCCCGCCGGTCGACAAGATCGTCGGTCCGGGCAACGCCTATGTCGCCGCCGCCAAGCGCCGCGTATTCGGGCGGGTCGGCATCGACATGATCGCCGGGCCTTCGGAAATTCTCGTCGTTGCCGACCGCGACAACGATCCCCGCTGGATCGCCGCCGATCTCTTGTCGCAGGCCGAGCACGACGCCGCCGCGCAGGCGATCCTGATGACCGACGATGCGGCGTTCGCCGCCGCCGTCGAGGCGGCGATCGCGGCGCATCTCTCGCTGCTGCCGCGCGCCGAGATCGCCCATGCGAGCTGGCAACAGCACGGCGCGATCATCCTCGTCGAGGATTTCGACGAGGCGCCGGCCCTGATCGACCGCATCGCCCCCGAGCATCTCGAACTGGCGCTCGCCGAGGCGGAGAGCCTGGCCGCCCGGGTCCGCCATGCCGGGGCGATCTTTCTCGGCCGGCATACGCCCGAGGCAATCGGCGACTACATCGCCGGCCCCAACCACGTGCTGCCGACCATGCGCAGCGCGCGCTTCGCCTCCGGCCTCGGCGTCCTCGACTTCCTGAAGCGCAGCGCGCTGGTCCGCTGCGAGGCGGCGGGCTTTGCGGCGCTCGCCCCGGCGGCGATCCGGCTCGCCGAGGCGGAAGGGCTCGCGGCGCATGCGCTGGCGCTGACGATCCGGCTCGGCGGAGAGGGGCGATGACCGCGGCCGCCGGCGGCGAGCCTGCGCAGCGCATCGCCCGCATCACGCTCGACGAACGCACCGTCGTCCGCCGCAGCCCGGACATCGAAAGCGAGCGCGCGGCGGCCATCGGCGATCTGCTGACCGACAACCGCTTTGCCCCGGCTTCCGGTCTCGCCGGCCCGTTTGATGTTCATCTTGCACTTGAAGAAAATCGTCTAAACCTGCATATCCGCTCGCTTTCTGATGGATCGAGCGAGGTTGTCGTGCTGCCGCTCGCGCCGTTTCGCAGCATCGTCAAGGATTACTTCATGGTGTGCGAGAGCTATTATCGGGCGATCCACCGCTCCAACCTGGCGCAGGTCGAGGCGCTCGATGCCGGGCGGCAATCGCTGCATGACGAGGGCTCGGCGCTGCTGGCCGAGCGGTTGTCGGACAAGGTGGCGCTCGATCATTGCACGGCGCGACGCCTGTTCACGCTGATTTGCGTGCTGCATCTGCGCGGCTGAGCGGGAGGGGGCCGAAGCCGTGACGGTCCCGCTGTTCGTGCTGGCCTCGGCGTCGCCGCGCCGCTTGGCGCTGCTGCGCCAGATCGGGATTGAGCCCGACCGCATCGATCCGGCCGATATCGACGAGAGCCCGTATCCGGGCGAGATCCCCTCCGACCATGTGCTGCGGCTGGCCGAGGCGAAGGCGCGGGCGGTCGCGCCGCGCCATCCCGGCGCCTATGTCCTTGCCGCCGACACCGTCGTCGCCTGCGGCCGGCGCATCCTGCCGAAGGCGCAGGACGAGGCGACGGCGCGCGCCTGTCTCGAGCTGTTGTCGGGGCGCCGCCACCGCGTCTATGGCGGCTTGGCGCTGGTGGGCCGCGGCGGCGTGCTGGTGCGGCGCCGGGTGATCAGCCGCGTCGCCTTCAAGCGCCTGAGCGAGGCCGAGATCCGCGACTATCTGGCGAGCGGCGAATGGTACGGCAAGGCCGGCGGCTATGCCATTCAGGGCCGCGCCGCCGCGCTGATACCGTGGATCTGCGGGTCCTATTCGAACGTGGTCGGCCTGCCGCTCTACGAGACGGCCCAGCTTCTCGCCGGCCACGGCTATCGGCGGTCGTGTCCGAGCTGCTGATCGCCGCCGGGCCGGGCGAGTGGCGCGCCGCGCTGGTCGTTGCGGGGCGGGCGGTTGAGCTGTTTGTCGAGCGCGGCGACAGCGCCGCCCTCGGCAGCATCCATCTCGGCCGGGTGCGGCGGCTGGTGCCGGCGCTGGCCGCCGCGCATGTCGATATCGGCGGCGAACGCCCGGTCTTTCTGCCGCAGAGCGCGATCCTGCCGCGCGGGAGGAGGCTCGACGAGGGCGCTCGGGTCCTCGTCCAGATCGACCGCGAGGCGCAGGGCGGCAAGGCGGCGCGGGCGACGACCGCGATCCGGCTGCGCGGCCGCCATGTCGAGCTCGTCGCCGGCCGCCCCGGCCTGTTCGGGGCGCAGAGCCTGCCGCCCGCGGCGAGGGAGGCGGTGCTGGCGGCCTTCGCCGCGGCGGGGCCGGAGCGGCCCGGCTTCATCCTCCGCGAGCCCGGGCCGGTCGCGGCGCTGCTTGCGGAGAAGGCGCGCCTTGAGGAGCGTTGGCGCGCGCTCTGCGAGCGCGCCGCCCGCTGCGAGCCGCCGTGCCGCCTCGATCCGGCGGCGGGCTTTGCCGCCGCGCTGGCCGCGCGGCTGCCGCCGCCCGCCGCGGTCACGGTCGACGATAAGGCGGCGCTGCCGGAAATCCGCACCGCCTTTGCGGCGGCGCAGATCGCGCATAAGCCGCAGGAATCCTGGCCGATCGATCTTGCCGCCGCATTCGAGGAGGCGCTGGCGCCCGGCATCGCGCTCGGCGAGCGCGGCGCGCTCGCGATCGCGGCGACGCGCGCCGGCGTGCTGATCGACGTCGACAGCGGCACGCCCGAGACCGGCGCGCTCGAGCGCATCGCGCTGGCGGTCAACCTCGCCGCCGCCGAAGCCATCGCCCGGCATCTGCGGCTGCGCAATCTCGGCGGCGGCATCATCGTCGATTTTGTCGGCCTCGAGGGCCGCGGAGAACGGGCGCGCGTGCGCGCCGCGCTCGCCGCCGCGCTCGCCGCCGATCCGGCCGGCCCGCAGATCCTTGGCTGGACCCGGCTCGGCCATCTCGAACTGGTGCGGCCGCGGCGCGGCCGGCCGCTGGCCGAAGCGCTGCTCGAACCCCGCCCCGGCGGGGCGCTGGTCAAGACCGCCCTCACCGTCGCTTATGAGGCGCTCGCCGCGCTCGCCCGCGCGGAGCGGATCCAGCCGGGGCGGCGCTGGCGCCTCGTGGTCGCGCCCGAGGTCGCGGCCGCGCTCGCCGGCGCGGCGGCCACGGCGCTGTCGAGCCTGGAACAGCGCTTGGCGCGGCCGATCGCGATCGCCGCCGAACCCGGCCGCGCCCGCGAGCGCTTCGAGGTGCTGCCGCTGTCGGGGAACGGGCACGGTTGCGGCGGCGCCGGAGTGGTCTAAGCTGGCCGGCGGCAGCGTGCAAGGAGGGAGAGGTCATGGACAGGATTGTCGGCAGCGGCAAGTACACCTATGAGGTGAATGAGGAGTGGGCGCGCCTGCCGTCCGGCATCGACATGCGGGCCTGCGCCGTCGCCGTCGATTCCCGGGACCGGGTCTACTGCTTCAACCGAAGCGCCGAGCATCCGATACTTGTCTTCGACCAAGACGGCAATTTTCTGTCGTCCTGGGGAGCGGGGCTGTTCTCATTCCCGCATGCGATCCGAATAGACGAGAACGATTTTGTTTGGCTGACCGACGAATATCACGGCCAGTTCATGAAATTCACGACCGACGGCCGCCTGCTGCGAACGATCGGCGAGAAGGGCAGGCGCTCGGACACCGGCGTGCCGGCCGATGATTTCAGCTCCTCGGCGTGGAAAAAGGTCACGCATGGCGGCGCCCCGTTCAACCTGCCGACCGACATCGCCTTTGCGCCCGACGGCGCGATGTTCATGACCGACGGTTACGGCAATGCCCGCGTGCACAAATTCTCGGCCGACGGCGAATATCTGTTCTCCTGGGGCGAGCCCGGCACCGCGCCGGGCCAGTTCAACCTGCCGCACGGCGTGTGGATCGACCGCCGCGGCCGCGTGCTGATCGCCGATCGCGAGAACGATCGCGTCCAGATCTTCGACCAGAACGGCAACTATCTGGCGACCTGGCCGACCGAGCTAATCGGGCCGGCCTTCTTTTATGTGGACAAAGACGACATCGTCTATATCCCCGAACACAATGGCGGCATGGTCAGCATTCTGACCCTCGACGGCGAGCGGCTGGCGCACTGGGGCGACGGCCCGATCATGCGCTCGACCCACGGCATCTGGGGCGATTCGCGCGGCGATCTCTATGTCGTGCAGCCGGGCGAATGGGGACGCGCGCGGCGCGTCGTCAAATATCTGCGGCGCTAGCCGGCCGGCTCGCGCGCAACCATATCTGCGGCCGTGATGCCGCCCGATTCGTCTGCGCCGAGGCTGCCGGGCGCGCGCCGCTGCCCGATCTGCGGCAAGCCCCCGAGCCCCCGGCACCGCCCGTTTTGCTCGGCCCGCTGCGCCGATATCGATCTCGGCCGCTGGCTCAAGGGCGTCTATCGCATTCCGGGCGAGCAGGCGCCGCGGGAAGAGGAGGGGGAGGACGAGGATCGGCGTTGACCGCCCGCGGCGGGCGGGCGAGCATCAGCGCTGCGCGCAAACGAGAGCGGTCGAATGGGCCCGCCTCTGTCCCGTCACTACAAGGTCATCTGCGCCGATCCGCCCTGGACCTTCGCCACCTATTCGCGCAAGGGCAAGGGGCGCAGCCCCGAGGCCTGGTACGACTGCATGGCGCTTGCCGACATCAAGGCGCTGCCGGTCGGCGAGTGGGCGGCGAGAGACTGCGTGCTGTTCCTGTGGGCGACCGATCCGCTGCTCGACAAGGCCTTCGAAGTCATCCGCGCCTGGGGCTTCACCTACAAGACCGTCGGCTTTTATTGGGCCAAGCTCAACAAATCGGCGCCGCCTCTCGTCTATGACGAGAGCAGCTTTTTTACCGGGCTCGGGTTCTGGACCCGCGCCAATCCCGAGCTGTGCCTGCTCGCGACGCGCGGCCGGCCGCGCCGGCGCCGCGCCGACGTCAAAAAGCTGATCGTGGCGCCGCGGCGCGAACACAGCCGCAAGCCCGACGAGGCTTACAGGCGCATCGAGGCCTTGTGCGAGGGGCCTTATCTCGAGCTCTTTGCGCGCCGGGCGCGGCCGGGCTGGGACGGCTGGGGCCTCGAAGCCGGGCTTGCGGAAGGCCGCTTGCGCCCGCGCCGCTGGGCATCGAACAGCTATCCCGGCGCCCCCGGTGCCGCGGAGCGGCCGGTCCGCCGCTTTACCGAGGCTTAACAAGCGCCGTCCTACGCTGGCGCGATGGCGGGGCGTGCGCAGAGGACCGGCGAGGGAGGGCGGCCGTGATCGGCTGGGCCCTGCGCCAGGCCCTGTTGTGGGGCGCCCTGGCGCTGGCGCTGGCGCTCACACTGCAGCGCCTGCCGGGCCGGCCGGGTCCGCCGGCACAGCCGGCGCCGCCGGCCGCCGCCGCTCGGCCGGCCGCCGCCGCGCGCAGCGACCTGCTCGTCTTTCCGGCCGATGCGCGCGGGCACGTCTTCGTCGATGCCGAGATCAACGGGGCGCCGGTGCGGCTGCTGCTCGATACCGGCGCGAGCCTATTGACGCTGTCGCGCGCCGATGCGCAGGCGGCCGGGATCGACGCCACCATGCTGGCCTTCGACCGGCAGGCCGTCACCGCCAACGGTGTCGTGCGGATGGCGCCGGTCACAGTGCGCGAGGTCCGCATCGGCCAGCTCGCACTCGACGACGTGCCCGCCGCCGTGCTCGAAAACCTGCGCGTCTCGCTGCTCGGCATCAGCCTCTTGCGGCGCCTACCGAGCTATCAGGTCCGCGACGGCAAGCTGATTATCGGCTGGTAGGGCCGCGCCGCCTTTTCCCCCTTCGCTTAGAGGGCGTAGAGCAGCTCGGGCGAAGGGCGAGCCTGTCCCAGCTCGACCTTCTTGACCGCGGCGATCAATTTCTCATGGGTCGGGGTTGGAACGCCGGCCTCCCGGCCGCGCGCGACGATGACGCCGTTGATGAAATCGATTTCGGTGCGCCGGCCTTTCTGCATGTCCTGGCCCATCGACGGGCGCTGGTGCTCGCTGCGCTGCTGCGCGTTGCGCAGGGCCAGCATCAGCGCCTCGACCTCGGCGAGCGCGGCGGCGTCGCCCTCGGCGGCGCGCGCCAGCGTGTCGGCGTTCTGGCCGGCAATGTCCTCGAGCTTGTAGCCCAGCGCCTGCCCGACCCGCACCGCTTCGCCGCCGAGCCGGATGATCAGCCGGCGGATGCGCTCGTCCTGGCGCATCGCATTGCCGCTCATCCCGCTCGCCGCCGAGACGCCGTTATGCATGCCGTTGACGCACAGTTTCGACCAGCGCTCGCCCCACAGATTGTCGGTGATCTTGCAGGTATCGACGGTGCGCAGCATCGCGCCCAGCTCTTCGATGCGCGCCGTCAGCTGGCCGTGCACCTCGCCGACCCGGTAGACCTCATGCCCCGGCGGATTCTTCGCGCCGGTGCGGCGGATGCGGCCGGGCGCATAGAGCTCGGCCGACAGGATCGCGGCGATCGCGCCGACCGTCCGGCCCCAGCCGACGATCGCCGCGATGCGCTCCTCGTTGATGCAGTTTTGCAATGAGACGACATAGCCGCTCGGCGCCAGATACGGGCGGATCAGCAATGTCGCCCATTCGGTGTCATACGACTTGACCGAGATGAAGGCGATGTCGATCGGCTTCTCTTTGGCCAGGCTTTGCACCTCGGTCAGATGCAGCGTCTTCGGCCGCACGCGGATGAACTCCTCGGCGGTGATGCCCTCGATGGCCAAGCCCTCGCTGCGGATCGCCTCGATATGCGCGGGCCAGGGATCGATCAGGGTCACATCGAAACCGTTATGGGCCAGATGCCCGCCGGTGTAACCGCCGATCGCGCCGGCGCCGACGACGGCAATGCGCTTTGTCATGGCGACCCCTCCATTCGATCCGTATGTGCTGCGCCCGGCGCCATGATAAGCTCGGACGACGACACCGGGAAACAGCAAAGCCGCGGCGCCCCGCCGCGCGGCACGGAGGTTGGAGAGCATGCATTGGACCCCACGGCGCGAGCGGTTCCGCGCGCTCCTGGCCGAAGCGCGGGTCGTCCATCCGGCTTCGGTTTATGACGCGATCTCGGCGCGCATCGCCGAGGATCTCGGTTTCGAGGCCGGCATGTTTGCCGGCTCGATCGCCTCGCTCGCGGTGCTTGGCGCGCCCGATCTGATCCTGGTGACGCTGACCGAATTCGCCGCCCAGGCCTATCGCATCAACCGCGCCGGCAATCTGCCCCTGCTGGTCGATTCCGACCACGGCTACGGCAATGCGCTCAACGTCAAACGGACGGTCGAGGAGCTCGAGACCGCCGGCGTCGCGGCATTGACGATCGAGGATACGCTGCTGCCGCGCCCGTTCGGATCGGACGGCCGGGCGCGGCTGATCCCGCTCGAAGAGGGCGTCGGCAAGATGAAGGCGGCGCTCGCCGGCCGCCAGGATAAAAGCCTCGTCATCGCCGCGCGCACCAGCGCGCTCGCCGTCGCCGGCGTCGCCGAGGCGGTGCGGCGCGCCCGGGCCTACGCGGAGAGCGGCGTCGATGCGCTGTTCCTGGCCGGCGCCACGGCGCGCGCCGAGATCGAGGCGGTCGCGGCGGCGGTCAAGATCCCATTGCTGCTCGGCGGCAGCGGCGGCGATCTCGCCGACCCCGATTTTCTCGCCGCGCACAATGTCAAGATCGCCTTGCAGGGCCATGCGCCGTTCGCGGCCGCGGTGCAGGCCGTGCATGACACGCTGAAGGCGTTGCGCGAGGGGGTGCCGCCGCGCGCGCTCAAGAACCTCGCCTCGCCCGAGCTGATGCGGCAGCTCACCCGCGCCGCCGATTACCAGGCGTGGACGCGGGCGTTTCTCGGCGGCGCCTGAACCCATGATGCTGCGAGTTGGGGGGAGCGTGCGGGCGATCCTGGTGGCGCTGCCGTTCGTGTGCGCCGCCTGCGCGGCGCCGCCGGTGACGCCGGGAAGCGTGCTGTTGAGCAATCCCGGCCTCGGCCCGACCGCGGTCGAGGCGGTGCTAACGACAAGCCCCGTATGCGCCGCGTACGGTCCGGGCGTGATCGCGCGCCAGCGATTCACTCTCCCGGACGGGGCCACCCGCTTCATCGAAGCGCCCAGCGGCGCCGATGTATGCTGGCGCCGCCGCCTCGCTGGGCCGCAGGGCGCCGCGCCCTGGTCGAACTGGAATATCACCTATACCTTTCCCGGCCGGTCGATCGATTCGAACCTATAGCAGCCGCTCCCGCCGCCGCGGGCGGCGCGATGAACCCGTCCGCACCGCGGCGCGTTTATCGGCCGGGTACGAAAACCGACAGGACGAGGTCACGGTGACGGCGGGATCCTTGGCGCTCCGGCTGGCCGGGGCGATGGCGGTGCTGGCGGTTGCGGGGTGCGGCGGACCGCCCTGGGTGACCGCGGTGTCGCCCGATCTGGTGGCGATGCGCTGGTACAGCGGTCAGACGCCGGCGGTCGCGGCCGGGCAGGTGGCCGCATTGCATTGCGCCGCCCGCGGCAAAAGGGCCGTGCTGGTCGCAACCGAGGAGGCCGACGGCGCGCAGATGGCGCAGTACGATTGCCGCTGAACGACAATCTTCGGCCGAGGGGGGAGCTTCGCTATGATGCGCCGCCCCTGCCGCAGGAAAGGGGCGAGAGCATGGCCGAGGACACCGCCACCCCGGGGGTCGCCGCGGGAAGCGCCGCGACGGCGGCGCCGCTGCGGCTGCGCCGCTTGATGTGGTTCTTTGCGATCGTCTATGTCGTCGAAGGTCTGGGGCAGGTCGGCGGGCTGATCTCCCAGCCGCTCGCCTATTATCTGAAAGAAACCCAGGGCTGGACGCCGCTGCAAGTCACCGCCTCGCTGTCGGTCATCACCTTCCCGTGGATCATCAAGCCGCTCTGGGGCGTCATTTCGGATTTCGTGCCGCTGTTCGGCTATCGCCGCAAGGCCTATCTGCTGCTCGCCAGCCTGATGGCGATCGCGGCCTATGCCGGGATCACGCAACTGACGGCGCCGGGCCCGCTGATCTCGGTGCTGCTGCTGAGCGCCTATGCGATGGCGATCACCAGCACCTTGTGCGGCGCCGTCCTGGTCGAGAACGGGCAGCGCTTGCGCGCCAGCGACGTTTTCGTCAATCAGCAATGGCTGTGGTTCAACATCGCCGCGATGGGCAGCGCCTTTCTCGGCGGCCAGCTGGTGCAGCGCCTGTCGCCGGCCGGCGCCCTGCATGCCGCCGCCGCGATCGTCGCCGTCGCCCCGCTCGGGGTCGTCATCGCCACGCTGGCGCTGATCGATGAACAGCGCAGCCGCCTCGATCTGACCGAGCTGAAACGCACGTTCCGCGCGCTGCTCGCCGCCTTCGCGGCAAAGGATTTGTGGATTGTCGCGCTGTTCCTGTTCCTGTTCTATCTCAATCCCGGGTTCGGCACCCCGCTTTATTATTATATGACCGACGACCTCAAATTCTCGCAGGCGTTCATCGGCATGCTCGGCGCGATCAATTCGGCGGGATGGATCGCCGGCGCCCTCATATACCGCAGCTTCCTCAAAGGCATCACCGCCAGACGCCTGATCAACCTCAGCATCCTGCTGGGCACGGTGACGACCGCGGCCTATGTCCTGCTGGCGGGCGCGGCGAGCGCGATAGCGATCAATTTCGCGAGCGGCATCGCCGGCATGATCACGTTTGTCGCGACCCTGACATTGGCCGCCGATTATTGCCCGCAGCGGGCCGAAGGATTCGCCTTCGCCGCCCTGATGTCGGTCCTCAACCTGGCCTCGGCCCTGTCGGGAACGCTCGGCTCGTTTCTGTACGAGCATGTCTTCGCCGACCGGCTCGCTCCGCTGATCCTGCTGTCGGCGGGGCTGACGGCGCTGATCTTCGTGTTCGTGCCGCTGCTGCGGCTGGGCGACAAGGCGCCGGGCGCGCCGGCCCGCGCCGTCGCGGGGTGAGGCCGGGGCGCGATTGGTCGTGGCATGCCGGCCGCGCGAAATGGCGACGATCCGCGCCGCGGCCCGCAACGCGAACGGCCGGGCGGAATGCCGGGCGCCCGGCAATAATCGCCGCTCTTCCCCTATGAGCCCGGGATCGTGCCGGGCGGCAGGCTTTCGCAATAGCGCGCAATCGCGCCCGGCGTCGTGATCCATAGCTGCTCGCGATGGGCGAGGATATGGGCGAGCGCGTCGCGAAACGCGCGCAGGCGGAACGGCTGGCCGATCACGAACGGGTGCAGGGCGACCGCGAAGACGAGCGGATATTTGCGCGATTGGGCGAGCATCTCGTCGAACTGGTCGATGACCATCTGCGCGAATTCGCGGCCGCTATGATGGCGCAGCACCAGCGCCGGCAGATCGTTGAGCTCGATCGGGTAGGGCACCGACAGGATCGGCCCGGCGCGGGTGCGCAGCCATACCGGCTGATCGTCCATCGGCCAATCCATGACGTAGCGGTAGCCCGCCTCCTTTAAGAGATCGAGGGTCACGCGGCTTTCGGCGAGACCGGGCCCGAGCCAGCCCTCCGGCCGCCGCCCCGACAGGCGCGTGATCACCTCGGTGCTCTCGGCGATCAGCCGCGCCTCGTCCTCCTCCCACAACCTGTCCTGGCGTTCGGCATTGGTGCGGCCATGACCGATGTATTCGTCGCCGCGCGCGTTCAGCCGCACGACGATTTGCGGGCAGGCTTCGAGCGCGGCGGAATTGACGTTGTGCGCGCCCGGCAATGCGAATTCGTCGAGCAGATCGAGATAGGACCACAGGCCGACCCGGTTGCCGTAGTCGCGCCAGGCATAGTTGCTCTGCGACTGCGGCGGCTCCGCCAGCCCGGCGGGGTCGCTGCCGAGCCCTTCGCGATACGCGAAATGCTCGATATTGCTGCACAAAAAGACGGCGAGCCGGACCCCGCCCGGCCATTCGTACGGGCGCCGCTCGCCGATCGGGATGTAATCGTATCGGTCATGGGCGGGAAGTTTCATCGGCCCCCCTCTCTCCTGCGCCGAGGCGCTCGCCGTGATAGCGCCCCGACCAGATCGGTTGCCACCACCAGCGGTTGTCGAGAAACCACGCGACCGTCTTGCGCAGACCGCTTGCAAAGCTCTCACGCGGCTGCCAGCCCAGATCGCGGCGGATCCTGGCGTTGTCCATCGCGTAGCGGCGATCATGCCCCGGCCGGTCGGCGACAAAGCGGATCAGCCGCTCATGCGGCCGCTGCGGCGAAGCTGGCAGCAATTCGTCGAGCAGCCGGCACAGCGCGCGCACGACTTCGAGATTGGTGCGCTCGGCCTCGCCGCCGAGCGTATAGCAGGCGCCGGCCGGGGCATGAGAGAGGATCGCGTGAAGGGCGCGCGCATGGTCCTCGACATAGAGCCAGTCGCGGACATTGCCGCCATCGCCGTAGACCGGGATCGGCTCGCCGTGCAGGGCCTTGAGGATTGCGAGCGGGATCAGCTTTTCGGGGAACTGGTAGGGGCCGTAATTGTTCGAGCAGTTGCTGATCAGGACGGGCAGGCCGAATGTCCGGTGCCAGGCCCGCACCAGATGGTCGGCGGCCGCCTTCGAAGCCGAGTAGGGCGAGTTCGGACGGTAGGGGGTCTTTTCGCTGAAGCGGCCGGTGGGGCCGAGCGAGCCGAACACCTCGTCGGTCGAGACATGATGAAAGCGGAACCGCGCCGCCCGCCCGGGCGGCAGCCGCCGCCAGTGTTCGAGGCTCGCCTCGAGCAGGCAATAGGTGCCCTCGATATTGGTCCTGATGAATTCCGCGGGGCCGTCGATCGAGCGGTCGACATGGCTTTCCGCCGCGAGGTGGAGAACGGCGTCGGGATCGAACTCCCGCAGCAGCGCCGCCAGCGCCTCGCGCTCGCAGATGTCGGCGCGGCGAAAGGCATAGTTCGGATGTCCCTCGATCGCCCGCAGCGAGGCGGGGTTGGCGGCGTAGGTCAGCTTGTCGACATTGAGCACCGTGGCGCCCAATTCCCCGACGAACAGCCGGCATACCGCCGAGCCGATAAAGCCGGCCCCGCCCGTCACCAGAATTTTAACCATGCCCCCATCACCATGCCCGCAGGTTCCCCCCGGGACCGGCGGCGCGCTAGGATTAAAAACCGCGCCGCGACGGAGAGAAAGCGATGCCACAGGCGATCCTGGTCATCAACCCCAACTCGACCGAGGCCGTCACCCGCGCCATCGATGCGGCGGTCGAGCCGCTGCGCCTGCCCGGCGGACCGCCGATCACCGCGCTGACCTTGCCGGAAGGGCCGCCCGGGATCGAAAGCCAGGGCGATGCCGACGGCGTCATCATGCCGCTGTTGCGGCTGATCCGCGAACGCGAGCGCGAGGCCGCCGCCTTCGTCATCGCCTGCTTCAGCGATCCCGGCCTGCATGCGGCGCGCGAGGCGACCGAAAAGCCGGTCCTCGGCATCGCCGAATGCGGCATTCTATGGGCGCTGACGCTCGGCCACCGCTTCGGCGTGATCGCGATTCTGGCCCGCTCAGTGCCGCGGCATCTGCGTTATATTGCGGCGATGGGCGTGAAGGATCGCCTTGCCGCCGACCTGCCGATCGAGCTCGGCGTCGCCGCGCTCGCCGACGAGCGCGCGACCTTGCGGCGGCTGATCGAGGTCGGGCGGGCGCTGCGCGACCGGCACGGCGCCGATGTGCTGGTGCTGGGCTGCGCCGGCATGGCGCGCTATCGCGGCGCTCTCGAAGAGGCGGTGTGCCTGCCGGTGGTCGAACCGACCCAGGCCGCCGTCGCGATGGCGCTGGGCCGCGTCCGCCTCGGCTGGCCGTCGCGGCCGGGCGATTGAAGCGCCGCCGCCGCTGGCGTTAAGCTGGCGCGCCGGCGGCGATCCCGACAGACAGGCGGAGGGGAGGGTGATCACGATCCTGGATCTCAAGGCCGAATTCGCCAAGCTGGGCATGCTGCGCGGGCGCACGCCGCAGATGACCGAGGCCGAGCGGCGGGAGAGCGGAGGCTTCGCCACATTGGCGCCGTTCCGCGACGGCAACATCTTCAGCGCCAAGTTCTCCGGCCGTGGCGCGTGGGAGCGCCATCCGAACGGCGACGAGCTCGTGCACATCGTCGACGGCGCCGCGATACTGCACGTCATGACGGCGCAGGGGCCGCAATCCTTCGCGCTCAAGGCGGGGATGGTGGCGATCGTGCCGCAGGGGATGTGGCACCGCTTCGAGGCGCCGGACGGGGTCAGCCTGATGACCGCCACCCCGAAACCGACCGAACACCTGACGGTCGATGTTGCGGACCCGCGAGCGCTGACGGCGGCGCAGTTGTCGGACAGCATCGAGCAGAAGTGGCGCTAATTCTTGCGAATGGCGCGCGCGGGCGGCCAAGGGGCAACCGGCGGGTCGCCGCCGGGCGGCGGGATGTTGCCGCTTCAACCTTCGCGCCCGCGATGGGCGGATTGACCCCCGCATCGGGGCGGATCTAGCATCGCCGCCCCGGCAAGGAGTTGCGAACGTGGTCGACATCCCCCGCCTCAACGGCGTGATCCGGGCGCTGGAGCAGAACCAGCCCGCCTTTGTCACCTTTGCCGCCGCCGAGATCGGCGCGGCGCAGACGATCGCCGCGGCGCCCTATGACGGCATCGTCTTTGAGATGGAGCACCGCCCCTACGACATCCGCGCATTGCGCGACTGTCTGCAATACATGCTGGACCGCCGCCAGATCGTCGAGGCCGGCACGCTCGCCCCGAAGGTCACGCCATTCGTGCGCATTCCGCCCAATGGCGGCGAGATGAGCCAGTGGGTCGCCAAGCAGGTGCTCGATCAGGGCGTCTACGGCATCGTGTGGCCGCATGTCAGCACCGTCGAGGAGGCGCGCAATGCGGTCGCCGCCTGCCGCTATCCGCGGCCGCCCGGCGCCCCCTATTTCGAGCCGCCCGGCCAGCGCGGCGACGCCCCGGCGGCGGCGGCGCGTTATTGGGGCCTGACCCAGCAGGAATATTATGCGCGCGCCGATGTATGGCCGCTCAACCCGCGGGGCGAGATCCTCGTCGCGATCATGTGCGAGGAGGTGCGGGCCGTCAAAAACCTGCCGAAGATCCTGCAGGAGGTGCCCGGGATCGGCGTCGTCATCATCGGCGAAGGCGACCTGTCGCAGGATCTGGGCGTGCCCCGGCAGTACGATCACCCGACCGTGCAGGCGGCGATCGACGAGGTGCTGGCGATTTGCAAGGAGCACAACGTCGCCTGCGGGCATCCGCATGTCGACGCCGGCAACGTCGCGGCGTTGATCGCCAAAGGGTTCCGCTATCTGATGCCGGCCCCGGTCACCTCCTTTGCCGCCCTCGAAACCGGCCGCCGCGCCGCCGGCCGCTGATCGCCGCCCGCAGACGGCTGCGCCAGATCGCATATCGCGACCGTCGGGGCGGCGATGACGCTGGCTCTCGCTGCCGCCGAGCTGGGCGCCGGACCGGCGGTGGCGATCCTGCACGGGCTGTTTGGCTCGGGGCGCAACTGGGTCTCGATCGGCCGCAGCCTCGCGGCGGCGCACCGGGTGTTGCTGTTCGACCTGCGCAATCACGGCGCCTCGCCCTGGGCGGAGGGCATGTCCTATGCGGAGATGGCGGCCGATGTGCGCGCCAGTCTCGCCGCGCGCGGGCTGGCGCGCGCCGCGCTGCTCGGCCACAGCCTCGGCGGCAAGGTGGCGATGGCCCTGGCGCTCGCCGAGCCGCAGGCGGTCGAACGGCTGGTCGTCGTCGACATCGCCCCGGTCGCCTATCCGCCGGCCCTGCTCGCTTATGTGCGGGCGATGCAGGATCTCGACCTGGCCCAGCTGCGCCGGCGCAGCGAAGCCGACCGGCGCCTGGCCGCGGCGATCCCGGACGCGGCCGAGCGGGCCTTTTTGCTGCAAAACCTGGTGTTCGACGGGGAGCGGGCGCGCTGGCGCCTCAATCTGGCCGCGATCGCCAGGGCGATGCCGCAGATCTCGAGCTTTCCGTCGTTTCCGCCGGAACGGACCTATGGCGGGCCTACGCTGTTCGTGGCGGGCGGCCGCTCGTCCTATGTACGGGCCGAGCACGAGCCCGTGATCCGGCGGCTGTTCCCGGCGGCGCGCGTGGTCCGCATCGCCGGCGCCGGGCATTGGCTCCATGCCGAGGCGCCCGCCGCCTTCCTGGCGCAGGTCGCGCCCTTTCTCGCCGGCGCCGGCTGAGCCGGGGCGGCGGGGCGCCCGGGCGGCAGGTTGTTCAACCATTTGGCGGCTTGAGCGGCGGTGGGGGGCCGCCTATCCTTCTACCGCCGAGCGAGGCAGGCCGGATGTCCCCCGTTGCGCCATGCGGGGACAGTGCGGGGGTGGCGACGCGCCGGTCCGCGCAGCCCTCGCCGCTCGGATCGGAGGGGATTGATGCCGAGACGGATTGTTCCGGCCGCGGCGCTCGCGCTTGCCGTCGCGGTGCCGGCGGGCGCCGCCGTCGCCGCCGAAAAGATCGTATTGCAGCTCGATCGCCCGGCCCAGTTCGAATTCGCCGGCTATTACGCGGCGCTGTGGCAGGGCTATTATCGCCAGGCCGGCCTTGCGGTGACGATCAAGCCGGGGGCGCCGCCGGGGCGCACGCCGATCGATCCGGTGCGCGAGGTGACCGAAGGCCGCGCCCGCTTCGGCACCGGCTCCGCCCGGCTGCTGATCCGCGATGTCGAAGGCCTGCCGCTGCTGCTGCTGGCGCCGATTTTCCAGGCGAGCGGCGCCCGGGTCTATTATCGCGCCGGCGGCGATTTCTCCTCGCCCGGCGCATTGGTGCATGCCCGGATCGGGCGGCCGCCGGCCAGCACGATCCTCGATATCGAGCTGCGCACGGCCCTCAAGGCCGAGGGCGTCGACGCCGGCAAGCTGCGCTCGGTGCCGATCGAGCCGGGCGAAGCCGTCGCCGCGCTGGCCAACAATACCGTCGATGCGGTGATCGGCTCCGCTTGGCGGCTGCCGTGGCAGGCGCATGAGCGCGGTCTTGCCCTCAATTCCTTTGATCCCGCCGCCTATCGCGTCGAATTCTACGGCGACAGCCTGTTCACCTTGCAACGTTTCGCCAGGGCCGAACCGGAAACCGTCGCGCGCTTTCGGGCTGCGAGCCTGAAGGGCTGGGAATACGCCCTGCGGCACCCGGAAGAAATCGCTACCCGCATGGTCTCGACGCTGCCGCCGCCGCTGCCGCTGTCCGACCCGGCCGGGTTCGCCCGCTATCAGGCCGCGCTCGCCCGCCGGCTTGCCCGCTATCCCGCCGTCCCGCTCGGCCATTCGAACCCGCAGCGCTGGCGCGCCATCGCGGCGGCGATGGCCGGCGTCGATGCGATCGCGCGGCCGGCCGATCTCGACGGCTTTCTGTACGATCCGGACGCGGCGGCGCGGCGGCGCGGCGATCGCCGCGCCTTCGGCATCATCGCCGCCGCGGCGCTCGCCTTCGTGTTGGGCGGCATCGGCCTCGCCTGGTCGCGGCGGCGGCTCGCCGCCGGCCGCCCGGGGGGCGGGCTTGCCGATGATGCCGCCGCCCTCGCCGAGGAGCTCGGCGGCATCGTCGATCGCCTCGCGGACGCGCTCGATCATATCCGCCGCCAGGCATTGCTGCAGCCGCAGATCGACCGGTTCTGCGCGATCGCCGTCGAGAGTCTCGAGCAGCTGCGGGCGGTTGTCCGCCGGCTCGCCGGCGGCGATCACGGCATCAGCCCGGCGGCGAGCGATCTGAATGCGACGGTGGCGGCGCTGGCGCGGACGATTCGGCGCGGCTTGCCGCGCGGGGTGCGGTTGCGCCTGTCGCTGCTGCCCGGGCTTTGGCTGTGCCGCACCGATCCCGAGGCGACGGCGGCGGCGGTCGTCGATCTCGCGCGGGCGGCGGCGGCCGATATGCCGGCCGGCGGCGAACTGGTCATCGGCACGCGGCAGTATACGCTTGCCGCCGGCGCGGAGGCCGAGACGGCGCAGGCCGCGCCCGGCGACTATGTGCGGCTGACGGTGCGGGACGGCGGATCGGGGCTGTCCGCGGAGCAGCTCGCGCAGGTCTTCGACGCGGCGGCGACGGTGCGACCGGCGGCGGCGGCGGCGCTGCGGCTGACGCGCGCGCTCGGCGGTTTCGCCCGGGTCGAGAGCGCCGAAGGGGTCGGCACCGCCGTGCATCTGTATTTTCCGCGCTGGCCCGAGGAGGGTGCCGGCACCAGCACGGCCGCCGCAGGCGCGCCGCCGCGCGCCGCCGAGTGATCCGCCCGCCCGCGCCGGCGCGGAAGCTTGAGGAGAGGCGGATGCGGCGATCGCCGAGGTTTCATGAAACCGGAAACGATCCACAAAATAGGGGGAAAAGCGTGTGCAAAAGTTGCCGGTATTCGTGTGGATCCCAAGGCTCGCCCGGCATTTGCGAGCCGGCGATCGGCTCTGCCCAAAAAAGCGGCAGGAAGCGGGAGGCCGATGGGCGGCCTTTCCCGCGGAGCGCAGCAATCGGCCGGTACGGCTCGCCCCGCGCGGCGCTCGCGCCGCCGCGGCTGCCCGGAAGCGCCCGGCCGCGTCTGGCTCACATTCTGCGCAGGGTCGGGATCGCCTCGATTTCGGCGGCCTTTTCCCGGCGCAGCCGTTCAAGGTCGTAGCGGGTTTGCAGGGCCAGCCACGGTTCCGGGCCGTTGCCGCACAGCTTGCCGAGCCGCAGCGCCATTTCGGGCGTCACCGAGGCACGCTCGGCCAGGATCGCGTGCAGCGCCTGCCGCGATATCCCCAACAGCCGGGCGATCTCGGCGCGCGGGCGCGCAAGCGCCGGCAGGATTTCCTTGCGCAGCAGTTCCCCTGGATGCATCGCGGGCAACCCGGTCCCGCTCCTCGGCTCGCTCATCAAGCGTCATCCTCCAAATCGACGGCGACGGCATCGCTGCCATCCAGACACCAGACAAATGTGATACGCCGATTCCCCCGCAATCCAAGTCGCCCCGCGGCTTCGCCATGCGGCGGAGCCGGAAGAATCCGGTGGATCGGTCGGGCCTGGGGCGGGTCGCGGCGGCGAATGCGCGCGGCATGCCTCCTTCATGCGCCGTCCGGAACATCCGACCCGCCCGGCCGCCGCCGCGAAATGCCGCCCGGGCGTCCGGTTTGCGAAAACCATGTATCACCGCTGAAAGCGTGGCGCGACGGCCGATAGACGTCAAGTTTTGCTTTACAAGTGACGTGCGACACAGCGGCGCTCCGCGCCGCTGATGAGGACCGTCCGGAGATTTCGCGGGGATGTATCGATGTACGCTCGCGGCGGCCGGCGCGTCGTTTTGGCAACGATCGCCGCTGGTGAGCCCGGCGGGAGTCGAACCCGCGACCTACTGATTAATTAAAAGCCGGTGCGGGCTTCCTCTGGACTGCCGAACCGATAATTTCTGCTTCTCCATCGCTCCATCCTCTCGAGGATCGGAGTCTCCAGCAAACCCGGAGCGGTTCATCTCGGTATCGCTGTTGAGGTTTGCGGAGCCGACAAACCGAAGCGGCTGTCCCCCCTGCGAATGGACGAAGTCGCGATACCATTCCTGCCGCTGCTGGCAGAGATAAATGGTGTCCAGCAGATCGGGGCTTGGGTGCCCGATGCGCCGATTGCCGGCGGTGCGGAAATCGGGGATCGGCACGTGCTCCACCGGCGGCTCCGTCAGGAACAGATAACCGATCGGCGTGCGCGTGGCTTTGGCGAACTGCTCCAAATGCCTGAGGGTCGGCCGCGCTTCCTCCCGCTTCCAACCGGCAAGCCGCGGGAAGCGATGGGCAAGTTCGTCCGGGGCGAGGCCGGCGCGCTCGCGCGCCCAGCGCAGGAGCGCGGGTTTCACGTCCACTCGGATACTTGCCGCTCTCGGCATGATACGCCTTCACCCCCCGCTTCCCGGCGAATATGCCAGAGCAAGGCTTGGCCGTTAAATCGTCATGGCTCCGTCGCCCACCGGCGCGCGCGGCAACCGCCAACGTCCGCCAGCCTGCTCCCTCAAGTCCGGATCGAAGCCGGGTGGGCCATCACATCGGTCAGGCCGAAATCGCCTCCCTTGAAGAGGAGCGGCGCCCGTAGGACCGCCGAAACGGCATAGGCGAGACAATCGCCAAAGTTCAGCCTGGCCGGATGCCCGCTTGCCCGGCCGAAAGTCGCGAACGCTTTGGAGGCCGCGTCCGCCATCTTGCGGCTGAATGGAACGACCGAAACCGGCTCAGCGTCGATGAACTGCTCCAGCCATCGCGACGAGCGCGCCGCGAGATTGATCGTGCACCACGCCCGCGCTTCGACCAGGGTCGGCGCGCCGATCGCGCACTCCTCGGCGGCGATGAGATCGAGCAGGCCTTCGGCGTCCGGCTCGCCCTTGATGATCCCGACCAGAACGGAGCTGTCGAGCACGATCATCGGGGCAGACCGCTTGCTGCATCGTAGAGCGCCTCGAGGGGCACTTCCGGCCGCGCCATGCCGCGATCGCGGTCCTCGCGCAGCAGCCGTCGCCACAGTTCGACCTGCTTCTGCGGAGCCCGCTCGCGCCGGCGCGGACGGTAATGCCGCAGCGCCTCGAGCACTACCTCGCTGATGGTTTTGCCGGTCTCGCGCGCCAGCGCGCGCGCCAGCTGCACGGCTTCGGCATTGCGAATGTGGACCTGGTCTTTCATGGTAATGACCCCGGCGGAATGGGTCGTTAGGTACATATGTACCTCAAAATGAAGGCGGCGGCAAGGCACCCCTGCGTCGGTCAGGGCCGCTTCGCCCAGGCGCGGAAATGCTTCAGCACCGCACTGAGCCGTGGCTCGTAGTCCCAGCCTTCATGGCCTGGACCCAACAGTCGCGTCACCAGCCGCCAAATCGACATCCCATGCGCAGCCGCCCCGCCTCATCGCCAGAGCCCTTCGAAACGCCTGCCTGCGATGCGGGTGGAATGGACCGTATGCTTCGGATCGCGGTGTCCGAGGCAATCCTGGATGAGTCGCAGGTCATAGCCCCGATTGGCGAGATAGAAGCCGCAGGAGTGGCGCAGCATGTGCGGGTAGACCGGCGACAACCCGGCCCGTTCGGCGGCCATGGCGATGAGATAATTCACGGATTGGCGCGTGCGGGGCCGCTCGCGCTCCGACACGAAGAGCCAGGGCAGCGCATCCGCGCGGAGAGCCAGATAGCGTTGATGGCGCGCTGAACCGTCCCGGGATTTCCGGAGGCAATTTCGCTTGAGTCAAGCTGCTATGGCCTGACCGGCGATTTGGTGTATTAGTTTGAATTTAGGCCCTGTTAGCTCTTGAGATCTACCCCCATCTGCTCGGCAGGCGGCGGATGGAGGCAGGGTTGGTTCTGACAGATGAGCAGTGGGCGGTTCTGGAGCCTTTGGTCCTGGAAGTGAGGCCGCGCGGCAAGACCCCGCACGAGAACCTGCGCCAGACCATCGCGGCGATCCTGTGGCGACACCAGAACGGGGCCACGTGGCGGGCCATCCCGGCCGAGCTTGGACCGTGGTGGAAGGCGGCCCAGACCTTCATCCGCTGGGCCAAGAAGGGGGTGTGGGAGCGCCTGCTGGGGCTGGCGCAGGAGCGCGCGGGCGGCGCGCAACTCGGCATGGTCTTCCTCGACGGCACCAGCATCCGGGCGCACGCCAAGGCGGCGGGCGCAGCAAAAAGGGGGGAACTGGCGTGCGCCGAGACCAGCGTGAGGCGCTTGGTCGTTCTCGTGGCGGCTATGGCACCAAGGCCGTAGCCCTGGCCGAGGCCCGCGGGCGCGCCCTCGCCTTTGGGCTCGCGCCGGGGCAGGCGCATGCGGCCCCGCTCGCCCCGACGCTGCTCAAGGCTCTGCCGGACTGCCCGTTGTGGGTTGTGGGCGACCGCGACCTCTCCGCGGAGAGCTTGCGCGCGCGGATCTGGGATATGGAGGCAAAACCCGCGATCCCCACCAAGCGCAACGAGGCCGCCGTGCGCTGCCCGGAGTGGATCTCTGTTCACCGCAACCGCATCGAGCGCCTCTGGGGCCGGCTCAAGGAGTGGCGCGCCGTGGCCACCCGCTATGAGAAAACCGCCCATTCCTTCCTCGGCGTCCTCTGCCTTGCCGCCAGCATGGACTGGCTCAAGAGCTAACAGGGCCTAGAGTCCGACCCTTCTGGAGGGGACGGACGGATGAAGCGGACGAGATTTTCGGAGGAGCAGATCATCGGAGTTCTGCGAGAGCATTGTCGTAGGGATCACCGACGCTGCCGACCAAGGCTTCGATGCCGACCCCGACGCGGGCGTCACGGAGGTCTTCCAACATGGCCCCCATCGATAAGATCCTGGCCGAGATCGCCGCCACGCTCGCCGAGACGCGGAAAAGCCCGAAGGCGAGCGAAACGGCGGCGGGCCCGCAAATACCGCCTCGGCCGCGACGGCGGGCGCGGGAGCGCCGGAGGCGGGGTTATGGCCGTTTCGCCTGCACGATCCGATTGAGGTGATCACTCTCACCGCGCGCGCCTGTATACATCGGATGTATAAGCTCGGGGCGCACCTATGCCGCGCGCTGAGCAGAGCGCCGGCAACCGCCTAGCGGTCGCGCTTGCCATCCCGTCCCGGGGTGGCCGACTTCAAATCGGAATGGCCGACATCAAACCGGAAGCGGCGGCCGACTTCCCCCGGAATATGCATCAATGCATCCCGGCAATTTCTATGGGGGCGGCAAAGGCGGGCGGCAGACGGACTCGTGTCGCGCGCGTCCCAGCCGGGTGTCCGCAGCGTCTGCGGTGCCAGCGGCGGGCGTTCGGAGGCGGCGTGGTACGATCCTGTTCTCGCCAGGAGGCTTGCGCCGGCGCAATCATCCGCCCGGCTCCCGGCGCTCGGGCGCGCCTTCGAAGGGTGGTTTCAGGTAGTTTTGCTACCCCATTTGCTACCCCGACCGATCAAGCCGCGCGCCACATATATTCAACGTATTGTTTTTGTTGGTGAGCCCGGCGGGAGTCGAACCCGCGACCTACTGATTAAAAGTCAGTTGCTCTGCCGGCTGAGCTACGGGCTCGCCGCGCGGCAACATAAGGGGCGCAAGGGAGGGGGTCAATCGCCGCCCCGCATGATTCGGCGATCCGCGCCCCGTTTACAGAGTGGAGCGCCGGTCACGCCCGATCGATCCGCCTTACAAAACGTCACAACAAATTACCGATCGGTCCGGCGCCGGACACGCGGAAGTTACATTGGCACGCTATATAGCTGCTTATCGAGCGGTTCCCGCGGGACGGGACCGGAACCGGTGACGGTGAGTCTTGATGAGCGATTTTGCCCGCCTGCTCGAAGCGGAGATTCCGCGGCTGCGGCGCTATGCACGCGCGCTGACGCGCGATGCGGCGCGCGCCGACGATCTGGTCCAGAACTGCCTGCTGCGCGCGGTTGCCAAGAAGCATTTGTGGCAAGACGGCACCGATCTGCGCGCCTGGGTCTTTACCATTCTGCACAATCAGCATGTCAACGATGTCCGGCGCGCGGTGCGCGAGGGCACCAGCGTCTCGATCGAGGATATGGCCTCGGTCCTGACGATCCAACCCAGCGCCGCCGCCGCGCTGCAACTGCGCGATCTCGAACGGGCGCTCGCCGCCCTGCCCGAGGAGCAGCGCCAGGTGATCCTGCTCGTCGGTCTCGAGGGGATGCGCTATGAGGAGGTGGCTGCAATCCTCGGCATTCCGATCGGCACGGTGCGCTCGCGCCTGTCGCGCGGCCGCGAGATGCTGCGCCGGTTGATGGAAATCGCGGAGGAGGAGGGTGCCGCCAAGACCGGCGGCCCGGCGGCCGCCGGCCGCGCTGCCGAAGCCGGCACCGAGATCGGCGGCGCGGCGTGAGGGCGCGGGCATAGCCCGGTGCCGGCCGAGACCCGGGTCGATGCACCGGCTTGCGGGAAGCCGCACGCGCCGCTAAAACCCGCGGATCCCGGCGCACCCGCGATCGGGGCGTGGCTCAGCCTGGTAGAGCGCCTGCTTTGGGAGCAGGATGTCGGAGGTTCAAATCCTCTCGCCCCGACCATCGCCCGGGGCGCCGGGGGTCGCGTGCGGATACGAGGGATCGGAGCATGGCGCTGGCGCGCATCTACAAACCGGCGAAGACGGCGATGCAGGCCGGGCGGCGGCAGACCCGCAAATGGGTGCTCGAATTCGAGCCGGCCAGCCCCCGCGAGCCCGACCCGTTGATGGGATGGGCGAGCGCGCAGGACACGCTCAACGAGATCCGCCTTACCTTCGACACCTTCGAGGAAGCGGTCGCCTTTGCCGCCAAGCACGGCCTCGACTACACGGTCATCCCGCCGCACGAGCGCCTGCCGAAGGCGAAGAGCTATGCCGACAATTTCCGCTATGACCGGGTGCTCGCCTGAGCCCGCCGCCAATCCCGCCCGACCGGGATTGGCGGTGGCGCCGGCGGGTGCGATAAGGCGACGCGCCGACCCCGTAGCTCAGCCGGATAGAGCACTCGCCTTCTAAGCGAGTGGTCGCAGGTTCGAATCCTGCCGGGGTCGCCCGCCTTGCCGCCGGTGCGAGCGGCGGCTATGCTGCCGCGGCGGCATGCCCGGGTCCCCGTAGCTCAGCCGGATAGAGCAACAGTTTCCTAAACTGTGGGTCGCAGGTTCGAGTCCTGCCGGGGACGCCAATGATGCCAAGGACTTGCCTGACAGCGCCGCGCACCAACCCGCGGCCGGGGTCACCCCGGGGTCACACCGTGCGCGTTTTGAGGCGCGCAAAGGCGGCAGCGCTGACCGGTCCCGAAAACCCGCCGCGCCGCAAAGACAGCGCCTTTTCCATTCCGGTATCCCGCCTCGAGGAGTTCGGCGCGGCCGCAACCCCGTCGCGAAGCGGCGTTGGGATATTCCGGACGAGGGTCAATGGTCCGGGGTCGAAATGGCAATCGCCGCCGGCTGCTGCGTGGCGTTGATCCGGATCGCGATATTCGCCGCCTGCTCCACAGACAAACCCGTGGCGGTCAGCGGCGCCGGCAAGGCAATGGAAGACGGGGCCCGGGTCACGGCGGGCGTTATCAGAGTAAGGGTCAAGGCGGCGGCCGTTATTTGATCCATTTGCGATTGGTGCAAATGTATAGGCCGAGCCAATGCCGGGCCGGCACACGCAACGGCCGCGAGCGTCGCTGCCAAAACTCGAAGCATCGGAAAAATCTCCCAAATTGCATTGCCGGAGAAGCCAATTCTATCCAATCCTTATGATCTCCAAAATAGAAAAATTGGATTAGCACTAAGGTGTTATACCGACCTGATTTGGCACTGACCTATGGAGCAAACTTCGGGAGAAGGGGTTTGCGAGTCGGCAAACTTGGCGGCGGGAGGGCGGTCATGCGGGCTCTCGCGATCCGTGATGATGTCCCGGCAGAG